>FRDC01000563.1_pt1 | contig 328734 bp, 301 predicted proteins | sample 1106171 | NCBI WGS metagenome assembly FRDC01 (sample SAMEA3930566, study PRJEB13176) | freshwater metagenome | biome: Drinking water system; feature: drinking water; material: water | place: Singapore | collected 2014-12-20 | reverse complement strand
TTTTGAAGTGTCTCCTTGACGGGGGAGCTTACGGGTCCAAAGTCGAATTCAAGAACGTCGTGCTGTAACTCCCGGCGAACGTACCCTCTTCCGATACGGTGGTACCCACATCCGCCTTATAAAGAAGGCTCAGTGACCCGTCGTTCGGCAAGCCAAACGCATTGTACACGCAACCAGGCTCGCAATTGGCCGGACCTAGATTCAGGCCGAATACGCCGGTTGTCGATGGCGTAAGATCCAAGGCATAGGCAGGCGCACCCGCCAACCCAATCCCCAGGGCTGCAACGCTCAAGAGCTTCGCAAAACCCTTCATTTCGTTCATCATATTAACTCCCTGCTAATTGAAAATATCGAGTTACTGACTCTTGCTGGTCCTATGCATAAGCACACTTGATGCCATCAACAAATAATTCGTAACATATTAAATTTATTGACTATTACTTCGAACGATTGTTCACTCGTCCTACACATGAAAAAATATTTTACAACCTATCGTGATCATCAGGCAGAGGTCTTTGCATTATCTTCAATGAATTCCGTTTGATACGTGCGCACCATAGCCCACATCAGCAGTGTAAAGAAACATGCCACTGTTATGCCCTCTCTACCATCCATGGGGAGGCTATCAAACGCGAATTAGACTGTGGAGGACATCCGTCTCCACATCCCTGCTCCGGCCAAGCCTGCACCCAATAAGAGAAGCGAGGAGGGCTCAGGAACTCCACGTGCGGTCGTCCCGGCATCATGCGAAAATGGTGCGAAGTAGCGCACATCAATATCCCCTTCGCGCAGTTTTTGATTATATAAATCAAAGTGCAGCTGATAGGGAGAGCTCAGCAATGACCGATCCACTTGAAACGCCGCATAGAGCAACCCGCTGCCGGCCTGGATGCCGCCTGGATTAAGCTGCGAATCGTAGACTCCGCTTGTATTCAACGGATTGAATGTAAATGCAAACTCCGTGAAATAGGTGGGGTATGAGCCATGAGAGGCAAGATCTCCAGGATCAAAGGCAGCTGTTAGACCTTCTAGTGGCGGGACCCCATAGGTCATATCGCTCGTCGCATTCACCGTGGTTCCATTGACAGAAAAAGATCCAAGATTGCCCCCAACCGATGTCAGTGGCGCAATCGCGACTGACAGGTAATAGGTATCCGTTGGTGAAGACAACATCCCAGGACGACCCGTGGTATCAAGCAAGGCATAGACCGTAAATGCACTGTCCGAGGTCAGAACCGTCTGAGTGGTGCTGTCATAAAACCCACCGGCGATATCAAGTTGCAGAGCCGGCACCGCATGGGCTGGAGTACTAACCAACCCGATTCCAAGGACCGCAATACTAGCAAAAACATTGACCGCTTTAATTCCTAGTTTCATTCTGGTGATACTCCTTTAGAATTAAGAATTGACAGCTCAAAATTAAAAGTTCCACGACACCACTCGCACGCCCTACGCCTATCAGAATGAGTTAGATAGATTTTGAACTATCAACCATTCTTCCTGCTAACGATCGATCACATTTACTGCCTTACCGATCACAACAACTGGAGCACAGCGTTTTGAAACCTGCTTACTGCACCACCCCTGTAGAAACAATACTGAACGGACCGTTCAGCGGAGGCGGTCCGACAAAAGTCCCACCCGCCGTCAAAGCACCCGTCACTGCGTCTATCGTATATACCGACACGTCGTTCGAACCAAGATTCGCCACATACACCCAGCGGCCGCTGATGTCGACAATGACCGAAACCGGCAGACTGCCGGTCGCCAACGGACTGCCGACCGCCGTCAAAGCACCGGTGGTCTGATTAATGGAGTAGGTGGAGACGGTATTGGCCCCCTGGTTTGCGACATAGACAAACCGCCCGGTCGGCTCCACCGTTACTGAAACGGGATTCGTCCCCGTGGTCACCGGGCTCGCAATGGCCGTCAGCGCTCCCGTCGTACTACTGATCGTAAACATCGACACGTTATTGGAAATCTCATTCGCCACATAGGCAAATCGTCCGCTCGGATCAACTGTGAGGGCTCGTGGACTCGCCCCCGCGGCAAATGGACTCCCAGCTACTGCCGTCAGTCGCCCGTCGCCTCGATTGATCGTAAAGACCGAAATGCTATCTGAGCCGGCATTAACCGTATAGGCATACCGACCCATCGGATCAACCGTTACACCACCGGGCATAGTACCGACGGCATAGGGACTGCCCAACACCGGTGTGAGAGCGCCACTCGTCCCATTGATTGTAAAGGCCGAGACGGTATTGGATCCCTGATTCGTGACAAAAGCAAACCGTCCGCTTGGATCGACTGTCACGCCTCTCGGTGCAGCTCCGACGGCATAGGGACTTCCCGGGATCGCCGTCAAGGAACCACTCGTCGCACTCACTGTAAACGCCGACACATTGTTGGACCCTTCGTTCGCCGCATATGCGAACCGCCCGCTCGGATCAACCGTGACTCCTCGAGGTGTGATCCCGGCCACGAAGGGACTCCCCGGCACTGAAGCCAAGGCTCCAGTCGTACTATCGATAGACAAGCCTGCCACATTGTTGCCTGCTTGATTGGCCACATAGGCGAACTTCGGGGTGAACTGCAGCGGTGCCGAACCATGGAGCATAACTACTGACGATGGCCCACTTCGAGTTGCCACTGTGGCTGAATCAGACAGCGGGGCCAATGCCCCTGTCACCCCATCAATTCTAAATGACGAGACCGTATTGCCAGCAGAATTTGCGACATAGGCAAACTGTCCGTTCCGATCAATGCTGAGAAAGATTGGTTTGGTTCCTGTTGCAAATGGACTCCCCGATATCAGCGTCAACGCTCCTGTTGTGCTATTAACCGCAAAGGCTGAAACGTTATTCGACCCATTATTCGCCACATACACAAACCGCCCGGTTGGATCCATGGTGATCCCCCGTGGGTCTGTCCCAGCCGCCACAATACCTATAGTGGTCAATGCTCCCGTCGTGCCATTGATGGCATACATCCACACGTTGTTTGAGGAACGATTGGCCACGTAGGCAAACCGTCCTGTCGGATCTATGGCAATGGCACGAGGAACGGCCCCTGCGGCAAACGGACTACCCGCAACAGGCGTCAGTGTCCCGGTCGTGCTGTTGATCGTATAGGCCGACAGGTCATTGGAACTAAGATTCGCCACATAGGCGAACCGGCCATTCGGATCAAGAGTAATGACCATTGGTATGGCCCCAGTCGCAAACGGACTACCTGCGATTGGCGTCAACCCCCCCGTCAAATCATCGATCGTGAATCCCGAGACGCTGTTTGCTTCACGATTTACCACATAGACAAAGCGACCATCCCGATTGACCGTCACGCTGGTGGGAGATCCGACGGCATAGGGACTGCCCGGGACGACGATGAGCGCCCCGGTCATGCTGTTGATCGTGAAGGCCGATAGGGTGTGACTTCCATTCGCCACATAAGCAAACCGTCCGGTTGGATCCAACACCATACTAAAAGGGAATTGACTACCAACCGTATATCCGGTGGAGCGTAACTGGCCGCTGATCGGATTGACCGCATAGCTCGAAATCGTATTCTCATTTTCATTCGTTACATAGGCAAATCGCGGCACTGTAGGACCACTTGAGACCGGCGGGGCAATGCTGAACGTGACTGGTACCGTAACCGGTAAGGCTCCAGACGCACTGATAGTGACGAAACCATTGTACGTGCCGGCAAGCATGGTGCCCGTTGTAGCCGTGACAGTCACCGCGCTATTGCCGGTTCCCGCCGTAGGACTGAACGTAAGCCACGCCACGTTGGCATTTGCCGACCAGGTGAGTGTGCCACCGCCGGTATTACTGATATTCAATGTTTGAGCATCCGGACTGCCGCCCTCCTGTTGAGCGGTAAAGGAGAGGGTGGCGGGACTAAATCCAATCGCCGGTGGGATTTCTCCGAACGGAGGCACATCTCCAAAGCTGCTCGTAACCGTCAAAGCTCCGGTTGCGCCGTCGATTGAAAACACTGACACACTGTTATTGCCGTAATCGACATAGGCGATTCGGCCACTTGGGTCTACGTTGATGGAAACGGGAAATCCTCCAGTTGCTACCGGGCTACCCACTGCTGTCAACGCTCCCGTTGTGCCATCGATCGCCAACACTGACAGACTACTCGCTCCTTGATTCACGACATAGGCCCACCGCCCCGTTGGTTCCACTGTAATGGATACAGGGGTCGTCCCTACGGCCAATGGACTCCCCACCAACGTCAACGCCCCGGTTGTGCGATTGATCGTAAATGTCGACACATTGTTGGACGTTCCATTCACGACGTAGACCACACGCCCCGATGGATCAGCGGCGACAGCGCGTGGGCCTGCCCCAGTGGCAAACGGACTACCAACCACTCCCGACAATAATCCATTCACCCGGTTGATCATAAAAGCCGAGACATTGTTCGAGCCGGCATTGGCCACATAGGCCCACTGCCCTGTCGGATCCACCGTGACGGATACGGGAGTTGTTCCCGCTGTGACCGGACCGCCCACTGCTGTCAGTGATCCGATCACCCCATTGATCGCATACACCGACAGATTATTGGAGCCGGCATTCGCCACATAGGCAAACCGACCGCTCGGATCCACGCCGACACCTCGCGGACCGGTGCCTGCGGCCACCGGACTGCCAGCCACCGCGCTCAGCGCTCCGCTCAAAGCGTCGATTGTGAATGCCGACACGTTATTGGAGCCTTCGTTCGCCACGTAGGCAAACCGGTCGTGTGGATCCAACGCTACAGTACGTGGGCTCGTACCGACAGAGAACGGACTCCCCACCACTGCTGTCAGGGCTCCTGTAGCACTATCGATCATCGCGGCCGACACGCTGTTGGCTCCCGGGTTGGCTACATAGGAAAACTTCGGTGTGAACTGGACAGGCGCCGGGCCATTGACCATAGCTAATGCGGTCGGCCCCCTGCGGGTCCCAAAAACTGGGGATGTCGCAACCGGCGCAAGTGCCCCTGTAACCGCATCGATCGTGAACGCAGAAACCGTATGCGAGGCGCTGTTCATCACATAGGCCAGTCGTCCCGTAGTATCAACAACGATGGAGTTCGGTTTCGTTCCCACAGCAAATGGGCTGCCGGGTACTGCAACCAGCACACCCGTCGTACTATTGAGGGTAAACGCCGATACAGTGTTGCTACCTGTATTTGCGACATAGACAAATCGCCCGTTCGAGTCAACCGTCACATCTCGCGGTCCGCTCCCGACTGGGACTGGAGCACCCACGGCCGTCAGCGCTCCCGTAACCCCATCGATAGAAAATGTCGACACGTTACTGGACGCACGATTTGCGACATAGGCAAACCGTCCACTAGGATCCACCGCCACCCCGCGTGGACCAGATCCAGCTACAAACGGACTCCCGGCCACAGCCGTCAAAGCACCAGTGGCACTATCGATAGTGAATGCCGAGACCGTACTGGATCCGGAATTTACGACATACAGGAAATGCCCGGCTGGATCTACAGTGAGCGCGATCGGAGTTGTCCCCCCGGAAAATGGACTGCCAGGTACTGCCGTCAACGCACCGGTTGTGCTATTCACAGAAAAGGCCGAGACGCTATTGGAATTGGAGTTTGGCACATAGATGAATCGACCTGTTGGATCCATGCTGACCGAGGTGGGGCCGGATCCCATGGCATACGGACTACCTGTTACCGTTGTCAGCGCTCCGGTTGTGCCATTAATTGTGAAGGCCGATAGGCCATTTGTTGGGCTCACAGCATAAGCAAAGCGGCCGCTCGGGTCCACCGTCACATCGGCAGGATACGGCACCCCCAGGACATAACCCAGCGATCGTAGTTGGCCACTGGCCGCATTCACCGCATAAACCGAGATCGTATTTTCCTCTCCATTCGTCACATAGGCAAATCGCGGCACCGTGGTTCCGCTGGACGTGCCACTCCCTACCGATCCAGACGTGACAACCGAGGCTACGCTTCCGGTAGCACTTCCACCATCTCCTCCGCTTCCACAACCTGCCAGAGTTAGAGTGGCGAAACTCATGGTCATGAGTCCCAACCAAGGAGCGATACCTTGGCAGAGAGATCCATAGAGAACCGAACTCCGAGACAGCTCGGTGAGAGGGCGGAGGAATTTCATGGAAGATCCTTCTAGATCTGATCTGGTTATTTACAGTTTCCCGTCAGAACCTTGCTTACGTCGCCTATGCCCTAGCCAGCATGTGTACAAGAGATACACCAGAGTGGGAGGATTCCGATATCCAGCTTCTGGGGGGGATGGGGGAAGGGGAAGGAGGGGGTGGGAAGGTCATCCAATGCCTGAGATGCCCCTAATACCTGGGCAAATCCTCCTCACTGGTCGCAATCATAAAATCATCCAAATACATGAAGAGTTCCGGTCCGGAACGGTTGGGCGAAGGGACTGTGGTCGGGATTGAGAAGGTACGAGACCCTTTGGCTACGGGAATTGTCCAGGTGAAATCACTCCCCTCTACCGGTGTGCCACCATGCCAACTCATCACATTGATTAAAGCCGTTCCCTTCGCCCCGATCCAGCAATCCAATTTCGCCGCCGTGATATTAGAAAAGTCCGTCCTGCATCGCAGGACATTCCAACGATTGGGTTTTATCCATTCCGCGAGCGAGGTTTGTCCAATTTTGTGTCGATTCTCCTGTGGCCCACTTGCCCAATAAGGATCTCCGGTTGTCCTTGCTTGGGAAGAAATGTACAAATTCCCGCTAGAAGGATCTCCATGTGAGGCTTGGAAAGGGTTATAGGAATTAGTTCCCATCTCCAAGAGCCAATAATTATCGCGACATGGATAAATATCCGCACATGGATAAAAGAACTTCATGGTCCGGCCCAAGGTCGTAGAAAGTTCCGAGCTTGAGTAATTGATGTAGACACACACTTGAAACCAGGCGACTGCAGGAATGTAGTTATTGTACTGTTCTTCATCGCCAATACCAGTACCGACGTGAACATCAGTTTGCTTGATTCTGGCATCTGCGTACATGCGCATGGCCTTGGAACCTGAACACATCGCTCCGCTGTAACCTGGAATCGACGTAACGATGGATATATCCGATGAATTCTCCGGATATCGGACCACCGGTGCTTCTTTACAGCCATCCCAACCGCCGGCCAGCAAGGCAGCACAATCCACATTGCCTGAGGGATATCTCTCGAAGTCGTCCGACTTGATTACTCGTGCCCACCCAGTATCCGCCAGAGCGACGAATATAGTCACAATGAGGCCGACAATCGCTTTCGTCATCAATCTCCGGAACATACGCATAGCAATCTGTATCCCGTTCAGCTCTGCAGACAAGTTATTTGAGACTGTTCTATATGAATTAGCGTGCGATCCACCTGCCGATCACCTATCCAGCTTGGGTTTCTTCAACCCGTATCGTGCCAACAATTGATAGAGCGTGGGGCGACTGATTCCAAGCTCCGCTGCAGCCCGTGAAACATTACCCTGGGCCTTCTCCATCGCCAGGAGCACCAGTTCCTTCTCTCGACTCTCCCGCGATCCTCTAATCGTGCGCTCATCCCCTTCATGACCAATTGCAGCTGTCAACTCAAGATTTTCCGGAGTGATATATTTCCCTTCTGCCATCACCACAGCCCGCTTGACTCGGTTTTCCAGCTCCCGCACATTGCCGGGCCACGAATAGCCAGTCAACGCAGCCATGGCTTCAGAGCTAAACCCCGTGATTGGCTTCCGCTGGTGGTCGGCAAAGCGCAACAAGAACGTCCGTGCGAGCAACGGGATATCTGCGCGACGAGTACTAAGTGGCGGCACCGGAATACTGATGACGCACAAGCGGTAGTACAAATCTTCGCGGAACCTCCCCTCGCTGACGGCTTGCCGAAGATCCACGTTGGTGGCCGCAATAACCCTCGTATCAAGTGTAATGGTTTCTTTTCCACCCAGGCGCTGAATCTCGTGCTCTTGCAAGAACCGCAAGAGCTTTACTTGCAGCGGCAACGGAATATCGCCGACTTCGTCCAGGAATAAGGTGCCCCCCTGCGCGCCTTCAATTCGGCCCTTTCGCTGCTGTGCCGCGCCCGTAAAAGCCCCTTTTTCGTATCCAAATAACTCACTCTCAATCAGCGTATCCGGAATCGCGCCACAATTAATGGCCACGAACGCAGCGTCTTTGCGCCGGCTCTGGCAATGAATGGCCCGCGCGACCAACTCCTTTCCTGTGCCGCTTTCTCCGGTAATCAAGACAGGTACATCGGACGGACCGACGCGCCGGATCATGCGAAACACCTCTTGCATGGGCTCACTATTCCCGACCAGCCCTTCGAACTCGCTCTGTCCGGCTTGTTGCAAGGGCGCACGATTCTCCCGCTCTAAATTGGCCAGATACTGCGCGCGCTGCAGCACCACCTTCAGAACATCGAGCTGAATAGGCTTCTCAATGAAGTCATAGGCGCCACCCTGGATAGCCGCCACAGCCTTGGCCCGATCACTATTGCCCGTGATGACGATGACTTTCGCCAGGGGATTCAGCTTGAGTGCCTCGCGCAAGATGGCCAGACCTTCCGAAGCTCCGTCGATATCCGGCGGCAATCCCAAATCAAGCAAGATAAGCTCTGGCATCACCCGCCGCATCTGCTCAATCGCTGTCGGCCGATCCGAAGCCTCCAGCACCTGGTAAGTACCGGCAAGGGCCCACTTCATCTGCTCACGAATCTGCTCGTCGTCATCGACAAGTAAGAGGACGGGATTAGCAGTCATGGGTGATCCGGGGGAATAGGTTCAAGTAACGTAACTACTCAGGTGTTCAGGCTGAAGGCGACACATTATCTCGCAAAGCACGAATCAAGCCATTCAACACCTTCTCGGTTTCTACAACCTTGGGTTCAAGCAGAGATGAATCCTCGTTGCGCAAGAAGCCCAGCGCTTCGACAAATTTAATTGATAGTGTAGTTCCCTCAATGACCCGAAGGCGATATTGAGAAATCTGAGATACTCTGCCTCGCTGGCACGAGCGCACCCCTCCACGATGTTAGAAGGAACTGACACTGCTGCCCGCCGTATTTGAGACGTCAGTCCAAACAACTCTTCTTTCGGAAACCCTGCGGTGACCCGATACACCAACATGGCTACTTCATCAGCCAACTCAAATGCCCGAAGTTGTGTGTGATCACGCATGCTTAACCCCTGAAACCCTTCAGCCTATCGACCTGAGTAGTTACCAAGTAACAAGATGCAAGTGGTAAGTGGCAAGTTGCACAGTGGAATCAGAACCCGGAAAATCAAAACTCCCAACTCAAAACTGGCCTCCTGACTCTCCTGCCATCAGCTCTCAAGGGCTAACATCTCTTGTTTTGATCGAACAGCGAGTTAGGGATGGAGCGCCCTGATAAACTCATCGGGTGAAACGGCTGCTTGTTTGAGCAGTCCCGCAAGCGTACCAACTTTCAGTTCGCGGTGATTGGGCACGACACAGCCCGAAGAACCTCGCCGCATAACAATGTGGCTACCACGCTGGCGAGCGATAGCAAACCCGAGGCGTTCCAGTGCGCGAACGGCCTCCGCACCTGAAACAGCCGGAAGTTTAGGCATGCGCCGTAACCTGAAACGTCGTCAACAACGGACGCCCGCTCACGGAAAGGTGAAATTCCTCTAAATACAGCTCCGTTGCCTCCCGCAGATTGGCCAAGGCTTCTTCCACGGTTTCGCCTTGTGTGGTCGTGCCAGTTTCCGGATTGAACGCCACGTACCCTCCTTCAGGGGCTGGTGACAAGACTGCTGAAAGTTCCATGACTATCTCCTTTGCAGTGGAAGAAGAATCTGCCACCCTCGCTTTGAAGTTCTACTATGCACCGATAGCCATGTGGCCATAATGTCGAATTATAGCGGGGAATGGCTGAGACCGCCAGTTACCAATGAACAAGGGGCAGAGATGCAAGGTTCAAGGAATAAGATGCAAGTGGCAAGTTGCACAATGCGACTTGAAGCAAGCAACTCACAATTTTCCACTCTCAACTCAAAACTATATTCTCAATCTTGTGCCATCAGCCAAAAGTTATACGCTCTTCATGCCGCTTGTGCTATACGCCATCAGCCATACGCTCTTTGGGCCGACCGCGTCTCACGTTTCACGCCTCTCGGTTCACGACTTAGCTGTGTTCAGTCATCGGAGCCAACGGAAGCGCAATCTGCACCTGCGTGCCTTTTCCCTCTTCACTCCGAAGCTGAATGGTCCCCCCGTGCGCTTCGATAATTTTCTTGCACTGGTAGAGGCCAACCCCTAGTCCACCTGGACGGCTGGACTGTGAGGGGCGAAACAAATTATCCAGCATGTGCGGCAGAACGCCTCCTCCCGTATCGTCCACCGTGATGATAGCAGAACCGTTCGACTGCATCACGGCAATCGAAATACTCCCTTGTCCAGTAATCGCCTGCCTTGCATTCAACACCACATTCAGCAGGACCTGTTGGATCTGCTCTCGCACAGCCAGCATCGGAGAACCCAGCCTGCCGATAACATGGACCTGAACCAGTTTGTCTTCTCTCAGTGGCGCCACGACTTCCTCAATCAGAGACGAGAGATCAAGCTCACCAACCTGCCCCACGGCGGGTGATGAAAAAGACTGACGCGACAGCTTGGTCATAAGACCGGTCATTTTCATAGCTGTATCCGCCACTGTTCTCAATGCCGACTCCTGAAATGCGGGATCGTGACCGTGATGTTCTGCGTTCTGTGCCACCAAAGACAATCGCGCTGCCAGATTCTTTAGATCATGCAGACAAAATACTGAAAACCGGTGCAACGCCTCCAATTCAGCAGAGGCTTGCCGTTCTTCCGCCAAAACGGCCTGGGAAAGTAGCGTTCCGACATGGTGGCAGATCCCATACAGCAGATCACAATCATCGGTCCCGTAGGGTTCCCCGTGGGACTGTTTACCCAGCGCGACAAACGCCATCGGTTGACCCTGTATGTGGATCGGGAAACACAGCTCCGCTCCCATTCGTACTAATGGATCTGCGGCGTCGACAGGGCCGGCTTGTATCTCGCTCACGAAAACTGCTTTGTCCTTGTCCAGGATCTGTCGAATTACCGGATGGGTGCTTTCCACTGTCGACGTCTCCGAAATAACCGGCCTGGCTTGGAAATAGCGCCGGTCCGCTTCTCTGAATACCCAAATGACAATAGCAGTGGTCGAGAAGGTCTTGATCAACACATCCAGAAGGCGATCCAGTATGGCCTCCTTTGTGGCCGCGAGCTGAAACGCCTCCGTCACGCGAAGCCATTCCGCACGATAGTCGTATTTCGACCGGTAGAAATTCCTTGTCACCAGGCGCCTGACCTCGGCCCTCACGCTTTTGGAAAACATCGCCGCGGTCAGGGCCATCAGCGCCCCGAACGCCACAATCACACCGAACTCAGCCCCGAGCGGCTGATTTATCCGGCGAAGCCATTCGCCGACTATTCCAACCACCAGCAAATATAGGCCGATGGCGATAAGCGTCACTGCCCCGAACAGCGCCTGCGGGGACACGTAGGCATTGACCAAGAGGCTCTTAAACCTGCTTCTCACAATTCCAAGGGACAACAGCCCCAGCGAAATACACGCGACCACTCCAGACACAAACACTTGTTCAGGTCGCCATATTAGAAGCAGCAGCATCTCACTGGCATGGTAAATCTGGTAGCCGGCAAGCCCTCCGAGCCCTATAACAAGGAACTTGAGACGATAACGGATCGGTTCACTGCTTGCCCGCAGAACCAGTTCGAGCTGCGCCAGTCCAAGAGTCGTGGCGAGAACAATAAACACATACGGCACCTGTCCCCATGCGCCCAAAATAATGATTGGCTCTCCACCATCGCTCACCACTTCCACTAACACATACTCGGTGAGTGTCAGCACCGCCAGCAGAAGCCCTAGAATAGTCAGTATTCTAACCGTCCAATAGCGAGAACCCATTTCTCGCTGCTCAGCGGGATTTAGAAACTGGATACCGGCGAAAAAGATCGCGGCAGGTTGAAATAATTCGGCAGCTAGAACCAGCCGTTGCCACAAAAGTCTATGGGCGTCGTCCCATGCACCCAATCCATTGCCAATGTGAGCGAGCGAAACCACTCCTAACAACACCGCAAGACCCAGATAAGAAGGGGTAGTCTCTCGTCTGATGAATAGCCAGCAGCCCATCAACCAGGTGAGCGCTGCTACGAGAAATATTCCGAGTGGAAGCACAGATGAAAGAATCATGGGCGACGCCATTGAAGTGTTACTTTCATTCGCTCTTTCATAATTCATGAAAGAGGCGCGTATTAGCCCTCGGAGCAGCGACTAGCAGGTCATTCGATGGTTCAGATTGTTTGCCGGATACGTATGAACAGATAGACCTTTAACACCTAATAGCAGTGAAGCACACTGTGACCATATAGAATTTTCATCAAATCGCGCATCGCATCGCATTTATTGGGTGATTTTTGTTGGAAAACGACATGCCGCACCTCCACCGGGAGTGTCAGTGCGCAGAACCCATAACGGGGCGGCTGCTACCACCTGAATAATCTGGCAGATCGTCTTCGCTCGTTGCAACGAAAAAATTATCGAGGAAGACTAGACTTATTCGTAGCTTTGTTTGGTCGACTTACCACCATACAGACAATCCAGCTTATCGCGGTTCAGATGGTCACATTAATGGGATGGTCCCAGGTCTTCAATGACTGTGCGCACCAGGCTTATCAGTCGCATTATCAAAGACTTGAGTAAATCTATCTTGCAAGAATCCATAGATCGCACTTGCCACAATTCTATTTGCCTCTTTTGACGCATGTCCATCATATGGCAGGAGATACAGTTGACGCACATCCACATTAGATTGTTTCAATGTCGGGAGAAGATTCAGTGCAGCAATCCCCAGGCCTGTCGCAATTTGTTCAACCCGGTCAAGTTGATTCCGAGAAGCACCGCATCCGTCATCGTAAGGACGGGTCCATCGGTGGTGAGAAGGATATAGCGCAAGCATGAGCTTCATTGAGTGACTATCCGAGAGGCTTTTCATTTCTCTCAAATACCCCTCATAGGCTTTCAATAACTTTTCATCACAAAACGTTTGGCTGCCATCGGGGTGCGCACGATCCTCTGACTGGTGGGATTCAGGCGTAGCGAGCTTCGCCCGTGCTTCTAACGCAAAGGCAAACAACGCGCTGTCCCTAACCAAGCCGTATAGGAGATTGACCCCTGGCTTAGATTTCAATTTTCGATTTCTTTCAAATTCCACATGCATTGGCACATCCCGACTGAGGCCTGAGATGTCATTCTCGTAAAAAGTCAGCACCACGACATCAGGATGTACTCGCAGGCTCTTTTGCAGGAAATTCAGCTGGTCAACAATCGTCGTCCCCCCCACACCCGCATTCATAACTTCGATACGCCCTGGGAATTTTTCATCAAATAACTTCTTGAGCATATACGGAAACGTTTCATCATCGCTGACATAGTCACCAAATGTAAAAGAGTCACCCAGACAAAGGATGCGTAGGTTACCTTCACTTAGTCGCACCTCTGGCCCACGGAACCCGAGAGAATTAATGGAGATGCGGTGAGGCAACTGGGGCTTGGAGAGATTAATAAAGTGCTGGCCTGGCTCAAACATTCCTGGAATGGAATCAAAAACCTCCTGAGAAGCAGTATGAAGCTCTTGGGAGCGTCCCCACCCGGCAACACGTAGCATTATTTCTGAAAGCAGAACGCTGGAGACAATGAACACAACAAACATGAAAGTGAAGAAGATGAGTTTCTTAAGCAACGGCATCTCCCAGCGATTATAGACCGAGTCACCATCATCCAGCCTCCTCTCCATCACTCAGCAACCGCGCTTCTGCACAATCCGGAGGCGCACAAGAATTCTGGACTGTGTCTGGCACACCCCTAGAATAAGGTATAAATGAACGGTGCGACGGCTGACCCCTGTGTAAATACAATCAAACTCCCCAACAGAACCAGCACCACAATAATCGGCAGCAACCAGAATTTCTTCCGTTCCCTCATAAATGCCCACAGTTCCATGACAAATCCGCCCATGAGACACCTCCACAATGATCAAGAGTATTTTCAGAATTGATTCTTCATATGGGAATGGGGTCTCGGCGTTCGCAGAACTCGGTAGGACTGACTCTCTTCAGAGAACGTCCGCCTCACCGTATCCTTTCCTATGAGGCGAAAAAACAACCCGATAGGAGTGACAAGGCCATAGAAAACGATTCCCAAAAGTATCCGAGTATTGATCCATCCCAATATGTGCCCGATCCACATCCACCCTCTATGGGCGGGAGCGAGCAGCTGCGGAGCAACTCCACCAAGCAAGATCAAGATCCCACCCAAACCCACTGCCCAGAAACGCATTGGCTCTTCTCTGAAAATCATCGGCCAAAGGCCGATGACACTGAATACAGTGCCTACCAGCAAGCCGAAACTCCGAAGATCTTTTACTTTTATTGTCGTTGGCTGTTCCACCACGTCCCTCATAGTTGTTAATCGAGCTCAAATTCTTTCTTCCAATCCGAGTCGCCTTCCAATGGCTTCTGATCCCCTTTCTTAAGCACGCAGTTCTCAAGAACCAGCACATCCATCTCTGTGCGCATGAAACAGCGATAGGCATCTTCCGGAGTGCTGACAATCGGCTCTCCACGTACATTGAATGAGGTATTAACCAGCACGGCGCAACCAGTTTTCTCTTCGAATGCCTTCAGCAATTTGAAATAGCGCGGGTTCGTATCTTCATGAACCGTCTGAACACGGGCGGAATAGTCGATATGCGTGACAGCAGGAACGTCCGACCGCGGCACATTAAGCAGTTCAATCCCCCATAATCCCTGTTGACTCGGATCACAGGGCAAGCGCCGACTTTCCGCCAGCGGCGCCACCAACAGCATGTAGGGGCTGTCACAGTTCATCTGAAAGTAATCCGACACCTTCTCGCGCAACACGGAAGGGGCAAACGGCCGAAAAGATTCGCGATACTTAATCTTTAAATTCATGACCGATTGCATCTTGGTGTTTCTGGCATCTCCGAGGATGCTGCGCCCCCCAAGCGAGCGTGGACCGAACTCCATACGGCCCTGGAGCCACCCGACAACTTTTCCAGACGCAAGTTCCTCCGCTACATGGGTAAACAACTCGCTGTCATCAAGTCGACGGTAGGTAGCACCTAGATTCTTGAGCCGGGCCTCCACATCATCATTGGTATGCTTAGGGCCCAAATAGCTGCCCTTCATCTTGTCGTTCACATTATCCGCCGTCCGCGGCTGGTTCTCATACTGATGCCATGCGCTGAGCGCAGCCCCGACTGCCCCACCGGCATCACCGGCAGCAGGCTGAATCCATATTCCTTTGAAAGGCCCCTCTCGTAAAACCCGCCCGTTCCCGACACAGTTCAGCGCCACACCGCCGGCCAGACAGAGATACTGCGCACCGGTTTCATGATGCATCGTTCGTGAGAGACGCAGCATGACTTCTTCCGTCACTTCCTGAATTGACCGGGCCAGATCCATTTCCCGCTGACCCAACTTTGATTCCGGTTTGCGCGGAGGCCCCCCGAAAATCCCATCGAATTTTCGGCTGGTCATCGTCAGACCGGTACAGTAGTTGAAATACTCCATATTCATGCGGAACGTACCATCAGGTTTTAGATCCAGGAGATGGTCATAGATCGCCTTCACATATTTGGGCTCACCGTAGGGAGCAAGCCCCATGACTTTGTACTCGCCGGAGTTAACTTTGAAACCGGTGTAGTACGTAAAGGCGGAGTACAGCAACCCGATCGAGTGCGGAAACGGAATCTCCCATAAGGGAGTCAGCTGACTCCCTTCACCCAACCAGGCAGACGTGGTTGCCCACTCGCCTACACCATCCATGCAGAGAACGGCCGCCTTCTCGTAAGGCGAGGCATAGAACGCGGAGGCAGCGTGTGACTCATGGTGCTCCCCAAAAAGCAATTCCGGCACCTCCGACTTAGTTAGGCCTGGCGCACAGGCCAGGATCTCCTTCTGTAGCAAGGTTCGAAGCAAGAGCTTTTCCTTTAGCCATACAGGCATGGCAGCAAGAAATGACTGAATCCCTTGGGGAGCAAACCCAACGTAGGTTTCCAGAAGACGCTCAAACTTGATGAGCGGCTTGTCGTAGAAAACAATATACTTAAGATCCTTGATGCCTATGCCGCCTTCGGCAAGACAATATTCAACTGCCCGTCGCGGGAATCCCGGATCGTGCTTCTTTCTTGTAAACCGTTCCTCCTGCGCAGCAGCGACAATCTCCCCATTCTGCACGAGACAAGCAGCACTGTCGTGATAGAAGGCTGAAATGCCAAGGATATTGTGGATCTTCATATTATCTTCCAGTTAATGTTGTCTGTGCCAATGCAGGTAGTATGACATGTACAAATGTTATGGCAAGCACATTAAAATCCTCAGCACAATTCTTCTGAGCGCCATGCAGTCCACTTCCATCTCCAATCGCAGAGACCAAGGACGACATTTTCCGATCAATGGCCATGAGCTGTTGGCGCAGGCAATGCGGTACGGAGGGCGAGGCCCCATAAAAATAGGAGTTCGAGCCTGACTGTCTCCCTGAAACTAAGATCAGGACTCCAACCAGGCTGACGTCTCAGATAATCCAGGATTTCTGATGCCGGAACGAACCAGCCATTACGTGACGCCAAATCCTTCAACCGGGACTCATACCGCAGTATGGCAGCACGGTCCTTAGTGAAACTGCCCGCACCCATGTGCGCATAGACTATGCACACACCCCCCTCTCGTTCTAAGCGGTCAAGATTCTCTTTCCTCAAAAGATATTCGAACCGATCCAGATTGTCGCCGTCCGCTGTTGGAAACCAATAGTGTACATAGGGTTTGTCCGGCAAACGGTATGGGATAGAAGGATTGATAGCGAGCAGATTGATGTCACCATAGGAGAATTGATTGACATAGCGTACGTGCTGTCGAATCAAATCACCCCAAAAATACACCGACCCTTCATCCTCCCCGAAGAAATCATATTTCCCAATCGAACCATAGAGCCAGCTCAATGGAGCAACAGACCAGCGATGTTTGCCCCAGTACACATTATCTCGGTTCAACGAGTGGTTGACATGAATCGATGGATATTGGCCAAGCACGCTCTTAAACTGTTCCAGCCCTTCCACAATATCAGCCCGTGGACTACTCCCGCCACGAACCCCATGCAATGCGATTTCAAACCCCTTATTCTGAATGTCGACGATAAACCGCCGGTAATCGTCGACTTGCAATGTGTCTCCCCTATTGGGCGCATGGGTCAATTCGTTTGACTCTAGTACCCATACCGTTTTTGTCGTGCGGAACCCATACCGGTGCAGCAGTTCATAGAGTGGTTTGACCCGCTCAAATGTCGCCATGTCCGTATCATCGACAATGGAAAATGCGAATTGCTTCCCTCCAGGGAATGTGATGTGGTGTGGTTGGGGCGGATACAAGAAATAGATGGCCGTACTGATTCCAATGATGAGGACCAGAAGGACCACCTTCGAAATCTTCCCAAGATTCATGATCACTGTCACCTTCTAGCCAAAAGCTCCTCAAACACGGGAGGCCCTCATGGCCAATGATTTTTTTCCGCCAATCCGGATCAGTTCAGCTCTGCCTAGCACCTGGTGCTGCTAACATCTTACATCTCACTTTGCTAACGACATGCTCATACTTCAAACTTGACCGAATACTGACCACCTACCTCCGCTGAATCAAAATGTACACTTTTCCATGCATGCCGTAGAATAACATCCCCCCCTCTCTCCTATTGGATAGACGCTCACTAGTGCGGTTGGCATGAAAGTCATAGAAGTATAAAGGATAATATGTGAATATCTAACCCTACTCTAGATGGGCTGACTTGGCATTGTAATTGCTTCGCATAGGGGTGACAGTGCCGGTGTTGGGGCGAAGTAACTACACCGTGTGCACTGCCTGCGCTCCGGCAGCTCCGGGCTACCTCTCAGCCAGGATGGTAACAATATGATTCTGCAAATGGCTTGGCTTGTCGCCTTAGGAGTTCTTGCGCCTTTATCAGTATCAGCAACTGTGATTTTTTCGGACAATTTTGAAGCAAACTCGGCCGGTGACATCACCTGTGCGACACTTGAGTCAACAAACGGATATACCTTTTGCCGAGAAGAGCCCGACAGAGCAACCAACCCATCTAGTATCAGCATAGCGGCCAGCATCCCTGGCTCAAATGTCCCCTTTCCGTCAGGCTCACGCGCGATGCGCGTGTTTTCGGACGGCTTGACCCTACAAACAGATGCTGGTGTCCTAATTTCAGGCTCAAATAATTATATGCCAGCAAATGCCTGGTGGCAGGTAGCCATGTATGTGAACAACTTCGGCAACGAAGTTACCATCGCAAATACTCGCCCAATGAAATTATTCTATCCTTGCAACGGCGAGTACCCCTGCCAGACAAACTACTTTATGATCCAAACCAGTGTGAATACCAGTTACGAACCTTTTAACAGTAACACCTTGCCAGTTCCCTCGAATGGGGACATGTGGCTTGTCGCCCGTGATAACATGCAGGGAACAGCAAATTGGGCTGGAGCAAGTGAACCGGGCAACGCCGATAAGCTGGGGCAGACGAGTCTTTCGGAACGGATTCGTCCGAACCGTTGGAATATCATTCGTTGTCATTCGGATTTCACCAATACCTCCAGCGCCAAACTTGATTGTTGGATCGGCCCCAAAGGCTCAGCCCTAACACATGTCTTACGTTGGCACGGGGGAACCACTGTACAAGGATATGCGTTTACCTGGACAATCCCTCAGGCGAGAGGTCATGTGCAAATGTTTTGGCCTAGCACCGTCCCAGCCGGTGGCACAACCGGCAGCCGGCTGTATATGTATTTCGATGATTTCTATCTAGCAACAAGCGAGAGTGATTTGCCAAACTACTCAGGCAATCCGGGCGGCGATGTGACTCCACCGGTTGCCCCGGTAGGACTCCGAATTCAGTAAACGGCCGCCTACTGATTTGCCTGGGGGGATTGTGATGGGTTTCCATCAAATCGTAGAGCGTAGTACTGAGCCTTGACTCGACAAAGATCACGAATGGACCTCGTACGTGAGGGCCTCCCCCTTAGCTCTTATTCAGGTTAGGGCCGTCCATCGAAATCAGGAATTCGGCAATGCGCTTACTTCCCTTTGGATTCAGATGTCCGTCAAAGGCGTAAGAATATCTCTCGGGTGAATCAAGAAATACCTGCGCGGTGGAGACAACCGGTTGAGGACTCACAGCATTAAGTGCCGCAAGCGTTTTATCCTGCGTCCCCCTCAAGATGTCATGTACGGCCGGCACAAGGTAGATCGTATACTCAAATCCAACTCGTCGACTCAACTCATCCAGCTTCGCGAGATGCTCTTTGGTAGCTTTTAAAGCTATGGCCATGCGGTACTCACCAGGGTCTGCCACAAGGATGCTCTTGATCCTTGGCCCCCAGTGATACTTGAGACGGCGCATCAAGGTAGAGTGCTCTAGTATCACTACCTGCATCCCGATGATGCGCTCTGCAATACCTACTGAGGGTTCTCTCTTTGAAGTATCATCTTGACGAGACTGCTCCCGCATGTAGCGATCATAGTTGTCAACAAAGTCATTACCGGAAGACCAGCTGCCGGTCATGCCGAAGAAGAAAAGCTTCACCTCTTTTGGCTTCCAACCATATTTCCGAATGAATCCATCAAGCCGCTCAACTTGCCGCAATGTACCGCTGCCGGGGTAGCCAAGATTCACACAGGCGCGATGAAGTTCCTTACAATAGATGCTTGCAAAAGTCTGATCGTCGCTAAGACCAAACCCAAAGGTAAAGGAATCCCCGACGAATATGACATCGGGATTGCCATCGACACCCGGCACTCGATGCCCCTTGTCGGTAATTGTCGTAATGGCATCATACTCGTTAGAGACCTGTCGGTACACGGTCCCTGGTTCAAACCAGCTATTAATCGGTTTCCCATCGAGCGTGACATTATCTCTACCATCCCAAATTGGGAAAAAGATCCGCACCATCACCTCTGCCAAACCCAGCGCTACCAGTAGTGATACGGATATCAACAGGAGACGAATCCCCCACTCTCTATAAACAGATTCATACTGCGAAACAGATTCCAACTTCATTCACTAACCTCCGTCAAGCCCACACAGCCATTTTGTCATGAAATAGCCACAAAACTCGTCTGATACAGAATCGAGCGATCAGGTCCAAACGCCTGTCTCTACGCTCCGATGATTATTGATCCCATATACTAGTTGGGCTCTTTCTTACACCCATCCATTGAAGCAATACCACATCATCGCCACATATTCCGATATTGCCAGGTCAGAATAGTGCAAGTGCGTAGGAGAAGGCAGGTATTGGGCTGCAAACGGGTTTTTCTTGGTCATATAGTCAGTAGGTACAGCAAGGGGGTTGGCCCCTGCCTTTTTGAATGCTCCCATGGCTCTCGGCATATGACCCGCTGAAGTCACCAAGAGAAACGGGGCATGCCCTAATCGAGATGACAGGTTCTTTGCACTTTCGTACGTGCTCGAAGCAAGAGAGTCGACAATCACCTGTTCTGCCGGCACTCCGGATAATACAATGACATCTCGTATGATCGTTGCAACTTCACCCTTTCCGCTGACAATCACTGTGGAGTCACGTCGCCCTTGAAAGAGCAGGAGAGATTCGAGCAGGCGGAATGCCGATGCGCGGTTCAGCTGGCTACTGAATGGATGGTCAGGATGAAACTCAGCATGACCAGCCAGAACTACGATCGTGTTAGTTGGCTCACGCTCCACATGCCCGGCAGGAGAAATTTGAAACTCCAGAGACCCAAGCAATAAAAAAGAAACCGGACCGGATCCAAAAATGAGAAAGATCGACAAAGCCGCAGCCCCAGATGCAATCGCCCATGCGCGAGCGGGGCGAAACCATGCCAGAGCCACACTGATCAATGCAGCTAGGGTCATCGCGCTCGACGGAAGGACCAAATACTTGATAAGTACGTCCACTAATCAGCCCGCATGCGCGGCCCACTTATCGTTTGCATCAGAACTTTCCAAGTATCAGGCAGATTCTATGCGACATGAACTTGCGCAGCAACTCAGCTTACGCTGTTCGCACGAGGCTTTTGCAGCACAGCAACGATATTAGATCGAAACGGTTTGCCCAATCTGGTCATAAGAAACCGAATCCACATAAGCTCAATCACCAGCAGAGGGGGGATCATGATCAACAGCGGCGTTGACACGATGAGCCGGAGAGAGACCACACTAAACCCGGCGGACGCCGCTGCTTCAACAATGACTTCTGGTGTATTGATTCGGTAATACGTCGGAAAGACATCTTCCGGCTTCCGCCGCTGAAGGTACCAGATGATACGATCTTTAATCTCCTCCGGAATCAGCTTGGCACATAATGGGCCGTAACCACGAGAGTTGGGGGTGTGGAAGATAAGTTCCCCGCCCGGCTTGAGAATGCGGAAAATATCTTTCAGTTGAGCCACTGGCTCCTTCAAATGTTCGAACACCATATTCGACGTGACAAAATCAAACGCCGTATCGCTAAACGGCAAACAAGACACATCCCCTAGTACCTTTCTCCCTAGGATCTTATTGTCCCTGAGCGATGCAAAGTCATAATCTAATCCGATAAGGGACTTGGGGCGTTTCGCCAGATCTCGCTCCTGCTCTTCACGCCATGGCGGCAAAAACCCACGCCCACAGCCGAGATCGAGCCAGATTTCCTTCCCTGGCGAGTGCTCAAAAAGTACCTGCTCATAAAGCAACTGTGAATACTTCAAATCGGGTGCGATCACCTTCTGAGCTGCCCGATAGAACTTTGTACAGGCATCACGCCATCCCATACTATTACTCTCCCCTGGACTCGGTGTCACTCGCCTGGACGAAACAGGACACCTATCAGTCCCCCAACGCAACCCTCAGACGTTCTTCAGCATAGCGAGTCAGCGCCTCATACCCCTTCTGAGAAATGTGACTACCATCAGGCCTTGATAACTCTTTCCGTCTCACGCCCTGTTGATCGGCAAGAACTGTCTCAAAATCCAGCAGTTGGACCTGTTCGCGGACGGCCAGCTCTCGAATCCATTGGTTTGTCTCTCGAACATGTCTATTGACATAGTCTTGATAACTTGCTTTCCGCAGCAAGCTGCCGACCAGATCACCGATTACTTCCTTCCATTCATCTTTGCCTCGAATCGTCACTTCCGTGGCAAGAATGGGAACGATCCCGGACTGCTTCGCCAAATCCACCATCGCCTGCATACTCTTCCGGGTACGGTCCAACGTCTCACGTATTTTCGTCTGGTCTGAGCGAAAGATATCATTGATGAATCCCCAGATCAAAACCGCATTCGGGTTCAGCACCACCACATCGGTTTTAAACCGCGCCAGCATTTCATGCGACTGCTGTCCGTTAACCCCCTTGTTCATCACACGATAACCGCCAACTAGCTGGTCGGAGGGCCACCCCCCTGCATAGGACGCCCCAATCAGCACTAAAGTCTTCGACCTTGCCTCCGTCTTGTCCATTTGCACCTTGTCCCTTACGTCAATATTGGCCCCTAACGATACTGAGGTGGAGAACGCCACGCTCGCTACCATCAACACCACCGCCGACCCCGACAGCCGCACCACCCTCATTTGCTTACCCCTACCGGAGTATAATGGATTTTACACAGGGTCCACGCCCGGATGGTGGGAGCGGCATATTACGCTTTCACCCTGGCTCGCTCCACGACCTGCGCAGCAAGAGCCGTATTGTATTGTTCGGACGCAAATGCAGCAGCAATGTCGATCGGTGTCTTGTTTCCTAGAGCGATCCTCTGCAGCAAAATGAGCATCGGCGAGGCCACAGACAACACAAAGGCCGGCAACCAGACACCCCTAAGATCTGGGCGTTTCCGGAGCCAGCGAGACAACAACTCCTCCCGTGTCAGAGCAATCGGCTCCACAAGATTTAGGACGGCCGGTGCTGAATCCATATCCTGAACTGTTGCCCTGATCACCTGAGCAGCCATGCCAACATCGCACAGGTTAATCCGGTTCGAGCGCGACCCCACAGCGATATAAATCGGCCCCAGTTCGCGGCCCAAGCGGCCGGGTGGTTCATAATCGGAAAAATCCACCAAGGGACCTGGCCTGATGACTTTGACTTTCAAACCAAGCACTGGCCCCTGCTCGACCACTTCACGTTCTGATTCCGCTTTGCCCCAGACATACGGCCCTCGGCCAAGATTGCCTGCATCCACCGGTGTCTGTTCATCGAGCGGCCCACCCATCTCTTTACTGGTCTTCAACACGGCCAGGCTGCTGATGTGGATGAATCGTTGGATCGACGCCTTGGCAGCGCTCCGCAGCAGATTGCGCGTGGCCAGTACCGAATTGCGTTCATGAGCTTCCTTGCCTCCTGCGGTTTCTGCCGCGCAATGGACGATCGTCTCAACCCCGGATAATACAGTCGTATCGAACTCTCCGCCGAGATCAGCCTTAGCATACTCGACTCCCGCTTCCCGTTCCGAAGGCGGCGGCACGCGTCGCCCCAATGCGCGAACCGGCCACCCACATTGCCGCAGTTCTGCAACGACAGCCCGGCCCAGCATTCCGCTTCCGCCTGTGACCAGCACCAACCCTTTCTCTGCAACGATCGGCGGAAGCTGTCGCGCGCGCGCCGCCAGATCAGCCTCCGCGCTCGTCTCGAATTCTGCTTTTGCTTCACGCAATCTCTGGCCGACCTGCTCGCAGAGACGAACCGTCTCACGGATGGAAGACGGCGACAACGGCGGCGGGGTACCGTGACGGATGCTGTTATAAAACGCCTCAATCAATTCAGCCAACCCCGGATAGCCCTTGCCTTTGTTCAGAATCCGCGAGGCAAATCCGCGCGTCGATCCCACCAGAATTTGCATGGCCTCTCGATAGGGATTCGAGAGAATCCCTACTGCCGAGGTTCCCGGCCCCGCCAGCCTGGTCAGTTGGCCCCTCACAAAATCCGCGCGCAGTGAGCCGCTGGTGCCCACAACTCGCAAATAGGAGTCGATCGGCCGCCCTCGCAATGTTACGACAAGCACCCCTGTGGTTTCGCCGGCTTGCAACAACGCATGGACTTCACCCTCAGGGCGGACATACAGGGACTGAAGCTGCGGGGCTGTTCCAGGCGCTCCGCCCAGAGCATCCAGCAACGTGTAAACCGGATGCGGGAGAATATCCAGCAGCTGATCGATGGGAGACATCAACGACCGCCCATCGTTGGACTTTCTCACCGTCTTAAACGAAAAATAGCTTTCAACGTGAACCACGCGGCCGATCAGCGGCAGCGACGCAGTGAGCGCGCGCGCCGGCGCCTCGTAGAGCAGCTGATGCCCGGCGCAGACAGACCGGCCGGCTTTCCGCGCAGCCTCAAGGACCGCATCCACCTCCGCCAATCGCAGCGTGAAGGGCTTCTCCACATAAACATGGGCACCATGCTCCAAACAGAGCATGGCCAGATCCGCGTGAGTCGCAGGTGGCGTAGCAATGTGTACTACAGTCGGCTTGATTGACTTTAGCAGGTCGGCTGCGGACGTAAAAAATGGCGTATCCTTGGAAACCAATCCATCCAATTTTGACCTGTCACCGGACGGATCGGCCAAGGCGACGATTCGCCCGGCACCGTGCGCCTTAATGGCTTTGGCGTGATGCACGGCCATCTTGCCACAGCCGATCAGCGCGACATCCAGCGGTGTCGTTGTGTTGCCTTGTTGTCCCATGGTCATGTGATTCCCGGTTGATACTGCTCTCTCGGCATCCTTTGTCCCGAATTACCCTAGCAATGGAACGTCTGCTTCCAGGTCTGAAAATTCAGGACCGTCCATAAGAGTTCTGAGTGGTCATGTGTGCCGGCGCGATGCTCCTCGACAAGCCGGCGGAGAGCCTTGCCATCGAATAGGTCTGAGGCAGCCTGTTCGGGCAATGCTGCGATCCGTTCCCCCATACCCAGATTCGACCGGAACCATCGGTCCAAAGGAACGCCGAAGCCGGACTTCCGGCGATCGACAGTTTCAACCGGCAAGAAGGCTCGCGCCACATCCTTCACAATGGCCTTGCCGGTCCCCCCACGCAGTTTGTATGCAGCCGGCAAACGATTGGCGAATTCGACGATGCGATAATCCATGAACGGCACGCGCGATTCGATGCTCGCCGCCATGCTCATCTTATCTTGCCGGTTGAGAATAGATACAAGAAAACACTCTTGATCCAGGAGGGACACCCGATCCAGGTCATCCAACCCCAGGTTCTCCGATCCCACGAGACAGGACCGGCGATAGTCGAGATGGCTCTCCAGCACCTGTGGATAGACCGCGGCCACCACATCGGGATGCAGCATACTGGAATTGTACAGCAGCGTCTCCATGGGAGAGCAGGCGGCGTAGCGATCGAGCTTGGCTACACGATGATCCCGCGTCACACTCCCCCACAGTTTCGCCAAACGCCTCAATACCCCCGGCACCTGCCGATAAATCCTCGCCATTCCTGGAATACGATAGCGTGGATAGCCTGCGAACAACTCATCCGACCCCTCACCGGTGAGTACCACCGTGACATGCTGCTTGGCCAGCCGGCTCAACGCAAATATCTGGACTGAATTGGCGAAATTGAGCGGCTCGTCGTTCTGCCACACCATCTGCGGGAACAGATCGCTGAATTCGGCATTGCCGATCGTGAGCTGATGATGAATCGTGCCGTACTGTTTGGACACCATCAGCGCAAAGGCGCTCTCGTCATATTCCGGTTCATCAAAGCCAATAGAGAAGGTGTTGACCCGATCCCCCTTAATCCTCGATGCCAACGCGGTGACAAGGCTGGAGTCGACCCCTCCACTGCAGAATGTCCCTACCGGCACATCACTGATCAGACGCATGTTCACAGAATCATGCAACAAGTCTGTCAAGGTCTGCCGCGCGTCGTCATAACTGATCCGGGGTCTGTCCGCAGCAGGCCTGGAAGACCAGTAGCGCGCGATCCTTGGTTTTCCGTTGTACAGGGTAAGCGTGCACCCAGGAGGCAAGTTCATCACCCCTTCAAACAAGCTCTCGGGACCGGCCACCTGACGAAAGAGCATGTACTCGGCTACCGCCTCATCGCGGCAACGGGCAGACACCATCCCGCTCGTCAGAATGGCCTTGATCTCGGATGCAAACAGAAACGCCTTCGGTGTGACCGCATAGTACAACGGCTTCACACCCATTCGATCGCGAGCAAGAAATAGAACGCGCCGGTGCGCATCCCAGATGGCGAAGGCAAACATGCCATTGAGCGCATGCACACAGGCCTCGCCACGATCTGCATAGAGATGGAGAATGACTTCCGTATCACTCTGGCTCTGAAACTGATGCCCCTTTGCTTTCAGCTCTTCGCGCAGGGAGCGATAGTTGTAGATCTCCCCATTAAAGACGATCCGGAGCGATCCGTCCTCATTGGACATCGGCTGATGGCCGCCACCCAGGTCAATAATACTCAACCGGCGATGGCCAAGCCCCACAGGTCCATCAATGAAAAGACCGGCATCGTCCGGCCCCCGATAGGTCATGCAATCTCGCATGGCAATCAGTTGGGCGCGGTCAATTATGGCCGCAGGATCCTCGTACACAATTCCGGAAATTCCGCACATAGGCTTCCTACTCTGTCTCCTCAACTACCGGGAGACTGATCACGCCTCTGTCTATTCCGTACACATGACACAACAGACCGAAACTTGCCAGTTGAACTGCGTTCAATGTGATCAACGTAGATCAGCTCAATCTTTATGGCCTCACCAATTCTTTTTCTGAGCTGATCAACAACTTCTTGCCCCATTTTCTCCTGATAGCCCTTCCCTTTCACCATTTTGACAGTAAGACGATCCAAGGCTTCCTGGACAATCTGCGTCTCCTTGATTCCGCTCATTCCTTTAAAGATCGGATCAAGTCGTCCAACCTGCCTGCCTTCCGGCGTAATAATCGCATCGTCCATACGCCCGACCACGGCCTTAAGAGAGGGGAAGTTCCGTCCGCACGAACAGACCTCCTCACTCCAGATCCCTGCATCACCGATTTCATAGCGAATAAGTGGCATCGCCCAATTTAGGAAGCCCGTGCAAATCAGCTCGCCAGGCTCCCCCACTTTCGAAGCCCTGTCCCCATTTAGTATTTCCGTGATTCCAAATTCCGGGAAAAGATGCAGCGCGCCCTGTTCACACTGCGCGGCGAACACCACCATTTCAGCGCTAGCATATTGATCAAACACCCGACAACCGAACACCCCTTCGATCGCCACCCGTTGGTGCTCCAACAGCGTTTCGGATGAGGTCACAATCGCCCGTGGACGAACTTGACAGAATTGTGCGTAAGATCCGCCATATTGAGCCAATGCGAAGATAGATGATGGATAGCTGAAAATGAACACGGGAGCGAACTCTTTCAATTTCTTGAAATACAACGGAGCTGTTGCCTCGGAAATATGATACGAAGACATCAACAGGTTATTATTAAACAGGTTGTGCCGCCAGTAGGGAGGACCAATTTGACCAGGTGGAATAAACACACGGCCTGCGAATGTGGCGCTTCTGTCTGCGGCACCCACACCGGCCCATGACAACGTACGGGCAAAAAACGCATAATTTGCCTGAATAGCCTTCCTTGTAAACCACAGACGGAGCGGAGTCCCTGTAGTCCCACTGGTGTTAATCGACTTAAGCGTTTTCCTGGGAAATGCTGACGAAAGAAATCGCTCAGGGTCTGCCCGAACATCACCTTTGGTCACAACCGGAAGCTTAAGCAAGTCCTCTGCGCTACGGATATTGTCGGGAGTCAACCCTCTTTTCTTGAATGCCTCCCTATAGAACGGAACCGTGGCATACGCATGACGTATAAGACTGACGAGACGATTCTGCTGAATCGCCTTCAACTCATGGGAAGTTGCGTATTGACTTTGCATCAACTCTTGGAGGATGGCCCGATGGGCTCCACTAAAACGCATAGCACGCATATACCCTCCATACGCGGAGAGAAGGGCATTCTGCATAACGACGGGGCTGGCGTTATAAATTCGTTCGACGAGTGCGTTCATAGAGCGTGCGGTCGGTTTATACGCGTACGTTTACGGTGTCGGTTGCAAGGCAAGTGGCGGTCGCTTATGATTCCCCCCATCGGGGAACCTGTCTGACATTGACCGTTCTACTGCGGTGAATGATCCATGACCATCTGCCTTCTGTTCTCGATAGCGAGGTGATACGCATTCAATAATTGCCCACCGATCATCCGCCAGGAGTAGCGCTGCTCTACCAATTCTCTGGCAGCACACCCTAATGTATTTCGGCGACTTGGATCGAGAAGCAATTTGACTGTCTTGTCTGAAAACTGCTCAAGACTGTCAGCCACCAGTAAGTGTTTATCGGGCAGAACATCAAGACCTTCACAGCCGATCGAGGTTGAGACCATGGCCTTGCCCATCGCCATGGCATCCAACACCTTCAAGCGAGTTCCGCCTCCGACACGCAACGGCACAACATAGACGGATGCATCCCTCACCAGCGGTCGAACATCATTCACATAACCAGTGACAACTATCTGAGGGTCCCGCGCAGCCAGTTCAAGAAGCTCCTTTGGCGGATCCTGTCCGACGGCAAAAAACCGTACATCCGGCACCTGATTCCGAATCAATGGCCAGATCTCGTTCAGGAAAAACATGACTGCATCACGGTTTGCAAACATGTTCATGCCGCCCGCATAGATCAACGTAGGCGAGTCTTTCCCCCGATTCGGTGTAAAGTAATCCACATCAACGCCATTAGATACGACTGCGGTACGCAAGCCTGAGACCCTTTCCGTCAACGTCTGTTCATCCGTCTGGGCCACAAATACATTGACGTCAAATGTCCCGGACATCTCAGCTTCATAGGCCAACAATTTCCGGGTTTCCCTGCGCAGATAAAGCCTGGCCAGCAGGCTGCTCTCCGCTCCGGCTCGTCGTTCCATCAATTGAGACTCGATATTATGATGAGTCAACACCGTGGGAATCGACCACCTCTGGTCTAAAAACTGAGCCAGGGCGATCGTATCGACATGAATCAGATCAAAATCTTTCGTTGCGACCAGTTCGGCTACGCGCCGCTGAAACAACGCCGAACGATGCGCCAACACACTAAATGGCTGTGAAGACACAGCCCCTGCCGCAAGCCCCGCAATACGATGCAACGAGGAAGTCTTTGGCCATAGAGAGAAGTACTCTACCGCCTCACAATATTTGCTCAGCACCACCTGACTGTCCCGACAAGCCTCCTCTGTGGGCAACACGTCAGGATGAACAAATGCCAGCAGGTGCACCTGAGCCTCACGACTCAGCTCACGCACGATATTGTAGCCTCGTTGTAACACTCCACCGTGCGGAGGATAGGGAACAATTTGTGACAGGAAGAGCACCTTCATCGCATTAGATCCGCATACACTGTTCCATGGGACTTGAGAAAGCTGCGACTCGCACCGATCAATCTCTGCATTGTGTGTGTATTCGCCATTTTGACTCGCTTCGACCGTGCCACCTTCAGGAGTTTCATGAACGCCAAATAGGCAACAGGCTCCGACTCTTAACGACTACCGGAGTACTGCTCCGTAGGTGATGGGCCGCCCTCTCCACCTGCGTCCCCGTCTTCACACCCGGCGATAACCCAGAGGGAGTGCGGTTTCCGAAGTTGATGCCACAGCCACTTCTACATACGCTTGGTTGCAAATAGCTCGGCCACACTCTAAGAGGGCGGCTAACACATAGATATGGGGATAGTAGGCTCCCGACAGGAACGCTCCTCCCACCATAAAAGCGATCAAACTGGCATTTAGCGCAACCACAAGATTCTGACCTCCAAGATCGTCCTTCATAAGTTGAGGCCTGATTTTTCGCAATGTTCGCTCTCCGGCGGCAAGATTCGATCCAATGATACCCAGTAGAAAGATAAGTCCAGGGATACCCAGTTCCCCCAGAAGAAGAAAATACGATGAATGAGCCGTCTGCCAGGGAATTTCGTTGAGCCCATATCCCTCCGGCTTATATTCCGCGCCATACTTGACGGGATAGTGACCAGGTCCCACCCCCAATAGCGGATGATCCATGGCCATCCGGACCCCAGCACCCCATGCCAGGAGCCTGCCTTGCGCTGACCCTTCCATCTCCTCGCCTGTTTGTGTCATTGTTCCCATACGATCAAAAAACTGTGGCGGGGCGACGATAAAAACGAACATAACGACGACCGCAAGCCCAATTCCACCCAGGAGTTTTCGCTCGCTCCTGGACCAGTAATACAACCCCACACTCGCCAACGCCAAGATTCCCCCTCGCGATTGGGTCGCCACTACTCCAAAGATCAGAACAGTCAACGCGCCCGCAAAAAATACTTTCCTGGTAAATCCCTGTGCGCTCTGCATTAAGAACAAACACAAGGGGATCGCAATATTTACCGACAACGCGAAATCGTTGCCATCTCCAAGAAATCCTCCGGAAGCAATATAGTGCCGTTCTCCATCGCCGGAAAACAAATCAGGTGTCAAGGCTCCGATAACCAGATGCACTAAGACCAACGCTGTGAAAACTCCATTCATCCTGTCAAAGCTGTAAACTTCTTTCCTTATGATAAAAAATATTATGGAATAACCGACCACTTTTTCAAAAACATCGAGTGCATAAATTTTGACGTCGCAGGTCAATCCTGACAGGACGATCAATACCAGTAAAAACATGATCCAGCGCGCGTTCACGCTGCTCAAGACTTCTGATACCTTCACTTGCCCCTTACTCACCAAAGAACCTAGAAACACCAAGAGCGGAACGATCGAGTTCAAATGCAGGGCATTCATTGCCGGCACATAACTCCCCGGCCGGATGTAATCCAATGCGAAGAATAGTAGAAGACCGTAATAGACCATGCCCCTAGGCCAACTCCCTCATCATGTCATCGTAAATGGCTTCTAACTTACGTGTCCGGGCCCGAAAATCAAAATTCATTTTGACCATATCTTTTCCGCGGCTTGCCATCCGCTTCCAAGACTCCGGCGAGGCGAGGAATTCCTGAATGCCCTCTGCAAGCTTCTCAGGTGAACGGGCGGGAACAAGCCGCCCGGTTTCCCCATCTGTGATCACTTCCGGAGTGCCACCTACTTCGGTCGCCAGCACAGGTACCTCCATCAGTAAGGCCTCCAATGCCGCATTAGGAAGCCCCTCAGTATGGGACGGGAGCACTATGAGATCGATTTCTTCGAGCAATCGCTGCGGCTCCTGAATGTATCCCGGCATATGGACCACCTTTTGAAGGCCAAGCATTTCAATCTGCTGCATCAACTTAGGCCTCTCTGGGCCGTCGCCGATCAATACGAGAGAGCCCTTATGCCCACGACGGATCACCCGATCCATTGCATCGATGAGATTCGCATGGCCCTTCTCGGCACTCAGCCGTCCCAGACTGGCAATCACCGGACCGTCAATCGGACATCCGATGATCTCCGCCAGTAATCCGCGCCGTCCCGTGCGCTGATACCGTTCCAACACAATCGCGTTATGAAGCATATGCAGCTTCGCACGAGGCACACCCACGTCAAGCAACTCTCTTTCAATCTGACGCGAGACGGCGATAACCCGATCAAACTTTCGTACAACACGTTTATCCAGCTTGACGAATAGTCGATGTTTCAGATCGTTGCCGATCCAGCCATGCAACGTCGTCACGATCGGAACTGGATGAAACCGAGCCATCAAATACGCAATGACATCCGACTTCACTTCATGCGCATGCACGATGTCGATCTGACAGGCCTTCACAAGGTCAAGGACCTGCCGGATCATACGAAAATCGTAGGCATGCCTTCCACGAATGAAGTGAAGCGGCATATCAAACCGCCTGGCCTCAGCAATGAAGGGGGAATCCTCAGGCTCGCCATGTCTTAGAAACACACCAAGATGCAGCTGAAACCGTCGGCGATCAATGGCCCGATGAGTTTCCAGGATCGTCTTGCCGGGCCCTCCGATTTCATGAGTGTCCCGTAAATGTAAGATTGTAAGTGGTCTTATCACCTCATCGGTGCTGTCATATTGACCCCGCATTCCAGTAGCCCGAAGGCTCTCCCTATGGGATATCCCCTTGCAACAATTCTTCTCCTGATACCCCCAAATCCCTAAAACGAACTTGATCCGCGCCCACGCGGTCGAGAAAGCACATGAGCAAGCTGCGTCTAGCCCTGCTTTCCGTTAGGTTACAGCGGAGGTTTCGCCGGTGCCAATTGTGAGCAGATTGCAGCCATTTCTTTGTTCTGTAAGATCCGAAATGCAGTGGTGAGATAGGCCGCACTTCCAGCATGCTGCAATACTGAGGCCGGATCAAAAATGCTCGCGAGAAGCAACACGCCCTTGCGATGAACGTTATTGTAAAAATCTACGGTTAGTGGTTGGCGAGTCCGCCCCGCAAGCATAACCCGTCCCCAGCGAGGGACCACCTCCAGGAGCAGATCTATGGTTTCCGGGCGCCCGCTCAAATCAATGGCTGCAAACCCAGGTTTATCCTGAATTCGCTTTTTGAGTTGGCGCAGAGCTTCTTCCGGATCAGACATCACCTGACATTCCCCCCTATCCAGAGGGGTCCGTCCTGAATTCTTGCCCAATCGAATGACGGGACATCCTCCCCGCCAGATCGCAACCTGTCCCACAAGATCCGCAAAACCATCGCCTTCTGTATAAACTGCCGCTTCGCCAAGTTCCAACTGAAGACGATCCCATACAGACAACGACATAGCGAGCGGCAAGGCCAGCAATGCTTCATCGCTCCCCAATGAATTCGGCACTGGAATATATTGGCTATCCTGCAGCACAACTTGAGTGGACTGTGGCGCATCAAGCACAGCCAGGACGTGTGACGCTCCGTTAATTCTGTGATTTCCTGCGAATCTTCCCAACACACGCGCAACACCATAAACAGGCAGATCAGCGCCTGTGGCATCAAGGGAGCGGGATGTTCGCTCAACGATCGCTTCGATGTTATGCTGCTCCATCAATTAGGCTCCCGGCGTCTCATCATGGGGAAAAGGAGCGACTTCCATCGGCACCCCTTTCTCCATCGAATGGTAGGCGGCAGAGATCAATGCAAGATTGTCCCATCCTTCACGGCCAGAGATATCCGGTCTGGTCCTGTTGCGCACTGCGGCGGCGAATGCTTTGACCCATTCTGCGGTCCAGCTCACGTTTGGAAATTTAGCATACCGAGTCATCTTGCCGGGCCTCTTACCATCGATAGGCCTCGTCGAATACAGCGAGAGTCCTTCCCCATTGAGAATCATCGTTCCTTTCGTTCCCCAAATCCTCTCTTCCGACTGATCGGTTCCCCGCATAATCGAGCTTGCGCTGATAGAGACGATGCCTCCGTTATCCAACCTCGACGTCACACCAATGATGTCTTCAACCTCCGCGGGGGATCCCAATGTCGCATACTCGCTGTAGACCCGGTTGCACTTCAGTCCGGTGACAAAATAAATGTAGTCAATGACGTGGCACACATTCATAATTAAGAAGCCACCACCACATTTCTCTTTGGACGCCCTCCAATCATCGGGAGAATTGCTCCGAGCGCCGCTCCAATAACCCCGGTCTTTGAACTGATGCGCAATGATTTGAACCCCTGTAATATCACCAAGTGCTCCTTCGGCAATAAGCTGCTTGGCCTTCTGAATCTTCGGCAAGTATCGGAAGCTATAGTTAACCGTGAGCTGGACACCGTTCTTTTCACAACAGGCCAACATCTCCCTGGCTTCGTCGAGGGTATTGGCCATCGGCTTCTCGACCAGTACGTGCTTACCGCAAGAGGCGGCTTGTACGGTCATGCTCTTATGCAAATGATGCGGTACGGAGAGAAGGACCGCCTCCACATCTGAATTCACAAGCAACGACTCATAGCTGGGGAAGAATGGCGCAGAAAGTGCCTTAGCCATATCTCTCGCCACTTTATGATTAAGATCGAAAACGCCCACGATCTTTGCCGACCCGGACGCTGCGGCTTCCTTTGCGTTTCGCTGCGCGATTGCGCCCGCGCCGACAATGCCGATTCTCAATGCTTCCATTCGCTCCTCCCGCGTGATACCCAATAGAAAGAGATCACTTAGTCCATAGAGTGACGGTCATGCCACGACCTTTTCAGTCTTCCAGTTAAACGTGATCCCAACATGGTTACGCCCGCCTTCTGCCAGTATTTCATACACCGCATTACATTCCTCGGGCCTCGCTCGCCAGGTCACAAGATCCGCCACTTTCAACCGCCCTGTCTCCAGAAGCTCAAGAAACAGATAGCCCTCCTGCTCGTACGTCCAGCGCGTCGGGCTCGCATCCTTACCCGGCATGTCACTGATGTGCGCTCCGAGTATGGTCAGGCTTCTTGTTTGAGCCAACCCCCAAATGTCTAAATCCCGCGTCAAACCCCGTGAGCTCCCAAGCAGAATGACTCGTCCGCCCTCACGGGCACAATTCATCGCCACTGCATTTGCTTGAGGGGTACCGACCGCCTCGATCACCACATCCGCGGCAATACCATTCACACAAGCTGGATTTTCCACGAGTGACAAATACTCATCTACTCCACCTGGAAGCCTCGCAAGTCGTTCACGGTTTCGGCTTGGCGCAACAGCAACCAGTGACGCCGGCGCCAGGATGCGAACCAATCGGTTTGATAATTGCCCGATTAATCCCTGGCCAACGACTGCCACGCGTTCTCCCGGCTTGATTGCAGCCTTTCGAATCCCTTGAAGCACAATAATGCCCAGCTCAATGAAACTGGCCTCTTCAGTTGAGACACCGGGCGGTACTTTGAAAAGCTTGCTGGCCACAGACGTCTCATGGCTCGCGTGATGAATACGCCCGGTGACGCGATCGCCGAGCTCCACCCCTTTGACCGCACTCCCTTTTTTCACGACTCTCCCCACGGTGGAATAGCCGGGAAGGTAGGGAAAGCTGCGCCGGGCGCCTGGAAGCCCACAGAGCACCGCCCGCTCGGTTCCCGGACTGACAAGGCTACACTCAGCCTCAACCAACACTTCATCCGGCGCCGGACCGAGAATTTCACACGGGAGGAGATGCGCAATCTCGAAATCAAGGAATTCAACACGCATACCGCGGACTATTTGCCGTCGCTTAGCCAGCGCCTCGATTCGCAAGACAGCTTTGGTAAACACATTCTTCAGCGCAGGCCTCAGCGCTACTGGAATCCTCATGTAGATGGCTAGCAATATCTTGATAAGCCAATTAGGCATTGTCGATCACACTCCAAGTTATTCTTGCGCGAGCAGACTCGGCACACTTCAGGGCTGTAGCCCATCAATCAGTTTACTACCGCAATTCTATGCCGTAGAAAAGAGAACCTTCTTCACCTCGGAAACTACAACCTTGTCTAACATAAAAACGGCCGCCGCATAGCAAATGACCGTTACTAGTATTCCGCCTGCCACATGACCGAGAGCCATGACACCGAAATTGAAACGAAACGCCCAATAAATGGCCGGTATAAGCACCACCGACATACACAATGGAAGGCTCAACGCTCTGACAAATTCGCCGAACGAAATGGCAAGGTATTCTGCTACCTTAAAAACTTCCAGTACCAGCACAATGCCGTTGGCTGCGGCAATTAAACCGCATATCCCGGGTAACCCAAGCCACATCAGTGCCGGAATTCCCAAGACACCAATTAGCGCAAGCCGCACAATGACGAAGAATTGCATCAAATCAGGGCGGCCCGTCGCTTTGAACATTTCGTAGATAACCACGCTCAGCGACCTGAACAGCGCATAAACAGCCAGGATCTGGAGCGGGATGCATGCTGCAGCCCATTTGTCTCCGTAGAAGGCCCTTATCGCATCGGGACCGTAGATCGCGATTCCAATCGCCATTGGAAATGTAACGCCCGCCGTATAATAGATCGTCTTCAGGAATGCCTCCCTCAATGCCGATACTTCCTTATTCATTCGTGAAAACACTGGAAACATCAATCGGCAGACAATGTGACTGAACTGCGTAATCGGCAGGTTGGCGATTTGGGACGCCATGGCGTAGGCTCCAAGCGCCCCGACGCCTAGAAACTTGCTGATGAAGAACTTATCGATGTTGTAAACTGCAACCATCACCACTGACGACCCGATGATATGCTGGCCATACTTAAGGAGGTCCTGTGCGATCTTTCGATCAAACTGAAATGCGGGGCGATAGGATGTGTAGGGCCAAATCAGCACCATCCCCCCGATAGAGACGATCAATGAACGGACAACCAAACTCCATACTCCGAATCCCTGATAAGCCATTGCAATACCGACGATAGAGCCGACCCCCAGAGGTACCATGTCAGGCACAACCAGTTTCTGAAAAGATAACTCCTTATTGATCAAGGCATCCGGCACCGCCCGCAACGAAGTCCATATCAAGCTCGAAGCCATGATGGCAATAATCGGCACAACGGCAGAATTGTTAAAAAAACGGCCCGCGAGCGGGGAGACAATCACCGCGCATAAAAAGACGCAGATGTTTAGCCCGACAACCAGGAAAAACATCGTATGGCTTGCCCGTTCAACATCGTCCTGCCTATAGATAAGTGCCTGACTTAATCCTAGGTCCTTAAATATCCTCAGTGTCTCAATCACCATTCCTGCGACAGCGACCAAACCAAAATCTTCGGGCGTAAGCAGTTTGGCTAAAATCAACGTGGTCAGGAACGCGAGTGCGTCGTTCGAGTATTTGACCAACGCCACCCATCCAAACCCCCCAACAATTTTCTTTGATCCACTCGTCATACGCTTGGCAATCCTATTGGCTCCATCGAAGACTTATCTCTCCTGCAGAATGGTACGATAGACCTGCTCAGTAGCCTCAACATTTGACTGAATCATAAAATGTTTCCGAATGCGCTCCTGAGCCTGGTTACCAAGATGAGCCCGCAAATCAGGACTGCATAAGAGCATGTTAATTTTTTCCGCCAAAACGACGGGATCATTAGGGGGAACGAGAATACCAGACACTCCATCCTCAATCGCCTCAGGGGTTCCGCCGGTGCGCGTCGCAATGATTGGCCGTCCCAGCGTCATTCCTTCAAGCACTGATCGGCTAAACGGCTCCGGATCAATCGCCGTATGCGCCATGATATCGAATACCTGAATAAACTCAGCGATACGCGGCTGATAATCGATGAGGGTCACCTGCGACTCAAGGTGGTGCGTGCGAATGAAGCCGAGAATCTCATCACGATAGGCCCGATCCCCTTCGTGCTGATCAGACACACCTCCAATAATCAAACAATGTGCCTTCGGATGCTTCTCACGGACATTGACCATCGCCTTGACAAGGACAAGCTGCCCCTTCCACCCTCTGATCATTCCTGCCACGCCGATAATGAGACTATCCGCTGGAAGGCCCAGCGCTTCCCTTACCTGTTTCGGAGTTTTTGTAATCCCTGCCAAGAATTCATCCGGGGCAATTCCATTGTGAATCGTGGTGCATTTCTGTGCGGGAATTCCCTGCTGTACTAGATTCAACCTCGCCGCGTCCGAGACACAGACAACGTGGTCAACTAACTGCGCCAACCATTTAATAGACTTGGGCAGCTTTCCAATTCCCCGCTGATGCACCACGGTTTTGACCCCGAGCAACTTGCTGGCAAAGAGCAATTCCGGTGCAGTGCGCATCCCGTTATTCAAGTGGACGACCTGAATGCCTTCCTTTAATAGCAACATTACGTTCATGAAGAATATCCGGAGCGTTCCAAAAACAAAGTTCAGCCCTTTCTGCAGAAACTGAAGCGACCACCGTAGCGGGGAAAGAATTCGACTCGTGGATGATGGACACCAATCAAGCAGCCTGATAACAGGCGGGCAGGTCAAGATCATAACCGCACAACCAGACTTGCGATACTCTTCAATCAGATGATGTTCGCGGTAAAACGCCGCGATCGGATGGTAACGGGACTTATCCAACAATCGAACCAAGTAGAGCAGCGAGCGATACGACCCCCCGATGGTCCCATCCACATTGCGTTCAAGATATAGGATCTTACGAGCAGTCCCATCGGACGGCTTTGAATTATGCACTCCAAACCCACCACTTCTATTAACAGCACTAATTAATAATGTGAGGAGATCTGCGATCAGCCACGAAGATAGTAGAAAAACACGCAATCCATGCCTGCCTATTGCCTTCGAGTGCAGGAACAGAGCCATAACCTATGAACGGAATGCTACCACCCACAAACATGGCAGGTCTAACTTATTTGCGCTTCCGGCATCCTGCCATCTCGCATCTTAATCACCCTGGCAGGAACCCCGGCTGCTACAGAATAGGGAGGAATAGACTTTGTGACAACGCTTCCTGCGCCAACAACGGCCCCATCCCCAATGGTCACGCCATCAAGCACCTTCGCACCACAACCGATCCAGACATCGCTTCCAATCTTAATCCCGATCGCAGTCTCACCTTGTTTCCATATCGGAGTGCCCAGATCAGAATATATATGATTCATCGGGGTTATAACCGTATATGCAGCAATCCTGGTATTATTTCCTATCTCTAGCCCCCCGACACCATACAAGAGGCACCCATACTGGATGGTGCAATTATTGCCGATCTTCACATAGCCCTGTTGAGGAATAATCTTTGCCGAAGGCAAGACCTTTGAGTCACAACCAATCGCAATGCTCGGCGAGTGCCCAGAGTGGGACGACTTGAAGTTAAGTATGGCATCTTGATAAATATGCGCCCCCCGTCCGAGTACGATCTTGTCAGGGTGATATATGTGAGCTTTCATTGAAACATAACAATCGTACTTGATCCGCAGCCACAGCTTGCGCCACATCGGAGCCGCTTTCTCTAAAGAGCTCCAGTACCCAATCTGGCGAAGAACCAGACCCGCCATTATAAGCATTGCTCTAGCACTCCCGTTTTCATTCACCTCTCACGCTTCTAGATGCATGTCGCTAGCTCAACAGAGGGGGCCCGCACCATGCAGCCCACGCATAAGTTGCCTACACCGACAAGCACACCGCTCGAAGCTGCATTGGAATCGCCAGGCACATGAGGACCTGGATCACAAACCATCTAGGCAATCGACCACTCCCCTCCTAAGCAGTCGCCTGTTGGCTCTGACGGAATGCTCCCTGCTCGCCTTGATGAAGGTTCCCGATTTGATTGCCTTCAAACGCATGTAGCCACTCGGCGCATCGATCCAACATATCCTCCTCCCATTCACGGAACGAAAAGATATGGTTGGCGTCTTTGGTCACGTGAACCCCGTACCAAGCCGCATGCGAATCCAGCATCGGGCGGTTGCGCTCCACAAATTTCTTTTCAAATTCCCAATAGAGACGGTCCATTTCTGAGAAAATGAGATAAATCGGCCGAGAAGTTGATACCATCTGGCGAAATGCCGGTGCGAAATACGGATTTGTATTGTCTGCTGGCTCTGATTGCGTCGACACCGGCGCAATCGGTTGAGGTTTACGCAATTTTTCCAGCAGCGGCTTGAGCAGTGAGCGAGCGATCAGCTTGTAATCGCTCCGGAAGGTCAGAAAGCGAATCCATGAGCGCCAGGCCTCCGGATTCACAAGCTTTCCAAGATACCCGTCACGAGTCGCACTCAGCTGGGCCTCAGTCATGTACTTGCTGAAATCGATGCGGGAACCGTCAAGAATGACCGGAATTGCAAGCCCAAGCAGACCGACAATGCGCCGGTCTTTTACGGCAGCAAGCAGTCCCGTGATGGCGCCTCCACACAGCCCTGAAACAATAAACTTCTTGGCCGCGTAAGTGGACTCCATCCAGTCCATGGCCGCGATCGTGTCATTGATGTAGCGGCCGACCTGCACGGCACCATAGAGATCGGCCAGAAACTCTTCTTCGGCTTCTCCTTCAGAATCGCCCAACCCATGAAAGTCAAACCGCAGCACGAGATAACCTAGCGCCGCAAAACGCTCAGCCATATCCAAGTAAAGCCGATGGGGCGCAACCCGCATTTTCACCCCCGGCGACAGGAGAATGATTGCGGCACCGCTGGCGCAGGACTTCGCAGGCCGATGCACCATACCAAACAGGCGGTGGCCATCCCGATTCTGAAAAGTTACGGGGAACACTTCGCTTGTCATCGTGCTGCCATCCAGGCCAACGTGGTTTCGAACAAATTCGGCGCAACTCGGTACCATCGCTTGATTTCCTTCCAAAACGGCTCCTCAACGGCACTCTGAAGATCACCGGCAGGATACGTTCCCTGCAATACCTTGAGGTCGGGATGAACGGGCTGCCCGTCTTTTCCTATCTGAATAATCAGACAGGAGCCGGCAAACCGCTTGCGCCCTTCCTTCAAATTGACCGCCGTTGCTTGCTCGTAACAGGGATAGGCCAATTCATAGCCGTCGATGTTGACTGTGGCGCCATCCCGCATCATTCGGACTAATGCTTCCCGATTGTGACGGATTTCTTTATAGACCGCCGACTGTGTGGTCAGATTGATGCGCAGCATTTCCTGCATGTATTTGGCGCCATCGACAATCGGCTCCCACAACACCAGCGTGCCGACTTTGGGAGACCGCTCTGCAGCCAGGGCGGCCAGCGTCGCGCCGAAGCGCAGTCCAAGCAACCCGATTCTCACACTGATGCCACTCACTCCCTCCAAGTACCGGATCGCGCAATCGATGTCGGACAACATTGTATCCACTGAAGCAGCCGAAAACTGCCCCTCGCTGTCGCCGTTCCCCATCGCGTCGAAGCGCATCACCCAAGCGCCTCGGGCGGCCAGTGTGCGGGCAAAGGAGACATACACCCGCTGCGCCCACAACTTCTCCTCTGCGAACGGATGGCAAAACACCCACGCCGCTCCTGATGGCGTGCCGACCGGCTGGTGCACGACACCAAAGAGGCGATAATCCCCGTCCTCAAAAAACACCGGCGTTTCGACCGCCGGAGTCTTTACCGTTGCGAGGGCGTCCATAGTTCCTGCCTCACACCCATTGCATACTTCATCCAGGCCACCAGGATGGCCGCATTGACCATTGAAAAGTAGAGTGCGATCTTTCCCGGCAGCGACCGCCGGATGAGACTCCAGCCCCACCAAGCCAGGAGCGCGGTCAGATAGAACGCAATCTGAACGAACGAGACAAAAAGAAACCACGGGGAATCGATGAGCAGCACCGAGCTGACCAGCGCGATGATGAGGAAGAACGGCACGGACCAGCGCAAGATCTTATGGGACAGCATCTCGATGGCAAAGACACCGAACCGCACAGGATTCAGTACCCGTCTATAGGCAAACAGCGCGGTCATTCCACGGATCAACGTGCGCACTTTCCGGTCAAACTCCTGTTTGGAGTCTTTGACACTGGTCATCATACCCACGGCGGCCGGCTCGCTGACGGCACGGAACCCCTTCTCCACTGTTCTGAGCACGGACAGAAAATCAGGCGCCAGGCCTTCCGTAAACGGCTCACAGAGCTCACGCCGCTGCGCATAGAAGGATCCACTTGCGCCAACAATAGAATGGACCCTGGATTCCAAGCGGCGGACCAGCAATTCATACCGTCCGTACCAAGCCTCTCCGCCTGACTCCGCAATCATGTCCTCGCCGGAAATGCACCCGACACCGGGATCACGAAAACCCTGCACGATGTACCGCAAGGCATCCGGCTCCAGCTCGATCGACGCATCCGAAAACACGACGACATCATGCCTGGCACGATCAAGACCGGCATTCAGCGCCGCCGCCTTCCCGCCTCGTACCGGAAGCTCGATCAGCGCGATAGGATCAGCCTCGTGCTTCCGGATCAGCTCCACCGTGCGATCAGTAGACCCGTCGGAGACGAAGAGCACTTGCAGCCGGTCGGCGGGATAGCGGAGCGCCTTTGTGTTTTCAATTTTCCGTTCAATCCGGCTTTCCTCATTGCAAGCCGGAATAATCATGGAAATCGAGGGGTAAAACGAGGAGTCGTCCTGCGTGTGCGGTCTGAACCTCCCTAACATGCCGCTTACGAGCCACAACAGAACAGGATACCCCAGGTAGGGATACACGACCCCGATCGCCGACAGCCAGAACAACCCTTCCATTACCGTCACTTCCACACCCCCATCGGCACTGCGCAGCAATTCTCTGCTTGACCTTGTACCGGGCCGGCTAGAGATCTCAGAACCCGACAATCGCATCGCACCTTCATTCTTGCACAGTTTCAGGAAATGGGGAATGAAGAAGAATTGTTCCGCGTAGCCTACAGAATGATGTGATTGATCCAAAGCCTTGAACCGGCGCATCGACAGTAGGTCAACCGCCCGCGTTAAACTTCCGCTCTTTACTCCGATAATGTCTCACAGCAGTCACAATAGGTCTTCATAGAGACCCTGGTAGCGGACGATCATCTTGTCGACGGTAAACTTGTCCACAAAGTCCTGCTTCGCGCTCTGCCCCATTTTCTGACGCAATTCCTTCTGCGCAACCAGCATGACCAGCGCGTCAGCCATGCCAGCCGGATCTCGAGGCCTCACTATCCGACCACTCCGTCCTTCCTCGATGACATGCCTGCTCTCCCCGACATCCGTGGTGACGATCGGCAATCCCACTGCCATGGCTTCCAACAACACAATCGAATTGGCCTCCCACAAGGACGACTGACAGAAGATATCCAGAAATGGAAGCATGTTGTTCGCAGCGTTCGGCACCCACCCCAGAAAATGCACGGTATCGGTCAGGCCAAGCCTCTTGCATTTGCTCTCCAGCTCCTGCTGTAACGGGCCTCCGCCTACGATCAGAAATACGCAATTCGTGTTCTTTCGTCGAAGGATATCCGCCGTCTCCAGGAGAAAGGTCAATCCCTTCTGCTCTATCAAGGTCGAAATGGAACCGATCACCACCGGCTGTCCCGGCCTATTGCGATAGGACCTGAGAGGATCTGCGCTGGAATCAAAAGCCGGCAATCCAACGCCGTTGTAAACCGTATCCAGCTTGGAAGAAGATAGCCAGAGCGCTTTGCGAATCTGCTTCGCCTGTTCGACACCGACGGCGACCAGATGATTTGCCATTCGGCTGAATATCATCTCCATCAGGACATAACGCTTCTTCAGAATTGGATAGTTGCCGAAATGGAACGTATGAACCAAGCGGGTCTTGGAACCCAGCATGCGGCATTGCGCGCCATCGGCGAGCGCGCCTGTGTCATGTGTGTGCAGGACATCGATACATTTCTCCTCCATCAGCTTCTTTAAAACCAAAAACCGGCGATAGGGAGTCACCGTAGGATCCAGCTCGGGTAACCCGATCACCTCGTGCCCCTGCGCCATCAACTCCTCCCCGATTGCACCCCGCGCCGTACGCCAGCACACAGTGACAGAGAATCTGCTCTTGTCCAGATGGTTACACAATGAGGCAATCACCCGCTCTGCCCCCCCATGATGGAGTCCGGCGATTGCCAGCATCACATTAATTTTTCTGATTCGTGGCTTCAAAAGGATCTCTGGTTAACCTCAGGGAGGTCCACCGTATATTTCAACAGAGAGAAAGAATCAGGACGACTTGGGCTTTGAACTACCATTCCACAGCGCGTGCATGAGCGACCGAATCGATACGACCAAGGTTTCCAACGAGTTCCTCCAATCGCGCAGATCAAAATCGAAAAACGCCAGCGGTGGTGTATAGGAGTTGAGCAACTGCTTCCACGATAACAACCCGGCCCTCATGTACTCTGGAATCGCCGTGCCCTCGGAACGCAACACGATATGCCGGAAATGCCTTCCGGTCGGGGAAATAGGCTCTAGCGGCCTGCCGATCATTTCCAGATAGTGAATCCAACACAAATCCACCCCTGCGTAAGGCGCGGCGTCTCCGCCACCGGACAATCTTGGATTCGCCTCGATCAGCTTCACCTGTCCATCTCTGGAATCCCACTTGACCTCAATTTCGCAGATTCCAACGTATCCGATTTTCTTCAGAAAGCAGTCACATACGGCATCCGCTTCCGCGTCCGGAAACGGTTCACTCACCGACGCCGGCCCGAAGCCCAAAGGAACGCACCGCAGTTCACGAAACATGGCATTCGCAATCCGTTTCCCGGCCCGGTCATAACAGGAGAGGTAGACTCGCTTGGCCTGGTCAGGACCCTGAATGATATCTTGCACAATCACACTCGGCGTGATCGGCCTGGCTAACTCATAGGTTGCGGCCAGTTCCTGGGCAGAATTGGCGATCGCGATCTTTTGATGGAACAGAGGGTGGTCCGCCTGGAATTTTTCCCATTCTCTGAAATGCCATGGCTTGATCAAGCATGGATAACTCAGTTTGCCCGAGAACTCGAGCAATTCTTCCCGCGTGTCAACCATGCCGGTCTGCGGCATCGGCATGCCATGTTCCATAGCCAGCCGATACTGCGTCTGTTTTTCTGCGAGCAACCCCTGGATCCGGATACCCGGGTTCACTAGAAAATGGTCTTGCAGCATCTCACTATGATCGGCGATCGCCGTCACATATCGGTCGGAACTGGGAATCAGGACTGCTTTCGATCCCAATTCATGGGCGAGCTCTTTCATGAACTCCAACCACTGTTGCGGTTCCTCATCGGGGTTGGGGCACAGGCGCGCCGGTCCGTACACGGATCGAAATCCGGACATCGCGGGGTTGCAATCAAAGCAAAGCGCCTTTACACCGCGCCGCTTGAGACTCCGAACACCAAGCACGCCGGTCTGAAAAGCACCCGCAATGACAGCAGGCGGCCATTCCCCTGCAGCAGTAGACGGTATCGTTCGTTTCAATGGGGTCTTCCTCGAAGCGGACACTCGCGCACGCAAAGATCCGAACACAAAGACAATGCGCCTTCAATCCGGATCATGTAAGCGCGACAAAATGCCGCCATCCACATCGAACGCCGCGCCCGTGACGAATGCGGCATTGCGGGAGGCTAAGAACAGTACCGCTTGAGCGATTTCCTCAGGCTCGGCAATTCGCCCCACCGGGTGCATCCCGCCAAGAACCGCGAATTGCGCATCCTTGCCTTCAAATCCCTGGCGCAACATGGGTGTCGACACTGCCGCCGGGTTGATGGCATTCACCCGGACACGGCCGCCCAAATCGACCGCAAGAGCCCTGGTCAATCCGACCAACGCCGCCTTGCTGGTTGCGTAACACACGAATCCTGGCTTCGTCGCAGTCGCATGCACGCTTCCCATATTGACCACCGAGCCGCCCGCCTTTTCCAAATCCGGCAAAAGCGCTTGAGTCAGCAGAAACGGAGCAAGGAGGTTGACATCCAGCGTATCGCGCCAATCCTGCACCGATACTTTTTCGGTCCGGTTGAGCGCCTGCACCGCGGCATTGTTGATCAGGGTCGTGAGGCCTGAAGCAGGGAGATTGAGCTGGCGAACGAAGCGCTTCAAACAGGCCTCGTCGCGGCACACCTCCTTGAGATCGGCTTCGACAAAGTGATCGCATGCGGCAGCCGGCGCGCCGGACACATCGGTCGCAATCACCCGATAGCCCGCCTTCCTAAACTCGGCGCACAAGACACGCCCGATACCACCAGCCGCGCCCGTAATCAACGCAGTCATCGCACGATCGTCCATCACCTGACCTCAAGAAATTTGAACAGCAGTCCGACCGCCCGCTCGCTGGTTCGCATCACTGCATCAGCAGTATTCGATCCATTGTGCGACCCCAGGATGCATCGCTCGAATTGTCGCAGAGGCGAAGACATCGGCAAAGGTTCGGCCTCAAACACGTCGAGTGCCGCGGAATGTACGGTACCATCCTCCAATGCGTCAATCAGATCACACTCTGCAATCAGGGCTCCACGTGCCACATTGACAATCCGAACTCCCCTCTTTGCCCTGGAAAACACACCGGCATTCAACATGTGCCGGTTTCCCTCGTTGAGCGAGCAGGTCAGAACAATAAAGTCACATTCTTCGACTCGCTCAGGCCAGACGGCAAGCTCAACGCCGTCGGTTTTAACGGAGGGCCTGGCTATGGGGTCATATGCGATCACCCTCATATCCGCTGCCAACACGCGCCTTGCCGTTGCCTTGCCGATGTCCCCAAGTCCGACAAGACCCAGGGTCTTGCCGGCGAGGGAAATACCATTGCGCTTTGGCCATTTCCCCAGCCGCACTTCCCGGTCGATTAGAAACGTTTCGCGCGCCAGGGCGGTGATATAGGACATCGCCACGTCCCCCACCTCTCCTCCGAACATATTCGGCGTGTTCGTAACGGGGATGGCCAAATCATTGGCCGCGGTGAAATCGACGTTGTCGACCCCCACCCCCCACTTAACAGCCGCCTTCAGCAATCCCTTCTTCCCTGCCTCAAAGACACGCCTGGTGGCCGGATCGTCCCCGATAATCCACCCGTCAAACTGAGGCACCAATCCGACTAATTCGTCCTCACTCAAGGTTTGGACCACGGCGGGACAGAACATATCCACCTGCTTTTGATCGAATAAGTGACGCAGGTCATGGATTTTGCCAAGCATCGGTGGACATGTTATCAGAACTCGCACGAATCGCTACCCTTCACTGCCATTGCGTACTTGGACACGACCTCGCAAATAGTCCAGTCTGCGGGGATATCGATGTCGAATGACTCCATCCGGGGCGTTTCGAACAGCAGGGGTTTCCTGCCGATCCTGGCATTGGTTTTCAGAAAACTCTCCTGCGTGAAAACATACAGGTTGGAGTTCTCCTCGTACCACGGCTCAAGGTCCTGGGTCCGCACCAGATTGTTCGGATCGTGATTCACCGGACTTCCGTCGGCCCGGTAGAACCGTGTCTGAAACTTATTGACGGTAAACAGCGAGTCGAATTCATCTCGACCAGCCATAAAGCGCGCCAGTGCGGTCCGAATGGTCGCGCTGCTCAACAACGGATTGGTTGTGTGCGTCATCAGATAGATGTCGGCCGGGACATGGGCCAGATCGTCCGCCAGGATACGATTCATACTGATGAAATCACCGCAGATTTCCGGGAGTCGGTCGCGAATCAACACACGATCGGAATCGACAAGGCCGTTCTCGGCGAGGATGGCCCTGGCATCCGTGTTGATCACGACCCGATCGATCATCTCGAGCCTGAGTAACGAATCGAGCACCCAGCGAAACAGCGGCTTGCCGTTGAACATGCGGAAATTCTTGCCCTTTACCCTTTCACTGTGTGCCTTCATCGGCAACAGCGCGACGATGCGTCCAGCCACCTGTGTATTCCTTTCTGGTGAGAGCCTACTTGGGATAGAAGTACTTCTCTTTCAGTACGCGGGACATCTTGCGGGTTTCATGGTTACCCTGGTACGCGCCCAGAAACTGCAACAACCTGAACATGACGATCTCCGGAAATCGTTGCAACAGCACCCTTTCTTGCAGCGCCGCCCCTCCATCGAGCAGAATCGCGCTTGCCGAGTAGCGCAGGAAATCGAAAAAGCTCACATGAACCTCAGGCATGATGCGCTGAAGCGCGATCGCCTCCCGTTCGTACCGTCGATGCAGCTTCCGCCAGCCTTCATCATGCAGGTGAAACACGGGCGCCTCCGCGACATACCCGATCCTGTGCCCCCGCTCCACTAACCTCTTGCCAAGCTCCATATCCTCCAGCCCCGTCAGTTCCTCGTTAAACCGGTGCCCCTCCCAGTAGTCATGCCGCAACGCCGCATTGGCGTTGTTACAAAAGAATCCCTGCTGCGGCATGCTGCTGACCTCCGGAAAATACTTCTTGAAGAGCTGACATTCGCTGAACTTGCTTTCCCCGTTTCCCATCTGACGGCCGTAGCTATACACGCACAGCTCGTCCTGCAGAGGCTTAATCAGGTTGCCCAGCCAGCTGTCGGTCGCCGGCACGCAATGGCCGCTCACGAACACAAGATATCGGCCGGTTGCTGCCGCGCAACCGATGTTCAAAGACCGGCCAAATGTGAAGTCCTCCTTGGCAATGCGCACGATCCGACACCCAAAGCTTTGGGCAATGTCCCTGGTGCGGTCTTCCGATCCGGAATCGACAATAATGACTTCTTTGGACAATGAGTCCGCTCGTTGCGAGGCAATCTTCTCAAGAACGTCGGGCAAATGCCGTTCTTCGTTATACGTTCGAATAACAATGCTGACGTTCATGCGCCTGCCACCCTACAATTCTTGCGGATCCAGTTTCATCTCGAAGGAAGGCCGTATCAGTTCGTACAACAGCACTAGCTCTTCCTTAAAGACGCTGTTAGGGGCGAACATATCCCAGTGGGTCGGCACCAGGGTCTTGATCCCGATATCTTCCGCCATCTGAAACGCCTCACGAACCGACATATTGCCGACGATGCCGCGCTTTTCGCGATAAAAGTTCCGCTCGTTGACCGGTATAAAGGCAACGTCGATCGGCCCTAACCGATTCAGCCGGTCGAACACGCGATCATCCGGTGAGCCATCGCCCCCGTGGTACAGTTTTCGGCCCCCGCAGTCCATCACGTACCCGACACAACGAAGATAGCCCTCATTGTCTTTTTCAATGCGTGGATGGGCCGCGGGCACCGGCATCACCCGCGCTTCCTGTCCCAGCATGATCCAGTCTTCACGGGCGAGAATTACACGGCAGGCGTCGATTCCTGCACCTACCAACAGTTTGGCAACTTCGTTCGGGCACACAAACCGGCACCCGCTCGAAGCGAACGACAACGGCACAAGTGTCTTGAGATCGCAATGGTCCAAATGGGCGTGCGTGATCAGGACAAAGTCAGCATCCGACACTCTTGCTGGTTCGACCGGCGTCGGCTTCAGGCGCTGCATCTCATGGCCTTCCACCTCTGCTACGTGATCCGTCAAATATGGGTCCGTATAGACCACGGTGCTCCCCAACTGAAATCGGAAGCCGCACTGCCCCAATGGAACAACCGGTATTCTCATACTCTACAATCCAGGCCGGACAAACCGAAGCGCCGGAAACAGTCTTCCAATCCATGCGCGAATGAAGCAACCACGATCTTCCTCCATCCCCACGTCGCCACGAAGGCAAGGGTCATCGCGCCAGCGACTCCACAGGCTTAGTCAGATGGCGGAGAAATCTCTTGTTCGCGATCTTGAGCCATGACGCGAATCACCGAAGGATCATAATGATTTTGGTTGACGGAAGCGTCGCGGACAGGTTTTGACTCGCCCACAAGAGTTCAGAATTTACTTTCGGTTTTCACCCAACACACCGCGCGCCTATCGATTTTGACGATAGGATCTTCGATACGGTGTTCCAGGCGATACTCGTCGATTGCGCGTTGACAGTCCTTCAGGTTTTGATAGTCATCGAATATCGCATATCCCCCCACCGAAAGTTTCGGATAGAGATGATTCAGAACGTCCCGCGTGGATTCATAGAGGTCAGCATCTACCCGCAAGACTGACAGTGCGGCAATCCCCGCATCAGGCAGCGTGTCGTTGAAAAACCCTTTGAGAAACACCACTTGCTCATCCAGCAGCCCATAACGAAGAAAGTTTGACCGCACTTGATCCAGGGATACCGCCATGGCGCCCTTCTTCCAACCAAATGAATCAAAAGATTTCTCAGGATCGGGCAGACCTTCGAAAGAATCAACTACCCATACCCGCCTTTGGCGTGCGCCCATGGCTTTCAATACACCACGCATAAAAATCGTCATTCCGCCGCGCCATACGCCTGCTTCCAAAATATCACCCGGCACGTTGCGCCTGACAATATCAGTGATGCAGGCCTGCATCTGATCCAGTTGCTTGATGCCCAGCATTGTTTCTGCACCTTCCATACGAGTTCTACCTGCATGGGCGGATTCGATATAATCACCAATCCCAGATTGCTTCAGGTGTACCAGTTCCAGGTTCAATGGAGTCAACATGGCCAAAAGAGCTTTATTGAGAAGTCGCAAATACAATCGACCCGGATCGATGGTGCTACGAACTACTTCCTTCGCAAACAACGCTCTGGTGAGGCAACGCTTTAGCAGATCCAGATAGAGATCTGCAGACGTTTCCGGGAGGGGATGCGTTTCAATTACTGAAAGAAAGTCGTTACGCATTTGCACTCTCTTGAAAATCCTACAAAGTGAATGCCCTGTGGCGCGGCTCTCTGTTACTGCAATATCCCATCGTCCTCAAAACTGAACATAAACTAAATTCTCGTTGCCGACAAGTTCTGCACCGGCTTGGTTCAGCGACGATCGGCATGTTGCATGCTTCGTCGCCGGCGTCCACTATCAACTCGCCGGAAGCGCGATACGTCCAAGCCGGTCAGTTGGAGCTGCACCGCCTTGGCAGATGCCCCTCGACTAGATACTGTTCCAGCGCGGATGCCACAAGCTTGTGCCCTTCGGCTGTCCAGTGCATGTCATACTTAAAATATAGCGGCAGAGCACCTTTGTACGCACGAAATGCCGGAAACAAATCGACAAGCTCTATTCCAAGCTCCTTTGATCGTTGGCCAATCGTGTCGAGATATCTGTCAGATACTGTCGCGCCCTTGGAGATCCAATTATAACGGCCAGGAACCCATTCTGTTTCACTTACCTGATGACCCCAGGGGTAAATCACCAATGCGAACGCCGCCGCTCGCTTATCAGCAAGGTTCTTAATTTTTGCAATACTGTCAAAGATCTGAGTCCATTGCTCATCTCGACTACTCGTGTCTTCTGCGAGCGTGTATTTTAGAAGTTCCGGGTTGGCCCTGGTCACAACCCCCTGCACGGAGAGATCCCGGTACCCCAACCACTTGTTGGTATAGAAGAGCATCAATCTGGTAAAGAAGGTGTGTTGATCGATCCAGGATCGAATGGCTTGGATAAACGACATCGACCGTTCAGATCCAGGGACGCCGATGATCTCACCGGTCGAGTCCCGGACTGCTTCTTTCCGATAGGCTGTTTCCTGCAGCAGATCACTCAAGTCAAGATCCAGCAAAATAAGATCGACCTCCAACGGAGCGAGATCTTCGGACAACTGGAGATAAGAAAGGACTGGGGCATAGCTGTCTATTCCGCCATTCAACACTTCGATTGTGGTAGTCCCACATGCCTTTTTCCGATTTAGGGAAACCTCCAGAAGAGCGGAAAATGTTTGGTCGTCCTCCACTCCCTTTCCCATCGTAAACGAGTCTCCCAGAATCAAGACCCTGAAACGGTGCGCAGGCTTCTTAAACGACGTATCTCTTCCCCGGATTCCAAGATTATTGACGTGTTGGATGTAGGAGAAATCCGGCTGTTCAAATCTGGAATCGGTATTTGGAACTAATTTGTGATGGCGAATCTTGTCCGGCGACAGCATGGGCGAGAGCGGCGTCACAAGAAGTACTCCGGCAAGCAAATCGACCACAACGAATGTGAACCCGATAGATAACACAACAAGCCAGGCTTGGGTGACGACCTCATGAAATCGAGTCCCGAACGAGCGGAGCGTTATTGTCAGCGCCAGCGCAACCAGCAAGAAGAATGAGACACCGAGCAGGGAAGAGGGTCCGAACTCTGCCTGAACGAAATATCGTTCGTACGCAATGGCACCGGCCATCGTGACCGAGATAACTATTACGATAACAATAAGTTTCTTCATCCTGTTCAAGGCCTATCTCATCAGAACAGTCCCACAACTCTGGCCAGGAACATCGGCTTACTGTTCATCAGGCCTTCATGAATGTTGACTCGACGAATCGCAAATCGATCATCATCGCAGCTCACAAAGCCCGGTTCCGTCGTGAACGCCAGCCGATAGCCTGCCTCTTTCACAAGTGTTGCAACTTCCGGAGACCAATTGCCGTTTGGATAGCTGAATGTTGGGACCGATGCCGGCACTCCCCGCTCCAGAACCTGCCTTGAGGTACGAATTTCATCGCGCGCTTCATCAAGTGGCACGAAGGTCAGAATCCGATGCTCGGCGCCATGTCCACCAAATGCAATTCCATGTCGGGCCATACTGTTCACCTGCTCCCAACTTAGGAACGCATCCACCTCCTCGAGCTCTTCCCCTCCCATACTCAACGCATGAGTCAAACTCGCCAGAGTTGCGTTGATCAGGGCAGGCGCTAATCCTTTTTTTTTCCTCACCGCCTCTATAACTGCGGGACGCGGATCATGATCTGGAAGATTGAGCACCGAATCGAGCCTCATCGGCGCAAGTCCTTCATGCAGCTGACTGCGCCGACCGGGATCGTTCCTGACCAGTTGTACGGCCCTCACTGCGAGATGAGTAAGATGCTCCTGCCAGAAAACCCGTGGCCCGCCAATAAAGTTTACAGGGAGAAACACCAACGCAGGCAATTGATGCCGCTGAAGAATCGGCAACGCTTCAGCATAATTATCTCTCCACCCGTCATCAAACGTAATCAGACACGACGAATCCTCAAACGGAACCGATCGCTCCATTCTGTTTGCGAATTCCTCAACCGAGAGGACTTTAAATCGCTGCTTCAACACCGACATCTGCGTAGCGAAGGCATCGCGGTCGACCACGATTCCAGGGGACGATCCAGTCTTGGCCCGGTCCTCCTTGGTCAGAACCCGATGATACATGAGCACGACGGCTTTCTTTCGCAATACAATACGTTGCCAGAGCTGCAACACTCCAAGACCGTATAATGCATGCGCCACAGTAAGCTTGAGTATAAACTTGATCTGCTGTTTCACTATCATCCGCCACTTCCCTCAAGCTGATCGAGCGTGACTCTCGCAGCACGACCCCATCGATCCTCAGAATTTCGTGCGACTTGTCGCTTTAGAAAGTCTGCGGCGCGAGTGCGATCCCCGACCTTCATGTAGGCCACACCCAGATGGAGATCGATACAATACATCGTCGGCTTCATCAGCATAGCCCGCTCAAGAAACACCAATCCATCCTGAGGCCGTCCAGCCTGAACCAACACCCACCCATAGGTATCTAGAATATCGGGATTGTCCGGGTCCATTGCGAACGCTCGGGCTGCGTAGGTTTCTATCTTGACCGGATCGACGGCTAAAAACTCTACGTCCAACCACGCAATCGCGTTATACAGTTGCGCGGACTGGAACCCACTCTCCAGTGCCAGCTGGTACTCGACCCTTGCGCGTTGATAGTCATGTTCCCGCTCATACATCATCCCGCGGTTGTAGTGCTCGAGATCATGATAGGTCTTCACAGTCACCGCAGCGACCGGCACGAGGAGGAGCGCAATTATTGAAACGGCGCGTTTTGCGCCAAGTTGCCCTGTCGTGACCCCGGTTAACCCGACAAATATTCCTGCTGTATCCGCCACGAGATCGCCGTACTCTGCCGTCCGCCCAATCCCAAGCACAGCCTGTTGAACCTCATCAGCCAGTGAGATACCCAGTGAGATGCAGACCGCCAACCCAAGCCTCCCCCGCCTGCTCGGGGGACGCATAAGACCGTGGAGCACCCCATACACGACTAAGAACACAGCCAGAAAAGCAATGAAATGCGTCGGCTTATCAAGTCCCGGAAACTGCAACCAGATCTTGGAAAGCTTTGTCACCATGATGTTCGGCAGTACCAACAGCATGACCAGCAGAAGTAGACCTATCCACCAAGGAATGCCTGCCCTTATGCGTTGCTCAATCTTGTCCAAATGCAGATTCATTGATGGAGAGATGCCGCTCGTGCCCGCATCCTGCCGACCGTATCCGCCGCCAAGCCATACAACCCCTGCAGAGTGGCCGGATAACACCCTATAGTGCGATAGCCTCGACGCTCCGTCACCCACCCGTGCAGCCACGGTTCATCGCTGCCCAAGAATTCATAGGACTTGAGCTTACACTCGAATGCGTATTCCATCGTCTCCGCCAGCAGCTGCGAACCCGGAGAACAGCGGCTCCAGGTCTCGTCATAGCCGATTTTGAGTACCCAGAGCCGTTCTGCATAGATCACAGAAATCTGGGCTGCGATCGGATTGCCTGCCACATCGAGAAAGCTAAGCCGAAGCATCCCTGCCCGGGAGGCCAACGCAGCATAGCGCAGAAAGAATTCTCTTAAGCTGGCACGATGACTGAGGCTTGATCCGTTGCGTCCTTTCCACCCTGTCGACTCAATGCGCACAAACTCGGCAATCCCCTCCTCGACCTCTTCCGGGCTGGGACTGCACACACGAACTGTAACCGTCCCCACTTCCTCAGCACGCTGTCTCGCGCGCCTGAGATCATACCGACGGCGCGACGACAAGCTCGCTACATACTCCTTCCACCCTGACGAAATCGGAACGGACAGTGTGTACCCCACTCCCCCCTCCACTACCACTCCGCGCCCAGAGACAATCGACCGTATTTGTGGAATAAAAGGTGACTCGGCCGGAATCCGGCCCAGCACAACTGGAATCCCACAGCTCATCACCGCGCTGGTCACAGCGGCGAGAGACTCTTCATCGCGATAGAGCAGGCCTGACGGTTCATAAAGATACGCTGCCCCGGCCAGTTCCAGATATCTGGCACCGGCGCGCTTGATCGCCACAAGCGGCGCAACGCCCACTAAGCTACCACGCAGGCGCACTGTGATGATGTGTAACTCACCAATCTCATATAGTGCCTCGGCACAGGCGAGGACCCAAGCATGGCTAAGCATCGGCAATCCCAATGACAATGACAGGCTCTCCCACTCACCTGCCAGGGCCTTGAGCTCGCGACTGCTTCTGACAATCTCCACTTCCCCGCCGACTCGACTACCCACTTCGCGACTCCGTCTGCGTGGTCCTTGGCTCAGCCGTTACCACCGAACCCTTCCCTTCCAACAACCGGCGAATACCGCGCAATACCGCCCCGCTGCCAGGGACAAGCGCACAACCTGCAAGCGCCAGCGCCAGCTTCCATCTGATGAGATGACCAAGCCGAAACCATCGTCGAAGCGCAACGAATACGGCGAATCCTTTCGAGTCGAGTGCATGTGCCCGTGCAAGCTCCAAGCATTGATCGGCTTCTACGGCTATCACCTCTTGTCCGTGAGCAAGCAGAAAATCGGCATCCGACTTCCAGACCGCATCAATCATGTGCAGCCGCAACTGCGCTTTCGTGGCAGCGCTGGTTTGAGTCAACCGTGGACGGTCATTACCTCCCCGATTGATTACCGTATCCACTTCGATGAACCCGGCCGTGCATATCCGAGCAAGTCTCGCAAAGAACTCCCAATCCGTGCAATTTGGACCATTTTCCCCAAACCTAACATCAGGGGTCAAACATCCAGCCCGTATAATCGCGCTGCTGGGAAGCACATAGGGTTCCGCCAACAATGCGCGATACATTTGTCCCGAATGTATCCGCACCGGTCCATTCCAGATGGAACGTCGCACAGATGTCGTAGTCAGGTCGTCCAAAACCTCTTCCCATCGTAGCGGGTGGCGGTACCAAGTTTGAAGTCCATTCGGTGTGATCGTCCCACTTTCTCCCTTGATCTGGAAATCAGAAAATAGGAAGCCGAGGGCCGGATTCCGTTCCAGAACATCAACCTGCAATTCGAGTTTGAAATCCAGCCAGACATCATCTGAGTCCAAAAACGCAAGATACCGGCCGCTCGCCATAGCCAACGCACGATTTCTGGCCCCCCCGACCCCGTGGTTCTCCTGCCGGACGGCGACGATCCGATCACCGAATGATGCGAGCGCATCCGGCGTGCCATCGGTCGATCCATCATCCACCACGATAATCTCCCGCGGAGGAGCAGTCTGGCGCAGCACACTCTCAATGGCCTCTACGACCAAGCCGGCACGGTTGTAGGTAGGTATGATTACGCTGACATCGACCGGCTTCCCACTCCGGCTCATCCCCCCACCAGCTTTCGTCTTAGCGCACCCAGTTGCCACCTTGACCATGCCAAGGCAAAGTTGAGCGGGTCTCGACAAATCTGAAACTGAACGGTGGTGCGCACCTTGTTGGAAAATCGAGCCTTGAACGGCTCATCTCCAATCGTAAAATCAAACTCATGCCGCTGATTCGCAATGGCACGTCCGATCAAGTACCGGAGCAGAACAAGACCCGGGGAATGCTTGGCATGAGCTTTGTCGAATGCCGGCTTGTACCACAAGAAGCGGCCGCCATAATCAAATCCATAGTGCATGGCCAAGGGTTGCCCATTAAATTCAACAATGGACAGTGCGAGCCATTCCTTCTCGGCCATCGTTGTGGCAAGCTCCCGGTAGAACGCTTGATTGCGCTCATCCAGGAAAAGACTCGGTGTCGCGCTGCCGGTCCAGCGACCGATGTGCTGCTCAAAGAACCCGTCGAGGCACTGAAGCACATCCTTACCGGTCAGCGTCTTGAACGTGAGGGCGCCGGTCCGCTGAAAGTAATTCTGGCGACGACGCAATGCGGCCTTGTTAAGAATGTTTCCGGCTTCAGCCTCGTGCTCTTTGATAATCAGCGCAGGGCTCGGGTAGAGATCACGCTGCATCACGTGATAACCGAACCTGCGACAGACGTCCTGCAGCAATCCTATAGTCGGCGATTCGGCAGGAATGCTGTTCAATGTAACCACATCCCAGCGGTCCTGTGCCGAAAAGAGCGTCCGGCAGATCGCCTCTACTGCCTTGCGTTGATCGCCCGCGAGCAGGAAATCACAGTAGTCGGCCTTCCCATCTCCTAGAAATCGAAGGATCCGTTCACCGAGGACTCCTCTGCTGAGCATGAGTGGAGCCACCCCCACGAATCCGGAAGAATCACCCACGGCAACATACCAGGGTTCACATTCGGACTTGAATGTTTTCTCCCAACTCGATACCCACTGATACGTCTGAAAGATGCTGTTGGTTGGACTGCCGGCGGCCAGGGCATTCCACGCCTCTTCACCGATTCCTACTGCCTCGATTGAGGAAACCATTTTCACGGGATTTATGTTAAGAGGGAACTGCGGATTACGCACTCAGTACGTTTGCAATAACTTTCACAATCCTGTCCTGATCCTGATCTGTCACATATCCGTGTGTTGGAAGGGTCAGGATTCGCCGTGCGATCTCCTGTCCCCCTATGCCCTTCCAATCGCCCGCCCTGAGATCACTTTTTAACGCCGGGACATCGCTGATCGCTGTCGGGTATGAAGCTGTCGCACCGATTCCGTTCGCGCGAAGCGCCGTCAGCACCGGATCCCGATATTCAGGATGAATCAGCACCGGAAATCTGAGATAGGCCGGCACGGCCCCTCGCCGTGGCACAATGGCTTGAAGTTTAGGTCCCCAGGGCAACAGCCGCTCATATCGTTCCGCATTCGCACGGCGCCGCGCAGTCGTGGCATCAAGCCGGCCGAGCAGCCGATGCCCCATCGGCGCCATCCATTCGTCGTACTGCGCCAGCGGATAATCGGTCCGATAGGCTGTCGTGCCCAGCCCGAGAAACGGCAGCGAATTGGGCAGCCAGTATCTTCGTGGATGCAACAGCGCGGCATACACCAACAGTTTCACCAGATGGGCGGCAGATTCGGCGGCCGTGCACCCTCGCAGCCCATACGTCTGTTGCGCTATCGCCTCCGCAACAGGCTCTGAATTCGTCACCAGCACTCCGCCGTCGATCGAGGTCACGTTCTTGCCTTTATCGAAACTATAGAGGCCGACATCGCCCCAGGTTCCGCACTGGCGACCGCCGATCGATGCGCCGAGACACTGAGCGGCATCGTCCACCACATACATGCCGCGTTCGCGGGCCAGTTTGGTGATTGCGGCAAGATCGTTCGGAAACCCGTAGAGGTTGGTGGCCACGACTGCCAGGACACGCGCCCCATCAAGCCGTTCTATTTCGCCCGGCGCAAAATCGAGTGTGACAGGATCAACATCGGCAAGCCTCACTTTGAGTCCGGCCTTGACGATGGACGACGGCACGGAGAAACAGGTATAGGACGGGATGACCACTTCATTGCGTCGTCCTCCGTCCAAAGCCTTCAACGCAAGCAACGCCAAGGTCATCGCCGCACGGCCGGTAGACACAAGTTCGCAAAACCGCACGCCGACATACGCGCGAAGATCTCGCTTGAACTGTTGCACCGCATCGCCTCGGGTCAATGCCGCGCCGACGCTGCTCAGCACATCGGCCACACTGACCGGCGTACCGGCCGGGGGCACGAATCGAAATCTGCTGGTCATAGGAATGCGCTTTTGATTTTCCATGCTGACGAAAGACAGGCTTACGGAATCCCTTTTGCCAACCACGGACCGATGACGCGGGTTATCGGCAGAGGAAGCTTCTTCCAGGCATCCATCGCCAGCCGGAATTTGGGATTGCCGACATTGAGTTGCGGGATCGGCTGCCCACTCTTGACGATGTACTGCCAGTAGAGTTGTGTCGGAAACGTATTCCACTTTTTCTTGAACGCCTCACCGCCCGAATCCACCGTGGACCGCCCAAGGTGATACAGCTGATAGCCCCGCTCACAGGCATCCTTGGTCATCTCCCAATAGAGCACATAACTCGACTCTACCTCGCGGGCTTTCGGTAAGGCGCCCAGCCACATTCCTTCGACGACGCCCCGGAAGTGCCCGTTCAAGGCTGACGATACAGGCGCTCCCTCATGGTCAAGCACAAAGATCTTCGTCTCTTGCGGAAACGTCTTCATCAGGCATTCAAAATAGCCCTTCTGATAGAGCGGGGTCCCCAGATTGCGCCAGCTCTCGCTCAAGATGTCGTAGAACGTATCGAGCAGCTCGATCCCTCCGCTCCTGACAGTCAGCCCTCGTTTGTAGGCTCGACGAATATTATTGCGATGTCCGGTCTTAAAGGCATTCCACAGCGTGTCCGGATTCTGATCGAGAGTGAGCGTGATACTGACCTTATGATCGGAGGTCGGCAGATCTCCGCCCAGCTTTCGCATGCTGCGGATCTCCAGATACTTGATCCCCTGCTGTTCGACGATCCTCCTTGCCTCGTCCAGGAGCAGTTGGTCGATCATAGGATCGTCAGCGCAGGGCCCGCCATAGTTCACAAACGGAAGCGAGCAGAGGATTTTCCCGAAGAAACCGCCCGTCAGATAGACCAGGGGAAACACGCCACGAACACGCCCTTCGTCCATCGCCGCCAGATAATACGTCTGGTGTCCGAACGATGATTCATTCACCCGCTTCCACCCGAACAGGTGATAGAACGACCCCTGTTCATGGCGCGACACATACTCATCCCAGGCCTGAGCATGGCTCTCATCACAGCGAATAACGTTCATGGTGAATGTCCTTGTCTCTCCACGTACAATGTAGATGTTAGTCCACCGCACTCAGGCAGGCCAGCAATCGCCCCGCAATATCTTTCGCCGCCTGCCGGTTCAAATGGCCCCCGTCGTCGGTATAGGCAGACACGAGATTCGGAACAGCTTCCCCACGGTGGCGGAAGCATGCGGAGCGCCCATCCGGATAGGTCGCCTCCTCCTTTGCAAGATCGAAGAGCCTGCCGGATGTTCCGTAGGCGCTGCGCAGCTTTTGGTTGAACAGATGTCTCCGAATCTGATTGTCCCGTTCCTGATCAAATCTTCCACTCTTTTCACGTAACCATCCCAGCCACCCGTCACCGACTTGCCTCAGCGGCACGGTGACATGGAAGAACCCAACCTTCGGATAGCGATGGCTCAGAGAGTTCATGATGCCTTGATACGTCTGGAACAGTTCATCGACATCGGTCCCTGCCGTTATATCCACGTAACAGAACTTGAATAGGGCGATATCAACCTGCGCCCCCACCCCGTTGTCGATGACTTGGGCAAACGCCCGGCACTTCGATTGTGGATCGCGATTCTCCCCCACCCGAAAATGCGCGAACACCGGACGCTGAAAGTCCTCCGGGTCACAACTTTCGACAATATCCAGACGCCCGTCGCCGAGTGCGGAGAGTTCGTTCATCATGTCGGCGCCCACTGACTGGTGGCCGAAACACACGCGTTTCCCCGCCAATCGATCCCACATCGTCTTCGCAGTCATACAGACACTCTCCCTGTCAGGCATGAAGCGGCATTCGGAAAAACCACCTCTTCAGTCAGTAGGATCGGGAAGATGGCGATCGAGTCCGGTGTAGAGTGCCCCAATGAATTTCGCAAGGATCTCGGCTGCCTGGTTCCTCCCTGCCTGGTCGTCCGATGGAAGGTCAGCTGACACCCGGATCAGCGCCCCGTTTGTTCGCCCATGGACCACGGCGTCATATGCCGTATAGAGCTTCACCATCTGCGGGTTTGCCAGGATGCGGCCATTGAGGTCATACCAGAACAGAACCATTTGAGCGCGATCCCCGTCATGAATGAACCGTCGATTGAGTTCCACTTCTCTCTGTGCTCCAATACTGAGCCTCACCCTCCTCGCACCCGCGTGTAGTTTGGCTGTCCCCGGAGAAACTAGTTCCTTCCCCTGCGTTTGGGATTCAAAATACCAGAGAGACAGCCGGGCGTCCTCTCCGGAAAGGGCATGATAGACTCGCGAGATGCTCTGGTCCGTACCTTGGATTTTCTCGACCGGAAGGACTTCTTTCCCGATCCAGCCGGCGTTCTCCAGGGAGAATTCTCTCAGACTCTGCTTGAGAGGAATTGGTTGCGACTGATCGACATACCGCAACACTCCAGCCAGTGCGAGAAACATCGCGAGCCCAATCCAGGCGATCCGCACCTGATCCCAGCTGAAATTCCACAACCTCCCGGACCCGGCATATACGACCGGCTGCTGGCCTCGTGAGAGCACCCACAAGCCTCCGAATATGACGCCGTAGCCGATCAAGGAGACAAATACTCCATGCAAAATATGGTACGGCCCATGAAGGTCACCACTCAAATCATAATATGCAAGCATGCCGATGAGGGCCACACGCAGGCTATTGGCTAATGCCGAAACGGCCATGGCCAGCAGGACGAGAACGACCCGCTTCCACACAGCAGTCAAGACGATCGTTGCCAGCGGGATCGAGGTGGCGAGGACCGCGATCAGATAGTTGACGCCGCTGCACGCACGCGCTACTTCGAGCGTGATGTTCGGAAGATAGATAAAGACCCCGTCCTGAAAAACCGGTATGCCGATGCCTCTCAGGAACATCACCCCCAGATTCGCCGAGAAGACCTGGAATGGCACATGGAGCGGATCGGCAAGGGCTTCCCAAATCGGCAGCATGAACCACAAAAATGAAATGGGCAGCACAAGTGTTTTGAGCACCGCGTTTCCAAACAGCCACAGCACGACGCCCGGAAGGGTAATGAGAAGAGACACCTGCTGAAACGCCTGAATCCCGCCTAATTGTCCGGTGACAAGCGCTGCAAGCCCTGCTGTAATGAGGACAGCCCCGCCTCCATAGTTCGGTCGAGGCATGATCCCCAGGATCCGGTCTCGCCTGATCCAGACAAGATACGCGCTGACGACCGGGACCAAGAATGCATACGAATAAAATGAAATATTCCACCATTGGCTGACCATTCCCAGCAGTACCGGGGCATAGCAAAGCAAGAAGGCCGCAGCCACACAGGCACCCATGATCTGCACCCGGCAGTCGGACACACTTGCTTCGACAGATGTAGGAGTCATAAGCAGAGAGGGGATCGCAGGCTTCATCACGGGCACGACATCGCTAGTGGCGCGGTCCGCCTGTGCCGATCGGTTCGATGAGTAACGGCTCCATGTGCAAATAGTGCGCAACAGCGCGTTTGGCATCAATGTCACGGTAGACCCGCTCGACTTGCGCTTCAGTCACCGCCATTGCCCCCGCAACTATTGATGCCGGAAGTTGATGATCCTTGCCGTACAGACAAAGATCCATTTTGTCGTAGGGCAGTGAGAAATAGAACTCTTCCTGCGACTGTGCCAATGAATAGGTGTCCGTCGTCGGCGGGCGTTTGAGGATTTCGTCCGGAACACCGAGGAACCCGGCCATCTGATACACCTGCGTCTTATAGAGGTGTGCGATCGGCTTGATGTCGGCAGAGCCGTCTCCGTTCTTCACGAAGAAGCCTTGATCGTACTCCAACCGGTTCGGGGTCCCGGCCACGGCGTACAGAAACCGGTCGGCATAGTAGTATTCCATCATCTTTCGGGTACGCTGCTTGAAGTTCGTTGCGGCGACCAGCGCCAGAAACGCGTCGGCCGTCAGCCGCACCTTGCTCTGGACCCCTTCAGGCGATTGCACGACTACGTAGGAAATTCTAAATTCCGAGCTGTCGAGCGACGAGAGCACCAGCTTGGATTTGTAGCCGGCATGGTACTCGGGCACCACGGCCTTGATCGCCTCGTCGCGTCGCCGATAACAGTTCGCGCCGTTGAGAATACCGGAAATATCTTCCTTATACGTCCTGATACCCAGCTTCTTTGCCAGCTGCTGTCCCAACCTCAAACTGTCGTCTGAGGAATCTGATTCCGGCATGAAGATACCAACGACGCGATCCGCACCCAGGGCATGCACAGCCAGCGCCGCCACCGTGCTGCTGTCAATCCCTCCCGAAAGCCCTACGACAATCCCCTTCCGCCGTAATTGCTTGAACACACCCTCTCGAATAAACGCGCTGATACGCGCCGCCTCTTTCTCTCCATCAAGCTTCAAGTGATCCGCCGAAAACATACCCTGCCCTTGCGACATTATCTGCCTCCTCGAAGAGTTTCTGCCCTGTTTGACATACTACCGGCGACGGCATGTCTGTTACTTATCGTCTCGCCTTCGTCCCTTTACTCTCTGTTCCTGTTCCGTTGAAAAGCTCTTGTTCCAACCGCACTACAACGAGGCAGGAGCCGTCACCGGAGAATGACTCATCCCGATCTGACGAAGTTGCTGCCTCAAGACCTTGCCGGACGGTGACTTTGGTAGCGCCGGAATTACGGCAATGACTCTCGGCCGCTTGTACTGCACGAGCCGTTGGGCACAGTAGGCCATCAAATCCTGATTGGTGACAGCCTCAGGCTCCTTGAGCGTCACCACTGCGCAGATCCTTTGTCCCAATATAGGATCATCGATCCCGACCACTCCGGCCTCATGAATCTGCGGATGCTGCAACAGCACCTCTTCAATCTCAGTAGGGCTGATTCGATAGGCACCGGATTTGATCATCTCATTATTACGCCCCTCAATCGTCAAAAATCCCTCTTCGTCCAGACGCCCCAGATCTCCCGTATGCAACCATCCCTCATGAAGCACTCCGGCCGTCAATTCAGGATCCTGCCAGTATCCGTGCATGATGTTGTCGCCATAGGCGCAGACTTCTCCCACTTCACCGGGACGCGCCGTTTCGCCTCCCTCCTTCACGATCCTGAGAGTCACGCCGGGAATAGCTCGTCCCGCAGACCCTTTCTTGACGTCCAGCAGATCCGGAGGAAGATACGTCAATCGAGCAGAGGCCTCCGTCTGACCATACATAAGAAAGATGCGTGGATTGGAGAACGCACTTCGAATCCGGCCCAACAGTTCGGACGGCATCGGGCCGCCTGCATGGGTGAGATAGCGCAAGGCGGGAAAGGCGTACGACTTGAGATTCGACTGATTCAGAATAATGGCATAGGTGCTGGATACGCCTGAAAAACCGGTCACGCCCGTCTTGATCATGCCATCGAGCATCACGTGAGGATAGAGCATGTTGTTTTCGATCACGAGCGTACCGCCGACAAACAGATGCGTCAGCATGACCGAATTGCCATAGGCATACACGAAGGGCAATACCGCCATGACGGAGTCGGCGGCCGTCAATTGCAGATACTCAAGAATCGAACGCGTATTCGCGATCAAGTTCCTGTGCGTGAGGACCACGCCCTTGGGTCTCCCGGTCGATCCTGACGTATAGATGATTTGCGCCGATCCCTCGGGAGGCTTGAATCCAGAATCCCGATAATTCATGCGATGCACGTCGTCCCCGGCAAGAAGGAACCGGAGCCCGGCCGACTCAAAATCTCCGATCGCCCACTGCCTGATCGTGGGAGACACAATCAGCCCTGCCGCGCCGACATGACGGATGATCCGGCCTACCTCTTCCCTCGTAGTCTGCTGGTGCAGCGCAACGACGATCCCGCCGAGTTCCAGCACGGCCAAATACATGGCCACGTAGTCGGGCGAGTTTTCCATCCACACGATCGCCCGGTCCATCCTGGAAAACCCCGCCTCTTCTAACCGGCTCTTTTTTGCATCGACGGCTCTGCGCAGCTCGCCATAACTCCAGTGTTGACCTTGATAGATAACCGCCGTCTTTTGCCGATATGACTCCATCGTCCGAGCCACCACCTGCTCGACGCGCAACGTTTGCCCGACACTTGCCTGCCTTACCGGCAATGACGCATGCGGCTGCGCCAGCGCTCTCTTGTCAACCTTCCCGCTCTCAGTCTTCGGCAACACCGGGACGATGTCCACGACCCTGGGAACCATGAAGTCTTCTAAGCGTGGCGTGCAATACTGAATGATCTCTTGCGGTGCAATCGATTTTCCGTGCCGTAACCGGACTACGGCTTTGACAATATGACCAAGTCGGGCGTCCGGCTGGCTGATCACGGCTGCTTCGGCAATCTCCTCCATGTTTTGCAGGACGTTTTCGACCTCGCGAGGGCTCACTTTTCTGCCGCCTGTTTTGATCATGTCGTCCTTGCGGCCGACGAAGTACAGATACCCCTCTTCGTCCATGTGAAACCAGTCCCCGGTGTGCAACACCCGTTCGTCGCCCCATGGGCCAGGCTTGAGTACATGCGCGGTATCCTCCGGCATGCCCCAATAGCCCTTCATGACATGAGAACCCCGGACCACCAACTCTCCGACAGATCCGCGCCCAATCCTATTCCCGTCACTGTCTACAAGATACACCTCTTGATTCGGCATACCCCTTCCTACCGATGTCGGCCTTGTTGCCAATTGATCAGGCGGAAGATAGGAGACCCGCTTGCACTCGGTTAGGCCATACATTGAGAACAACTTGGCCTGCGGAAACCGTTCACACAACCGTCTGATATGATCCGTCGGCAACGCTGCGCCGGTGTTGGTGACATACCGCAGAGATGAGAAGTCGTAGGTATCAAGATCCGTCTCCAACAGCATCGCAGCGATCGTCGGGACGATCGGGAATCCCGTCACACGCTCTTTCGAAATTTTTTCCAGCATGCCATGCGGATAGGCGAATGATTTCTCCAGGATGACCGTGGCGCCGACTTTAGACCCCATCAATACCTGATACAGGCCGTAATCGAAGGACAACGGCAGTACGTTCAAAATGACATCATCCTCCGTATTCTCCAGGTAGGTGGTAATGGAAGTGGCGGCGGTCACCATGTTCAGATGGGTGAGCATGACGCCCTTGGAGCTGCCTGTGGAAGCAGATGTATAGATCAACGCCGCCAAATCCGTGTCAATATTTTGTTTGGGCGGATGGCAACTCCGATCCCCCTCCGCCACACACTTTTCGAAGGAGACAATGTTCAACGACGCAGGAAAGCGCTCCTCCGGAAGCGGTCCGGCGACAATGATGGTCTTCAGATGCTCCAGCCGCGGCGCCGCTCCACAGACTTCGCCGAGCCGTCTCGGACTCACGATGAGGCCGCTTGCACGGCTGTTACCTAATTTGTAGAGAAGTCTATCCAACTTCACGCCGGAGCCGAGCACGACAAACACTCCGCCGGCTTTCAGTATGCCAAAAATGGACAGTACGGATGCAACGGAGCTGTCCAGACAGACCACGACGCGATCGCCACGACGAATCCCCAATTGGATTAGGGAATGAGCGAGGGCGTTCGCCTGCGCATCGAGCTCTCGATAGGTCATCCGCTGGTCGCCGACCACGAGAGCAAGCTTGTCCGGACTCCGGGATGCGCTGTGCTCCAGAAACTCTTCCAGCTGCATGACACCTTATCTCCGACTGTCAGGCGAGGCCGCGTACTTACTTTCCACAAATCGAATCAGCGCATTGATCGAATCGAGGTTCGCAGGAATGAGGTCTTCGTCCTCCACCTTGATGTGAAATTGCTCCTCAAGAAACGCCACCAACTCGAGCACACCCGTAGAATCGATCAGGCCGGACTCTAAGAAAGACGTGTCGCCGTTTACCACGCTGTCCGTTCGCCCGAACAGCAACTTATCAACAATATACTGCCGCACATCCGTTTCAATCGATGTCATGTCATTCACTCCTTGGGAAAATTCTTAATGAACCGGTCCGCCACCAACTGCGTCGACAGAATTCCGACAAACGCCATATTGTCCCTTACACTGATCACCTGCCCCTGCCGTGCCTTCGCCACAAGCTTTCCCACAGTGCCGGGGTCGAACACACCGGCGTCGGTAATCGCGCGCGGCGAGAGCAATTCCTCGGCATAGTCATGGAGTTTCTCACTTCCGCTCCCCATCAAAAAACTCTGACTGTCAGGCGCCCGGTAGGGTTGCTTGTGACGATTTCTGACCGAGCGAGGGATGAGGTCGCCCACGGCTGCCTTCAGCAGATATTTCTCATTCAATACTTTCATCTTGAGCCGCGGAGACAACCGCGACGCAAACTCGACAACACGATAATCCAGAAACGGGAAACGCCCTTCGACCGAATGGGCCATGGCCATCCGGTCTCCTTGAGACGACAAGATATAGCCCGGCAGCAGATAGGCAGCTTCGAGATACTGCGATTGCGAGAAACCGTCCCATTGCCGGAAGCGGGATGGCAACTCTGCATCGAGCCTGGCGATTGCATTGCAACCCTTCATCTGCTCCCGGCTCTCCCTTGAAAAAAACATCTTCAGCTTCGAGGTCATATCCCAGCGGGGCAAATGCGAGAAGAACGGGCTGCTGAGATCGTCTTTTCGCACATGAAAAAATGCGCGTAGATACGCATCGGGCTGGGATTGCAGATTCTTCAGGTAGGGGTAGAGCCGCCTCAACAGGATCGGCCGCAATTTTGATTCCGGATACTTGGCCCAGAACCGCCGGATCTTGGCTTCTTTGAAAATATCGTATCCGCCCAACACCTCATCCGATCCTTCGCCGGTCAGGACGACCTTATAGCCCTGTTCACGGACAAGCTTGGATAAGAGAAACAGCGGCGCAGGGGCAGTTCGTAATACGGGCTTTTCCGCGTGCCACACGACATCGGGAAACACACGGCCGATATCCTCCGATGAACACAATACCCTTTCGTGATCTGTCTTGAGAAACTCGCTCGCTTCCTTCTGAAAACCGCTCTCATCGAACTCTTTATCCTCGAATGCGACGGAGAATGTTCTCAAATGCGTCGTCCCTAGTTTCTTCACCAGCGCCGCAATGACGGTTGAATCGAGCCCACCGCTCAGATAGGCTCCGACCGGCACATCCGCCCTTAACCGGATGCGCGTGGCATCCAACAGAAGATCAAGCAGCATTTCGCGAGCTTCTTCTTCCCGCTGCACCTCCATAGACGGGTTGTAATCGAGCGTCCAGTATGGTTCAACGCGCATATTCCCCCGCTCAAACACCAGGGAATGTCCGGGGGGAAGCTCTGACACACCTTTAAAAATGGTCCGGGGAGGGAGCGTTACCCAGAATGTGAAGATCTCGTCAAGAGCTTCCAGATCAATCGAACGCGGCACAGAAGGCATGGCCAGCAAGGATTTTATTTCCGACCCGAAAACAAATCCCTCCGGAGTCCTGGCATAGAAGAGAGGACGGACGCCAAGACGGTCACGGGAAAGAAATACCCGGTCGCGCCTGGAATCCCAGATCGCAAAAGCCCACTGTCCGTTTAGATCATGGACACAGTCTTCGCCCTTTTCCTCATACAGGTGAATAATGACTTCCGTATCAGATTGGCTTTGAAACCGGTGCCCCTTCCGGAGAAGCTCCTCCCGCAATTCCACATAATTGAAAATTTCCCCATTGAAGGTAATCCAGACGGTTTTATCTTCGTTATGCATCGGCTGATGCCCACCGTCAACATCGATGATGCTTAATCTGGCATGAGCCAATCCCACTGACCCCGATACGTGGATTCCCCTGGCATCCGGACCGCGATGATTCACCATATCAATCATGTGATGGAGCACCTGCCTATCACAGGGACCACCGTTCTGCGTTACGAATCCGGCTATGCCGCACATCACGTCACCAAACCTGTTGCTGGAACCACCCTACGCCGCTCCATAATGCCCAGACTTTATTTGCTTGAAGTGCAGAACTTTGTTCGTCAGAGAGGAGACCGGACAGGCTACCGCCATCCTGGTGCAGCGGCCAGAAAATAAGATTTATACAGGTCCATTTTCTTGCACCGGCATCATCACTGTTCCAGCGGATATAACATGCCCCAGGAACAGCGATGACGTTCCAGCCTACTCAGGGAACGTCTTTCGGTCCAGCTCTTTCTCTAAATTGATCTGGGACTCTCGGCTGCAAACACCTGTTGACAGATCAGGCATTCACAATGGATTTTAAATCCAGGACCACTCGCACCTGACAGGCCAGCATTTTCATCAAAAGCATCGCCCGCTGCTGTCCGACCAACTCCCGCTCGAAGACGGCATCTAGACCACGTAGAGGACCTTCCTGTATCCGCACTATCTCACCATGGGAGAATCGTGGAGAATGCGGAACAAACACTCCTGCTTGAAGCCTCATAGAAATCTCGTCTATGATTTCATCACTCACAACGGCCGGGGCTGATCCGAATGACACCACGCTGTGGACCCCGTTGGCATACTGAACCATCCGCCACCGGGAAAGGGAAAATTTTGCGAACAAATACCCGGGAAACAGCGGGCTGACCACCTTTCTCAGTTTCCGTTTGATCACACGCTGCTCTTGGATACGAGGACAGAGGACCTCGATGCCGCTATGCATGAGACTCGACTCAACAACACCTTCCTGGTGAGGTTTCGCTCTCACCACATGCCATTCTGCCGCCGACTGTTCAGCCATTGTTGCTCTCCATCGCCAGACATCGGCCGGCACAACTTTCAATCACTCCGGCTGGATTCGCATGAGCGCCACAGGCGATCCCGACCGCATCCACCGCTTCCCGCACCGTGGAAAACCTGAAATCAGATATTAACCGACGCAAGCGCGCCTCTGTTTTCTCCAGATTCATGTAATGCCGGAATCAAGAGAGCATGGATCCTCTCATCCGCGGCTGCTCAGGATCGAATTCCCAAGGATGAAAATACATGATCAGCGGATGACCGTCAGCAGCCGCACGGCAGAGCAATCTGCGCAGGACAGGGTATGGATAGAACCGGAAATATCCCCCCCCTGCAATGGGAACCCGAACGGGCCCCATCTTCAGGGTGGAAGGAGGCACTTCCCAGAGAGAACCGGATTCAGTCTCTATACGATGACAGTATGGATTGGCACCCGGCATCCCGTATCGGTCATGCTGAACCGGGAAAATACTCGAGTCGTACAGGAAGCCTTCCTCGACCAGCACTTCAAGGGCCCACCGCGTCTGAGGGGTGATCGTAAAAGACGGCGCCCGATATCCGTGAATAGCTGTGCCGGTGATGTTCTCTATCGTCTCCTTGCTCCTTCGGACATCCTCACGAAACTGCGCAGGCTGCTGCGACGTGATCATTTCATGACCAAACCCGTGAGAGGCGATTTCATGCCCACGAGACGCAATGGCCTTCACCAGGCTGGGATGTCTGAGCGCGACCCAGCCGAGCACAAAAAAAGTGGCATGAATTCCATGGAGCGAGAGAAGCGTAAGTATTTTGTCCACATTCCGCTCAACCCGGCTTTCATAACTCTCCCACTTGCTCCTTCTCTCGTCAGACCAGAAAGCGGAGACTTGAAAATGCTCTTCCACATCGAATGACAGCGCATGCACCTTACCTGGAATACTGCTCATATTCGCTAACGGGCTCCTTCGCCAAGGAGGACGACTCTGATGGTCTCGATGAGAATCCGCATGTCCAGCCCGAAGGTCATATTCTTGACGTAATACAGATCATACTGCAGCTTAGCATGCGCATCTTCGGTAGTCGCTCCATAACGAAATTGCGTTTGTGCCCAACCTGTCAGGCCCGGACGAACTGTGTGCCGGATGTCGTAGTAGGGAATGAGCATCCTGAGTTCGCTCACAAATACCGGTCGCTCGGGGCGCGGCCCGACGAGACTCATTTCCCCTCTGAGAACGTTGTAGAGTTGAGGAATCTCATCGAGCCGGGACTTTCGTAGTACTCTGCCGACCCGGGATACCCTGGGATCGTTCCTTACCGCCCACCGCGGCCCGTTACTCTCAGCTTCGGTGCACATCGACCTGAATTTCCAAATCATGAACGGCTGGCCGCGCAAGCCGACACGCATCTGGCGATAGAATATCGGACCGGGCGAATCAATCTTGATCAGAAGCCCGATCAATCCCAGTACCGGGATAAGCGATAGTAGTCCGACGGCGGAGATGGCCAGGTCCAACAACCTTTTCAATCCTCTCGCTAAAACTCTGCGCTTGAAACCGGTCGAAAAAATCAGGGCACTCGGTCGCAGTTGATCGATTGAAAGCCGTCCGGATACCTCTTCAAACAATTGATGCCCGTCGATAACCTCAATTCCTCTTGCCTTGAAGTCCAGGAGCGCCTTGACCGGGAGTGAAGACCGTCGATCCTCGACACACACCACGATGGCATGAATGGAGAATTTATCGACAACTTCTCCGAGATCTTCATAGCCTCCGATAATTTGCGGAGTTTCCTGGGCAGACATCTCTCGGGAAGAGCCTTGACCGACCACCCCTATGACTTGCCATGTCGTCCATCGTTTTTCCGCAAGGACCTGACATAGCTCGGATGCGAGCTGGCCACGCCCAAGAATGACTGCGCGCCGCTTGAGGCTGTACGGGCTGAACTGCCGGTCATACTCCCTCTCTATGTCAAGCACTAGAGGCGCTGCAATCTTTTCCATCTTACCTTCCCGTCACGTACCGATCGGCATGCCGGTCATCGTAATGGTATTGATAGTGAGGAATGGATGCTGATTCCATTCCGGCAAGTATGATTCCAACCTGACATTGAGGCCGAAGCGCCTTTAGTGCCTTTTCAACTACCTCACGATTCGTCTTTCCGGCCAGAATGACAAAGACGATCGCATCAGCCAGCCTCGACAAGAAGTTCACATCGGCTAACGGGAACACCGGAGGGGCGTCGAGGAGAATCTGATCAAATCGCGGTCGAACCTCATGGAGCAATTCTTCAAGCTGGCGAATTCTTGACAACTCGAACATCTGCTCGCTGCCGGTTCCTGCCGGCAACACCCACAGAGGAATCTCATCAACTCTGTGGAGACAGGCGTCAATATCACACGTGCCTTTCCAGTAATCGCTTAATCCTGGCTTAGAGGCGACTCCGAGGTACCTGCCGACGGCAGGTCGCTTGAAATCGCAATCGATGATGAGTGTTTTCTTATCCAGACCTTGAGCAAACACGTGTCCGAGGTTGATAGTTGTCGTGCTTTTCCCCTCTCCCATCACCGAACTTGTTATCAACGCGACTGAATGTTCCCGCTCTCTTGACATGAGAGCCAACCGTGTCGCCGCTACCCGATACTGTTCTGTGATCATAGAATTTGGCCACCACTTGGCGATCACATTCCAAGAAACGGCGGAAGGCAGAGCTTTCTCCGCCAATTGCGTTTCGGGGACAGCATCCGCCTTATCCTTCTCTCGATAAGACAATAAAAATGATCGCTTATTACTCCCTAGTGGCGGTGACGAGGCAGCGGCTATCTTCTCCCTGGCCCCCAGCAAGGTATTAAAAGCTGGAATGCCCGCAAGCACAGGAACCCCCAACAGGCTTTCAACCTCTTCCTCACGCCTCAATGCCGGCCTCAGCAATTCAGCTGCGACCGCAGATCCACCACCGAGCCCGCACCCCACAACGAGACCACCTAACAGAATAGCCAGTTGATTAGGCGATTCCGGAGTAACGGGAAGATTGGCCGGGTCAAGAATGCGGAATTGCTCCCCCTTCTGTCGCTTTTCCAGATTCTCCGCCAGACGGGCGTTCAACCTCTTATCGAGCAGTGATTGATAGTTCTTCTGCATATTGTCATAGTCGCGAACGAGGATCATAAGCTCTTGCTCGCGAACCGGCGTACGCTCCACTCGACCTTCATACTGTTTGATTTGATCGAGCAAGCGGCGAAGCCGCTCCTTCAAGACTCCCACCTCATTCTTTGCCTCGTCTCGCTGACGCATGAGGTCTCTGACCATCGGATCGATCAAATTGGCGGATCCAGGCGTGACTTCATCCTTCGAGACACCGTACTTAGCGGCCAATTGGCTCTTCACCGCCTCAATCTCCTGGCGGGTTTGCAGAATATCAGGGTACGTCTCGCGGTACTCGGCTGAAAGCGTCGTCAGCGTACGTTCCAGTTCAGCCAGACGCGTAATGAGCGGATCTCTCCCGCGGCCTTGGTTCGTGGAGTCGGACGGAGTCTGGCCTTGAGCTCCCACGCTACTGGTCGCGTCGCTGACTTGTTTCTCAAGAATGGCAACTCGATTCATGGCCGATTGGATATTGTCTCGGGCTGCGTTCACATCCATTTGGAGACGGTCAAGACTCCGAAGATTCGCCTCCATTTGCTGAGGCAGTTCGCCCATATATTTGGTTCGGAAGTCGCTGATCGCCCGCTCCTGCTCTTCAAGTCTCAACTCTTCGGAACGCAATTCCTGCTCAAGAAATCCAGAAGTCCCTTCAAGTACTTGCTCTCGAAACTGCAAGTCTTGCTCAATAAATTGAGCGGCCAAGACCTCGGTCACTTTCATGGCAATCACAGGATCGCTATGGTCAAAAGTCAGCGTAAACCCTTCTGTGGTGTCTGCCCCCTTCAAATGTCCAAGTCGCATTTTTGTGATCTTGGCCTTTTGCCTCATATTCTGGATTGCCTGCTCCCGTTCCAGGGGCGACATTTCCGGAACGATCAGCCCAAATTGTTCAGCCACCTTGGTTAACGATGTTCGACTCATGACCGTCTGCTGGATAGCATTCAATCGTCCATCGGTCGTACCCTCAACTCCAGACTTCACATAGCTCGTCGATATTTTCTGACCTTCAACAAGTACGGTGGCACTTGAGCGGTAATTCTTGGGGAGAACCACGCACAAGATCACGGAAACAGCCATGCTACTCAGAACAATTCCCAGAACCATCCATTTTCGCCGGCGGATCATGCCCCAATAGTCGGCCATGCCCATTTCAATCGTCGAACTCATGTTTAGTTCCATTCTGCTGTCAGCGTCAGCATGCCAACTTGGCGATCATACCGGAACGTCGTACCAGGCTGCTCGAAGGTGAAGTCGTTATGGCTCCCAGTTAAGGCGGCAGTGATTCCCCGATAGACCGAATATCGCACGCTTCCATTGACACCGATGGACTCGAACCGAAGAGACGTGGACCCCAGTCCGGTTCCGCTCCTCGTATTGACGGCATAATTTGCTCCAACGGTCATCTCCCACGTGGACGAAAGCCTATACGAAAGCGACCCGCTCACGACATTGCTGGCGAGCAGGGCAGCCTCGCCAAAAAAACTAGGGTGGAGTGCCCTTGTGAACGAGACCGTCGCGGAGGTCTGCTGCCCCGTCCACGTGAGACCCGCGTTGATCGTCCAGAACAGTCGGTCCGGCACTTGAGTGGCGAGCGAAAGACCAGGAGATACTCGGGCACGCCAATCGCGAGCGAATGTCCAGCTCCAAGTGGCATTGACTCCATGCACGGCAAAGGAGCGCCTCCCAATGACGCTGTCAGCGGTCCCAGAACCGAACGATGTCTGCCGATAGGAATAGCCAACCCCCACCGTGTGATCCTGCACGACCAGGTAATTGGCCCCGGCAGTTGCCCCATGTGTGGTAAGATCGAACAGCGGCAAGGGCTGGCCTGTGTCTCCGTAATTGTTTTGTCCTATGAACCGCATCGTTTGGAACGAATAGGACGAGGTGAGTTGAACCAAGGGATTCACCATGTAAGAACTCTGCACAGTGGTCGCATTACTGATGGCATTGTTGCGACGAGCTTGGATTCCTCTAAACAAATCCGTGAGTTGCGATTGAGGAGACACGAACGCAGGCTGTTCCGGGTAATACAGCACCGTCCCGCTCACCCGAAGTCCAAGGCCGCGGACCATCCGTTCCGACATCTTGTCCAGAACCGTGGTAAAGTTTCCCTGGGCGCCAACATAATTGAGACCTGGATTGTTGACATAGAAGCTGGCTATCGCCTGTCCCGTCAGTGTTCCATCCATGAAACTATTAGAATGGGTCGCACGAGCGCCAGGGGACACGTCCGTCACAAAGTCCCACTGCTGACGACCGGCCCCCCCCAAACTTCGGAATGCCAGGATATTGCTGTCGTATCGCTCCGACACCGTCATGGTCGGAATGATACGGAACGGTCCCCCGGCCCCGACGTAGGCTGCCCACTCCGGGCTTCCTGCGGCAGAAGGCTCTTGTGGCGGGACTCCCCCTGACCCATAAGGAACCTGCGCTTCTGTCAGCGTCGGCCCGGCCATCATGACGATTACCCCCACCAGGAAAATCCAGTACCCATCCCGCATCTTCACCCGACGATCACGGCACAACAATGGTGTCCCCCGACATCAGCGTAAAGTTGCCCACTCTTCCTTTTCCTGAAATCAAATCGTCGTAGCTCACTGGAATGCGCACTTGGCGCTCGGTACCGGAGCCCTTCGACGCAGACCACCTCAGAACCGCCATCCGATTTCTTGATGCATATTGCGTAAACCCGCCGGCAAGGGATATGCCCTGCAGCACGGTCGCATAAGACTTCAGGGCATATTTTCCAGGACGGGTCACTTCTCCGACGACATAAATGTAGTAGCTATTGATCTCTTTAACACTGACCGACACGGCTGGATTCTCCTTGTACTCCGTCAAGCGCTTGGAGATCTTCTCGCCTACCTGAGCCGCCGTGAGACCGCTTGCCTGGACATCTCCGATCAACGGCAGCGAAATCATGCCATCCGGACGCACAGTGATCGTGCGAGACAGATCCTGATTTCTCCATACAGTGACTTCCACAACATCCTCAGGGCCAAGCAGAAATTCGTTCGCGACTTGTCGATTCGCCTCCTGAATGACATCTGCCGGTGGAATTTCTGCGCACGACACCAGTGCCACAGCACTGACCAGAGCATAGGTGCAGTATCGCAATGCTCGCGTTACCGACTGCCGTATGGACTTTATTTGATGACGATCCCACAGTATGTGCATATCACCCCTGCTCACGGTACGAGCACCATATTCTCAGAGGGAACCACCAATGTATCACCAGGCTTCAACGTAACGTTTTGACCGGCCCCGTCACGGAGGACAATATCGTCGTAACTCGCTCTGATCTTCACATCCTTCTCCCCGTTCTCGCCAAACCGGAACACGACCAGTTTGTTCCTGGCTGCTGCCGGCAGAAACCCCCCGGCGAGCGTAATCGCCTGCAATATCGTCGTCTTGCTCTTTAACGGGTACCTGGCTGGTCTCGCAACCTCGCCCAATACATAAATGGCATAGCTGTTCACTTCTTTGACGACAATGGAGACCTGGGGATTCTCCTTGAACTCTTTCAACTTCTCCGAGATTGCTTCCGCCAATTGCACTGCTGTTTTTCCTACGGCGGTGATATCTCCGATCAGAGGGAGCGAGATGCGACCATCCGGCCGCACCAATACCTGTTTCGAGAGATCGGCATTGCGCCACACCGTGATATCCAATACGTCTTCGGGTCCGATCCAGTACTCCTGCGTGACAATCAAGGATGCTTTGTCGGTTTTCTCCACAGCCTGACCGGCTGCAGTCACCGTAGTTGCCGCATTAATCTGTTGCGCCTGCAATAACCCCGGAGCCAGCGCATACTCAACGTAGCCGCCGACAATTAGCGCCAGGAAAATCACTTTCCCCGCCCATTCCCATTGTGTTAGTCCCAATCGGCTCATTGTCTCAGAACATGAACTTCAACCCGACGAAATACGCTCCACTTCCGTTCACCCGACCGAACGGCAGCTTCCTTGTCCAGCGCACTTCTGCAAGGGTGGGAGTCTCAGCAACGGTGACCGGCGTCGGAACATAGACCTTCAACACCTGATCAACTTGCGGCGCTTGATCCATCAAGATCAACATGCCCCCGCTGCTGATATTCAGAGAGAGCGCTCTCCCACTGGGAGTTGCGACAGGAGCACCTTCTATAGTCGCTGTCATCTCGTAGGGAATAGGCCTCAACAAGGCCGCCCGCTCACTATGGTTTTCATGACTGTCCTTCATCGACCACTCCCACTCTGTATTCGTCACGTTGCCCCCCACTTGATATTGAACGAATGGATACTAGCCTAACTTGTGCTTATTGTCAGGCACTCATCAAGAAATTACCTATTTCGCTTAAAATCAGTCCCAATCCATTTACCTCACGATGTTCATGACTCTAGTTGGAATTCAGATCGACAACAATACCGACGATGTAGGTTCTACTTTCTCAAAGGTATATGTTGACTCCCCCAAAAGTGTTATATAGTATGGGCACGCTAACAAGAGAGCTTTCACACTCTCTCTTGAGTGAGTTAGCTATCGCCTATTATTGCCACACTCTCCCTAAGACACGGATTTACTTCTTATGGCTGATAGCCCCAACACCGTTGACCCAAAAGACGGTTTTGTAGATCAACGTGCAGGATCAGGTATCGTAGTCCTCTCAGCATCCATGCAGCTGCTCCACATGAATCGGCAAGCGTCTGAGCTTGCAAAAAAAATCAATGCTGTTGAACATGGCGGGCAGACGGCCAAATCAGCCCATGGAGTTCTTCCTACAGCCCTCACGGAACTGTGCGGCGAAATTATAAAAGCCCTACACGTCCGGACAGAAGCAAAGGACTGGGAACAATTCGAGTTGAAACGTGTGGCCGGAGACCCGAATCAACCCATTCTGCTCAGAGGATTCGGCCTTCCAGACCGCGGTGGCGTTCAGAACGCCAGACTCGTCGTCACCATGGAGGAGATCGGGCGGAAGCAGAACCTGAATGCCGAACATGCGCGTGATCGATTTAATTTGACCAACCGCGAGCAAGCAGTCGTCGAACACCTTGCAAAGGGATGGACAAATAAGGAGATTGCCAATGCACTTGAAATCACTGAACAAACGGTGAAAGAGCACATCAAGCATATTATGCGAAAAACGAACGCTTCGACTCGCACCGGGATTCTCGTCCACATGTTTAATTCGTAACCACTTGAAGTGCGTGAAACGTGAAAGGTGAGGCGTAAGACGTGAAACGTGAGATGTGAAGAGTGAATCGCAATTATGATGGAGTTGTGAGTTGCTTGTTTCGAGTCGCATCATGCCACTGTGCAACTTGCCACTTACCACTTGCATCTTATTACTTGAACCTTGCGCCTTGCCACCTCTCCTTTCTCTCTCTCCTACCTGTTGCAAAGACACCACAGTGAGTAGCCTTTCACACATTCAGATCCATCGCTACTTAAACTTCCAACAATAAATCAATCACTTATTAAATTTTAATTCAGGCCCGTTGATTGCAATAAACTAGGCAGTTCTTGCCGTGCTAAAAAGCTACGGCATCCATAAACTCAGAAATGGAGATTGAGACAGTGCAGCAAACTTCGCGAGTCAAAACGTTGGTGCTGGGATTGATCGGGGTCGTCGTGCTGGCTTCTGGATGCCAAACCAATCACTCCATTAACCCGGATAACCCGGCTGTTCTTGACAACAGCAAGTTCATGTCGCTCTGGGAAACTTACAGCGATTGTAAGCTCTCGTCAGATTTTAACCGGGCCAGCGCAGGCATGCAGCAACTCTCGTCGGCTGCCATCCTCTCCCAACAGAATGAGGGCTATGATGGATTTGTGCTTCCCTTGCCGACTCAGCTAGAACGGCTGGTAAGCAACCCCGCTAACCGCTTAGCTGTTGATCTTCATGCGATGACTGCGGCCTGCTCCCTTCACACTGGACAACTCGCCCTTCACGAAGGGCACATTGATGAAGCTCGTCAAGCATTCGCTTCCATCCTCACGCTCAACCAAAATCTTTCGCCCTATTATGTCTTGCAAGCGAAACGATTCCTCACCGAACTCGAACGGGGAATCGACATTGCGGCCAAGACACCATAACCTTACCCCCTCGCTCCGATAACCGATTGATACAGCTGCACATATTGTTGAGCAGCTTGTGTCCATGAAACATCCGTGTTCATTCCAGTCTGTATCATGGCACGCCATGTGTCCTGCTCTTGATACACGGACAATGCCAGCAGTATCTCTGTCAAAAGCGCATCCGACGACGAATCGACAACATGAAAACCTGTTGCACTTTTAGCCTTCGCTGTCGATGGTTTAAACGGGACAATGGTATCTCTCAATCCGCCCGTACGTCGAACAATGGGAACGGTACCATATCGAAGACTATAGAGCTGGCTCAGTCCGCAGGGCTCATAGCGGGAAGGCATCACCAACATATCTGCGCCTGCCTCGATCCGGTGGGCAAGTCCTTCGTCGAAACCGATGTGCACGGCTATGCGATCAGGATAGGCGGATTTTGCCTTCAGAAACTCCTGCTCCAGATGATGATCCCCGGTCCCTAATATGGCAATCTGAGGATTCAGCAGCATCAGTTCAGGAATAATATCGAGCAGCAGGTCAAAGCCCTTTTGGGAAGTCATTCGGCCGATCAGAGCCAGGAGCGGCACATTGCGGGCCGGCAACCCGAATTCTTTCTGCACTGCCCGCTTGCACACCTGTTTGCCCGACAAATCACTGACTGTGTAGCATGCCGGCAAGTAGGGATCTCTCTCAGGATTCCACAGAGCAACATCAATACCATTTGTAATTCCCTGTACGCCGGCAGCCCGGTTCGCAAGCACCCCCTCGAGCCCACAGCCGAACTCCTTGGTCATAATTTCTTTGGCATATGTAGGACTGACCGTCGTCACTGCATCTGAAAAAATGATCCCACCCTTCAAACAATTGACCGACCCGTAGAACTCGAGTCCGCTCGGCGTAAAGAAGTCCGCTGGAAGCCCTGTCTTTGAAAACTCTTCGCTGGTGAAGACCCCTTGATACCCCACATTATGCAATGTCAACACGGTCTTCAGCAGCTCAAGCCCCTCGCGCTCCTGGGTCAGCGCGTTCAGATACACCGCACACAATGCCGTTTGCCAATCATGCAAGTGAAGAACGTCTACCGTCTCTTTATGCGTTCTCCCAAGAAACCGCACTGCGTGAAGAACCGCCCGACAGAACAAGACAAATCGCTCAAGATTGTCCGGGTAATCCTCACGTTCATCTTGGTAAAGCCCCGGGCGGTCGAAGTAGGGATCATAGCGAACCCCTAGAATCCTGAGTGGATACAGCCCCCCTGCGACCGGCACAATCACTTCCTCCAGCACCACCTCTGCTGGCAGGTCTGCAGTGGGAATCCGACATCGCATGAAAGTCCGACGTGGCTGATCAACGCTGGCAAAACTCCGGTAACCGGGCAACAGTACCGTGACCCGATGCCCCAGCTTAATCAATTCTTGTGGCAACGCGCCCACGACATCTGCCAATCCCCCTGTCTTGGCATAGGGAACCGCTTCGGACGCCGCAATCGCGATATTGAGAGGCTTTCCTTGAGGAATTGACGGCATAGAGTTATCGTTCGTATCTCATTTTACGAGAAGGGTATCGCGTTCATGGGGCGAGACGCGCGGGACTCACGAGAAGAGCGGGACGAGTCAAGAGCTCGATCTCCCCGAGTCGCGCTTGTCGCGCATCCCTCGTTCGCGCCTAGTGCATGACGCGCTACGCGCTAGCCCGAACTAAGGTCGGGGTGCACCTTCCAATCGTGTTTTAAAGCGATCCTCGTATGCCCACGTTTCTACAATCGTCCGCAGTTCCTCAGCCTTAAGCTCTTCCTTATAAACAAGGCGCTCCTCAAGAAATACCAACAGCCACCCGCGATCAGGATACGCAAAAAACAACCCCTCCCCTGCGTGAACTTCCGCACTCCACCCCCTCGGGGTCTCGCCGGCCACCACACGCATGCTCGGAATCATGCGTTGATCCGACATGACAAAAAAATGGGTGAACAGACTTCGATAGTGAGGAGGCTCCCCCCACACATTGACGACGGCCCTGGCGGTGACATGATCGAGTACAAGATTGTTCGCTTGTACGAGTCGTTCTTGCTCCACCAATGTCGGCATTCCCTTGCACCCAACCACAGCAATGAGCGCCAGCACATTCGCACACACACACATCATTCGCAGAGCCTGCTGACAAACAAGACCAGATGGCAACCTCAAACCTGTCACAACCTCTGCTCTCCGTATCACATCAACCTCCTGGATTTTGACTCAACCGGCTTGACAGGCTGGCAGACATCGCACTGACATAGTTTCCTCAATAACGAATAGGCATAAATACCGGTATCGTGGCCATCACTCCATCGGAATTGCAGTGCATAGCGTCCAACCGGCTGAATGTCCTGCACCATGATGAGCAAGGGCACGTCTTCGCCTTTCAACCGGCGCTCTCCCGTCCACTCGTCCACGCACGCTGCGCAAGGACAGTGCAGGCGAAGATATCGAACCGGATAGACACTGTGATGGCCGTCGTTCCACTGAATGCCCAAGACCCCTTTATCAAGCCACTCCATATCACGTGGCTCAAGCGAACCCGCCGTCATACCCTCACCTCTCCTGCCCATTCATAGAAAGGGACTGTCGCCATTCCGATCGGCGACTGTCCCTGTTAACCAGCGGGACAGGCACCTGGCCTGCGGCGGGAGCCAGTCCCCCTGTCATTCAGACAGACCGCGCGGATGACAAAAAATCAACCGGCGGGAGCCGCTTGCCGGCGACGACCGTCACATAGCCTTCGATCGCCGCTTCAATTTCACTCCGCACTTGCCCGGAGGCTCTGAGTCGGGTGACCAGTTCCGGAGCCAGCCGAACAGCTTGCTGGAGAAATGCCAGGCTGCCCGGTGAAAGCGGCAGGCAGCGAACCCGTTGACGCGCAGCGCACACCAGGCACACAAGCCCCCCGGCCACGGGCGAAAATTGCGGCCCCCCGGTCAACTGTACTTTTCCGCAGGCGACACAGTGATCGGTCTGCGGACGAAACCCGGTCAGGCCCAACAGTCTGATTTGAAACAACAACGCGGTATAGGCCGGATCTTTGCTCTGATGTAGCGAAGACAAGCCCCGCTCAAGCGTATCGAACAACAGCGGATCCGGATCCCCGTCAGGGGTGATCGCAGCCACTACATTGACCATCCGTGCCGCCGAATCCATTAAGCCGAGATCTTCACGCAAGGACTGGAACGACGTCGTGACATCGACATGCGATATCCGGAACAGCGAGTCGCCCGGCTTCTCGAATAAATCCAGCCGGCATACGGTAAATGGCTCAAGTGCTGCGCCAAAGCGACTTTTCTGACGTCTTGCTCCACGGGCCACTCCTCGAATCTTCCCCAAGCTTCTGGCATAACAGGTCACAATGCGATCGGCATCGCCCCACTTTCGGCTCCGTAAGACAATCGCCGTCGATTTAACAAGCGGCATAGCGCAATAACCTATGGCGTTAGCCCGCATTGTTCATGAGCGCTTCTGCTGCAATCGCCGATCCGCTGCTGCGACCAGCCTTCGGTCGGCGGGCTCGCCCTTCGGGCCTTCGACGTACTGCACGAGTACGCCTCAGGTCCTCCGGGCTCCGCGCGCCGCTCTCGCGACGCGGCTCCGCGATTTCGCGACGAACCGTCATGAATAATGCGGGCTGGGATACGGCGCAGTCTGTATTCAACGCCGTCGTTCACCGCAACTGGTCCAGAAAAATTGTTGCCAGTGTGAGATAGATCGTAATACCGGTAATGTCGTTGGCGGTGGTGACAAACGGTCCGGCTGCGACGGCCGGGTCCACCCCCATCCTCTTGAGCACGATCGGCATGATCGTAGCCATGCTGGTCGAAACCAGGAAGGCAATCACCAATGAGACTCCCACCACCACTCCCAAAAATCCCTGGTGCAGTCCCCATCCGACGATGGTCAAAATAAATCCGCACGCAAGCCCCATGACAAGACCGATCTTCACCTCACGAAAAAACACCGTCCAAACATCCGTCAATTCGACGAGCCCTGTCGCCAGCCCACGGATGATCAGCGTTGAGGATTGCAACCCCACGTTGCCACCCATCGCGGCGATGACAGGAATAAAACTGACGATGGCCACGACTTCTTGAATCGTATAGCGGAAATACCACAAGATCGCTCCCGACAAAAGGCTCCCGACAAGATTGGTAAAGAGCCACGGCAACCGTAGCCTGGCCGATCCCAAGCTCGACGATTTTGAGACGGTGTCTTCTTCGATGGCGCCGGCCATCTTCAGCATGTCTTCCGTCGCTTCTTCGCGAATGACGTCCACGACGTCATCCACCGTGATGATCCCCGCCAATCTCCCATCCTTCTCAACCACCGGAATCGCGAGCAAGTTGTAACTGGCCACCTGGCGCGCGACTTCTTCCTGGTCCATATCAACCGTGACGCTCATCACATCCCGTGTCATGATGTTCTTCAACGGCGTCGCAGGCAGCACCGTCAGCAGTTGGCGTAAGGACAAGACACCGACCAGGCGCTCATCTTTATCTGTGACATAGATGTAGAACACCATCTCCGCATCGGTGGCATGCTGCAACCTGCGGATCGCTTCTTGGGCAGTGGCGTCCTCCGACAGAGAAAAGAACTCCGTCGTCATAATGCCGCCGGCGGTATCTTTGGGGTATTTAAGGATGTCCGCGACTTCGGTGGAATCCTCCGTCTTCATTAAGGCGAGAATGTCTTTGCCCCGCTCCTCCGGAAGAAACCCAAGGATGTACGCGACATCGTCGGGCCCGAGATCCTTCAACAGCCAGGCCACGTCCGAATGCAACAGATCAGCCAACACCTCCTGAATGCTCTGCCCTTCCAGCTCGCTCAGTACCTGGCCACGCTTGTTTTCTCCTCGGACCAGCTCAAATACTTCCCGCTTTTCCTTTGAAGACGAGAGGTGGTTGATGACCTTGGCGACATCGGCCGGGTGCATCCGTCCCAGCATCTTGGCAAGATTGGTGATGGCCCCGCGCCGCAACAGTCGCTGAACGGATTGCAGGACGATATCGGACTTGGTTTGCCCACGCTCCGCCTGATCGCGCAGCGCATCCCGCAAGGCATCTTTCTCCGGCACGCGCGGACGCATGTCCTGTGGCTTTGGCTCGATCGGCCGTTCAGTGGGCTGCATACTAGGTTCCTACGCTGTGTGCCTCGGTCTGGTCTGTCTGGTCTATTTGGTCTGCCTGGTCAAGTTAGTCTGAGGAGATTCAGACTCAAATACACTCACAAGACAAGACAGACTGAATAGACCAAGACCCAATCGTTCGCCCGCCTCGCGTGAGACCAGTGTGGGCAACCGGTGCAGAAGCGCTCATGGCCACCCGGACTAATATCCGAGCTCCGACAGCGCTCGCTCATCTTCTCGCCAGGCTTCTTTCACCTTCACCCACACTTCGAGAAAGACTTTCATGCCGAATAACTTTTCCATGTCTTGCCGAGCTTGGGTGCTGATTATCTTCAGCCGCTCTCCCTGTTTCCCGATGATGATCCCCTTTTGAGTTTCCCGCTCCACAAGAATCGTCGCATAAATACGGGCAAGCCCGTTTTCTTCCTTAAACTGATCGATGTCCACCGCCACAGAATAGGGCACCTCCTGTTCTGTGGCCTGCAAAATTTTTTCGCGAATCATTTCACCCGCCAGCGTCCGCATCGTTTGATCGGTCACCATATCGTCGCCGTACGCGCCTTCGCCTTCTGAGAGAAACGGCATCGTGACGGCAAGCAGCCGATCAATATTATCTCCGGTCTCCGACGACACCGGCACCACCTCAGTCCAGGCACACAGCTTGCCGTAGCTCTCCAGCACCGGCAGCAGCTTGAACTTGTTGACCAGGTCGATCTTGGTGACGACCAGGACGGCAGGGCGCGGCCGCTTGGCAATGGCTTCTTTGACATAGTCTACCGCCGCGAGATCGCCGGGCCCCGGCAGACTCGTCGCATCCATCAACACATACAACAGATCAGCCTCTTCCAACGCCTCGACCGCCGTCCGAACCATTCGCCGGTTTAAGAGATGCTGCGGCTTGTGCAAGCCCGGGGTATCGAGGAACGCAATCTGGCCATCCGGCACATGCACCACACCCAGAATACGCGTCCTGGTCGTCTGCGGTTTGTCCGACACAATCGCAATTTTCTCACCCAGCAGACGATTGAGGAGCGTAGACTTACCCACATTGGATCGCCCGATAATCGCCACGGTTGCAAACTTCATGGTTTCTCCGGATGTGTCTGTTCATCAGCCGAGCCGGGAGTCAGTTGATATACGGTCTCCCCTTTGCGCACATAGCCCAGCCGCTCCCTGGCCAGCTGTTCAATCTTTGACGGATCATGCTGCAGGCGACCAATGTCTTTCCGCAGCAATGCTGTTTCTTCACGTAAGGCCGATAGCTCATCGTCAAGCTGGACCGCATGATCACGCATGGCAAGGTATCGCGGAAGTCCCATCTCGCCGAAGAATAACGCGACCAACAGCCAGACACAGGCGCCGATGCCCGCCGCTTGGGCGACCTTCACCATGCGGCGCTCCCAGTCCAGCCAATGCCGCCCGCGATTTTGCTTGATGATCATCTCTTCATCCACCGATCATGTGCCGCAAAGGGAGTCCTTGCCCCCACGCCGAGATGGTGCGGTCCGCATACATATTTCGTATCTCGTCGTTCGTGAATCGCATCTCGCAAACAAAGATGAGACGCACTCTGCCTCTGTCCTGCGCTTCACGTTTCACGCTTCGCGAGATACCATTAGCAGGCGGCGGCTGCAGGCCGCCAGCTGCTACGACCGGCTCGGCACAGCGTCCCGGCCTCGATAGATTGCCGCCGAACCCAATTCCTCTTCGATCCGGAGCAGCTGATTATACTTCGCGACTCGATCTGTTCTGGACAACGATCCGGTCTTGATCAGCCCGCTGTTGGTGGCGACTGCAACATCGGCGATCGTCGTGTCCTCTGTCTCACCCGACCGATGGGAAATAATCGCCGTATACCCGGCCCGTTTGGCCATCTCGATCGCATTCAGCGTTTCCGTCAAAGTTCCGATCTGGTTGAGCTTGATAAGAATTGAATTGCCGATCCCTTCCTTGATCCCTCTTGAGAAGATGTCCACGTTCGTCACAAAGATGTCATCTCCGACAAGCTGCACCCGCTTGCCCAACTTCTCCGTGAGCATCTTCCAGCCCTTCCAATCCAACTCGCTGAGACCGTCCTCGATCGAGAGAATCGGATAGCGGTCCAGCAACTTGCCGTAATAGCCGACCATCTCTTCAGAAGACCGTTCCGGATTTTTCTCCGCCTCGAGCACGTAGCGGCCATTCTCGTAGAGTTCACTCGCTGCGCAATCCAATGCCATCGCAATGTCTTTCCCCGTCTTGTATCCCGCCTGTTCAATAGCCTGTGCAATGAGACTGAGCGCTTCCTCGTTGGATTGCAGATCCGGCGCGAACCCGCCCTCATCGCCCACCGCCGTATTGAGTCCCTTCTTCTTCAAGATGGCCTTCAGCGCATGGAAGACCTCCGTCGCCATCCGCACCGCCTCGCTGAATGTCGGCGCCCCGACCGGCATGATCATGAACTCTTGAAGATCAAGGCGATTGTCGGCATGGGCCCCGCCGTTGATGATGTTCATCAGGGGCACCGGCAGTACACGGGCATTCGTTCCGCCAAGATAGCGGTACAGCGGCTGTCCTGTTTCACTCGCCGACGCCCGGGCCACAGCCAGCGATACGCCAAGAATGGCGTTGGCTCCGAGCTTGCCTTTTGTCTTGGTGCCGTCCAAATCGATCATTATCTGGTCGATACCCGCTTGATCAAACGCTTCTTTGCCGAGCAACTCAGGCGCAATAACTTTTCTGATATTGGCGACGGCCTTGGAGACCCCCTTGCCCATCCAGCGTTTCTTGTCTCCGTCACGCAGCTCAATGGCTTCCTTTTCTCCGGTCGAAGCCCCGGACGGCACCGCCGCTCTCCCCATCGCCCCGCTTTCCAGCGTCACTTCCGCCTCAACCGTCGGGTTCCCCCGAGAATCCACAATCTGCCTGCCTTTGATCTCACGAATAGCGCTCATAGTCGCTTCGCTCCAATTAAAAAGTTATCAAGTCTGAAAGTTGCAAGTCGACACGTTCAACAGATAAACAGTTGCAAGGTTCAAGTGTTGCCTATCAGCAAGTTCGTCGCTCTACTTTGCGGCAAAATCAAACACCGGCGTCTGGAGTATTCGAGACGGCGACCGTTTCTCCCACATCGTTTTCTGCAACCGCTCCACCGTGGCTGGACTATACAACCGTTCTCCACATTGATCGCAAACCTTCGCTGGCACATGCTCGACGAGAACCAACTTATCCTCCAGCTGTATCGAATACGTCACCATCCGCTCCGTCATCGGAAACCCACAGACGTCGCATTTCATATTATGCCCTCCTCACCTTGAACTCGATCCAGAGCGTTGGATCCGGTTCATAGACAGTGATGATCTTCACGATGGGCCTACTGTGATCGCTGCACTGCACGTGAACGGGACGACCGGCGCCGGTTATCCCAAAAATCAAACAGCTTGGACCGTACTTGTCGTCCGGATACTCCTCAATGACCTCGCCTCCCGCAATAGCTTCTCGCAACTCCTGTACTGAAATGTGGCGAATGATCGCCTGATCGACAGCGTGTTGGGAAAACTCAAAGTCCCCACATGCAACTCTCTTTCGAATCTCATCGATCAACCATTCCTCCGCGAGTCGACAATCTGCCCGCCTGTGATTTTTCTAATCGCGCTCATGTCTATTAGCGCTCAAAATTGTCCAAAGATTCTGACACCCGATCGGTCAATTGAATAACCCCAAAATGTAGGGGGGATACGCAAATCACTTTTAAGACCTATAGAATTGGCAACGAGAGCCACGTAACCACTATCAGGAATCCCTGCAATAACCCAAATCGAATCCCATTCGTCTTTCGCGTTTCCCAGGAGAGAAGGAAGTCTGTGGAAGTCAGTGGTCCCACCACTGATATTGTTATAGACGAGAAGATGGCGACGCATTCCTTTCCCTCGAATCTTTTCCGTCTTGTTAAGAATGGAAGAGGCGACCCACTCCGCAGATATTGGGTTTCCTGTGAAGGCAGATTGTGGAATCTCTGGTCGATTCCCATCTTTATACGCTTGGCGAATTCTGTATCCAGGCACATATGCGGCTGTAATCTCAAACGAAGAGATAGTTCCATTGCCTCCAATTGCTTCCATATCTAACGCTTCTTCATTGATCTTCGCCATTCTCCCCAGTACAGGCCAAACAATCCTGCGAAAAACCAGCAGAAAAGTAGACCCTACGAGTGCTTCCTGTATTTTCTGTTCGCGGCTTCCTCCTCTAGATAGAAAGGCTTCATCCGACATTTCCAATTGCGCCTCTATGGCCAATCGTCTCAAAGCCAACGGATGTTGCCATGAGTGCATAGCGGAGATGTCGTGGAGACTCTTTTTCATTGTTGATTGAGCCGTGGTCCCTGTAAGCTTAAAACTATTCAATAACTTCATTGATAACCCGAGCTGTGCATTGTGCTGCAAATAAAACCACTGCAACTCCAAGAATCCATTTAAGCTGCTGCCCAAGCAAGCATTTCTTCCACTCTTTCTGATTCGGTACTAGAACCTATCTCAAAATCGAAAATCAACGTTTCGATTTAACCCAGGCACATGACGCTGGCAGCGTCGATACACGCATTTTCAGCCAAATTCGATCTCCTGTGAAGCTGACGGCTGCCTTGGAAAACCTCGACCTTCTCGCAAATCGATTTTGAGATAGGTTCTAGTTTCAAACCCGTACTCCTCGCGTTTATCTCACTATGCTACACGCGGGTGGCGCTGAACTGGGCACCCGTCCGCCCGCAGCGGGGTCCCTACACCGGGCGGGGTGCGAGGACGGACGGGCTGGTCGGCGACAGACCTCGCGCTCATCCCAACTTCCTCTTCAGCAACTCATTCACCTTCCCAGGATTCGCTTTTCCTCCGCTGGCTTTCATCACCTGCCCGACCAGAAAGCCCAGGACTTGCGGCTTGCCTTCCTTGAACTGCGCGACCTGCGCCGGACTCTTGGCTAAGACCTCGGTGATGATCGCTTCCAGCGCCCCTTCATCCGACACCTGCGTGAGGCCCTTTTCTTGGACGATCTGCTCCGGTGTCTTCCCGCTGCTATACACTTGGGGGAAGATCTCGCGCGCAACCTTGAGGCTGATCGCGCCTTGGTCAACCATCTTCAACAACTCAACCAGCCGCTCCGGGGGCACAGGCGATGCACTGACAACCGTCCCTGAGTTATTCAGCTCCCTCGTCAGCTCCCCCATCACCCAATTGCTGACCGTCTTGGGCTGATTGAACAGCTTCACGCAGGACTCAAAGTACTCTGCGAGACTTTTGGACGATGTCAGAACACCGGCATCGTACTCCGGCAGCCCATAGTCGCCGATAAACCGCCGGGCCCGCGCAGCCGGCAATTCCGGTAACGACGACGTGAATCCCTCAACCCATTCCTTGTCGAGCTTCAATGGCACCAGATCCGGATCGGGGAAATACCGGTAGTCATGCGCTTCTTCCTTAGAGCGCATGACCGCCGTTTCGCCGCGATCGATGTTCCACGAGCGCGTTTCCTGCCTGATCTTCCCGCCTTCGCTCAGCACCTTTGTCTGCCGCTTGATTTCATACTCCATCGCGTCCTTCACAACCTTGAAGGAATTGATGTTCTTTAACTCGACCTTGGTGCCGAATTCCTTTTGGCCCGAAGGGCGGAGCGACAGGTTCGGCTCACATCGGAAACTGCCCTCTTCCATGTTCCCGTCGCACACTTCGAGATACATCAAAATATCGCGCAGACCTTTCAGATAGGCGATGACTTCATCCGTCGAACTCATATCCGGTTCGGTCACGATCTCCAGGAGCGGGGTGCCGGCGCGATTCAGATCCACCAGACTTCCGCTCGTGCCGGTTTCATGGATATTCTTCCCTGCATCCTCTTCAAGGTGTGCACGCCGGATACGAACTTGCTTCTTACGCTCGCCGACGGCAATTTCAAACCAGCCATTCTCACAGATCGGCGATTCGTACTGCGAGATCTGATAGCCCTTCGGCAAATCCGGGTAAAAATAGTTCTTGCGGGCAAATCGATTGTTCACGCCGATCGTACAATTCAACGCCAGCCCTGCACGCACCGCCATCTCCACAGCAGCCCGATTCATGACGGGAAGACTTCCCGGCAATCCAAGGCAGACCGGACAGGTTTGGCTGTTCGGGGAGGATCCAAACGTCGTCGTGCAGCCGCAAAACATCTTGGACTGAGTCCGCAATTGCGCATGCACTTCGACGCCGACGACGACTTCGTAGGTCATGCTCCGTTCGATCCCCCGTTGCGCAGACGATCCCGCTCTTGTCTCATCGCTTCGCGCCCTGCCTCGAAGGCTTCCTGAAATGCCGACTTCTTTGCGTCAACGAACTCCTTGCCCTGACCGACGACTTCCTCGAAGACTTCGCCCGCACGCCCGGCAAGATTCTGTAGTTCGCCTTCCGCCCGACGCGCATACTTCCGCACCCGCTCACGCGACTCGGCTCCTGATTCGGGCGCCAACAACACAGCAGCTACAGCCCCCAGCGCTGCGCCGCCCAAAAACGCCAACAACACCGCTGCGGTAGACCCACGATTATCCGCCATTGTGAGGTTCTCCTTCCTTGCGATAGCGCTCGCGCATGACATGTGTGGCCGCTTTGAATCCCGCCACCACACTCGCCACATTCGTCAACAAGGTACCACTCGACCCCCGTACAACATTGTGGACTTGCTGTACCGACTCTCCGACTTCACCCACCGCGTGCAACAACACAGCCGCATGCTCCACTCCATCGCGTGCTTGGTCCGTCAGGTTATTCAAGTTTTGACTGATCGCGCGAAGTTCTCCTACCAGCGGCGGCAGGTCGGCATTCATCTTCGCCAGCAACTGTTCGGACTCGGCGACGGTTTTGCGGACTTGCATCAACACCGGCACCAGATAGCCCACCAGCACCGCGAACGCCACAGCAACCACAAGAGCGGCGATTTCAATCATCGTCATAATTCCTCCGTTAGGCGTGAGGCGTCAGGGGTAACTAGACTATCCCGCTTCTTGCTCCTGATTCGCCTTACCCCTCACCACTTACTACTCACACCTTACCGTACCACCGGCTTCTTGACATGCCACTGAGTCGCTTGCTCATACGCGTGTGCGGCGCGAAGAATCGTCTCCTCTTCAAAGGCACGGCCGATCAGCTGCATTCCAATCGGCAGGCCACCCCTGCTCAATCCACAGGGCAGCGCAATAGCCGGCAGCCCGGCAAGATTGACCGAGATCGTGAAGATATCGGACAAATACATCTGCAGCGGATCTTCGCTCTTCTCACCAAGCTTGAAGGCAGGAGTCGGCGTCGCCGGCGTCACAATGACATCGACCTCCTTGAACGCCGCGTCGAAATCCTGGCAGACCAGCGTGCGCACGGCCTGCGCCTTGCCATAGTAGGCATCGTAGTAGCCGGCGCTGAGCACATAGGTCCCCAACATAATCCGGCGCTTCACTTCCGGCCCAAACCCCTCTTGTCTCGTCTTCATGTACAAATCCAACAGATCCTTCGTTTCTTTCGCGCGCAGCCCAAACTTCACCCCGTCGAAACGGGCAAGATTCGAGCTGGCTTCGGCTGTTGCGAGCACGTAATACACCGCCACCGCGGCGTCTGTCCTCGGCAACTGGATCTCCTTGATCTCGGCTCCAAGCTGTTTCAATTCCTCAATCGCGACGGTGACCGCTTGGGCCACATCCGGATCAAGCCCTTCGGCAAAAAACTCTCTCGGCACGCCCACTCGCACCTTCTTCAGATCCTTCTTTGCCAGTGCTTTCATATAATCGGGAACAGGACGATCCGCCGACGTGGAATCCATCGGATCGTGGCCGGCAATGGCGTTGAGCAAGAATGCCGCATCTCGGACATCCTTCGTGATCGGGCCGATTTGATCGAGCGAGGACGCAAATGCAACGAGACCGTACCGCGACACCCGCCCATACGTCGGCTTCAACCCGACCACGCCGCAGAACGCCGCCGGTTGACGGATCGAGCCACCCGTATCGGACCCGAGCGCCGCAACACACTCGTCCGCCGCCACTGCCGCTGCAGACCCTCCGCTCGACCCCCCCGGTACGCGATGAAGGTCCCATGGATTGCGACTGGGTCCAAAGGCGGAATTCTCAGTGGAAGACCCCATGGCAAACTCATCCAGATTCGTCTTGCCCAATAAAATGTAGTCCTGCTCACGCAGCTTGGCGACGACTGTCGCATCGTACGGCGGCACGAAGTGTTGTAGCATGCGCGAGCTGCACGTCGTCGCCACGCCTTCCGTACAGAGGTTGTCCTTGATCGCAAGCGGCATTCCCGTCAACGGCTTCGTTTTGCGCCATCCTTTGAGATGCCGATCCAAGGCCTCTGCCTGAGCCGATGCGGCGTCCATTACCTGCGTCACAAACGCTTTAACCTTCGGCTCCACTTGGCCGATACGCAGAGCATACGCGCGCACAATCTCAGCCGCGCTCACCTCGCCGGCGGAAAACTTCTTCTGGAGCTCGCACAATGACAGTTTATGGATCGACATAGCCGTTCAGCAAACCCGCTGAGATGCGCGCAAGACGACACGCTGACAAGAGGGACTTCGCTTAGGCACCCTGTCAGCCTGTGAGCGTACGCGCATGTCAGCCTACCTTGACGATGCGATTCTTCTCATTCACTCGCACGATCTTTGGCGCGTGTTTTTTGATTTCTTCATCACTGTAGTACTCGTAGCAAAAGATGATAATTTGATCGCCGACGGCGGCTTTTCTAGCCGTGGGTCCGTTCAAAATGATATCTCCGTTGCCTCGCTTGCCATTGATCGCATAGGTCATGAACCGCTCGCCGTTGTTCAAGTTGGAGCAGACGATGGCTTCATAGGGAAGAATGCCGGCCGCCTCCATCAAATCTTGATCGATGGTCAGACTGCCCTCATATTCCAGATGCGCACCGGTCACCGTAGCACGATGGATTTTCGAACGTAGCATTTGTCGAAACATCAATATCTCGTCATTCGTCACTGGCCATTTGTCATTCCGGGATTTCCCGAATGACGGTTGACGCAGGACGGTTAACGCTCCTCTATGATTTTAGGCACACAGAACCCGTCCCCTTCACGTTCCGGGGCATTGGCCAAGGCTTTCTCTGTCGGTAACGACGGCCGGACAACGTCGTCTCGAAATACATTGACCTGTCCCATTACTGTCGCGGTCGGCTCGACTCCTGACGTGTCGTACCGACTCAGCTGTTCAACATGGGCCAGAATTTCGCTCAACTGCTTGGCAAATGCAGCCTTTTCACTCTCGGTCACATGCAGCCGAGCCAGCGTCGCGACTTTCTCGACATCCTGCCTGCTAATCTGCATACGTCTGTTCCTTTGGTTGGTTTGGTTTATCTGGTTCAACTAAACAAACGAAACAAACCACACAAACAGTCTTTTGCTATTCTACTGTCACGCTCTTGGCAAGGTTTCTCGGCTGATCCACATCCGCCCCGCGCAAGACTGCGATATGATACGCCAACAACTGCAAGGGAATCGTAAACAGAATCGGCGACATCATCGGATGGGTATCGGGAACAGTAAATACGGCGTCGGCGACCTTTCCCAAATCACGCTCTCCCTCCGCCACAAAGGCGATCACCGGCGCGCGCCGCGCCTTCACTTCCATCAGATTGCTTACCGTTTTTTCATACAATCGGTCACGCGGCGCCAGCATGACGATCGGCATATCCTTGTCGATCAACGCAATCGGCCCGTGCTTCATCTCACCGGCCGGATAACCCTCGGCATGAATGTAGGACGTTTCCTTCAACTTCAGTGAGCCCTCCAGCGCAATTGGATAATTGATCCCGCGGCCAAGAAACAGAAAGTTCCGCTTTTTGTAATAACGCTTGGCAATAGCCATGATTTCCGCTTCACGACCAAGCACCCGCTCAACAAGTGCCGGAAGCTGGACAAGCCGATCCAACCACGCCTTCCCATCGGCGACGGTCATGGCATTACGGGCACGCGCACAATGCAACGCCAATAAATAGAGCGCGGTGAGCTGCGCAGTAAATGCCTTGGTCGATGCTACTCCGATTTCCGGCCCACAGTGGGTGTACAGGACCCCGTCCGACTCGCGGGCGAGTGTGCTGCCGACCACATTGACGATCGACACCACGCGGGCACCCTTCTGTTTCGCTTCTCGTAGAGCTGCCAACGTATCGGCTGTTTCCCCGGATTGGGAAATGGCTATGAATAAATCATTCTTCTGGACCAGCGGATTGCGGTAGCGAAACTCACTAGCGATATCGACCTGGACGGGAATCCGTGCCAACTCTTCCAGAAGATATTTCCCGACCAGACCGGCATGCCAGGACGTTCCACAGGCGGCAATCCAGATTCTTTCGACCGTGGCGAACTGGCTGGACGTCAAACCGATGTCGGGCAAATCGGCTTCCCCGATCTCATAAGAATACCGGCCGCGCATGGTATCCAGAATGGTTTGAGGCTGCTCGTGAATCTCCTTCAGCATGAAATGTGGAAACCCACTTTTTTCAATTGCTGACGCATCCCATGTAATCTTCGTAGACTTCCGTTTGACCGGATCACCCTCGATGCCGGTCAAGTGAATCTCGGAAGCCGAAACGACTGCCAGGTCGCCTTCCTCAAGGTAGATCACGTCGCGAGTATGGGCCAGCATGGCCATGACATCGGAAGCGACAAATCCTCCCTGCTGGTTTTTCCCCACCACAAGCGGACAACCGGATCGTGCCGCCACCAGCATCCCCGGCTCACGCTCCGAAATCACCGCGATAGCATAACTGCCGCGGATATCCTTCGTCGCAGCACGAACCGCAGCGGCAAGGGTTCCCTGGGACTTGAGATACCACCCGATCAGGTGAGCGACCACCTCCGTATCGGTTTCCGATTCAAACTTGTACCCCTCCTTCTCCAACTGCAATTTGAGGGGCTGATAGTTCTCGATGATACCGTTATGCACGAGCACACAACCATCGGAACGGTGCGGGTGGGCATTTTGCTCCGACGGTTTTCCATGGGTAGCCCATCTGGTATGTCCGATTCCCACCGTTCCCTTGATCTCATTGTCTTTGAGGGACTTTTGCAGATTGACCAGCTTGCCCACACTCCGTCGAACGGTAATCTTCTCCCCTTGCAGCACTGCAACTCCGGCAGAGTCGTAGCCACGATATTCGAGCTTTGCCAATCCACCAACCAAGATAGGAACCGCGTCCTGGTTACCGACATAACCGACAATGCCACACATAAACGTTGCTACCTCCCCTTTCTCTTGGGCCCCGCGGCGGACTTTCGATCCCCAGCCGGCTGTGGTTCACCGGCAGAGTTACGCTCGAACATGATACGCCGTTTGGCCGCCCAATCCGCGAGGTTCTTCTGTGGTTCACGCGAGATCGCCAGCGAGTCAGCCGGCACATCAACTGTGACAGTCGTCCCGGCAGCAATGACCGCGCCGTCCCCCACCGTCACCGGGGCAACCAATTGCGTATCGCTGCCGAGAAAAACGTTATCCCCGATCGTCGTTTGATGTTTATGGACTCCGTCATAGTTGCACGTAATCGTCCCGGCCCCGATGTTGACCCCTTTGCCGATCTTTGCATCGCCGAGATAGCTGAGGTGGTTGGCTTTTGATCCTTCCCCCAGGTCCGTCTTCTTCATTTCGACGAAATTCCCCACTTTGGCTGTGCGCCTCACGAGAACGCCTGGCCGCAGATGGACAAAGGGACCGACCGTCGCATCGTCTTCAATTCGCGACTCACGAAGCACACAGTGATCTAGAATCTCCACACGATCGCCCACTTGGCAATCCGTCAGCCGTGAATGGGAACGAAGGATACAGTCTTCGCCGATTTCGGTTCCGCCTTCAAGCGTCACATTCGGATGGAGCACCGTATCTTTCCCGATCGTCACGGCGGCATCAATCCAGACGGAGCCGGGATCCAGCATCGTCACACCCGCGTCAAGCCACCGTTCACGGACCTGTTGCCGGACAACCTGTTCCGCCTCGGCCAGCTGTTGCCTGGTGTTCACACCCAAACCCTCTTCCGGATCCTGAAGCGTCACGGCGACGACCCGCTGCCCTTGCGCTACCGCCATCCGCACGATGTCGGTGAGATAAAACTCGCCCTGTGCATTATGCGGTTCCAGCTTGTCGAGCGCGCCGAAAAGAAATTCGCCCGATACTACGTACGTCCCCACGTTGATTTCCTTCACAGCCCGTTCGGCGGGAGTGGTATCCCGGTCCTCTACGATCTTGAGAACCTCGGACGACGCCACCCCACCCTGATGACTTCCACTGGGCTGCCGCCGAATCACGCGTCCATACCCGCCCGGGCTCTCCAACATTGCGGTGAGGATGGTCACCGTCGCCCCCTCTGAGTGATGGACGCGCAGCAGTTCACGCACCGTGCGATCCTTCAGCAGCGGGGTATCGCCGTTGAGAATCAGATAGTTTGTCGGACGCGGTTCTTTTCCTCCAAAGAACACCGGGCGACTTTGCAGCACCGCATGGCCGGTCCCACGTTGCTCCGCCTGCTCAACAATGGTCACCGAGTCAGCTCCCGTCTTGTCCGCGATCCCCGCCTGAATCGCCTTCCGAACATCATCGGCCTGGTGCCCGACGACAACCGCAATCCGATGCCCGGCCATCTGTAGTGCCAGATCGACGGCATAGAGAACCATGGGATGGCCGGCGACTCGATGCAACACCTTGGCGCGCTTGGACCGCATGCGTGTACCCTGCCCTGCGGCCATGACGACCACACTAAGCCCACGAAGCTGTGGTTCGCCCCTGCGGCGATCCGGCAACGATTTCATCGAACCCCCTCGATCATCCTAATCCTGCATCATCCGATGGGCACTCCTGCATCCGGCTGCTTGACTTGCTTCCACTTGGCATCGACATTAAGCCCCGTCGTCAACGGAGTTGACGGCGAATACAGTCCGCCCGACACAATCAGCTTCATCGCCTCTTCCACGCTGATATCCACCGACGTCACTTCCCGCTCAGGGACTAAAAGAAAATATCCGGACGTCGGATTAGGCGACGTCGGCACATACACATGGACCAATGGGTCCTGGCTCAGTGTCGTCGTCTCTCCCTTCGTCACTCCCGTCACAAACGCAAAACAGTAGTGACCATTCTTGGGAAATTGAATTAACACCACACGGCGGTATGAACCATGATCGGAAAATGAAAGAATATCCATCATGGACTTCAAGGTCGAGTAGATTCCTCGAACCAACGGGAGACGAGCCAGCCAGCCCTCCCAAATCGTCACCACCGCCCGGCCCATAAAGTTGGCCGTGAGTAATCCGGCTAAAAAGATCAACAGAATGAGCATCACGATACCCAGTCCAGGCACATAATGACTGGGGGCCAGCCGAGCGACAATATCGCCCAAGATGCCATCCACCGTGACAAACAGGGTCTTCAGAATAAGGATCGTTCCCCAGATCGGGGTGACCACAAGGAGACCGGTCAAAAAATAGCGTTTTAAAGCGGGTTTCAGCATCGTGTCCAGGTTCGCAATAAGCCCAATAGAAGGTAATACTTATAGTGGCTCATCATACAGAGTTATTTACAGATGCCGCAAGCTTTTTATTGCTATTTTCAATGGGTTAGATGACTGGTCTCGGCCTGGACACCTCTCACAATCCTACCTTGCTATTCACCTGGGCCTGTCATAGGATCGCCTCCGAAATTCTTAAACCATCAGGAGTCGCCGTTGTCGTTATCATCACGAAACCTTACAGGCATCTTCATGACGCTGGAGGGGGGCGAGGGCAGCGGGAAAACCACACAGGCCCTCCGCCTGTGCCAATTACTGACTGCACAGGGTTATGATGTCCTGCATACAAGAGAACCGGGAGGGACGTTAGTCGCAGAACGGCTTCGCGGTATTTTACTCGACCGCTCCGATGAAGCCATCGCTCCGGAAACAGAAGCGCTGCTCATACTCGCCGCCCGCCGCCAACATGTCGATCATGTAATCAGGCCGGCGCTCTCGCGTGGAAAGTTGGTCGTCTGTGACCGGTTTTCCGATTCCACGATAGCCTATCAAGGATACGCCCGTGGACTCGATCTGAAGCAATTACGCGCGATGAACGAGTGGGCGACAGGCGGGCTCACCCCGCATCTTACATTGTTGTTCGATGCCCCCATCGGAGTCGGACTCCGACGGCGGCGCGGACAGGCCGGTGGCCAGAACCGGCTCGACTTGGAAACTCGCCGGTTTCATTCCGACGTCCGCGCCGGATTTCATGCGTTGGCGAAACGCGAGCCGCGGCGAATCAAAATCATCGATGCGCAGCCCTCTCTGGACTCCGTCGCAACCACCGTGGAAACACTCGTACTGAGTTGGCTGCGCACCGTACAGGCCCCCAAGCGACGGCGGCGATAACCGATGCCCTTTCACGACATCACCGGCCACGAGCGTCCGATCGCCTCGATCAAAGCGGCGCTGAGCCACGGGCGATTGGCCCATGCCTACCTCTTTCATGGCGAGGCCCATATCGGAAAAGCGCTGACCGCCATGCGGCTGGCGCAAGCCTTGAATTGCGAGCGCCCCTACCCGGCGGATGATCAGGACAGTTGCGGCCTCTGTCGATCCTGCGTACAGATTATCGCGCGGACTCATCCCGACTTCGTCGTGATCGAACCGGACCAGGAATTGGCTGTCCCGCAGATCAAGATTGAACAGGTGCGTGATCTTGAACAACAGTTTATCTACCGGCCGTTGATGGGAGAGCGAAAAATTTGCCTGATCGATGATGCTGATCGATTGACGATCGGCGCGGCTAACGCGCTGCTCAAGACACTGGAGGAACCGCCGGGACATGGGCTGTTCATCTTGATCTCCAGCCGCCCGCAGGCACTGCCGATCACGATTCGTTCGCGCTGTCAATCGCTTCGATTCTCACCGCCTGCTCACACACAAATAGAAGCCGCGTTGATCTTAAAACGGGAACTCCCGCCGAGTGACACGCACTTCCTGACTCTTTTCACCGAAGGCCGTATTGGAGAGGCCCTCACCTTGGATCTTGAATCCCTGCGCGCGCGACAGCGCGAATGCCTCGACCTGGTAGCACCGGCTGCCCTGACATCCATTACCAACATCCTGACATCAGCTGAAAGTTTGGCAAAAGCCGACCGCGGCGTCGAGGTGCTCACCTGGCTCCGCCGGTGGATTCGCGATCTCGTCATCGTGCTCGTCGGCGGCGATCGAGAGCATCTGCTCCATCTTGACGAGATAGAACAACTCCACCGGTACGCCAGACAGGCCGATGTCGGCTCGTTGCTGGATCTGCTCAATGAGATCGAGCGCACGGAGCAACAGGCGACACGCCACCTGAATGTGCACATGGCGCTGGAAACAATTCTCCTCCGTCTACGCGACGCCCTCGGCCTCGCCCAAACCGGGGCGCCGGCCTAGGAGCCTGACCGACATGGCCTTCGTGACGAGGCGAAGGAGGCGCGGCCAGCTGCAAGGCCAGAGGCTCGGAAAAACCGGAAGCGTATTCGCTGCAATACGGTGAGGATTTTTTCGGGCCGAGAACGACGCAGATGGGCGTGGATCGTTCGCCGCAGTAGAACGGTCCCTGTCGGACAGGCTCCTGGATTCGCCGTCCCCAACCTGGTATCTTTCCATCCGGCCATGAGCGAGCAGAATACCTTCTACATTACGACCCCGATCTACTACGTCAACGACGTGCCGCACATCGGCCACGCTTACACCACGATTGCTGCCGATGTCCTCGCGCGCTATTGGCGATTGCGCGGCCGCGACGTGTTCTTCCTCACCGGGCTCGATGAGCATGGACAAAAAGTCCAGCAAGCCGCAGCCAAGGCAGGCATTGATCCCCAAGCCCACTGCGACAAGCTAGCCCCACAGTTCCAGGACCTCTGGAAACGGCTGAATATTTCGACCAATGCCTTTATCAGAACGACCGACGTTCAGCACAAATCAATTGTTCAACAATACCTTCAAGAGCTATTCGATAAGCAGCTAATTTACAAGGCTGACTACACTGGATGGTACTGTACGTTCGATGAGCGGTTCTGGACTGAAAAAGATGTGGTAGGTGGCCTCTGTCCCGACTGTAAACGTTCCGTCGAACAGCTCAGCGAGCACAATTATTTTTTCAAGATGGGACAGTACCAGGACCGCCTGATCGACCACATTAAACAGCACCCGCACTTCATCCGGCCCGAATCCCGCCGCAATGAAGTCCTGGGGTTCTTAACCACCCAGAAACTCAGCGACCTGTCGATCTCCAGACCGAAATCTCGGCTGTCGTGGGGCATCGAACTCCCTTTTGACAAAAACTATGTCACCTACGTCTGGTTCGACGCACTCGTGAACTACGTCTCCGCCCTGGAGTACCTACCGCAACAAAAACCGGCCGGGAACCGATTCTGGCCTGCGAACGTCCACCTGGTCGGGAAAGATATTCTCACCACCCACGCTGTGTACTGGTCCACGATGCTGATGGCTTTGAACATGCCGTTGCCAGAAACCATCTTTGCACACGGCTGGTGGACGGTGGATGGCGAAAAGATGTCCAAGAGTCGGGGTAACGTGGTCGATCCGAACAAAATGGTCGAGACCTATGGCGTCGATGCCTTCCGCTACTTTTTGTTACGAGAAGTGCCGTTTGGGTTCGATGGAGACTTTTCGACGGAGGCTTTTGTTGGGCGAATCAATAGCGAACTTGCTGATGACCTCGGAAATCTACTAAGCCGAAGTCTGACCATGATTGAGCGATTCGCTGATGGAATTATCCCTTCCGCCAGGCCTAACAAGGATTTTTCAGACAAAGCTGGAGAAGTTGTTGCACGCGTATATGTACACCTAGATCGCTTAGAGTTTGGGAAAGCATTGGAAGCTATATGGGAGATTGTGCAATCAACAAATCAATACATTGACAAGACAGCACCCTGGAAAGTAGCAAAGGGAATCGGGACAAAAGACCACCTCAATGAAATCCTGTTTCATCTTGCTGCAGCTCTAAAAACACTTGGCATTCTCCTATACCCCTTCATGCCAGGGAAAGCGGAGGAAATCCTGAGGCAGACGGGCTCGGCATGGAATCCGTCAGGATATTTCCCAGCTTTGGCAATTGACTGGAATGACCTTCCCGGCCGGAAAGTTGTAAAAGGAGAGCCTCTCTTTCCACGTATTGAGATTGCGACAGAAACGGTCGCTGTGGACGAAACAGTGATTACCAAAGCACAAACCACTGCTGCCTCGAAAAAAGGAGCCACACCTGTGAGCGACACACCTGCAACTCCACAACCGGCTCCTGCTGCCATGCCGACGACCCAGACCGCAGCATCGGCAACCCCGGCGGCGCCGCAGATCACCATCGACGAGTTCATCAAGATTCAGTTGAAAACAGCCAAGGTCATCAGTGCCGAGCGCGTGCCGAAATCGGAAAAGCTGCTCAAATTGCAAGTTTCCCTCGGCACGGAACAACGGCAAATCGTGGCCGGCATCGGAAAGAAATATGAACCGGAATCACTCGTGGGCAAAACCATCGTCATCGTGGCCAATTTGAAACCGGCGAAGCTCATGGGCATCGAATCGCAAGGCATGGTCCTGGCGGCAGGAGATAGCGAGGTGCGAGGACTCGCCACAATCCTGGAAGAAGTCGATCCCGGCACTAAAGTAAAATGACACCGGCCGCCCTCTTTCCGTTCGGCATGGTTCTCTCTGTCTTCTTATCCTCCTGCTGGGCAACTCCGGCCCAAAGCCAGACCTTTCCCGAATTCCCGCTCAATGGACCACAGTTGACGACAGTGCTCGTGAGGGTTGTCGCACATGGTGCCATGGTACTGGGCCGTGATGTCGGCGGGGCCCGCGTCACCATCACTAATGTCGCGACCGGCCGGATTCTGGCAACCGGCTTGCAGCAGGGCGATTCCGGTGATCAGAACCAAATCATGCGAACACCTCACATGATGGAAGAACCGATTTACAGCTCTCGCCCCTCTGCGGCCTTCACTGCTATGTTGGATCTACAGCAACCGACATTAGTAGAAGTCTTGGCAGAGGGACCTCTCGCCTATCCTGCTGCACGACAAAAGGCGAGCAAGACTCTGCTCTTAATACCAGGGCAGAACCTCACACATGACGGCATCGTCCTGCATCTCTATGGCTATCTGGTCGAGATCCATCAGCCCAAGCCCCAAGAACCTCTGATTGCCAAAGATGACGTGACGCTGCGCGCCTCAGTCCGAACCCTGTCCGGTTCAGTGGTCCGTCCCCATGGAGATTGGGACTCTCGAAAGATTCGCATTTACGGAGAGGTCCTGATCGGAGACCGGATCGTCGAACGGTTACAAATGTTTTACGATGAAGCGAGTCGCACCTTCCAAGCTCCGTTCTTCGTGCCGCTGCCCACAGAAGCGCCGGAGGGTATCACGTTACGCGTCGTTGCCGCAGACCCGGTCGGCAGCAATTTCGGGGTCGGCCAAGCAACGTTCCCTATACTGAGCGAGCGCCTACCCGAAAAGAGACGCTGACAATGCGACGACATCTATTCCGCATCGCAATCGTGCGGGCATTCACAGCTGGCTCCGCACCAGCCAGGGAACCGCATCAGCACCGGAGACCAGACGACGTTCAGCAGTATCTTGCAGCAAGCCTTTGAATAGATTGACCAAACAGAGGACGACCAGAACCAAAACCATTTCAGAATCGATGCGCTCAAATTCAAGCCAGGCATGGCGTGACCGATCACGGGTCGGGAGCCAGATGCTTACAACCCCGGGGCAGCCCTCTTCCATTCCATTTTGGCGTGACAAAGCATCCTACGATTCTGGTATTCTAGCCCCCGTAAGATCCCCCCTCGAATGACAAGTCCTGGCTTGAGGCAGGTTGCGTGGCGGCATGGACATGTCGCCGATTATCGGAAGGAAAACCAGATGCTTCCTAAATCAGCACACACTTCTCTTATAGCCTGGTCCTTGTTGCTAGCCTTGACGGGCTGTTCCATAAGCGACGGCATCATTCGTCCACCGAAGCCGGCGCAATTGCCGGCGAAACAGAACCTGATAGCTCCAGCAGAGGATTCCGCCATCAGCGTTCCCATTCATGTAGACCTTTCCGCATTTCTCGATGCAGCCAACGATGAGAACCTGATCCCAAAGAAATTTGATCATTGGGGGAGCTACCTCAAAACCCCCAAAGGCGCCGCGTACAAATACTATGCGGAGCGGGATGATTTTGCGATGGATCGCTCAGGCTCTCAGCAATCTATCAGCACAGATCAAGGCACTACACTCCGCGATTGGTGGAAAGGTGTTGACCCCCCAGGTTCTTACGTATCCATCAGCACTGCCCTTCGCTACAAGATTGGAACTGATCCCCACATCACTCAATGCGGCGATGGCAATGAATGGCCAAGAAGAGCCATACTGAATGGAAATATCGCAATCGGGCTGACACCGAATTACGGCTTGTCGGCATCTGTAAGCAGCATGGCTGTGAACACAACCGACCCCTGCAAATTGCACGTCGCCGATAGCGACATTTTCCAGGAAGTCAATAATAGGCTGACGAACGGTGTACATGGAGGGCTGAACAATGCGGTCGCGCGCATCAACGCGATGACCGTTAAATCCCACGTGGAAGATGTGTGGAACACGCTGCTCAAACCAATACAATTAGAACCGGACGCGTGGCTTCTCCTCAATATCGAAAAAATACGACATGCCGGATTTTCAGGGATTGGCCCGGTTGTCGATGACACCATTCAGGTCATGGCAAAACCTGTTATCGTGTTCGGCACCGAACCTCCTTCTGCGCCCGCACCGCTTCCCCAACTTGACACTCAACCGGCTTCCACTGAATTCCACGTCGTCGCTGATGCTCCTATGGATTACAGCACACTCTCCAAGGCGCTTGCGAGCCGGCTAAAAGGAGCGCGCTTCTCTTACAAAGATGATCATATTCGAATTACAAATGCATCGATCTATGGGAATGGCGGGAACCAATTGGTGATCCGGATTGATTTTTCCGGGGATGTACAAGGTCATGTGTACTTTGTCGGGACGCCGGAGATGAACGTACTCACACAAACCGTACACATCGGCGGCATCCGCTACGACTCCGCCACAGAGAAGCTGCTGCTGAAGAAAGCCGATTGGATCTATGGTTCTGCATTCCGAGATTTTATTTCGAATGAAGCTGTTCTCGGAGTGGGGCCGGCGATAGACCGGCTGCGCGGCCTTTTTACGGCCGCACTCAATCGCTCCATAAATCCGACTATCTCGATGCATGGAACTGTGTCGTCAGTGCAAGGAGTTGGTGTGTTCGCCGATGTCAACGCGCTCTACGTCCGGGCCATGAGCGACGGAGCTCTCGACTTGAAAGTTATGGGCACGCGCTGAATCTCTCTCAGTGGCTCACAGCCAGAAATCGGAGATGCGATCATTGTATTGATGCCCACCAAAGCGTATGCTGACTCATCGTATGATCCAGTGGACTCGTCTCACCATCTCGGCAGGAGAACGGGGCTATGGCTTCGAAATTCTCCTCTTACGTTATCTCTCCCGACTGCACCGATGGTCATCGTGATCCCGTAACTCGCATATCTTGCGTCAGTTCTATCCGTTACTTTCCTCTAGATATTCTCATTCTTTATTCGGCGATCCAACGGATTCACTTGTCCATCGCAACGACTGCGTATCATTCCAGCAGCTACGTATCGTACCCCTTCATGAAGCCACGGCGTATGGCGCCGATGCATTCGTGGAGAAACCAAGGAGGTCTCACATGTTATCCTCCAGCAAACTCAGACAGGGTGTCCTCATCCTGGTGTTTGGATTGTTCACCACCGGCCTCATTGGACAGAACCGCGCAGCCGCGGAAGGGACAGCGGCAAGTCTGCCGATCGAACTGGTAGCAAACTATCTGTATGCCATGATTGAAGCCGACCGGGAGGCCTACACCAGGCACGTGGTCGAACGCATGCAGGCCAAAGGGGTGGTCGTGGCTTCGGAGAACTGGGAAGAAACGAACTCGCTGCCGCTTCCTGCTCAACTACTGATGGAATCCGGTCGAATCATGGGAAGAAAGGGCACCGGCATACAATACCGGCTCATCAGCCTGTGGCCGATCAACAAGCGGAATGCCGCCTCCAGCGAGATTGAGAAACTCGGCCTGGCGACAGTCCTTACGCATCCGACGAAACCCTACACCGGCTTTGTGAAAGAAGGAGGCACCCGGTACTTCCAAGCGGTCTATCCCGATCTGGCCGTGACCCAGGCCTGCATTGGATGCCATAACGCCCATCCGGACAGCCCCAAACGGGACTTCAGAATCAACGATGTCATGGGGGGATTGGTAATCAGCATTCCGGTGAAATAGACGGAACAGTTCTTCTTCTATGCGGGTGGGTGACCGTGCCGCGCATACGCTAATCGCCGCAAAGAGCTTGGCCTCTTCCACAGGGACCAAGCTCAAAGGTCTCATCACGCTCTAGCGCAAACACCGTCACGGTTGCGTCTCAGACTGACAACTTAGCACTGAAGGGTGAGTGGCGAGTAGTCAGTGGCCAGTGGCGAAGAGCTGCCGCCTCAGCACTTCCCCCACGTCGCCGGCTCTTGCAACAGCGGGCATAAACACAGGGGAGCCCCCTTCCGGAAGACTCCCCCTTGCTACTTACTACTTGCCACTTGCCATTTACGTCCCCTCTGTACCAACTTGCCCGGAAACTTGCCCTCATTGCATGAGCATGCGACACTAAACCATGACCTCCCTCACCTCATTCGAACACCTGCGCTCGCGCCTCTACCTTTCGCTGGCGCTCAATGGCCTTATCATCCTGGGGGAATTCATCGGCGGGATTCTCCTGAACAGCATCGGGCTGATGAGCGACGCCGGACACAACTTCGTCGATCAAGGCGCGCTGTTCCTAGCGCTGTATGCGCATATCGTCACCAGACGGCCGGCGAGTGAAACCCGGACATTCGGCTACCACCGCGCCGGTGTCATCGCGGCCTTTCTCAATTCATTCATTCTGCTGCTGACGGCACTGGGTATCGCCCTACTCAGCATGAATAGGCTTTGGCATCCGGTCCCTGTCGATGGTGACTGGATCATGGGCATCGCCGCCGCGAGCTTTGCGGCCAATCTCAGTATCGCATTGCTGTTGCAGCGCGGCGCAAAAGACGACCTGAATATCCGCAGCGCCTTTTGGCACATGTTGGGCGATGCATGGGTGTCGCTCGGCGTCGTCTTGAGCGGCGGGGCGATCTGGCTGACGGGATGGAATATCCTCGACCCTCTCGTCAGCTTCCTCGTCGTCGGCGCAATCCTCCATGGCGCATGGCCCATTTTCAAGGAATCGATGGAAGTGCTGTTGGAATCAACACCGCCCGCCATCAGCGCCTCTCACGTCGCTGCAACCATCGAGGCCATTCCAGGCGTCAAGAATGTGCACGATCTCCATATCTGGGCCGTCGAGCCACGCCTGATCATGCTGACATCTCATGTGATGATCGACGAGTCCCGCCCCTCCCTCGATTTGCTGCAACTGATCCAAACCCGTATCACGATGGACTTTGGCATCAGACACATGACCATCCAACTGGAAACCGAATGCTGCGATCCCGATGACATCCATTGCGATCTTAGAAAGCTTGCCGACCACAGCCATGAAACCGGCGCGTTAGCCCACCACCATTGACCTTTCCTGTTACATCCACTACGGGTAGAATACGATTCCCGACTCCCTCGAACTCGTGATCCGACTCGTTATTTGAATTGGAGCGAACCATGCCGGTCCCATTCTATGTCCTATGTGGCTCCCTCGGCGCCGGAAAGACGACCCTGCTGATGCGATTACTCGAGCACTGGAAAGCTCAGGGATTGCGGGCCGGTGTGCTTATGAACGAAGCCGGCGACATCAGCATCGACGGACCCCGGGCCGGCGCGATCGCCGAGCAAGTGATGAACCTCGCAGGAGGCTGCGTATGCTGCGACACCAAGGAAGACCTCTCCTGGGGCATCGCCCAACTGGTGCGCGACTATTCATCTGATGTTGTGATTCTGGAATGTTCGGGTTTGGCCGACCCGGCGGAAGTGGTCGATGCTGTCACTGATCTCTATACGGCACGGCTGGCCCGGCTTGAACGGATCATCGCGCTGCTCCATCCGGTGTCGGCCGAGGAGAGCCACTCCAGCGCCTATGTGACGACTCAAGCCATTCGTTGCGCAGACGAACTGATCCTCAACAAACAGGACCTCTATGTGCCAGGCCATTGGGAATCGTTCCGCAACCAGATCCTGACCCAGAATCCTTACGCCCGTTTGTGGGAAACGACCCATGCGCGCATCGACCCTTCGGCGCTCTTGGCTCCGCGTGCCTCAGCCGGTCCAACCACGCCGACCAATGTCCTGTTCGACAAGTCTCCGGCAAAAGCTCGTCCTCGCGCAGCCTATCATCCCATCGCAACGGCAATCCGATTGACGGGAACGATCAACCGGCCACAATTTCTGGCATGGCTCAAGACTCTGCCGAAAGAACTCGAACGGGCGAAAGGCTATTTCCGGTTTGCAAACGCGCCGGAGCTACAGGAGTTTCAATACTCCCCGCCCGGCCAATCCACAATCACTCCGATCACCCTATTGGATGAGCCGGAGCCGGCAATCGTGCTGATTGGAAGAGGGTACGATGTCGAAGACTTGAAGAAGAAGTTGTTGGGCTGCGTGGAAACGCGTTCCGCGTAAAGCGTTAGGGGTACGGGGTGAAGGGCGAGGAGAGTAGTCCTCTCCCATTTCACCTTTTACTTTTTCCGTTTCACCGCTTACCACTTACTACTCACCCCTCACCTTTCACTTTTTCTGAATGCCGGCCACTGCAGCAGGAGCCATGCAAGCCCACCGCCAAGCATACCGCCGATTACCCAGCCTCCCAACACATCCGTGACGTAATGCGCTCCCACATAGACTCTGGCGAACCCGACCAGCCCGACGATGGGCCATGTCACCCAACCCGTTTTCGGATACAAGACCTGAAGAAACGCTGCTGCGGCAGCAACATTCACCGCATGGTTCGACGGAAAACTGAATAAGCCTCCGCAGCCACCCGGCTCAACAGTGATTGCTTGGCTCAACGCACGGCAAGGCCTGACCCGCTCGAACAACCATTTCAGCTGCCCCCCTAAAAAATCGGCCAGACCCACCGCACCGGCAAGGATCGGCCCGCTGAGCAGTGCTTCCCGGCGATAGGCCCAGATCCAGTACGCGATGGCGCATGCGGCCGGAACATAGAGGGTGCTGCGGTTTCCGATGAGGAGGAAAAACTGATCAACGGAGGCCGACCGGCCAGCCAGTCCGTTGATGACGAAAAACAGCGATTCGTCCAAACCCATAATCAGCCAATACTCACTGATCAATAGTCATGTGTCATCACAACGTTCATTATCAGGATTGTATTCGATCCTGTCCAATGACCGTTGCCTACTGACCAGCGACCTTCGTTATCTGGTCCTGAAGTGGATACGGACGGTCAGCTCTCCATCAATAGGGTCATCGCCCTTCATCTGCGGATCGAACGTCCATTTGCCGAGCGCAGTGATGCCGGCTGTAGTGAGTTCTCGATGCTTACAGGGCTCCAACACCACAACGGTGACCTTGGCTTCTTTCGAGACCAATAGACGGGCTTTCATCCAATCGTCGAGTTCTCTTCCGTCGAGCGCTGGGGGGATGCCGGGCCAGGGAGTCGATTTCGCCACAGGACCAAGCTGCTGATCCTTGTTCAACGATAATCCATGAACATGTACCTCCGGCAATTCCAAAGCATCTTCTTCGTGGTCACTTTCATGCGTCGCGTTATCTCCCGTCACAGCATAGGCCGGTGCTGTGAAAAACAGCATGCAGAGCACGACCACGACACCCCTATAGCCCCGGTGATTCATGAGCGAACCATCCCATTGTTCATTTCTTCTTACTGATCTCCTTATACCACATACCATCTGATACTCAATGAAGTCATCCAACAAGACTGCATGGAGCCCGGCAACTCAGACCTACCTTCTCCGCATATCGCAAAGAGACGGGCAACTGAGACCTCAGCCGATAGCCCCTTGTTCGGCCTCTGATCAGAAGAACCATTGGCCACGGACAAAGTACGACCTCGGCATCCCCGCATGCGACACACCGAGCCCGATGCTACCCTCCCCGATATTGATGAAATACTCCTCATCAAACAAATTTACGACGTCGAACCCCAGCAGGAACTTCTGTCCATGCCAGGGCAAGGGTACGATATGAGCGAGCGACAGATTATAGATGGTATAGGAGGGACTGTGGGTTGAGTTTGTCTTCCCCCCCTCGACCGCGGTGCGCAATCCTGAGGCATAGAGCATCTGCCCAGTGAAGGTAGTACGATCAAGCAACCGGTAGCTCACGACTGCAGAGCTGGTCAATGTTTGCATGTGGTCACAGAACACGCCGCCCGGTGATTTGATATCGGCGATTTCTGCCGCTTCTAGGAGAAAGTGGCCGGATTGTAAGCCGTAGCCCTTGCATTGCCCCCAGGCAATGTTGCCGCGCGCAGTCAGGTTGTCTGTGACCTGTACTTTGAGAGCAGCATCGGCCCCCCTCGTCCATCCTCGCTCAAACGCAAAGTAATTCAAGAGGGGCGTCGTCCCAAACTGACCCGCATCGGAAAGATAGTTGGCCAACTTGTAGTAGCCGGTCAGTTGAAGCGTCGCCCAATCCGTCAAAGCATGATAACTGCCGATTTCGAAATAATGTGCTCGTTCGGCACGGACTTGGTTGTTGGTCGTATCCTCCGGTGCTGCCTTTGTGCCCGCCGTGTTCAGCTTCGCGAACGAAATAGCCTCGAGATTCGGCGGGGTGAACATACGGCCATAGAAGACGTGGAAGGCATGTGACGGAGTGTGCTTGTAGGTCACCCCGATCCTGGGGCTCACCTGTCCTTCGCTGCGAAGATACTGCACCGCGTCGCCACGAACGCCAATGTTCACTGTCCACTGGTCGTTCGGAGTCCATTGATCTTGAATCCAGAACTCCTGCCGCCATCCTACCAGCCGATTGTCGGCGCCGGGCGTAATCACACTCCCCGTTGGATTCCCCAACCCGTCATCGAGAAACGTAAACAGCCTGGTCTTGTTGATCGCCTGTGTGCGATCGAGTTGGAAACCCGCTTTGATCAAATGCTGTGGGCTATGGACATACGTGTAGTCCAGCCGTGCCCCACCCGAGTAGGCCGTGCGATCTTGGCTGCCGACCGAGAATGGTTCCGTTTCGTCCGGTACGTAGGCCAGAGCATTGAAGGGATCTGTTCTGAACGTGGCTCTGGTGTGACGAACGTATCCGGCCAGGCTGAAAAAATTACTGGTGTTGATATCATGCCGCCACACCAGATGACCGTACTGATTATTTTCTTTCTGGTTCTCGTCCACCATGCCCGACGGGACCGGCGTAAACCCACCAGGCAAGAGACCGGGAATGGTTGGATTGAGCGCCTGTCCAGGCTGCGTGGGAATCTGATATTTCGCGATGGAGTTCAAAAACAGCAGTGTGAAGTTGTTTTTATTGTCTAATTGATAGTCGCCGCGCAGCATCGTTTGATTGCGCTCGCTTTGTCCGTGAAAAATCGAACGCCCGAGGGTGGGAGGTTCAATGCCTCGATCGGTCGTGGTATGGCTGTTCATGACGTAAAAACGGAATTTCTCACCGACCATCCCTCCGTACTCGAATGACGGATTAATCGTTTTATTCGAGCCGCCGAAGACTTGAACCGACCCGAAGCCAGGCTTCGTACCGCTCTTTGTCGTGATGTCGATGAGCGCCGCAGTCTTGTTGCCGACGTTGGCCTCCATGCCGCCCAAGACGATATCGGCCCGCTCCCAGGCTCTAGGCGAAATGACATCGGAAAAAGTCGATGAGACGGTGTTGGGAATCGGCACCCCGTCGATCCTGAGCTGCAAGTTCGCATGGTCCTGTCGGACATGAACCTGCTTCAGCGCCCCATACGCCGCCCCTGGAATCGTCAACAACACGTCGTGAAATTCGTTATTGTTTCCACGTGGAAGGGCTTCGACCTCTTTTCGGCTGAGTGAATAGGTCTCGCTCGAGGCTTTGGTCTGGATAGGCGGCAACGGTGACACCACCTCCAAAGCAATTTCTTTGGTCCTGGTGAGAGTCAAGGTGACGGGTTGGGGCGCTTCGTTTCCAAACGCCAAGACAACATACTCACTACGATAGGTATCGAGCACGGCACTGACCGAGTACGTCCCACTCGTTGGAACCGACAGAGTAAACTCCCCTGCTTCATCGGATACACCGGATGCCACAAGTAAACCTTCCTGATCCTTCACTTCTATGACCGCTTGCGCGACCCGCCGTAGATCCTGATTGTGAACCGTACCTACGATCGTCATAGCAGCTTTTCCATCCTCTGCGTAGGCCGACGACTCACAAATCGATATTCCTGACACTGTCATCGCGACCGACCACAGACAATATACGCCCAACAAACCTGCACGCCGCATGGCTTGCCTCCTCGTTCACGAACCCATGGTGAATAACAAAATCGGCAGAACGGACAAGCCAGACCTTCCCGGCTTACCGACTCAGCTCAGGGTTGACAGGAGAAGAAACTAGCTATGAGGTGGTGCACGCGAAGGACCGACGGTAGATAGCTCAGCGGAAAGCAGCGGAGGCTCAACCGGCAACTCGTACGGCTGGGCGAGTTCGCAAAATACGAGTCTCGATGCATCGAAATCAAGCGATCCTGCCGTGTGGTGCTGGACCCACTGACAGAGGTCGTTATCGGAGTGTTCATGGCCGTCGGTGTCGGCAGCGGCCAATTCATGATGCACGTCTTGCGCGACAGCAAACGGTGCCAGCACAAGAAGCAAAAGAATAAGACCGGCCGACAGACCTGCTCTCACCCGATCAATGAGACTCGTAGTACCCATAAGAGTGTGGTCCGAGTACCACAATTCCAAGAGTTCTGTCAAACAAACACTACGACGGAGAGATAGTTCATCTTATTCTTCAATGAGTTATGAGTCTTCTGGTAGACTTCTCTCATGTCTTCGTATATGCTTGCCGCCTGTAATAGGAGAAGAAGGTACTGTGAATAGACCGATCGACAACCAGCACGTCGGTGAAATTAAGGCGCTGCCCTCTCCACGCGCCATCAAGACCAAGCTTCCCATCACTGACCAGACCGCCTCGTTGGTAGTAGAGACCCGGGAGGCTATCCGCCGAATTCTTCACGGGCAGGATCGCGACCGACTGGTGCTGATCGTTGGTCCTTGTTCTATCCATGATGCCGAGGCAGCTTATGAATATGCCCTCAAGCTGAAACCTGTCGCAGACGAGCTGCGTGACCGGTTCTTGATCGTCATGCGAACCTATTTTGAGAAACCTCGGACCACCGTCGGATGGAAAGGTCTGATCAACGATCCTCACCTGGACGGCACCTGTGACATCGCGAGGGGCTTGGAATTGGCCAGGACGATTCTCCTGCGCATCAATCAACTCGGACTGCCCTGCGCGACGGAACTGCTCGATCCCATCAGTCCGCAATACATCGCCGACTTGATCAGTTGGAGCGCCATCGGAGCACGGACGACGGAAAGCCAAACCCACCGCGAATTGGCAAGCGGTGTCTCCATGCCAGTCGGATTCAAAAACGGCACGGAAGGCAGCCTCCAGGTCGCTGTCAACGCAATGACCTCCGCCCGCGCTTCCCATCATTTTGTCGGCATCAACGCCGACGGGCAAACGGCCATCATCAGAACCATGGGCAACCCCGACCGCCATATCGTGCTGCGAGGCGGCGGCGGAAAAACGAACTACGAAGATGAGCATGTCGCCAAAGCCGAATCGGCCGTCGCGAGCGAAGGCATCGCGCGCCCCATCATGATCGATTGTTCGCACGACAACTCCCGTAAAGATCACACGCGCCAAGGAGTCGTGGCCCGCGAGGTGCTTCGTCAGTTCCGCGACGGCCGCCAGTCCATTATGGGATTCATGCTGGAAAGCAATCTCAGCCCGGGCAAGCAGGCCTGGAAAGAAGGTGTGGCCCTTCAGCATGGTGTCTCCATCACCGATGCCTGTCTCGGCTGGGATGAAACAGCCTCGCTGCTGACCGAACTAGCCGACATGATCGTGACCAAACCTGTCTAACTGTTTGGCAGGTTTGTTTCGTTGATTTGGTTTATCTGGTTAGTTTCATTCAACCAAAAAACCAAACAGACCAAACAAACCAGACCAACCAGATACCCCGCATGCTGATCGACACCCACACGCATTTGGACGACGCCCGCTACGATGACGACCGGGAAGCCATGATCGCACGGGCGCGCGAAGCCGGTGTCGATGCCTTCATTACGATCGGCTGCGATCTCTCGACCAGCCAAGCCGCCGTGGCCCTCGCCGAGCGGCACCCCTTCGTGCACGCCTCGATCGGCGTCCACCCGCACGAGGTCAAACACATCAGCGATGGCTGGTATGACGAATTCCGCCGTCTTGCCAAGAACAAAAAAGTTGTGGCCTACGGCGAAATCGGTCTGGACTACCACTACAACTATTCCTCGCCCCAGGAACAGCGTGAGCGATTCCGCGAACAGATTCAGCTCGCGCGCGAACTGCGGCTGCCCGTGATTATCCACACGAGAGAAGCGCAGGAAGATACGATAACGATTTTAAGGGAGGAAGGTGCGTCGGAGATCGGCGGGGTGTTTCACTGTTTTTCCGGAGATGCCTGGCTGGCAAAAGACGCACTGGAACTGGGGTTCTACTTGTCTTTCTCGGGAATTCTGACCTTTCAGAACGCCACGATGCTGCGTGAGATTGCGAAGACCGTACCGCTGGATCGGATCCTGATTGAAACCGACTGTCCCTATCTCACCCCGGCGCCTCATCGAGGGAAACGAAACGAGCCGGCCTTTGTGGGGTTTGTCGCCAGGCAACTGGCGGCCATTCATGAACCAGCATTGTCTCTGCACCAGATCGAACGCGCCACGACTGAGAACGCAAAACGGCTGTTCAAAATCGCTTGAGCTGCCTCGCTCTCTGACGAAGCGCCTTGGGCAGCTTTCGAGGATTACCCTTCTTCTTCGGATCACGTGGAGAAGCCGCGTCCTCCTGCACGTCCAATTCCTTGTGTGCGAGCCCTCCGCCACGCGGGACAACCCGGAGCTTCCCTGCAAACTCCTGCACACCGATCACCAGTGCACCAGACACCCGCGCCGACCTCGCCACTTCCTGATCAGAACTCACCACCGCACAGTCAGCCCCATACTCCCGCGCCAACCGCTGAATCACTTGATCCGCGCGCTCTCCTCGTTTGGAATAGATGACCTCGACTCCGGCCCGATGTTCGCGTCCTTCCGTCGGCTGCCCCTGCTGCCATCCATCGAAGACAACAGTGATAGGGTGATTCCTCCGATGGCGATAGGCAGCCAGATCACGCAGCAGAGATTCGCGCGCCGATTCAATGTGGCCAGAGAGCGTTCCAAGACGGCCCAGTACATTGTATCCGTCAATAATAAGATGTATCGGCATAGATCTCACGCTATCGCGGACCGGAACACCCTGTCAACGCAGCCCTTGCGATCGGCCAACCGATAGAATCCCTTGACAAGACACATGACATCTGAGAATAGATTCATGTCTGTCTATTCTACAGTTGAAATCCATGCCTATGCGTCCCCGACAACGAATTCTCTCGATAGTGTTCACCGCCTTGATCCTGTGCGGATTTTTCTCAACCGTAGCCAACACCATCTCGGTCTCCGCCCTCTGGGCGGCGTCACTGGCCGATCAAGACCTGCGTTCACGCGCATCTAAATCTTCAAAACCAGCAAAACTCAACGCGACTACCGCCTCTCTCGCGCCCGTTGTCGTCCACGACTTCCGCATTCTTACGAGCCCCGAAAAAACCCGGCTCGTCCTGGATTTGGACCGCTATGCCAAGGTGATTGAACGACGGGCAAAGAGCCCCAGCCGCGTACTCCTCATTCTCCCGAATACGTCACTGAGCCAGGCCGCCCAGCTTAAAGTACGCGACGGCACCCTGCCTTCTCCTTTCACCGTCACACAGACAACGGCTCATACCGTCGCGCTTTCTCTTCCGACCGGCGCGTTTCGAACCTATAAACAATTCACACTCACAAATCCCCCGCGCCTGGTCGTCGATATCACACGCCCGTCCGAGCAAAACCCGCCTTCGAACATCGAAACACAGCAGCAATTTCCACCTGCAAGCTTTCCGCCGCTCCAACCCGCTGCGCCGCCGACGAAGGGCTATACGACCATCGTCATCGACCCAGGCCATGGAGGGAAGGACTCCGGTGCGGTTGGCCTGCGCCAGACAGAAGAGAAAGACATCACGCTCAAAGTCGGATTGAAGCTCAAAGAACTGTTAAGCCAACAGCCGGGAGTCCGCGTGCTCATGACGCGGGATCGCGACGTCTTCATCGAGCTGGAAGAACGGGCCAAGTACGCAAACCGCCACAATGCCGACCTGTTCGTGTCGGTCCATGTCAATTCGCACCCTTCACGCTCCATCAAAGGGATCGAGATCTATCACTTCGGCGAGGCCAAGGACCAGCGTGCGCTTGAGGTGGCCGCCCGTGAAAACGGCACCCCTCTGAGCAGCACCGGCGTCGGGTGGGAGTATCTGGTTGCCGATCTGCTGACGACGAAGAAAATTGAAGCCTCGCTCGAACTGGCCTGGACCGCGAAAGAATCAATGATCACGCACATGAACGGGCACTACGCCATCAATGATCACGGCGTAAAAACCGCTCCGTTTTACGTACTCCGCTTTACAAGCATGCCGAGCATTCTTGCGGAGATCGCTTATATTTCCAACCCCGACGAAGAAGATTTGCTCCGAAAGCCGGCGTTCGTCAGAGACGTCGCACAGTCGCTATTCAAAGGCATCAGCGCATTTCTCGCCAATAACCGGATGTAGACCTCGACCACGTGCCCACCATCAAGCTCATTCTTGAATATGACGGCACTGCCTACGCAGGCTGGCAGCGCCAGCCTGACCAGCCCACGATTCAGGAAACGATCGAAGCCGCGATCGAAGGCGTCACGCAAACACACGTCCCTGTGATTGGCGCAGGGCGGACCGATGCGGGCGTCCATGCCGTCGGCCAGACGGTAAGCTTTCGCATTGACCGGGCCATGACGCCCTATGAATGGACCAGGGCGCTCAATGCGCATCTACCGGACACCGTCGTCGTCCGATCGGCCGCCATCATGCCCGATGAGTTCCACGCCAGGCATTCTGCAAAAGGCAAACTGTATGAATACCGCCTTCTCAATCGAGGAGAACGTCCGGCTGTAGACCGGCAATACTGTTGGCATATCCATAAGCCACTGGACGACGTCGCCATGAACCGGGCGGCAGCGGCACTCACCGGCTCACACGACTTCTCATCATTCCAAACGCAGCCGACGGACAACGACGACCCCGTCTGTCACCTTCAGCAGCTGACCGTTTTGCGTGAGGGAGATCGATTGCGCATCGAAGCCTATGCCGACCGATTCCTGAAGCAGATGGTCCGCTCGATCGTCGGGACTTTAGTTGAGGTCGGCCAGGGCAAACGCCCACCGGACAGTCTCACAACCATCCTCAATGCGCGCGATCGCTCAGCTGCCGGGAAAACAGCCCCTCCACAGGGACTGTTTTTGATACGCGTCGATTACGAGTGAGCGGTAGGAGGAATCAAAATCAAAAATTCCCGGCCTGAACCACATCATCGAGGCTGTTAATGTCGAGCCAATGACCAACCGTATACAGCACTCGAATTGGGTACTGACGCTTCAGCAGTTCTTGCAACAGGTGAGGAATGCCGGCTTTACGATTGGAAGGGTTGGCCAGGATCGCAGGAAGAATCGTCTGCAACTGAAAGGTACCGGCGGGAGATACTTTGAGAAAGCCCATCCATACGCCATGGGTACGTTCCCGTGACACGGTGTTTCCCAACTGCTTGAGATAGACCTTAGCGTTAAAGGCCCTCTTCGAATTCGGCAGGGAACATTCGGCAAAACCTCCCAGGCGGGCATAACTGCTCTGGTTCTGCCAATCGCTATCCACAAAGATCACGAAGTCCTCTTTCTCCTGGCAGAGAGCCTGAGGAATGTACGTATTGAACAACACATCGCCGTAAGAAACGATCAGATCTTTGGCATGGCCCTTCTGCGCGCAGAGGGCCTTGTGAAGTGAATCGAGCTCGCCGGTTTCCGCAAACGCATCGTTGTCCAAATACGTCAGATTGGGCAACGTCACCGCCTCCTTCTTATAGCCGCGAACGACCGTGATGTCCTTGATTCCCACTGTATTGTAGGCATCGACGATATGGGAAAGGATCGGCACCCCTTGAATTTTCACCATCGTCTTGGGCTGATGCTCGGTCAGTTCCCGGAGTTCTTCGCCACGAGAGGCGGCCAGCACGATCGCGCTGGTGTTTTCGGCGCCTCGGGGAAGATACCGGTCTTCGGCATCTTGCAGCTCCGCGGCATTTTGCAGGCGGAAGACTTCCGACACCGGCGCGACTTTGTCTTCGATCGAGAGTAGATGCTCCTGCTCCTTCAAGGTCCGTGCGGTTTTTTGCATGGCGACCACGGCACTTCGTAACATGTGATTCGCCCAGATCACCATCGAAAACCCATGTTGCCGAAACACATCGGTCGGCGTGGCGTAATACTTGGTTGGAACGATCACGACGGGGCATCGATTTCCCCATTCCTGTTTGAACGAAAGAATTTCATCTGGCACCGAGAGCGCACTATGAATCAGGATGCCGTCTGCGCCTGCCTGACGATAGGCCTCGGCCCTGCGCAAGGCCTCCGCCAATCCCCAACCACAAATAAAGGCTTCCACTCTGGCAATGATACAAAAGTCCGGATCGGTCTGGGCATCCTTACCGGCCTTGATCTTCCCGCAGAACTCCTGCATGTCCGCCATCGGCTGGGCATCCCCCTTGATGAAACTATTTGTCTTGGGGAAGAGCTTGTCCTCAATGCACACCGCAGCGATCTGGCGTTGCTCCAGCTTGCGGACGAGCCGCTGCATGTTATTGAAGTTACCGTATCCCGTGTCGCCATCCAGGAGAATCGGGATCGTCGTCGCATCGGACATGAATTCCAGATTCTCCAGCACCTGAGTCCAACTGGCCTCGTTGTTGTCACGCACTCCGAATTGGGCTGAGATCGACAGGCCGCTGGCCCAAATTCCTTTGAATCCGGCTTCTTGAACGATCTTCGCGCTGAGACCGTTATGCGCTTCACAAATGAATTCCAGCTGCTCCGACAAGAGGAGCTTCTTGAATTGGCTCGATCGTGTGACGCCTGGAGTTGAACTCATGGATTCCCTTCCTTGCTCTTACCGAAACGACTTTGATGGATACTGCTGTAAACGCCTGATTGCGGCAAAGAATACCTTATTTTCCTGGAGAAATCTTCCCACTGCCATAGACTATTTTTTAAGCCCCCTGCCGTACGACAACAATAGGCCCTCTCAAGACAAACTGTTCAGAGAACAGGAAAATATGGGGGGGGGGGGGGAACCCGGTGGTAGCGACACACCTGTTGATCTGACATGTCGGATCAGGCCATGAAAGGCATTCCTCATTTGAATGCTAACGACAACCTCCTGTACTTGCGCTATGATGCACCCGTGCTCGCACCTCACCTCACAACCAAGGAGACTCGGCATGTACACAGCCATTCGTGCTCTCACACTGACGCTATTTGTATTGAGCCTTGGAATGACTCCGTTCGCCACCGCCGCACCGGGCCAGCAGAATAAAATGAAAGCCTGTAATGAGCAGGCGAATGAAAAGGGGTTTGGCGAAGGAAAAGGTGAGGAGCGGAAGGCGTTTATGAAGGAGTGCCTCTCCGCAAAGCCGGAGAAAGGCGGAGGCGGGAAGGGAACTCAGCAGAACAAGATGAAGACCTGCAATAAGGAAGCGGGTGAGAAGAAGCTGACGGGTGACGAGCGAAAGAAATTCATGAGCGATTGCTTATCGAACTAGTCCACATCAGACCCCTCCCCGGCGCGGCTCACGCTGCGCCGGGGCGGTCAATCAATATCTCTTGCCTAAGCCTCACGCTCTGACTCGAACCAAATCAGACCGGATTGTCGGGAAGAAAGCCGAATAAGAACACAGCCGCTTAGGAGTTGCGGTCGTCCACCTTTTTGCGGAGCTCGATCAATTCCTGTTCGAGTGCCAGGAACCGGTCGCTGATAGGGTCCGGCAGATCGACTTGGTCCATGGTCGCATCCGGCATGCGTTCACCCTGGGACTTGATCACACGGCCCGGGACACCGATCACCGTCGAGTTGGCTCCGACGCTCTTCAAGACGACGGAATTCGCCCCGATTTTTACGTTATCGCCGATCGTAATCCCGCCTAAGATTTTGGCACCGGCCCCCACTACCACATGATTACCGAGCGTCGGGTGCCGTTTGCCTCGCTCTTTCCCTGTCCCTCCCAACGTCACCCCTTGAAAGAGCGTCACGTAATCCCCGATCTCAGCCGTTTCGCCGATCACCACACCCATACCATGGTCGATGAAAAACCCTGTTCCGATCGTAGCCGAGGGATGAATTTCAACTCCGGTCAGCCAGCGAGCCAGTTGTGAGATTGCGCGAGGCAGGAACGGGATTCCCATCGCTTTGAGTCGATGCGAAATCCGATAGGCCAGCAGCGCATGGAATCCTGCATAGGTCAGGATGACCTCCAGCTTGCTGGTCGCAGCAGGGTCTCGGTCAAAGACCGCTTGGAGATCTTGTTTGATCTTCGCCAACATTGACCGGTTATCTTATGACGTCAGACCCGCTCGATCACACACACCGCGTGGGCGACCATACCTTCTTCTTTTCCGACGGCATCAAGTCCTTCTCCGCTCTTGACCTTCACATTGATCAGGTCGGGATCAATCCCGGCGGTTTCCGCCATCTTCTTCTGCATCGCCGCAAGATAGCTCCCAAGCCGCGGCGCCTGCGCCACAATGACCGTATCAATATTCCCCACCCGATACCCCTTGGCCTTCAGCTTCGACATGACATCTACCAACAATTTCAGGCTTGAGATCCCCTTATACTTGGGGTCGGAGCTCGGATAGTGCCGGCCCAGATCGCCTTCCCCCATTGCCCCCAAGAGCGCGTCACAGACTGCATGGACAAGGACATCGGAATCGGAATGGCCGAGCAGTCCCTTGTTGTGCGGAATTTCGACTCCGCCCAGAATCAGTTTACGCCCGGGTCCGAGCGGATGTACGTCATAGCCATAACCAATTCGCATCGAACATCCTTTCGTATGATGAATATGTCCACAAGTCGGAAAGTCGTCAGGTCGAAGGTCCTCATGTCTCGACTTGAAGACTTGATAGACTTTCAGACCTGAGGACTCTTTTGCCGGATGACCTTCAGACTTTTTGACTGCCTTTCCGCGCCGCCAGAATCGCTTCGCCGATGATCATGTCTTCCGGCCTTGTTACTTTAATATTTTCTCCACTTCCCTCGACCACCGACACAGGATGTCCGTACCATTCGATCAGGTACGCATCATCGGTTGCCCGCACCCCTTCCGCATGTGCCTTCCGATGAGCAGCCAGCAACCAATCTCGACGAAATGCCTGCGGAGTCTGCGCCAGCCACAACGACTGCCTATCGACCGTGCGCTCGATGATATGATCGGCCCCTACCTGCTTGACCGTATCCTTCATGGGGAGAGCAATGATCGCCGCGCCCTTTGCATGGGCTGTTGCTACAACCTCCGCCACCATGCGCTGTGTGAAAAAGGGTCTGACCGCATCATGCACCAGCACCACCTCGACATCGTCACGAGTCGCCTCAAGCGCATGCCGAACTGAATCCTGCCGTTCATGCCCTCCGGGCACCACTTTTGTCACCTTGGTGAAGCGGTGTTTGGCCACGATCTCGGTGAGGCAATAGTCCATTTCACTCTGGGGAACAGCCAGAATGACTTCACCAATGACAGGAGAGGCTTGGAGTACACGGAGAGAATGAAGAATGAGGGGCTGCCCGCCCAGCGCAAGGAACTGTTTCGGCACCGAGCCGCCCATGCGAAGCCCTCGCCCGGCGGCGGGCACAAGGGCGACGACTAGCGGGGTCTGACGGGGAACAGCGTCTGTCTGGTCCATCTGGTTTGTCGGTTCATCCGGTTCGCTTCATTCAACTATACACACGAGACAGACCAGATAGACCAAATGAACTTCAGCCGATCATGGACGAAGCGTAAGATAAATCGTTCGCCCCTGTCGTTTCAACAGAAGCAGCACGGATTGATCCTTCGGTAACTTGCCGGCCATTCGCTCGTACGCCTTGACCGAGGTCACCGCCTGGCGGTTTATTTCCATGATCATATCGCCTTCACGAACGCCGAGCTCTTCGGCGGAGCTGCCGGGTTTCACCCGCACGATAACCACACCACGCTCCCCGGACTTCAACCCGTATCGGCTTGTGAGTTCTTCAGTCAGCTCCCGCACCTCGAGACCGGATAGCACGCCGGTCGGTGTTGCCGACTCACCCGCATCCTCCTCGCCCGATCGCGTCATCGACTTCGGCTGTTCGGCAATGGTCAACTCGATTGTTTTGGGTTGCTTGTCACGGAGGATCTTGACCGCGACTTTCTTTCCGACCGGTGTCTGCGCCACCGCATTGCGGAGATGGGCCGACGAATCCATGGGTTTGCCGTCATATTCAATAATGACATCGGCCCGCTCGAAGCCTGCCTTTTTGGCCGGACTGTCGTCCATGACATCGCTGATAAGCACGCCTTTTGTCTCACTGACCCCGAACTGAGACGCGAGTTCAGGCGTGAGATCTTGAATCGACACACCGAGCCAGCCTCGTACAACTTTTCCGGTCTGCACCAGCTGGCCCATGATCGACCTGGCCATATTGCTCGGCACGGCAAACCCGATTCCCATGTTACCGCCGCTCTGGCTGAAAATGGCCGTATTGATCCCCACCAGTTCGCCTCGCACATTGACCAGAGCACCACCGGAATTGCCCGGATTGATCGCCGCATCCGTCTGGATGAAGTCCTCATACTCCGCAATGCCTGCGGCCCGCCCCAGCGCGCTCACGATGCCCAGTGTCACCGTCTGCGTCAGTCCGAAGGGATTGCCGACAGCCAGGACAAACTCGCCGACTTCCAATTGATCCGAATCGGCCCAGGCGACGGTCGGCAATCCTGTCGCATCGATTTGGACGACGGCGACATCCGTTTTCGGATCGGTGCCGATCAGCTTCGCCTTGAACTCCCGCTTATCAGACAGCGTGACGCGAATTTCATCCGCCTTGCCGACCACATGGTTGTTGGTGATGATCAAACCGTTGGACTCGACAATGACGCCTGACCCCAACCCCCGCTCTTTGCGATCCTTCGGCTGCTGCTCAAATCGCCTGAAAAACTCGTCTCCAAAAAACTTGCGGAAAAGCGGATCGTCGAGGGGCCCCCCATGCGGGCCTTCTCCGCCTCCGCGTCCGCTACTCTTGCTGGCATAGATGTTGACGACCGCCAGCTTCACCGCCTTGGCGATCTCAACGAATGTCTGTCCGCCACCGCCTGACAAGACGGGTTGCGGTGCCGTCGCGACCGGTCTGGCGATCGGAACGGTCGAGGCATCGGGAACGGCATGGCCGGTCGGCAGCCAACCGAGATCCGACGCAACGACGAAACCGATAATCATTCCCGCCGTCAACAATGACGCCGTGACAATCCACTTGCGGCCCCCTTGCGGAGGCCTCTGTTCTTGATTCGACTGATTCATCATGCCTGGTCCATGCTCTTCATATTCGTGCGATCTTACCGAATCTTGCCTGCATAGATGTCCATGATCGTGTGAAGAAAGGTAATCGCCTCTGCCTTCGGACGTTGGAACGAATTTCGGCCGATGATGCTGCCGAATCCTCCCCCGTCGCGAATGGCCTTCGCTTCTTCAAACACGTTCTTATCTTCGCTTTTCGCGCCGCCTGAGAAAATCACGATCCGCCGCCCGTCGAACGAACTCTGCACCACATGCTGGACGCGCTCCGCCAATGTCTTGATCGGAATCTGCGTCGCTTCATAGACCTTCTTGGCCGCAGCCTGTTCCAGATGGGCAGTCGGCAACTTCACCTTGATGATATGCGCACCAAGTTGAGCCGCAATGTGCGCCGCGTAGGCGACTACATCGATGGCGGTTTCCCCTTCTTTGCTGAGCGCGGAGCCACGCGGATAAGACCAGACCACGACGGCCAACCCGTTCTCCTTTGCTTCCTCAGCAATCGCCCTCAACTGCTCATACATGGCATTGCAATGGACTGAACCGGGATAAACCGTAAATCCTACGGCGCTGCAGCCCAGCCGAAGGGCATCCTTCACGCTGCCGGTGACCGAAGGAAGCGGATCTTTGTCGTCATGCAGCACATCATGATTGTTCAACTTGAGGATCAGCGGAATCTGCCCGGCGAAATGGCCCGCGCCGGCCTCTAAAAATCCCAGCGGTGCCGCATAGGCATTGCAACCGGCGTCAATAGCGAGTTGAAAGTGATAGTGCGGATTGTAGCCCGGCGTGTTCGGCGCAAAGCTTCGTGCCGGCCCATGCTCGAACCCTTGGTCGACCGGAAGAATGACCAGCTTACCAGTCCCCGCCAGCTTGCCGGATCGCAGCATGCGCGCGATATTGGTCTTGGTACCGGCATTATCACTGCCGTACCAGCTCAGAATCTCTTGAACCCGATCTCCCATACGTATCCTCCCCGGCTACATCTCTGGTCGTTGTCCGAATCAATCACTCCGCCGTTGAACCGTCACAACTTGCTGCAGTAATGAAATAGTAACCGAGACGGGCGTGGCACGCAACCGATCGTTGTTATGCTCTGCCCTGAATGAAGGCTTCCGCCGTTTCTACGTCCTGCCGGCTTCCGATGATCAACGGTACACGCTGATGTAACTTCTTGGCTTCTACCTCCATGATCCTCGATGTCCCTGTCGAAGCTTTCCCCCCTGCCTGCTCGACGACGAACGCAAGTGGATTTGCTTCATACAGCAAGCGCAGCTTCCCGTCGGGCCTGTCGGTTTCGCCTGGATAGAGATAGATCCCGCCTCCGATCAAGAGACGGTGGACATCGGCCACCAGACAGCCGGAATACCTGGCGCTGTATGGACGGCCGGTCGCTTTGTCGCTAACCTTGAGAAAGTCGAAATATTTTTTCGTTCCGGCCGGCCACTTGTGGTAATTGCCCTCATTGGCAGCATAAACCCTGCCTTTCTCAGGAATAGTGATCAGTGTATGCGACAACAGATATTCGCCAAGACCAGGTTCAAGTGTAAAACCATGGACGCCTTGCCCGACCGTGTAGACGAGCATCGTGCTCGATCCGTACAACAAATAGCCAGCGGCCACCTGTTCCGTACCTCTGCGCACTAACTCCTCATCGGTCGGCAATCGATCGGCCCGGTCATACTTGAGCACGGAAAAAATGGCGCCGAGCGGCATGTTGTTATCCGTATTCGAAGACCCATCGAGCGGGTCGAAGAGCAACATATACTTGCCCTGAGGCCAATTGCCCGGCAGTGAGATCGGTTTTTCCATTTCCTCCGACGCCAAGGCACAGACATATCCGCTGTGTTGAAAGACTTTGACAAAAGCGTCATTGGCAATGACATCCAGTTTCTTGACTGTTTCTCCTTGTACGTTGGAGCCACCCGTCGTTCCCATAATATCGATAAGCCCGGCACGCCGAAGATCTTGCGCGATGAGCTTCCCGACCAGGCCGATTTGGGTCAGAAGGCTGGTAAACTCCTCCGTCGCACCTTGATGCGAGGCTTGGTTCTGGACAATAAATCGGCTTAACGTAAGAGGAAATTCTCTCATGATAAACAACAGTATAGCGGGTTTGCCTTGCCTGAACAACAATCAATGATCCTGCGCTTATTTCGCAAGACCGACCCCGGAAACCCCATCAACCAGATCGGCGACGATCGATCCCAGAATTACTTTCGCTTTCATACGCACAGGAATGCGGCGTTCATCGGTGGTCAGCCACACCCGGATATTCCCTTGGTTCATGAAGAGCCCGTGAAACGGCATAATCACCAGCACTCGCGCAGTCTCCATGTCTCCCCAACGGCTTTCGATAGTCTCAATCCCCTCAACCCGCACTTCGACCGGCCGATTCTTCTTGTCGTGATACACATTCATCGTCAGCGATGCACCGGGCTTCAACGGCAAGACACTCCTCGTATAATAGAGACAGGAGATGATGTCCTGGGTCCCTACAGGGATCGGCAACGATTCGGCAGTGCCTCCTCTGACTGCTGTGACGGTCCCCTCCTGTTGATGAAACACATACTCAATGTCCTCTTTTTTCTTCCCTTCCCGTCGACGGAACGTCATATGCTTCGGCACGAGCGTGGTGAAATCGATTTCGGATTCGACCCGATTGTCGACAGGGAAAAAGGCAGTAAGAACCGGCCTGGACTGCGCAGTTCCGACCAATTTGGCGGGCATATGACTTTCGGCGCGCTCCATACCGGCGATTTCCATCACGGCAGTAGCCGCAGTGATATGAAGCCACGACACTTCGTATGTCAGACGTTCACCGATCCGAAATGGATGCGTGGAATCAGCGGCGTGAACAGGCAGGGATAGGCCCAGTAAGCCTAGAGCGACCACGTGGTGCCAGCGCATGATGCACACACCGGATGGAGAGAGAACAATGGCTAGTGCCCGAGCGTCCGTCTCGCATGAGACAGTTCCTGATCAATCAGCGAGCGGATCGCATTCATGCGCTCGGAGGATACCGCTTCGAATCGCAAGACCAGCGCGGGCTGCGTGTTGGAGGCCCTGATAAGCCCCCACCCACCGTCGAATACGGCCCGGACACCGTCGATCGTGATGAGGTCTCGGAGCACCAGATCGGCAGGCCCCAGACTTTGCTTCGTCTTTAGATAATCCGCAAATCTTGCCTGAATCGATCGAACCACATCAAATTTGACGGTATCCGGCAAGTCGACACGAATCTCCGGAGTCACCACGGTCTTCGGCAAGTCGGAAACCAGGGCCGAGAGCGGCTGCGTCCCTTTCGCCAAAATCTCGATCAATCTGCAGGACGCATAGACGGCATCGTCATATCCAAAGTACCGATCGGCAAAGAACATATGGCCGGACATTTCACCGGCGAGGACGGCGGACTCCTCCTTCATCTTCGCCTTGATCAACGAATGGCCAGTCTTCCACATAATTGGACGCCCGCCCTTCGCGGCAATATCGTCATAGAGGCTCTGCGAGGCTTTTACTTCTGAGATGATCGCACCGCCGGGCTTCACGGCCAGAATATCCCGCGCATACACGACCAGCAGCCGGTCACCCCAGAGCACATCGCCCCGTTCGTCCACCGCGCCGATTCGATCCGCGTCCCCGTCGTACCCGATGCCCACATCCGCCTTCTGATCCTTCACTGTTTGCATGAGGTCGGAAAGATTGTCGAGAACGGTTGGGTCCGGATGATGGTTTGGAAACCGTCCGTCGAGATCGCAATACAGCCCCGTCACCTTGCAGCCCAGCAGCTCCAGCGCTTGCGTCGCCACCAGCGATGCCGCGCCGTTTCCGCAATCGATCACGACATGCAGTCGATGGGCATTCACTCCCGCAAAACTCTTCTTGATGTAGGCCAGGTAGTCCGGAATGATCGCATACTCGGACAGACGCCCGGCCCCCGACACAAATACGCCCTTCTCCATCACTCGACGAAGTTCCTGAATCGCCTCGCCGTGAATTGCTTCTTTGCCGACACAGATCTTAAACCCGTTGTACTCGGCAGCATTATGGCTGCCGGTGATCATGATGCCGCCGCCGACCGGCAGAGTGAACAACGAAAAATACACCAGCGGCGAAGAACAGACCCCGATGTCGATCACATCAAGTCCGCCGTCGAGGAGCCCTTTCAGAAGCGACTGATGCAGGCTCGGAGAACTGAGCCGGCCGTCACGGCCAAGACTGATCGTCCTGACGCCGCGCCCTGAGGCATACGTCGCATAGGCCAACCCCACACGTTCGGCCATCTCGACCGTCAGCTCACTGCCGACAATCCCGCGCAAGTCGTATTCACGGAATAAACCCATGAGGTCTCCTCAAAATTGGTGACATGCTGACAGGAAAGAATGCTGACAAGTGGATACCTTGTGACCAGCAGACCTGTCAGCTTGTTCGCTTGTCAGCCGTCAGTGCTTCGTCACCCGGCCGTACTCGTCTTTGAATCTGACGATATCATCCTCGCCAAGATACGGTCCATTCTGCACCTCAATAATGTGCAGCGTATCAAGGCCTGGATTCTCCAAACGATGCGTCGTTTCGACCGGAATAGCCGTACTCTGGCCGATCTGCAAATCAAAAACCTCTTCGCCTCTGGTCACACGCGCGGTGCCGGCGATGACCACCCAATGTTCACTGCGTTTGTGATGCAATTGGAGCGAGAGTCGCCCGCCAGGATTGACCGTCACTCGTTTCACCTTGAAACCAGGCCCCTCTTCCAGAACGGTGTACGACCCCCAGGGCCGATGAACGGTGAGATGTTCCAAATGCTCGGGCGCTTGCTGCTGCTTGAGGATGTCGACGATTTTCTTCACATCCTGCGCGCGCGATTTGGGACAGACCAGGGTAGCATCCGGAGTGTCCACCACCACCATATCGCGCAAACCGATCGTGGCCACCACCCGCCGGTCGGCATAGACGATCGAGTCGGCACTCCCGATATCGACCACTCGCCCCGTCATCACGTTGCCGGCCTTGCTCTTCGCCGCCACTTCGTCCAAGCTCCCCCAACTCCCTACATCAGACCATTTGAACGAGACCGGCACCACAGCCGACTTTGAGGATTGCTCCATCACGCCATTGTCAATCGAGACTGACGGCACAGCACGATAGGCGTCATCGATGGCCTGTCTGGATGCGCCGGCGGACTTGAGTGTCGCAATTCGATCCATCGTCTTGGCAACCGCAGGCTGGTACCGACGAATCTCTTCCAGAATCGTCGCAGCGCGCCAGACGAACATGCCGCTGTTCCAAAAGTAGTTCCCTGCCTTGAGGTACTGGGCCGCCTTGGCCGCATTGGGCTTTTCCACAAATTTCCGAACTCGGTAGCCGCGCAACCTGCCTTGTTTGCCCAACATGACTTTGTTGTTCGGCTTGATATAGCCATACCCGGTTTCCGGCCTGACCGGCTCGATTCCGAACGTCACCAGATATCCATCGGCTGCCAATTCCGACGCAAGCTTGACCGCCGATTCAAAATCTCGCTGTCCGGTCACCACATGGTCGGCGGGCACGACCAGCATCAGGGCCTCCGGATCACGCGCAAGGATTTCGATCGCCGCTAGCGCGATGGCGGGCGCCGTGTTTCGGCCTTCCGGCTCCAGGACAAAATTGTCTTTGAGATCATCCTTCCAATCGGCCAGTTGTCCTTTGATCAACTCTGCTTGCGCAGCATTGGTCGAAATGAAAACATGGGCCGGCTTCGCGCAACCTGAAACCCGCTGCATAGTCTGCTGGATCAACGTCTGTTCTCCGCCGATACGCAGGAGTTGCTTCGGAAACAGATGCCGGCTCAACGGCCAAAACCTCGTCCCGCTCCCTCCCGCCATAATCACCGGATAGAGCGGAAACTGCAGATCACGGTTTGCTGTTCGAGGTCTACGAAAAGACATACCTGGAGTCTCCTGCCATACTCTACGGACGTTTCCCAGAACCTGGGGCATGCGACTTGCGACTTGCGACTTGCGACTTCGACCCCTGCGCCTCCAGGATCATCTCCGCCAACTCGCGCACCGCTCCCTCCCCGCCGTTCTTATGGCACACATAATCCACCGCCTCGCACACCACCGGCATGCCATCGGCGGGGGCCGCGGAAAAGCCGACCGCGCGTAGCGATTCAAGATCGTTCACGTCATCGCCGATATAGGCCACTTGCTCTAACGTCAAACCATGCCGCGCCGCCATCTCGAGAATCAACGACAATTTGTCCATGACTCCTTGATGCACTTCTGGAATCGCCAGTTTTTCACCGCGCCGCGCTACCAACCTGGTACGCTCCTGCGTCACGATCGCCGTAACAAGTCCGGCTCTTTGCAACAGTTTGATCCCCATTCCGTCGCGGGTATTGAATTTCTTCCACTCATCCCCCGATTCGGAATAATACATCCCAGCATCGGTCAATACGCCGTCCACGTCCGTGGCGAACAATCGAATGTTTCGCAGCAGCTCCCGCACGGGGGGCCGTTTGGCCACAGTTCGTTGAGTTTTTGCCTTCATTGATGTGTTCCTCGAAAAGTCGATGGTGTCTGTCGGTCGGGAGCCATCATACCCGCCCCACAGGACTTTGCGAAAGACAATTTAGCCAAGAGAACTTTCGACAACTATTCACGGTAGCTCCGGCTACACCATTCATGTGAAGTGTTCCGCTTCAGCCAGAGATGTGCCTTGCCGGTCTTTGGCGGATAGAACCGGCGTGCCATTGAGAGGCCACCTGATGCCGAGGGCCGGATCGTTCCAGGCTATACACCGTTCGTGTTCGGGCACATAGTAGTCGGTGGTCTTATAGAGACACTCCGCTGTGTCCGACAGGACGACGAAGCCATGCGCAAACCCCTCTGGAACCCAGAGTTGGCGCTTGTTCTCTGCCGAGAGTGTCTGGCCAACCCACTGCCCGAACGTCGGCGATGATCGCCGGATGTCAACCGCTACATCAAAGACTTCGCCTCGTACGACACGTATCAGTTTTCCCTGCGGCTGTCGGATTTGGTAGTGCAGGCCGCGAAGCACATGTTTGTTTGAGCAGGAGTGATTGTCTTGCACAAAGGTCACGGATCTGCCGATGGCTTCTTCAAATCTTGCGTGATTGAAGCTCTCAAAGAAGAACCCCCGGTCGTCTCCGAATACCTTGGGTTCAAGCAATATCACGCCTGGGATTGCACACTGCGCCGACTTCATCGAAATACCCGTTCATCCAGTATGCGCAGCAAATACTGCCCATACCCATTTTTCATCAGAGGCTGCGCGAGCCTTGTAAGTTGGCCCGCATCAATCCACCGCTGCCGGTAGGCAATCTCCTCCGGGCAGGCCACTTTAAGCCCCTGGCGATTTTCAAGAGTGGCAATGAACTGGCTTGCATCAAGCAGCGATTCATGCGTTCCGGTGTCCAGCCAGGCATACCCGCGTCCCATGATTTCAACCTTGAGCGTCTCTCGTTGCAGATACAGGCGGTTTAAGTCAGTGATTTCGAGTTCGCCTCGAGCAGAAGGCTTCAGACTTTTTGCCAGTTCGGAGACATGGTTGTCATAGAAATACAGACCGGTCACGGCATAGCTGGACTTTGGTTGTTTGGGTTTTTCTTCCAGCGACAGTACATTGCCGTTCGCGTCGAACTCGACGACACCATATCGATTTGGATCCTGAACGTGATAGGCGAAGATACTGGCTCCCCCGACGCGGCCCATCGCGCTGTTCAGCAGGCCCTGAAACTCGTGCCCATAGAAAATATTGTCGCCAAGCACCAGGGCTGATGAGTGGTTGCCAAGAAAAGATTCGCCGATGATGAACGCTTGCGCCAGACCATCGGGTGATGCTTGCACGGCATAGCGCAGATCCAATCCCCATTGTTCACCCGTGCCAAGCAATTGCTCGAAACGGGGCGTATCTTGCGGCGTGGAAATGATTAAGATCTCGCGTATCCCCGCCAGCATGAGCGTGCTGAGAGGGTAATAGATCATCGGCTTATCGAACACCGGCAGCAGCTGCTTGCTGATTGCCAGCGTGGCCGGGTGCAGACGGCTGCCGGATCCCCCGGCGAGGATGATGCCTTTTCTTTGGCTAGTAGCGAGTGGCGAGTGGTCCGAGGTGAGTTCATCCATGCTGTTTACCCATTACTTCCTCCTTGCGACTTGCCACTTGCGACTTCCCATCTGCCAGAATCTGCTGCAACACATGCCTCACTCCGATTGTCCAATCCGGCAATTCCAGATTGAAAGCCCTGCGGAACTTACCGGTATCCAACCGTGAATTGGCGGGGCGTTTGGCGGGGGTGGGATATTCGGAGGTCGGAACGGGCTGAATGGCCTCCGGTCGGAGCTTGAGGCTCATACCGGCCGCAAGAGCTTCGGACAGTACAAACCGCGCATAGTCACACCAGTTAGTCTCACCCCCGGCCACCAGGTGATACAACCCGAATGGAAATCTGTCTCCCCCTTCACGCTGCTTCTGGCAAACCACCTGAGCTGTGACGTCCGCCAGCAGAGCCGCAGATGTCGGCGCGCCATACTGATCGGCCACGACCGTCAGGTGGTCACGTTCTTCCGCCAATCGCAAGATGGTTTTGGCAAAGTTTTTCCCATGGGCTCCCACGACCCAGCTTGTCCGGAAGATGAGATGCCGCGCCCCGCTTTGCTGGAGCGAAATCTCGCCATCCCGTTTGGTCCGTCCATAGACGGATTGCGGATTGGTCGCATCGTTTTCTGTATACGAGCCGGTTTTTATCCCATCGAACACATAGTCGGTGGAGTAATGCACAACCCAAGCACCTAGTTTTACCGCTTCTTCTCCGAACACTCCCGGAGCAACCGCATTGACGGCATGCGCCAATTCGGTCTCTGCTTCAGCCTTGTCCACGGCAGTATAGGCTGCGGGATTGACGATAATGTCAGGGTTGAATGACCGCACAAGGCGCCGAATAGCCTGCGCATCGGCCATATCGCACTCAGGTTGATCCACCGCGAGCAGCTCCCCGAGCGGGGCCAGTGTGCGCTGAAACTCAAATCCGACCTGACCATTCTTGCCGGTTAAGAGTATCTTCATCATGCTCATGCGAGGTCTTGCATTTGGCGAATGGCTGTCGGCGAGTGGCGAGTGGCAGGCAGCGAAGGGTTGATCGCTGTCATTTCTTTGCCACATCCATTTTTAGCTTTTTACTGAATCCACTTAGCAGTTTTCCGACACGATCAAGCAGGCCATGCAGAGGGTGATCCTCAGCAATGTAGCTCAGCATCACGGCAATTTGAACTTGTGTATCGAGTTCGCTCAATGAACCACGGGCGATACTCAAGAAATGAGAATACTCCTTGTCGCCTTCTCGTGCCGCACCCTCAGCAATGTTGGAGGGGATGGATACGGCTGCGCGCCTCATCTGGCTCACCAATCCGAACATTTCCTCCTTTGGGAAGCCGGTGGTCACAGCGTAAATCTCCTTGACCAGCAGCATTGCCTGTTGCCAAAGCTCCAGCCGTTGATGAGGCTTGCCACTCGCCGTTTGCCACTTGCTACTTGCCATATTGCCTCTCGCACCACTCACGATAGGCTCCGCTCATCACATTGGTCACCCAGCCCTGATTGCCAAGATACCATGTGACCGTCTTACGAAGACCACTCTCGAAAGTCTCTACGGGTTTCCAACCGAGTTCCCGCTCGATCTTGCAGGCATCGATGGCATAGCGCCGATCATGGCCCGGACGATCCGTGACGAAGGTGATCAGGGAACGGTACGTGGCAAGTGGCAAGTGGCGAGTGGCCGGTGGGGCTAGCTTATCCAGGATATCGCAGAGCGTTTGGACAACTTCGAGGTTCGTCTTTTCGCTCCAGCCGCCGACATTATAGGTTTCACCCACGATCCCCGCCTGAAGCACCCGGCGGATCGCACTGCAATGGTCTTTGACATACAGCCAGTCACGAACCTGCCGGCCGTCGCCATAGAGTGGCAGCGGCTTGCCGGCGAGTGCATTCAGGATACACAGGGGAATAAGTTTTTCAGGGAAGTGGTACGGGCCATAATTATTCGAACAATTGGTCGTCAGGACCGGCAATCCATAGGTATGGTGATAGGCGCGCACGAGATGATCGCTGGCGGCCTTACTGGCCGAATAGGGGCTATTGGGTTCGTAGCGATTCTTTTCGCTGAAGGCCGGCGCCTCTGGCGCCAGCGAGCCATACACTTCGTCCGTGGAGACGTGCAAAAATCGAAAACCCCGTTGAGCCTCGGCGTCCAGTCCCTTCCAGTAGGCGCGCACCGATTCGAGCAGATGAAAAGTGCCGACGATGTTGGTCTGAATGAATTCGCCGGGGCCGTGAATGGAACGGTCGACGTGGCTTTCCGCGGCAAAATTGATGAGCGCGCGTGGACGATGCTCCGCCAGCAACCGGCCGACCAGCCCGGCATCGCCGATATCGCCACATACGAAAATATGTCGCGCATCGCCTTCTAGACTGCTGAGATTCTCCAGATTGCCCGCATAGGTGAGTTTGTCGAGATTCACGACTGATTCAGCCTCTTGTGCCAGCCAATCGAGCACAAAGTTCGAACCGATAAACCCGGCTCCGCCGGTAACCAGAATGCTCACGTTGTTACACTCATTTACTGATTATGGTTTGTGGCGAAGTGGTGGAGTGATGCGCGAGAAGCTTGCAGAGCGCGACTCGCATGACGAGCAAGTCCGGTCTCTGCCAGTCTTGCTTGTCCCGCCAATCTCGCCCGTCTTGCTTGAGCGCGGGAACGGCGCGCGGAAATTACAACAGAGGCATTCATGAAGAATACTGACTACGACACTCCCTGCGATACGCCGGGACGAAAGCTCGGAACCAACCGCTTGAGATCCAGTACAAGTTCATCCTCCTCGCAGGCCGGCAAGCTGACCGGCAGGCCGTCGAGCCACCGATCAAGCTCTTCGACGGGAACCGGACCACCGACGGCGCGGTTGATTTTCGGGTGCGTGGTGGGTTCGACCCGCTCACTGTCTTCAAACAGTTCTTCGTACAGTTTTTCTCCAGGCCGCAGACCGGTATAGATAATCTCAATGTCTTTCCCCGGCACCAGACCGGATAACACAATCATGTTCCGCGCAAGATCGGCCACCTTAATCTGTTCGCCCATATCGAGGACAAATACATCCCCCCCCTGCCCCATCAGGCTGGATTGGAGCACCAATTGAACCGCCTCCGGGATCGTCATGAAAAACCGCTTGATCTCCGGATCGGTAACGGTCACCGGCCCGCCCTTCCTGATCTGCTCGGCAAACAGCGGCACCACGCTGCCGTTGCTTCCCAACACGTTTCCAAACCGTACGACGGTAAACTTTGTTAAACCCTTGTTGCTGAAACCTTGCACGACGTGTTCGGCAATCCGCTTGGTGACCCCCATGACGCTTGAGGGATTGACGGCTTTGTCCGTCGAAATCAAGACGAACCGATCGACGCTCATCCTCAGCGCGGCTTCCGCCACGATACGAGTCCCCACAATGTTGTTCCGGACCGCTTCTTTCGGATTCAATTCCATCAGCGGCACATGCTTGTGCGCCGCCGCATGAAACACGATATCGGGACCTGTTTGCCTGAAAATTTCTCCGACACGATCCGGCATCGTGACGTCACCGACGACCGGCAACACACCGACATGTGGGAACGCAGCTCGCAGCTCCAAGAGGAGCGCATGAAGCGAATTCTCATATTGCTCGAACAAGACTAACGACTCCGGCTTGTACTGAGCGATTTGCCGGCATAATTCGGAACCGATAGAGCCGCCCGCTCCGGTAACCAGGACGGTCTTTCCTTCGATCAACGGATGCAGTTCCTGACGATCGGTTTGAATCGGCTCACGCTGAAGCAAATCTTCGAGACTCATCGGCCGGACCTGCTGCAGCGACACCGGGTCGCCGAGCAACCGTTTGACGCTGGGCAGGATCTTGATCGGCGCCGTGCAGCCTTCGGAAGCGGCGAGAATGGCTTGCTTCACCGCCGTCGAAGCCGACGGAATGGCCACGACAATTTCGTGGACTCCGAACCGGTCTGCCGCCGCCTTAATATCAACGATCCTACCCACGACGGGAATCCCATGGATTTTCATCTTCCGTTTGACGGGATCGTCGTCCACGAAGGCCACCGGTTTGCTGTTATAGCCGGAGTCGGAGAGCATATCCCGCACGAGTAACTCCCCCGCATTTCCCGCTCCGACGACCAGCACACGCCTCGCACTCGAACCGGTAATCTGCAGCCACTCCCGGAACCATCGGACTGCCAATCGAATGCCCGCCAGGTACAACCCGCTCAAGAGGCCGGTCAGAATAATGACGGATCTCGGATACTGCGTGTTCCCGATGAGCAGATGAACGACCGCATAGAAGATCGCAGAACCGGCCAGAGACGCCCACAAGATCCTCGCCAGATCATGGATCCCGACATATCTCCAGAGCCCCCGCTGAATCCCGAATACCCACAAGCCCGATCCAAAGACGAGCAGGACAACGGGAAGATATTTCCACATGATGAGCCGATACTGCGGGGGAATATCACCATCGAAGCGCAAGGCAAAGGCGGTGAGGTTCGCCGCCAGGATCAGGCTCAGCTGGGTACCGATCACGACCAACGATCGATGGTCAAGCAGCAGACTTCCGTAGCGGCCCGCCACAGCGTGGAAGAGTGTAGCCGTCCACTGTTTCATAGGTGTTTCGATGTCATGGGCAACGGTGTATGGTACCGATCATGCTGTTCAGCCAACATCATCCGCGAAGCCTCGATGACGCGGCCGGCCGGCAACTGCTGAAGACAGTTACTCAAACTATTGATGTGCCGATCGCACCCCTCGCCAAGACAGGGTACACAATCTCCCTCGCCTTGTAAAAGGAACACGTTGCCCTGCCGCTGCGATCCATGTTTTCTCCACGGGCTGTCCGCAAGAGGAAAATCCTTGGGCCATGGACCCCACTTGACCGGATTCGAAGGACCGAACAGAACGACTGTCGGCGCACCGACCGCTGCTGCCATATGGCTCACAGCTGTGTCCGTTCCAACGTAGAGCGCGGCACGGCTCAAGAGATACCCCAGCGCCGGAAGCCCGACCTGGCCCGCAAGATTCACCGTCCCCTTCGGCAGGCGTTGAACCACATCTTCACAGAAGGCCCCTTCCCCCGGCGCATCTCCGCCTGTCACAACTATCGTCAGACCCTGATCTGCCAGCCAGCGTCCGAACGCCTCCCAACCGGCTACAGTCCAGGTTTTGTACACAAACTTTGGCGAGACATGCAGCACCGCATACGCCTGTGCGCCGTCGACAGCGGAACACAGCCTTCGGACCGCGACTTCATCTTCCTGGCGCCAGCTGACGACAGGAGTTGGAAGCGGAGCAACATTCAACGATTCAAGGAGGCGGAGATTCATCGCGACCGTATGGGTGTTTAAATTGTCGAACGGCACCCACTCATCCAGCAACCGCCGCTTCCACCACGATTTCGCGTCCGGCAACAGCGCCCCTACGCGATACCGCCCAGAAACCCATGAGTAAAAAGTCGGACGATCACCGGTTAGGACAGAGATTGCAAGGTCATATCGACGCCACAGTGAACACGACAACAGCAGCTGAGCTCTGGTCGTCGGACGTTCAGCAATCGTCCAGACTCTGCGGAGATCGGGGTTTGCAGCCACAACGCTTTGTGTCCCCTCGAACACGAGCAGATCGATCACAGCCTCCGGATACGCGGCTTTGATCGACCGCACGACCGGTGTCGCCAACAACACATCGCCGATGCGCCTCGTGCATACGATCAAGACACTGTTGAGAGCCAAATCAGACCTGTCGCTTTCCACCTAGCGGATAACATATTGGTCGAGACCGACCATCGCTCGAATCGCGCGTGCTTGTAGAACCTTTGAAAACCGTTCCTGGTTTTTGTGATACGAACTGCGGTCACTCTCCCTGTGCCACAGGTGGAACACGGGGGCTGCAAACCTTGCACTTTTATGTTTGATTCCCGCATGAAAGAGACGGACCACCAGGTCCGAATCATCGAGTCCCCATCCTTCATAGGATTCGTCGAGCCCGTTAATTCTGAGAAGGTCTTCCCTCCACAAGGACAAGTTACACGTCTTCAACCCTTGCCAACGATGGGGAGACCATTTGCGGAAAGCGCCATCCGGCAATACAACAAGCGGCAGAAGCTTGTCGATATCTTGACGTGCTCTGGCGACACACCACTCGGCCCATCCCCACGAGCTCAATGACGAACGGTTGCGCAAAATCTCCTCGCTCAATCGTTGACTCATCAATATCCTATTGGCTGCCAAGAAGTAGCCTTGCTCCGCCAACTGCTTGTGAGCAGATACAAATCGACGGGAGGGAATGCAGTCTCCATCGGTAAAGATAATGTAGTCCGCTTGAGTCGCTGCCACAGCCCGATTACGCACGGCAGCCAGGCGAAAACCTTTGTCCTCCTGCCATACATGGGTCATCGAAAACGGCATCTGCCCTCGCAGTCGATCCAAGAGTGTTTTCGTGTCTTCAGTAGAGCCATCATCGGCCACGATCACTTCAAACTCCTGATCATCTTGCAGGCTGTATCCTCGCAAGACGACTTCGAGTGCATCAGGACTGTTATAGGTGGGAACGATGACCGCGGTCTTCATCTCTCCTGGATCCCTGTTGGTCTTTTCAGTGTCGGTTGCTTCGGAATCGGCCACTGTTCCTGCTGTTCAAACCGCTTCGCATAGCGGTAAAACGTGCCTTCAAAGTTACCAACGGCAATAACAAATCCGGCCCAACCGTCGAGGAACCCACGCTTCGCCACATAATGCTTGAGAAACGACCAGATTCCGTGCCAGAGGGCCGTGCCCATCGAGACCCGCTTATCGGTCAACTTCAAAGCACCGAGCGTCGAGTACCGGTTGGCTTTCTTCACGACTTCTTCAAAATTCCTGAATGGAATCTGCCAGATCGCATGCTCCAGCCGGCCGACCGGCTTGGCAGTCAGCAGTTCGTACCCTTCATGAACCGGCAGTTCCATGTATTTCATCGCGCTCTTTCGAAATAATTGCGGCTGTCTGAAATTCGGGTACCAGCCTGAATGCCGGACCCAGCGCCCCATAAAATAGTTCCGCCTCGGCACAAGATAGGCATCATGCGTGGGATTCCCGGCCAGGATCGCCAGCACTTCATCCCGCACCTCCGGCGTGCACTGCTCATCGGTATCGATACTCAGCACCCACTCATGCGTACAGGCTTCGACTGCGCGATTTCGCAGATGGCCGAACCCTTCAAACGGGATCTGCACCACCCTCGCCCCCAATTCCCGCGCGATCCGATCGGTGCCGTCCGTGCTGGCCGAATCCGCCACCACGACTTCATCAGCCCAGAGAACACTGTTGACCGCATCGGCAATTTTATCGACTTCGTTATAGGCGATGATGTAAGCGGACAGTTTCAGCATATGTCCTTGCCAGCCCCAAGACCCTCCGAGGCGAATGCGGCGCTGATGACCCAAGCGAAGAAGAGTCCCTCGGCATGGTCGAGAAAGAATGAGTTAAAGACGCAGCCGATGACCATCAGAAGCACGGCGCCCTGTCCGAGCTCTGCATAGAGATTGCCGCCGGCCTGCCTGAACCTCCACCACAATATTCCAAACATCGCAAGCAATGCCAACAGGCCCGCCATGCCCAGTTCTGCACCCGTCAGCAGATATTGGTTATGGGGGTGGGCCGGTTTGACAGCCGCAGGGTCCGTCACCATCCCGGCATAGGCGCGTGGAAAGCTGCCGGTCCCCACTCCGACGAGCGGATGAGCGGCGATCAGATTCGCCGTGTTTTGATACCACTCGAGTCGAACCCCGACAGAGGAACTCTCCGGCGCCACCGATTCAACTTGCGCTCGCTCCATTTCCTCCACGGTCTTTGCCACACGTTGATAGAACACCGGCGACACGGCATACGACAAAACGACGAGTGAAAGAACTCCCGCCATGCCAAGAACCACGCCGCGCAATCCAAATTGACGTTCACACCATAGGATGATCAAGGCACCCAACACGAGCTGTCCCGTACGTCCCTGTACGAACATCAACACATCGGCCACCGCTCCCACCGCCAACAGACTCAATCCATACCGATGCCATGGAACCCTGGCTCTCATCGCGACTTCTGCGAAGAGAAACGCGGCGAAGGCCATCAATACATTGTGCGTAATTTGCTGTTTGAATACAGTCGCGTTGGCTGTGTTGCCATGGAACCACGAGCTGGGCGGAATCCATCCGGCGGCCAGACCCAGTGAAATCACGAGCGTCACGGCCATGCTGCAGCCGAACGCCCACAGTCCCCGTTCACGCACAGCCGGATCGGCAAACAGCGGAACAAACACGAGCGGAAGCAGAAAATCGTCGTATTTCCAGAGGTACTTCGCCCGCTCACCGAACGACGCGAGGCCGTGTGTCATTCCGATAGCGAGCAGGAAGAACAACCCCGGCAGCAGCAGCACATACCAGTCTCGACGGACGATCCCGGGGATCTCGGCGAATCGGCCGCTGACGATCCAAGCAACAACCGTCACGACCAGCAACACCCCGTCGAGGCTGGTCGAGATCGGCAGACTGAACCCCAACCCCGCGACCGCCCAACCGGCGAGGGACGCAGCATGCACCTGAATCGCCCGGCCAGTTACCACAATCACTTCACCGCAAACGCGATGAGTGATTTTCGCAAAGAGGGCACCAGATCCTTTATGGCGGTCCCGACGGATTGCAACCGCCCCCACCCTTCCCGATACCGCCTGGACTTGAGGAACTGCACGTCTATTTCACGATACCCGGAAGCCCGCAACAAAATTTCAAGATCGGACTTCGTAAACTCGCGGTTGTGCCGGCGCGGGAAAAACGACATTCCCTTGTAGAGAATCGGAGCCGCATGCAGGTAATGCTCTTCGTAGTCATAGGTGATATGTTTTCCGCGCAACATCCGGCTTCGATTCCGAAAGCTTGCGGCATTCGGCACATCGACTTCCACCATGCCGCCCGGCTTCAGGACTCGCCTGATTTCCGTCATCGCCGGCAGGTGCGAATGACTGAAATGCTCCAAGACCTGACAACACACAACCGCATCGAATGATTCGTCCGGATAGGGAATGGCGTCAACCTCGACGTTGCACAGGTGGAATGCAATATTCTTGGCGCCATAGATATCGGGATGGGCCACCGGTTGATCCTGGACATCGAGCGCATGGCACTCATGTCCTAGCTCCGTCAACAATGACAGCAACAGCCCGTGTCCTGCTCCCACATCCAACACCCGATGGGCGTTGCGCAGCGCCACGGCAATGTCACAGAATCGATCGATACTCCCCTTAAACACATCCTCCAGCTCAGCATCTCCCCGCCGGAACAGCCAGCCTTCATCGCGTAACTGAACAGCCAGACGCAATACATCTCTCTTATCACTCATCTGGGCAGGCAGATGCCTGCCGGCGGCAGACCCGGCGACAGCCTTCGGCTCAGTACCGGTCCGGACAAGCTCACCGTCCATCGAACGCGCCTTGATTGGAAATCCGCCGTTCCACGATCGAAACAAATTGGCTCAGTCCGAAAAACCCAAGCGCCCAGATTCCCACGATCAATAATTGATAACTGCCCGGCGTCTGCTGAAACGCGAGCGCGCCGATCCCGCAGGCACACATCACTCCATACTCCGCCAACGAGGTTTTTCGATGGCTCCACCCGTTTAAAACAAGCCGTTGATAATAATGCGTGCGATGCGCCTGCCAGAATCGCTCGCCTTGCACCATTCTCCTCAGCAGCGTCACGGTGGCATCGACGATGAACGGGGAAAAAACCAGCAGCGGAAACCAGAGCGACCAGGCCCCGTCCCGCCAGCCGATCAGGCCAAGTCCTGCCGCAAGATACCCGAATGTCGTGGAACCCGCATCCCCTAAAAACACCCGGGCCGGGTGAAAATTGAACAGCAGGAATGCTCCGGCGGCCACCGCAATGGACAGGCTTACGAGAGCAAGCGCCCGATCGTCCCCCAGCCAGGCCGCGATCGCAAGAAACCCGAATCCGAACAGAGCCATGCCGCCGGCCAGCCCGTCCATCCCGTCCATGAAATTATAGAGGTTGATCATCCACACCGTCGCCACAATCGCGACCGATACCCACAAAAGCCCCAGCTGATCGGCCACGAGGCCGGTCACGCATAGACCCGCCGCGATAAAGTGCGCAATCAACCGCCCGACAATCGGCAGGCCGAGAAGATCATCGAGAAAGGACACCCCGACAAGGAACGCGGCGCCGGCCCAGAGCGGCCACCACGAAGCCGGTGAGGCAAGCAGGACGCCGGCGGCGATACCGGCCGCCACTCCCATCCCTCCCGTACGAGGCACAGGCCGCTCGTGAAGCGAACGCTCATTGGGATGGTCCAGGATCCGGTCGGAAAATGAGCGAAGCAACACGGTGATCGCCAACCATGTCACGGCAAACGATGCGACCGGGGCTCCGTACAGGCAAAGCGAACATGATTCGATCATACAAACATGACGAACATTGACCTGAACCGTACTGCGAGCATCAGGAAACCTGAGCGATCTGTGGAAGCCGACCACGGTACCAAGCCGCTGTTTCAGCGAACCCTCGGCCGACCGAATAGGGGGGATGCCAATCCAATTCCTTGCGGATCTTGGACGAATCGACTTGCAGCGAGCCAAGCAGCCGGTCGATTATCGCCTGCTTTCCTGCAACCGATCCGATCCAGCGAAGCATCGATAGCGGAACAGGCCACAAACGCGCGGGCAGTTCCAAGGCTTTGGCGAGTCGTCGAATCAATTCAGGCGTGGAGAGGTCCTCTCCGTCGCTCACGAGATAGGTCTGCCCGGCGGCACGTACGTCCTTCACACAACAGGCAAGGGCATCGACCAGATTCCCCAGATAGATCAAACTCCGGCGATTGTGTGCCGATGCGAGCGGGAGGGGAATTCCACGGCGGATGATATGCAGGAGTTGCAGAACATTCCCTCCGACCCCTGGTCCGTACACAAGCGGCGATCGGATCATGACGATCTCCAGACCCGTCTGGGATGAGACTCGAGCGAGTGCCTGCTCTGCTTCCCACTTGGATATCCCATAGGGATCTTGCGGATTCGGGAGATCCTGTTCGGTGAATGGACCGGCGTTGCTTTCCCCGTTCACCTTGATCGAGCTCAGGTACACAAATCGGCGGACACCCTGCAAGGCAGCGGCTCGGGCCAACCGCTCTGTCCAGTCGCGGTTGACCCGGCGAAACTCGCGCAACGGGTCCGCGGCATCGTCAGACATGACATGGACCCGCGCCGCCAGATGAACGACCGCCGATACGTCCTGCAGCGCATGTCTGGTTTCATCCTCCGGCGATTGGTCGTGTAGCGCCACCCATTCAAGATCTTTGGATTCCGAGACCGTGCCTTGCGGCAACTTCGCCCGATCCCGCACTGCGCTGCGAACGACCAGCCCGGCGGAATGAAGTCGGCGGCACAGCGCCGAGCCGACAAACCCGTTCGCTCCTGTGACCACAATTCGCTCGCTCATGGTCCCTCTGACACCCGTTCACTTATGCCACACAAGGCGATTCACGTAATCCGTATAGCTGAGAATGATACGGAGAACTTTCTCGGAGACATTCGGCACATCATAGTCCCGCACGATCCGCAACGTTCGTTGCTCTCCCCGGGGCTGTTTCTCCAAAATAGACAGCGCCTGCATAACCCGCTCACGATCAAGCCCCGTCATCATCACCGCCCCCTCTTCCATGCCCTCCGGACGCTCATGCGCCTCGCGGATATTGACCGCCGGAAAATTCAGGATGGAAGATTCTTCCGTGATCGTTCCGCTATCGGATAAGACCGCACAGGCCTGCATCTCCAGATGGACGTAATCAAATAATCCGAAGGGTTTGTGAAGCTCCACCAGCTTGGGCAATCGGACCCTGGATGACTCAATTCGCGCCCGGGTCCGTGGATGGGCTGAAAATATAAGGCGCCGCTGATAGACATCGGCCAGACCGATGAGCAGGCCGACGAGCTTGTCAAACTGTGCAGGCGAATCGACGTTCTCTTCCCGATGGGCACTGACCACGAAATAGTCACCGGCTTGCAGGCCCAACCGACTCAGCACATCCGATTGCTCGATCTTCGAGCGGTAGTGGGATACCACTTCGTACATCGGGCTGCCCGTTTTGATTACACGCTCAGGGGGCAATCCTTCCCTGAGCAGATACTCGCGAGCCAACTCGCTGTACGTCACATTGATATCACTCAGGTGATCGACAATCTTTCGATTCAATTCCTCCGGGACGCGCTGATCGAAGCATCGATTCCCTGCCTCCATGTGAAACACAGGGATCTTTCTGCGTTTAGCGACTATCACAGCCAAGCAACTATTGGTATCCCCCAAGACAAGGAGCGCATCAGGATTCTCTTTTGCCAGGATTGGATCGATCTTGATGAGAATAGTCCCGATCGTCTCTGCTACCGACTGCCCCGCGGCCTCCAAGACATAGTCCGGCTTTCGAATCTCCAGTTCTTTAAAGAAGATCTCATTCAATTCGTAGTCATAGTTTTGACCGGTGTGTACCAGGCAATGGTCCGTATGTCGATCGAGGCAAGCGAGCACTCGCGACAGCCTGATGATCTCGGGGCGTGTCCCAACCACCGTCATGACTTTGAGTTTTTTCATGGCTACACTGGCTCCCGGATGGTGTCGGATCGTTGCGGATCGTAGATTTCATGTGCCCAGAACAGGGTCGTGAGATCCCCGCTGCCCGTGTTCGTGATGCTGTGGGTGCAAAAGGTGGGCATATCGATGTACTGAGGAACCGACCCCGTTACTTTGAATTCAACCGTGTCCCCAGTGAAGAGCTTCCTGATTCGGATTACCGCCTCACCGTTCAAGACCAGAAATCGCTCGACCTTCCTCGTATGATAGTGGTCGCCCCGCGTAATGCCCGGCTTCGTGGTGGAGATGAAACACTGGCCGCCGTGGATGCTCTTGACCGCCTCGAACAACTGGCCGCGCGCGTCACCATGCACTTGCAGCGTCACCGGGTAGTGTTTCGGGTACAGATAGGATCGATAGGTATTGAACAGGTCCAGATCCATGTCTTGCGGGAATTGCGGGATAAGGTGCCCACGATACGACCGGTCGAACCCCTGCAGCTTCCGGAGCAGGTCCGAGACGGACATCGCCGAGCCGGCCAGCCTGATTTCTCCTCCCGCCCCACGCTTGATGGCCGACGCCGCCTCTTCCGCCACCGCCTGAGCGTGGATCAGTTCGAGTCGCCCGTCCTGAATAATGGACGGCTCCTCCCCCGAGGCCAGCTGATGGCAGAACGTGGAGACGACGGAATTGTAGAACGGTCGTCCGCCCTCCCCGTACACATTGGGGATGACGAAATCGGTAAAGACGGAGCCGGTATCCTTCGCCCACGCCGCCAGAAGTTCAGCGCTGCGCCGTTTCGATCGGCCATATGCAGTGTCTCGCTCGCAATGAGTCGAGTTGGCCAACACGATCTGCGGATGAGCTTCAGCCTCTCTGCAGGCGGCTATCAGTTGGCTCGTCAGGTCGACATTGACCGTTTCGATTTCACGATCATCGCCGCGGTTCATCCCCGCAAGATGGACAACGACGTCCGCTTCCCGCACGATCTCTCGAAATCGACCGGCATCCCGACAAACCGATCGATCGATCCCGACCAGCTTCACTTCCTGGCTGGCATGATAATAAACCCGCAGATGCCAGCCAAGGAAGCCGTCGATACCGGTGACAGCAATGGTCGTCATATGCTCCTGCTGGTCCCGCTCATGATGTCGCGAGCGCCTGCTGAATTTCAGGCAGGGTGCGCAGCAATGCCTCGACCTCTTTAACGGTCAAGCGATTTGTGTTGTGGGACGTGTAGTCATCCACTTCAGCCTCGTGGATGTCGCCTTCCGTGAAATACTGGCTGTAATTCAAATCCCGCGAATCCATGGCGACTCGATAGTACTCCTTCATGTCGTCGGCGCGGCGAAGTTCTTCCCGGGTCGCCAGCGTTTCATAGAGTTTTTCACCATGACGGACGCCGATCACTTTCACCGGCACCGTGGACTTAAATACCGTTTTCATGGCCGCTGCCAAGTCGGCTACCGTACAGGCAGGCGCCTTGCGAATCAGAATGTCTCCCTGCCGTCCATGCTCAAAGGCAAACAGAACGAGATCCACGGCCTCCGATAGCGGAAGCAAAAACCGCGTCATGCCTGGCTCGGTGACGGTCAGCGACTCTTGTGCCCTGATTTGTTGGACAAAGAGTGGAATGACCGAGCCACGCGAGTACATCACATTTCCATACCGCACCGTGCTCACCACGGTGGCGCCGGGACCGGTCGTGCGTGCGGCAGCCTGAGCCACTTTTTCCATCAAGGCCTTCGTCATACCCATCGCATTGATCGGATAAACCGCCTTGTCCGTGCTCAAGCAGATAACCTTTGTCGCCTCGTGCTGGATGGCAGAATCAACCACATTGTGGCTGCCAATGACATTGGTGTAGACAGCCTGCATAGGGAAAAAATCACAGGATGGCACTTGTTTCAGGGCCGCAGCATGGAAGACGAAGTCCACACCTTGCATCACCGCATCCACACTCGCGCGGCTTCTGACGTCGCCGATATGAAATTTGAGGCGCGGTTCGTTCAACTCTATCCGCATCATTTCTTGCTTCAATTCATCGCGACTGAAAATGCGGATTTCTTTCACCTCACGAGGCCGGAGGATATCCACGAATGCCCGACCAAAGGATCCGGTTCCCCCGGTAATCAGCACCGTTTTCCCCTTCAACACATCGCTCATGAAGGTCTTCCCCTTTCACTCGACAGTATCGGCTCAGATGCGGAGGGCAACCCTGTGTCCCCTCGCGTCGCCATCAATTCCCGCATCCATCCCTCAAGTTGATTAAACAGCATCGTCCGGTCAAAATGTGTCCCATAGTATTCCATTCCCCGTCGCCCCATCAGATCCCTGGCTTCTTTTGGAGTCGCTGCGAGCCGGACCACGGCATCAGCCAACGCCCCCGGACTTTCAGCCGGACAAACGACACCTGCTCCAGCCTCTTGAATGATGCGAGCCCCTTCACCGTCCAGCGCCGCAATGATCGGACGCCCTGAGGCCAAGTAGGACTGCACCTTCCCGGGAATCGTCAATGCAAAGATCGGCTCTCGACGTAACGTCACAAGCAAGGCATCGGCCTGCGCAAAAAACGCAGGCATGGTTTCAAGCGGATGTCGGCCAAGAAAATGCACAGTGCCGAGTAGATGGCGTCGCTCCACTTCAGCCTGAGCCCAGCTCAACATGCGTCCATCGCCGACAATAATCCAGTGAATATCCGCTCTCGACTTCACTCGCTCTGCTGCGGTTAGTATCGTTTCAAAATTCTGCGCCGCCCCCACATTTCCGGCGAACATAACTCGAAATCCTTCCGGCAGGGATACATTTTCCGGCACAGGCAATCGGCCATCAGAAACCTCATACAATGCCTCTGCCCAACTGGGGAAATAGAGGATTTTCTCTGATTGAACCTGCTGCCGTTCGACATGAGGAACAAATGCCTGCGACTGCACCAGTATCCGATCGCAATGCCGATAAATGAACCGCACCATACGCTCGATCCACCGCAGCACGCGACACGACCGAATCGCTTGTGTGGCTGACACACTCTCTGGCCACAAATCCAACACCCAGAACAATATTGGGGCTCGTGTCAGAGCTTTTAGCGCAAGAGCAGGGAATCCCACCGTCATCGGAGATGGCTCATGGACAAAAATCACATCGTAATTCTTTCGGCAGCTCAGCATCCCCCTGAGCGTTGCCATCGCCGCAAAAGAGAGATAATTGAGGGCCAGGCGCACTCCACTCGCACTTCCGCGAGGAAACAAGGGGCACCGGATTACATCGACCCCTTCGTAGCATTCTCGATATGGCCCGCTGAGCCCATACCCTGAAGAGAAAATCCCTGCCGGGTAATTCGGCAATCCCGTCAATACAGTCACGACATGCCCGCGACGCTGAAACTCACGCGCCAGATCATTGATCCGGAAATTTTCCGGCCAAAAATATTGGCTGATGATAAGCAGACGCACTTACCCGGTCCAATTCTTTGAACCTGCCCCGCCACTGCTCCACGAACAGGTCCGGTCAATTCCCGGCACTCTCACCCCCGGAAACGACCGTAGAAATCGCCGCCAGAGGGAACATGATCGATATCACGCTCATGTCGTCGCCCTCATACGTTGGATGCCAAGACTGCATCAAACATTCTTCGGTAATCGTCCAAGTCCATATGACTGGTACGCCACCCAGCAACATAGCGGATACAGGTTTCGCGTATCTTGGCCATATCGTTTTCAGTCATCAGTTGATAGCGACTCAGTTCCCGGACAAACGCCTGTTCGTCCTCAAGCGGAAAATCGGCCCCAATCCCGGCACGCATCAGATGACGCCAAGGGGTGCGATCACTGATTACCACGGGAAGACCCGCAGCAAGTCCCTCAAGAATCGCATGGCCAAAATTCTCACCGAGCGTCGGAAGCAACATCACATCATATTCGTGAAGCCGCTCACACAGATCTTCATGGGCGATATCCCCTCGGTGACGCACCGATACATGCTCCGGACAGAGGGCAATCTGCTGTTGACAAAGGTCCCAATACGTCTTGTCCTCAATAAGCCCCCAGAGATCGAGCTGAACTCGTCCGGATAGTTGAGACGCAATACGAATTGCCGCCAGGGTGTTCTTCATAGGCACCACGCGGGAGGCAAGAACCAGGCGCAATGTACCGGGCTCCTTCTCGGCGTGAGGGATAATGCGCGCGGACTCAGCCTCCGGTAAATTGCTGGCAAGAAACAACCTCCCAGCCTCCGGAGACAAGACACTTCGAATCTGTTCGGCCTCCGGCGCGGAGCAGGCATGCCAAAACACATGCTTATAAAGCCCGACTCCTCTGGCTGCGAGAAGAAAACACCGCTTGCGGGTCGCTTTTAGCCCAAGAGCCCCCGCCGAAAACTCGCCCCTTGGAGTGAGAAGGATCGGAGTCGAACGGCCACGCCCTAACGCGACAAGCGGCACGATTGAAAACGACCGGTCGAACAAGCTGTTGAGATAAATCATGTCCGGATTGGCATCGGACACCACCCTTCTGTAGAATCCACATCCCAGGTCGGAGGCAGCTGCATAGAAAATTGTGGCCCCGCCTCGCCGTTGCCATTGACCCACGTTAATGTCCGGATAGGGAATATCCGAGAGATGATCCCGGTCTAGGCAGACGATACGAAAATCATATTCAGCACCCAACGCCTCCACAAGATTGGAAAGGCTTCGGACCGGCCCTCCAGCTCGATAACCCGGGAGATAGGAACGAGCAAAGACCAGAACAACAGGCCTTCTGGACAGATTAGGCCGACTCATCGTGCATAGATCGCATTCGCAACCATAGCCGCCCAGCGACGGCTGCTCTGCCCAGCTTGATGTGAGGCGGACACTCCAGAGCAGTCAGTGAGGTGATCCCCATCATGGTTCATCCATACGTCCAGAGGAATTCCAAAGCCTGTCTTCGTTCGACCAGTAATGGCCTGACTCAGCGGCATGACGGGACTCGCAGCGAGTAAATGCTTTCCTTTTAGTCGCCCGAACGATCTAAGCACAGGCATCAAATCCCGTAACAGCCAGGCATCAACCAGCGGCGTGCGCAACTCTACACTATGATCCATACTGGCCCAATCACTGTCCCGCAATAGCTGATTGCGAAGATAGACCATGGACTCGAGTTGCCCCACCGCCGCCATAGGATCAGCCGGGAGGTCGCCAGCCACAGACTCTAAGAGGGCCGCGGGATCGCGCTCTCGTGAACCATGGAACGAAGCATCCCCCTCCAGCAATGCAGGCGGGTCATCAGGCGTAAAGAGGCCTCTCCTAAGCCAATAGGCGCCGTATAGATTTCGGGCTTCCCGGGTTACCCAGCGCCAACGCGAATTTCCGCTGTATCGCGCAAAAGCGCGCAGCGCGAGATCTGCCACCAACAGAGCCCCGGGAACTCTCGCCAGCCGCCTCCGTCGCGATACAAGCGCGGGAAGCTGCTGAAAACTTGGATAGCCATAAAACAACTCATCCCCGCCGATACCGGAAATGACCACCTTCAGACCCAGCTCAGCCACAGCCTTGCTCGCATACCATGTATTGATCCCGTCAATGCTCGGCTGATCCATAGCCGAGAGAATCCTCGGGAGGTCGGAATTAAACTCCTGTTGCGTAATGACGCGCACGTGATGCCTGATCCCGAACCGCTCGGCAATCTCCTTGGCCGCGGGCACTTCGTCTTCGTGCTGTCCGTGAAATTCCCTAAACGCCACTGTAACCCCGAGGACATCTCGTGCTCCGCTGTCTTCCATTAATCCCGCGAGACTACCGGAGTCGATCCCGCCGGAAAGGAAAATACCCAACGGGACATCGGCCACCAGATGTTGCTGCACGGAACGGGAGACCGCAGTGCGCACAACCTCTTGAACATCGCCGGCCGTCATACGGCACTCCGGCGCCTTGCGCCAGGAATCCCCGATATCCCAATACTTGTGAGGACCAACAAGCTGACCGTCTTCGGAAATGCGGCACCAACTACCGGCAGGCACGGCCGTGATATCACGGAACCAGGTGCGCGGCTCAGGGACGCTCCCCAACAGCCAAAAGCCCGACTGCCCCTCCGGATCGGAGTCGTACGAAATCAGACCGGAGGCGAGTAACGCTTTCACCTGAGAAGCAAAGAGCCAGCCATTCTTGCTCTGGCCAAGGTACAATGGCTTAATGCCATAAGGATCCCGGGCCAACAATACCGTACGAGTGACGCGATCCCATATCGCAAGGGCAAACATCCCGCGCAATTGAGACAACATTCCCTCGCCATGACGGGCAAAGAGTCGCAGTAGCACCTCCGTATCGCTTTGCGTACGAAAGCGGTCACCGGCCTCCTCAAGTCCACGGCGCAACTCGAGGAAATTGTAAATTTCTCCGTTGAACACGATCACAAAGCGATGGTCATCGGAAAGCATCGGCTGGTTTGCGCGAGACTCCAAATCGATAATCGACAACCGGCGATGACCTAAACTCAGATCCGCTTTTGAATCCCTCCAATACCCCAGAGCATCTGGGCCGCGCGCTTGCATGCGATCACACATTCTTCGCACAGCGTCATCGGCAGAGCACTGACCGGCTGTCGTTCGGGATAAAAACACTCCTGCCAACCCACACATATCTCAATGACTCCCGCAACGTTTACCCATCAGTACGTGCCGTATCCTGGATTTACCCTGTCTGTCCTGAGCCTAAGACGATAGAGATCCAAGCACACAATCCCGGAACCGTAACTCTGCTTATCGACCGAGGACTACCAATTGAGGCGAGGCCGAACTCTCCGTAGCGCCCCCTCCAACACACCTGCGCTACGATGAACGAACTGAGGGCGTCCCTGCACATGAGGCTCTTTTGTAGAGGGAATAGCACAGCTGCAACAGAGGCCTAGGAATGAGCATGAGAGGAACAGCAAGGTAGAACTCAGGATAGCTCCAGAACACTTTGGCCATCTTGACAATTTTTGGAGTTGACGAGCCAAAGCCTGTTGTAAACCCTTTCGCGCGCTCAACGACAACGGCCCTCCAAGAGCGCCCGAATTTCTGAGCCTGTATATTTCTTAGCAGGTTCCTGTCAAAAGACTCCGTAAATTCACGGGCGACGAGCGCATAGTTAATCCCATGCACTTCAAATGAATCATACCAGCGAGCCTCCCCTGCAGGCTTTTCATCGCTTAAGAAATTCCTGCCGTCCAGCAGATAAAATTTTTTGCCCACCGACAGAGCATTGAAAGACAAAAACAGGGTTACCCATGATGTGCCAATGAATGAGGCCGCCCTCTCCATACCCGACAATAGCGTCTCTCGCCTGAAGAGCATGGCAGAACAAAATCCAAGCTGATCCTTCAGTATAGACAAAACCTCATTCTGATCTTTCGTCACTCGACTCCCACCAAGATGAACAGAGTAATTCTCTCCGGTCATATCAGTCGAATTGATGTACATAAAGTCTATGTCCGCGGCTTGCCTTAGAACACCGAGAACTCGTCCCACCGTCCCTGGGCAAAACACATCATCACCAAACCACCACACAAAACTGCCACGGGCATCCCGGCTGACAAACATGAACGCGAGATCGACCCCTTCTTTTTTCAAGTGGATGTATCTGATAGGCAGCCTGGTCAAATACCCGGAGATGATCTTCTCCGTTTCAGCATCCGGATTATCATCCCGAATGACAATTTCGACATCCTGCAAATCCTGCCCAAGCAAACTATCCAGCGTTCGCCTCATCTGATTGGGCTGACCATATGTTGGGATACAGACACTCAGAAGCATAGAGGAAGGGGAAACCAGAGATTTCTATAATTGCGGAGTTGAGCCGGAGGCGAACTCGTGAAGCCTGTGAAGTTAGGCCTGGACGATTCCGATAAACATGGCGTTGGCATTATTGTAGGGCTCTCCAAACCTACTCGCTGCAACCTTGGAATACTCTACTTGCTCCCACTGATTATCGGCTGATACCCTTTTTAGATAATGCCGTTCTGAGAAAACATCGCCTCCACGCTCTAGATACTCATCGAAATATTGGTTGTACCCGAGAGGCAAGGTCACCAGCATCACGCCGCCCGATCGCATACAATGATCCCGTAGATTCTTGATCGCGACTGGAATTTTCCGAGGGTCCCGCTCCGCCTCATCCCATCCAACATGTTCTAACGTTGAGATACTGATGATCGCATCGTATTTTTCACGTGGGGCAAAATCAATGACGTCCTCATTGATGAGGCCAGGCGACGAATCATACTTATCGAGAATATCGCGTTGTTGTCTAAATCCGTAATTACTGAGGACATTTCCCACCTCAAGAATTCTTGCCCCTTGCCTCTGAGCTTGCAGGAACCATTCAGCAACCGGTATCTCAATTTTTCTCTCATTTTGATAGGCCAGATTGTAGGTGTGACGGAAGTACTTCAGTCGGTGCCCACAATACTCAAAACTGCCTGACGGAGTCATGAGGAAGTAGAGGTTTTTCAGCATATCCCGGGATCGTCGAGCCCCGACCTCAACGAGCTTCCTGCCAATACCCAGCACCCCACATTTTTCATACAGCAGCCCCAGTTTAGCTTTCATTGCTCAAGACACCTACTTTCTGACCCGTTATTATGTGCGTCAGACGCCCATGAGAGATTTGCGCATCCGTTAATCGATTCTTTTGGCCAGAATGTGACCGGTATACATATTTCTCGCCTCTTCCCCAACCAGATGAGGCACATAGGCATGAGTCGGCCCCGTATGCGATGTTGAATAGCCGCATTCTCGCAAATATTGATCTAACTTTTCATAGCCGTAATGATACTCAATCATCATGTCCGAGAACTTTCTCAGGACAGCCTTGGGAGTCTTGAGCAAGATCTCGTACTCAAAACCTTCGGTATCTAACTTCAGGAAACCATCGGCAATGTCGAAGCGCTTGACTATGTCGGAAAGCGTAATCATCGGAACGGTCTGCCCAGCCTGAGGAGCGAGAAGATTGGCGCCAAACATGTCTTCAGAAGCGGGATCAAGCGTAATACTGCCGGCCTCTCCCCCTACCGCAGACAACAAGATTTCACAGGATGCAGTCAAACCATTTTGCCGTATATTTCTCTCGGCAAGGCGATGATATCCTGGGAAGGCCTCAATACCCACGACATAAGTAGCCCCTTCAAGCAAGAAGTAGACAGCGGTGTCCCCAAATGCCGCACCGATATCGATGACCCGCTTCCCCTTAGGACTGACAGAACCCAGAAACTCACGATAGGGATCAAATGCAAATATCTCGAAGATGGTGTCAAATCCATACTTCCCAAACGAAAATTCTAACTGCCTGCCGTGATAGTCAAAGGTCATAGACTCACCTGACAGTTTTGTTGATGGCAACAAGCTAAACAGATGCGTGTGCAGAATGTATTTTTGCCAGGACTGCTTGGTCAGGGGTAATTCATAACCGTTTCTGAATCGGATAAGACATTTCTCTTTACTCCCATAGCGAACCGACAACGCATCGATCCAATTTCTCGTTGACCGAATCACATAATAGAGACTCCTGATTCTGGCTGCTGCATTGCCCAGGAAGGTTCCATTCGACTCTGTTGCAGAGTTCATGCTCGATCCTTTGCTCATTGTAGGATAATTATCGACCTAACAAAGAGAGATACACGCTCTCTCAGTTACCCTAACCGCTCCACCCAATTCGATGTAACCACTTGCAGGACTTACGACTACAAATGCCAAAGGTCTCACACTATAGGCCGCACTCAATCCATAGACCGTAAAACAGACCACCACCTCCCACGACAAACTGCCGCCACCATTTGCTCTTGCCCAGGCCAGAGCACCACATTTGTTCGTAAGGCCAACTCTACCGGGAGGGAGGGAGTCAGGAAAACCAACACTTGAGCCCGCGAAGCCAGAATCGATTCAGTACTCCTGCAAAATACGCAATCTGCGATGACTAAAGAAGAGCTTGTACACCTTGTATAGAACTCTATTCACCCACAAAGGCATCAGAAAAACCGGCAAGGCAATCCAGAATTCTGGGAAACTCCAATAGTATTTAAACATTTTCCATCGCTTCCCAGAAGGAGTATCCCACCCGCCAACCCAACCGACGAGCATTCCCCTCCAAAGCGCGGCGAAATTCGTTTTTAGAATCTTTCGGATCGATCGACGGGTAAATCTCCCTTCAAACTCCTTCACAATTGAATAGAAATGAATTCCATAAACATTGAATCCTTCATTTACGATCTCCCCGGTCTTGATTGTCGCCCTCTTTATTTCCTCAATTGTAGTTGGGTGGTTTAGGACATAGGGGCCGGCAAGAAAGTAGAATCTACCTGGACCGGAAAGGACATGAAGATAGGCACATGTCGATGCAAACGAAAAACCCACCACATGCCTGCGCGCAATGTCCAAACCTGACAACCCACTCTGCTTCCGCATGATTTGTGTCGATACAAGACCTATCCCAGTCCCTACAACCTCCAATGCTTCGCTGCCATCTCGAAAGAAACCGGACGGTCTACCCTGGATTGCCACCCCTCGAGGAAGATCTGAGTCGAAATTTGCCCAAATCAAATTCAGATCAGGATTGGCCTGGATCAAACCAAGCACAGCATCTATCCCCCCCGGCAATAGTTCGTCATCGTCACTGAACAGCCAATAGAATTCGCCTTTCGCGCGCTCCAGCAGGAACAGACTAGCTGCATCAAGACCAATTTTTGGCCCAGTGAAGTACTGAAAGTTAATGGTCTTCCCCGCGACCATCCTGTCAAATACGTCTTTTGACTCTGCAGTGGTGCTATCGTCTCGCACGACCACTTCTGTCTCTGGGGTTAGCTGCGGCAAGAGGCCTTTCAGCATACGCTCTAGCTCATGCGGACGATTGTATGTTGGGATGCACACACTGAGAGTGATTTTATTTTGGCTATCAATCATGAATCATGCTCGCATGCGGCGAAGAATCGTGGCCGCTTTCATGCTGTTTGACGACTTTCCTTCCCACGGGTTGCATAAATGTTCCCTACCCACATATTCCGCGACTGCTCATCCTTGAGTTGAGGCATGTAAACCAAGTGGGGAGGAGTATGCTTCACGACAAAGCCAGCATCTTCAAGATGGCGTTTCAACTCCTCAAAACCATAATGATATTCAATCACCATGTCGGAGAATTTTTGCAGAATTGCCTTATCCGTATTCAACAAGATATCGTACTCATAACCCTCCACATCCATCTTCAGAATGCCGGAATCGACTCCAAATCTATTTACAATTTCCTCAAGCGTTATTACGGGAATCGAGGTGCCCACTTCGGAGCTCTCGATGCCAACCCCAAACATATCTTCCAGATCGTGATCGATTCTGAGCGCCCCCGGACTCTTCCCCGCAGCAGCAAGAATTATCTGGCAAGAATTTGAGAATCCATTTCTTCGGATGTTCTCTTCTGCCAACCGAAAGTACCCAGGGAAGGCCTCAACCGCATAGACCGCCTTGGCGCCCTCAAGCAAAAACGAGATCGCGGTGTCACCGAACGCTGCTCCTATATCAACGACCTGCTTACCTCGAACGCTGGTAGACTCAAAGAATTCCCGGTAAGGATCGCCGCCAAAAATTTCCAGCACCGTATCGAACCCATACTTCCCAAATGCAAAAGACAACTTCTTACCCTTGTATGTAAAACTGACCGTATTATCCGCAAGCGTTGCCGAAGGGAAATGATGAAACAGATATACACATCGCAGATATTCCAACCAGGAATTCCTGTTGAACTTAAGAACATGGCCCTCTTTAAACCGCGCATGACACTCCTGCGCCAGTCCAAGCCAAACTGCTATTGCAGACGGCCAGTTTACAGTGGTTTTGATAGCGAGCTGCAGTCTTTTCAGTCTAGTTTCCATCAACATTCCCCAATCAAGGCGTTTCTCCGTAGCGTCAGAGCAACTTCCGTGGCATGCCAGCTGCCATCACGATTCAATGGTTACGAGTATCAGGTCGATTTCTTTCCCCTCGCGCGATTGCAAGATCGTTGTCCATCATCATTGCTATGAGCTCACTAAAGGATGTCTTAGGCTTCCAGCCTAAATGGCGCCTAGCTTTCGTTGTATCTGCGAGCCATGGAGTTGCTTCGGCAGGCCTATACAACTGGGGATCTACAACAACATACCGCGTCCAATCGAGCCCCGCATAAGCAAATGCCCGCTCAACAAATTCTTGTATCGTGTGGTTCTCCTGAGTGCCGATTACATAGTCATCTGGCAAATCCTGCTGGAGCATCGCCCAAATTGCCTCAACAAAATCCCCGGAATATCCCCAATCACGCTTCGTCTCTAAATTACCCAGAATTAGTTTTTCGGCCAGGCCGTACTTGATACGCGCAGCAGTTAAAGTAATTTTCCTTGTGACGAAAATATCGGCGCGACGAGGAGACTCGTGGCTAAAACAAATCCCTGAGCATGCAAAAATCGAATATTTTCTCCGATAAAGTTTAGTCAAATAATATCCGGCAATTTTTGAAATCCCATAGGGGGAGTTTGGATTAAACGGGGTAACTTCGCTCTGCGGGGACTCAACCGCATCTCCAAACAGCTCACTACTCGCGGCAAAATAAAATCTAGTCCGCGGCATCACGTCTTTAATGACCGACAGAAGCGAGAGGGTGCTATGGGTATTTGCCTGGAATGTCCCCCAAGGATTCTCAAATGACTTTGGCGTATGGCTTTGTGCAGCCAGGTGATATATTTCGCTCGGCTCTATTGCACACACGACCTTCTTAAGCGAGTTCTCGTCCGTGATGTCAACACGATGGACCGTCAGCTGTGGGCTCGGCAGAAGATGACCGATATTGGAGAAAGAATTTCCGCTCTCGCTTATTGAGGGAGGACGCAATAACCCATGTACCGCGTAACCTTTTTCGAGTAAGAGTTCCGCCAGATAAGAACCGTCCTGGCCATTCACTCCTGTAATTACGGCAACTTTCGTTTCTTTATTCATAGGAATACCGTGCCTAGCTTCCTATCACTCTAAATTCCGGCATCGGAACGATAAACTTTCCGCCCTTACGAAGAAATTCCTCCTCTCGGGTCAGAAATTCCGGCAAGAAATGCCACGCCAAAAGAAAATAATAATCCGGCTTTCGAGCCCTGGATTCATCTTCTGAAATAACTGGAATGCCGGTTCCTGCCGTATATTTACCCCATTTTTGAAGGTTTCTATCCGCGATGGCTTCGATCAAGTCCGGTGTCAGGCCATAAAACTGGAGTGTCGTATTGCCCTTCGTCGAAGCGGCATATCCATGCACCTTCTTACCCTTTGCCACCTCTTGTCGTATCAATGTGACGACCTGTTCCTTCGCATCCAGAATTCGCTTTACGAGCGCGTCATAGGTCTGCTGATGGTCAAGGCCAAGACTGGCCTCCTTGGCTCGCAGGGCAGCGACCCGCCCCTCGGCCCCCGTATCAAGACTGAGGGAACGGCCAGAACCAGCCTTCTTGATGAAGACGCGCACACTGCCCTCATTGATATGCTCTCGCATCTCAACATCACACACCATGAGCCCATGTCGATCCAGGAGCCGTTCAAGGGATTGCAAGGAGTAATACTCAAGATGCTCATGGCAGATTCCGTCGAAGGCATTACGCTCCAAGAAAGACGGGAGATACATCATCTGGATGATCAGCAAGCCCTCATCATCCAGACACTTCACAATATCGGAGACAAAGACATTGGGATCGTCTAGATCGTAAAACATCCCGATGGCGGTAATAATTTTGGCCCGATCTGTCCCAAACGTTTTCTTCCAGACATCGGCATTAAAGAAATCCACGATGATCTTTGTCGTTCCCTGCGTTCCAAACGCCTCCAGGTTTCTTGCCGGCTCGAACCCGATGGTCTTGAGCCCGGCGACCTTATACCCCCGGAGCAATGTGCCGTCATTTGCGCCAATATCGATGACATAGTCGTTCGGCTGAAGATTCCCGATCTTGGCAGCCTTCTCAGCAATGCTATTCAGCTCGTCAGTCATGGTTTTATTGATACCCGATCGGTACCAATAATTTCGGTACATCGCTTCGGCAGAAACCGTGTGCCGAAGCTGCAGCAACCCGCAGCCCCCCTCATTTTGATTACACAGCACCAGTTCGAGGGGCGCCTTGATGCCCTTCGACTTGTCTGGCACGTCGAGAAAGTCGGAAACGTACAAGTCCCCGAGCGACAGAATACTTGTCAGCTTCCTGCCTCCGCAGACTCTGCACCGATCAATTGCCTTGAAATTGACACTGTTCATGATTACCGCTTTCGTAAAGTGTGAGCTCCTACCTTAGTCTGCCCTCATAAAATACGTATCGCCGCCGCTCCAGATAATCCGATACCCATACCCGGCTAGAAGAGTCAACACATCCTCTGTAGACTGCCCACGGCTCAACAAAAAACTCGAGTGTATCGAAATATCCAGTGCGGGCTTCCGCAACAATATTTCGTGAGCATTGCGAAGTGCATCCAACTCATACCCCTCAATATCCATCTTAATGATATCTGGATAAGCGTTATGCGTACGTGCATATTCATCCAACGACAGCATCTCACCATCGGCTCCGGCAAGCGGATCGGAATAGCTGGCTCTTCCGAGAGGGTTTCCGACAGCCCGATTCACAACATCGCCCGTGATCCGGTTTCGCTTAAAGGAATCACGAGTAAACCTTGCGTATTCCGGCGTAAGCTCGAAGGCCACTATCTTCGTGACTCCTGCCGCTGCGGCAAGATAACTGTAGAATCCAATATTTGCACCTACATCAAAGAACGTATTCCGACCCTTCAGCAACTCCCTAAAGTACGGAACTTCCCCCGGCTCGTAATACAATCTGCCCGTATCGCGCCCTCTCCCCTGGTAGCGCACTTCAGTCGTATCGATTCGGCACGGAATCGCGACCTCCCAACATCTCGCTGAGATGGCCACATCTGAATCGGCCACATACAGGGTCTTTGGCAAATAAACATACGCCCACAGCATGAGCTTTGTACGGTAATAATATCTCGTGACCGATTGCAGCAGCCGGCACAACACCGTGCTCATAGCAAGTCTTTCTTCAATGTGGAACGCCGAGAGAAACACGCTTGCGAAAGACGGTTGCACTCTTCAAGAAATTGCTTCAATCATTTGCCTCAACTGAACACGCATACTGTAGCCGCTCTTCACACAGCGTTCACGCCCGGCACGCGCAATCCGTCCCCGCTCCTCATCGTAGGCAAGATAATACGTGATCTTGGCTAAGAGTTCATCGTTTGACGAGAAGAATTCCGCCTCTTTTCCCTCTTCAAAAAATTCCCCATGCCGGCCGGTTCTCTCCGCAAGCATGAACCCGCCGCAGGCGGGAATTTCCACGCTGCGGCTTGTCACTTCATCCCGATTCACTTTGCGCAGGAAATTCAGATTGATCTTTGTGGCGCAAATAGCTTTCGAATAGTCCTCGCCGAAAAGAAACTCGTTCTTCACGACAAGGCGCGGGTGTCGATTCACCCATCCACTCCATCCATTGCCCCACACAGCCACCTGCACCCCGCGTTCGGCAAGATGCAATAATGATTCGGCTCGTTCCTTCTCATACGCGCCGATTGCACTCACGTTGCAAGAAAATCTCGCCAGATCCTTAGCGGTCAAGGGAATAGGCCGATGCACGCGCTCATCGTATGAATCAAGAAAAAGCCTCGTTTGCTGAGCGCCCCACAATTTCAGCTCGCTGAGGTTATATCGCTTCGTCGTAAACACAACGTCATAATACCGTAAGCCCCAGCGATACCACATCGAATGTCCGTGCCAGGCAAACATATCGTCTTCAGAGCACGATACCAACCTCACGGAAGGCATCTGGGCCTTGATGTGCCGCAAGGTCCACGGCCACATCATATTTCCTTTCTCAATCCATACGACATCGAACGGGGCGGATCGAAGGACAGCGCGGGCCTGCCCATTGACACACATGTCATCGATCGGGATTTTCAGTTTCCAGCGCACTCGATAGAGAAAAGTAGGAGGATCAATACGACCTGGGGATGATACTTTTGTATGAGACACGGCCACGACCTCATGTCCGAGGCCTTCTAATGTCCGATAGCGCTGGAATCCTCTCCCATACTCATTCAGATCACCGATAAAGAGAATGCGACTCATGCCGGGATGGAATTGCCGTTACCGCACGGCAAGTACACCGAATGTTTGGCCTGACACCCCTCACATACGGCATAGCCACCCTGCAACTTGAAGGATTGCCTATGGCAGTTCGGGCACTCCAGCAGACTCAGTAGATCTAGCGATTTATTCCTGCTGTTCTGGGAAAACAGCCTCCGAATGACTGCCAGAATCCGCTGTTTGACAATCGCCATCGGTGCCGGGTTCTGAACGAGCTCGGCTGCGCTTGACTGTGGCCCCTCCCAACTCGCATCGCACGCCGGGTTCAGAATCCGATACTTGATTCCGCCGCTCTCCCTATTCCAAAAATACCGGACATGGAAATGGAAGGGAAATCGGGACACCCAGTTCGGGAAAATGGACCGCGCCTTGTTATGAAACAGCCCGACAACTTCTTCGTCCTGGATGTAATGCTTCTTCTTTCTAATGACAAGCTGATTATCAACGTCGCTGATCTCCAGACGATGAAAACCGTAGTGCGTCAATCGCTCCATGAATGCATCGGGCACTTCAATATATCCCGCCTTCCCCACGCGCTGAATCTCGCTCAGAAACTTCTCGGGTTCGGCGGAATGTTCGAGTACATGTGAAGCAATCACAAAATCGAAACTCCCGTCCTTGAACGGCAATCGCTCGCCAAATGCCAGAATAGTCGGCCGATCGTGTACAAGATGGGCGTAGAATCTCTCCTGAGTTTCCTCATAAGCATCGCACAGCACATTGGCCCTGAAATAGGGGGACGCGCCACTTCCAACCTCCAACACGAGCGCCTCCCTGCCGACCGGACAATACAACCGGCGCAACGACCACGCAATTGGATCCATTCCAAGCTTTCTGAATACCCGCATCGGCAGACTTTCGGCTGCTACAGACGCACTTATCATGATCTGTTTCACTGTGCTCCCTTACAATCTCGGCGTGTGACCCAATACCCTCTTAAGTTGAAAAATCCCCCAATCACAGACCCTCTTACCCAGCACCACCAGCAGCACGACATAGAGGTAGTACAAGTAGGAGGCATTAAATCCCAACTTGTTGAGCTCGCGGACGTATTGAAAAAACGCCTTCAATCCTGAGTTCCGATGAACGGCCAAGCTCGGGTAAAAATATTTGGACATATCCTTTTTGATACGCTCAGTGGACGCAATCGCATGTTGTTGGTCTACAAACTCCGTGATGCGGGAAAAACTTTTCAGAAAGTTCAATGAAATTTCAAGGGTGGGGCGACGAGGGATGAATGTCCCCTTCTCTCGATCGAACATGACATCGCCCACGTTGTGCTCATGAGAGGCGTACTGCTGCGTAAAGGGCTCATCAAAATACGCCGAGGGATGCCGCAACACCACTTCGGCAAGCAAATAGAGCTGAATGAGCATCGTTCCATCAAACCGGTCTGTCAGAAAAGGAGCAGCATACTCCCGGCGAATCGTAAACCCTGCGATATAGACGCTCTTCCGGAACAGCTCAACATAGGCTTCAACCCCCGGCTCGAAGAACATTGACTGCTGAAAATATCGAAATCGTTCTTTCCTCTTTTCGTCGTAAATCAGATAGTGCGATTTCATCACGTACCCTAGCCCAGGGTGGCCATGCAAAAAGCCCAAGACCTTATCAATGGCACCCGGCACAAACTCGTCGTCATCACCCATGAAGATCAGCCAGGTTCCACTTGCATGCTTGGCTAATTCACAAAACGTTCCGTCATATCCAATATTTTTCTTGTTCTCCAAATACACCACTGAATACGAGCGGTCCGATCTAAATCCGGCGACAACGTCTCGTATTTCCTGCTGCCTCGGACTGGAGTCCTCGCACACCACCACTTCAATCTCGTCTCCTCGAGATACATCAATGGTTTTCAGCAGCCGCAGAAGTAACTCTGGCCGGTTGTAACTCAAGATACAGATTGACGCGAAAACCGGCTGGCTCATATCAAGGGCTTATGCCGCAGTTTTCCCTGTCGTCGGCTTGGACGCGCCGAGCAATTCCAGCAACGCTTCCACACGTTCGTTCCACGCACGGATGCCATAGACCTCCAGCGTTCGTTTGCGCAAATATTCGCGGTCGAACAATTTGCAGGGCGTTTTCCTGGCCAGAATCGTGACGATTGCATCTGCAATCGAATCTACATCGTCAGGCTGAACTAGCAGCCCTAATTCGCCACCGAGAAGCCCTTCACGGCATCCGTACCCGTCGCTTGCCACAACAGGAACACCACAGGCTAACGATTCGATAAACACAATGCCAAAACCTTCGAACTTTGACGGGAGCACAAACACATCTCCGAGATTGTAATAATCGACCCGTTCACGGTCGGCTGCCGCCCCAGCCATGACCACACTTTTCATAAGTTCCGGATGCTCTGCAAGGATTGCGCTCACACGCTCATCCTGACCGCTTCCGACAATGAGGTAGATCGCATCAGGCACCTTTTCCAGCACACGAGGAAGCGCTTTCAGCACCCGATCCTGCCCTTTATGCTCAAGCGTGGAAAGTCTGGCTAGCGAGAGGATAATCGGGCGCTCTGCGAGTTTAAATCGATCCAGTAGTACCTGACTTTTTTCTTTCATGAAAAACGCGTCCCCATCGACAGCGCTCGGGAGCATGAACATATGGTCTTCGACTTCCGGGAATTGCCTGAGAATCAACTTCTTCGTATATTCCGAAATCGTAATGATCATCCGCGCATCTGAAATCCCACGGCGCTTCAAGCAGTTCTTCACATCAAGCACTTCAATTCCATAGAGAGCCAGCGTGTACGGCGTTCCCCGCAACGCCTTCAGAAACGCGCACACCGGGGAAAAATTCAAATGCGCACAGAAAACAAAATCCGGGCGATCCACGAAGAACCGCCATATGAATCTGGCGGCAAAAGAAACCTTCGCCCACAACTGTCCCTCTCGTCGCTCAACAAGAATGATGTCTGTCCCGGCGTGAGCGAGCGCGGAAAGAAAATCTCTGTTGAACTTTTCAATTCCCCCGATCCGCCTGACGTCGCCGGCGACAAAAAGAACTTTCATCAACGTGCACTCCGGCGAAAGGCCCCGTGCCACGGGGTGGCCCGAACCGCAAGAGAATCCATCACACAGGAGTAGATTCCATACAGTACCCACCGGCGATCCAAATGATTAGCAAATCGACCCGGATTGTCGTGTGAGGTGCAGTATTCGGAACATGCTTCTATCAATCCAAGAAACCCCTCAACCCGGCCTCTTATCCAACGACCCGAGCATTCCGACGGAACGTGGGACTGGACTTTAGTAGCTGATCGTATGACCCTTGGGCGACTATGCGGCCGCTGCCAAGCTCCACGATTACATCACAGCGTCGCACGGTGGTAAGCCTGTGAGCGATGAGCAGGATTGTGAGATTACGATCCAGTCCATCAATGGCATCCATCACTGACTGTTCAGTCGTATTATCGAGAGCACTGGTGGCCTCATCAAACACCAACACGCTCGCACGCTTGTACAGGGCGCGAGCAATGCCGATTCGTTGCCGTTGCCCCCCGCTCAGCCGGATGCCGCGCTCTCCAACAAGCGCACCATATCCTTCCGGTCGGCTCTCGATGAAATCGGCAATTTGCGCTTGCCGCGCCGCCAGCTGGACCCGCGGTGCATCAATGGCCGCCAGCGGGACACCAAAAGCGATATTCTCGGCCAGGCTGGCATCCGCGAGGAAGATATTTTGGGGCACATGGGAGATGGTTCGCTGCCAGGCCCTAAGACGCTTGTCCAAGATGGGCTGACCATCCACCAAGACATCCCCCTCGGTAGGAACGAGCAGCCCCATCAACAAATCCAGCATGGTGCTTTTCCCACTGCCGGTGCTCCCCACAAAACCGATCCGGGATCCTTTGGGGATTGTGAGACTGAGCCCATCCAATACCCAAGGGCCTTCAGGGCTATAGCGAAAACGGACCGCGTTAAAAATAATCTTGTCGTGAAATACTAACGGAGCCGGGGCAGGTTGCAGAGACTCCGCGGGAAGAGGCTGCTCCAGTAAATCGAGCGTATCAACGACTGACGCATGACTTCCAACAATCACTGCCCACGCGTTATAGCCCTGCTGCAGAGCCGGCAGCAGGCGTTGCGCGCCAAACACTAGCGCGCCAAGTACCGGCAAGACCATGGCGAGTCCGCCAGGCTGATGCCCCAAATTATAGGCCAGAGCGGCAATCACGATCATCCCCAATGCCTCAATGGCATATCGAGGACAATGCCCCATGAAGATATTATTCCCCTGCGCCAACCGGGCCGGATGATCTGCCTGACGGTAAACATCGCAGTACACCGGTTGAGTCCCGTCTAAGAGCACATCACGAATGCCACCCAGCCCTTCTTGAAGCGCTTTAATCACTTGCGTCTGCTCATAGGCAATACGTTCACTGTTGCGATTGAGTTTTCTCCTGAACACCCAGGCAATGGCTCCATAGGTGGCACCAAAGCCAACCGTCGTGGCAAAAGCCATGACCGGATCAATGGCAATCAACGCAAGGGTGACAGCCACCAACAAAACCATGGAGCTCATCAATGTTAGTACAGGCAAGAGCACCCCGAAAACCACGCTGTTGACCTTGTTTGTGATGCCGTTGATCACCTCGCTGCTATTGCGGGCGACATGCACCTGATAGGGCTGGTACAGCGTCCGACGATAGACTTCAATGCTCAAATCGGCGCCACTGGCAAAAGCAAGTCTGGTACTGGCCCACAAGAGAAGGAGACGGATTACTCCCGCCACCAACGCAGCCACTGCAAAACCTACCGTGAACGGCAACACCAATTGATCGGCTGATGTGACCCCCCAAACCCGGACCAGTTCCGCGACCATCGGACTCTTAAATACAACCTCCGGTGCAGTGATGATTCCAATAAATGGCAGCACGGCCCCCAAGCTCACAATCTCGGTAAAGGCACTCACCAGCATAAGAACCAGGAGCAGCCTAAACTGATTCTGACGCCGGCCACTGAGGTGCTGCCAGAGACCTCTTAGTATGTTGGGGAGGCTATCGCTTTTCGATAGAGAGGACATGGCTCACCATCTCTGAGGACCGGTCGGATGACAACTGCTGCTACGCATGAAGGGGAAACAACGAATGGAGATGTCCAGAGCGATCAAGTCCAGATCCAGAAAAACACGCTGTTTGAAGGAGAAGGTAAACTACACAGAAGACAATTACTCATTGGATTAACATAACCCTAGGGCTCAATGAATTATCACTCATGCTGGTCCAAAACATCGTACCCATGCCGCTTCACCAGTTTATCCCGTTCGGCAGCCTTCAGGTCTGCGCACACCATCTCCGCAACCAGTTGATCGAACGTAATTTTCGGCACCCAACCCAGCTTGGCCTTTGCCTTCGAGGAATCTCCGAGAAGCGACTGCACCTCGGCCGGACGGAAGTACCGTGGATCAACGGCAACAATACACTTTCCATCAACTCCATACCCCTTCTCATCAATCCCTGCACCTTCCCACCGAATGGAAAGCCCCAACTCTCCGGCCACCGCATTAATGAAGTGCCGGACGCTGTACTGCACGCCGGTGGCAATGACAAAGTCTTCCGGACGCTCCTGCTGCAACATGAGCCATTGCATTTCAATATAGTCCTTCGCATGCCCCCAATCACGCTTGGCATCTAAATTCCCTATGTACAGAGTATCCTGGAGCCCGACCTTGATTCGTGCCAGGCCACGAGTAATCTTGCGAGTGACAAAATTCTCACCGCGAATGGGAGATTCATGATTGAAGAGGATGCCGTTGCAGGCATAGATCCCATACGCTTCCCGGTAATTGACCGTAATCCAGTAGGCGTACAATTTGGCGACGGCATAGGGAGACCGTGGATAAAACGGCGTGGTTTCCTTTTGTGGCGTTTCCCGGACCAATCCGTACAACTCAGATGTCGAAGCCTGATAAAATCTGGTCTTTTTTTCAAGACCGAGAATGCGGATCGCCTCCAGCATTCGCAACGTCCCTACGCCGTCAACATCCGCAGTATATTCGGGAGACTCGAAGGACACAGCCACATGACTTTGTGCGGCAAGATTATAGATCTCATCAGGCTGAGTTTGCTGAATTACACGCGTTAAGTTGGAGGAGTCCGTCAAATCACCGTGGTGCAAGAAGACCCGTACGCCTTCTATATGCGGATCACGATAGAGATGGTCGATCCTGGCCGTATTGAAAGAAGACGCACGGCGCTTGATGCCATGCACGACGTACCCTTTGTTCAGCAGGAATTCCGTCAAATAGGCCCCGTCTTGACCTGTGACGCCGGTGATCAGCGCTTTTTTTGCCACGACCGCCCCCCTCTCTCACGTTTCTCCCGACCGTTACACCGCCTATACAGCGGCCGGATCAGTTGCGACCAATCCCTACCGGCTCCGCTTGTTCCACTGTTACGCATGCTTCTCGATCACCCCGGGCCGCTCCAGTTCGCCCATAACCTGGGACACGCACACATCAAGTTCCAACCGGCCGGCCTCCACGGTGAGGTCCGGCTGATCCGGAACCTCGTAGGGCGATGAGATGCCGGTGAATTCCGCTATCTGTCCGGCACGGACCTTCTTGTACATACCTTTTACATCGCGCGCTTCACAGACTTCGATCGGTGCGTCGCAATAGATCTCGATAAAGTCGCCCCGCACGACCATGCCACGCACACGTTCGCGGTCTGCGCGATATGGCGAGATGAAGGCGGCTAACACGATCACGCCCGCTTCCATAAACAGCTTGCCCACTTCGCCGATACGGCGGATACTTTCCGACGATCCGAAGCCGAAAACCCCAAGTCGCCGCAGAGTCCATGACGCACATTCCCGCCATCCAGGACGAACGACCGGCAGCCGCGCTGGTGCAAGCGCTCTTCGACCGCGTGGGCGAGCGTCGATTTGCCGGACCTGGACAGTCCCGTAAACCAGAGAACTGCGACGCCCGTTCTGCGATTCACGACGCGCGCGAGTCACGGTGGCATGATGCCAGACGACATTGGTCGATGCCGGAGAACTAGTGTGTGCCGAGTGCTGAATGGGCTTAATCGACATCCGTAGACTCATTGTTACACTCGATACGCTACGCATAACTACAGCAACCAACGACCCCCATTCCATCTCACATTGAATTAAGACAAGAAGGCGGCGATCGCCTCCACCACCTCAGTCTGCTGCGCCATGGTCAATTCGGGATAGATGGGAATGGCGAGGGTTTCGTTGGCGGCCCGTTCCGATTCCGGGAAGTCTCCCACTTTGTGCCCCAGGTACTTGAAGCACTCTTGTAGATGGAACGGAACCGGATAGTAGATTTCCGCACTCTTGATGTTCACGAGTGCTTTTAAGCGGATAGGCGATTCACACGAACTAATTGACCGGTGAGCTGATGCAGCGATGTTAGCGCGTCATGAATTCGGTGCGCTTGCCCTTCGAAATCAGGATCAAATGTGCAGACAACGATACCCGCATGCGAAGGCTGCTTGGTATGCAGTTGCACAAAATGTTTGCGATTAAGGGTCAAGATGGCACGACCATCCGCTGAAGCCATTTCGAGCACGATGTTATCAGGAATCGATTGCTGGGCTTTTCCTGCTTCATGGAGAGTGAGCACGTTGTGCCCGAGTCTGCGCAAAGCCTCAACCGCCGGCAACGGAAAATTTTCGTCAGCAAATAGCCGTGCCATCGACCCTAGGCAGACTCATTCTCTCGTATCTGTCGCTCAATCTCTTCTTTGTGCGCGCGAACGTAAGCCCATGCATTAGCAAGATCTTCGGCCCGCAATGTGGGATAACTTTTCAAGATGTCCCCTTCGCTCATGCCCATTCGTCTGGCTTGTTCTAATACCCAGACAGGGATTCTTGTCCTCGCAAGACACGAATCGCCTCCGCACACGCCTTCCAGATTGTCTATGCCTGGGTAGCCTTCTCCAATTTCACGCGCCACCCATTGAAGCAATTGAGCCTTCTCCCCACGGGTCATGGTGCTGAGTAATTTTTCAGCTTCTTGAAGTGTGCTCATCAGTGTACCTTTCAGGCATACGACCGTTGGTCTCGATCAAGCCATGCCCGCCTTGAATCATTCAACACCTGCGCAAAGGGTAGCACTCTCGTTCCTTAATGTCACCAGCCTTACACGTAGAACGCCGCGAAAGCCTCCACCACCTCGGTCTGCTGCGCCATGGTCAATTCGGGATAGATAGGAATCGCGAGGGTTTCGTTGGCGGCCCGTTCCGATTCCGGGAAGTCTCCCGCCTTGTGACCCAGGTACAGGAAGCACTCTTGCAGATGGAACGGAACCGGATAGTAGATTTCCGCGCCGATGCCTTTCTGTTTCAGATGCGCGATGAGGTCGTCCCGCCTCTCAACCCGCAGCACGAACTGATTATAGATGTGGTAATGCTTGATGCCTTTGTCGCGATACACAGGCTCCGGCAACCGGACCTTGCCCTTCTGCACCAGGCCGCTCTGCCGGAACAACGTTTCATAGCGTGCGGCATTCTCCTGCCGGCGCTTGGTCCACCCGTCCAGATGATTCAGCTTCACATTGAGCACGGCGGCCTGAATCGTATCGAGCCGGAAGTTGCCGCCGATCAGTTTATGGTAGTACTTCGGCTGGCTGCCGTGAACGCGCAGGATTCGTATCCGTTCCGCGAGATCGGCGTCGTTGGTGACCACCATTCCCCCGTCTCCTAAACACCCAAGATTCTTGCTCGGGAAAAACGACAGGCAGCCGATGGTCCCCATACTGCAGGCCCGCCGGCCGTCGCGATATTCCGATCCGATGGCCTGCGCGGCATCCTCGATGACACCCAAATTATGCCGCTTGGCCAGCTCCATGATCGGCGCCATGTCTGCGCACTGACCGTAGAGATGCACCGGGATGATGGCTTTGGATTTGGGTGTCATCGCCTGGCTGATTTTTGCTGGATCGATGTTGAAGGTCTTGGGGTCGATGTCCACGAGCACCGGCTTGGCTCCTAACCGGGCTACCACGCCTGCCGTGGCGAAAAATGAATAGGGCGACGTGATCACTTCGTCACCGGGACCGACCCCGAGTGCCATGAGCGCGATCAGAAGCGCATCGGTACCCGACGTCACGCCGATTCCGTACTTGGCCTGGCAATAGGCGGCTACCCGCTCCTCTAACTTGCCGACTTCCGCCCCCAGGATAAACGCCTGGCTCTTGAATACCTGCTCAACGGCGTCCAGGATTTCTTTTTGTAGTGGTTCGTGATGCGCTTTCAGATCGAGTAATGGCACTCCCATGTGGTCTCCTTCTTTCGGCTAGCTTCTATGATTGATAACTCTTCGTGACGAACTGCTGACCTCCGCGCGACAAGCGCGAAGAGCGCGACTTGCAGGGCGCGCAAATCCGTTTCCTACCAGTCTCGCTTGTCCCGCCAATCTCGCCCGTGTCCAGGCCCCTCACACCGGCGCCACATCGTTCACGTCAATCTCCACCGCCGCTGCTTGTTGGATCAACCGGATACCGAGGACCAGGCGATGCCGCTTTTCTTTTCGCAGCAAAATGCCATGTACGCCCTGCAGCGGTCCACGCACCACCTCGACCGTCATGCCTTCGTGCAAATAGGGATGGGGATCGTACGGAAGGACGCTGGTCATCAGTTTTTTTAAGGCTTCGATCTCATCGTCGGGAATAGGCTCCGGGCGACTTCCGCTGCCCACAATCTCCACCACTCCTGCCACTTTCTGGACCGGTAACTTCTCTTGCTGCCCGAATCGCACGAAACAATAGCCGGAAAAGAGCGGCGTCTCGATTTCTTTCTTGCGATCCTTCCACTGGCTCAACCGCTTCACAGTAGGAAGCAGCGGTTCGATCCCTTGCGTCGCCAGTTGATCACGCACCAGTTTCTCGTGACGCGACCGGGTCCTTAATGCGTACCAGTGGAGTGTGTTTGTTTGGCTCATTTGGTTAGTTTGGCTTGTTTGGTGCGGAGGTATTTGATAAGGCCGGAAATGATTCTTGCCGTTTTGTCGGCCTGGTTATAGATCGACTCGAATGCGTCCTTGGATAGATACCCTTGATCTACTCCGATGTACAAGTGACTTTGGACTTCAGCAGCCGAGGACATCGCGATGAACAGAAACTGCATGAACTCCTTGTTTGACCGACGGACAAATCCTTCGGCAATGTTAGCCATTACAGACCCGGCAGCACTTTGAATTTGGCTACAGAGTCGCACATCTTTTTGCCAGGTTGAACTCTGATGAACGGCTTCGTACACCTGGCGCGTTAACTGCCTGGCTTCTTTCCAACAATCCAAGTCTTCAAAGCGGGTGAGTTTCACGGTTGGTCTCGTTTGTTTGGTTTGTTTATTTGGCCGGAATCAGACTATCCAGATGAACGAGATAAACCAGACAAACCTCTTTAACTAGATGAACAGTCCCCGAACACAGCTTCGCCCTCTCACTTACAGTGAACAAAAACAACGGCTTCTCCAGACTCCTCAGATCGGCGGCCCGAGCGCCAAGATCTTTGCGTCTGGAATATGATGCCGGCCCAGGTTCGCTCTCTGCCGCACCGTCCCGTCAAGATCCGCCAGCAATACTGCGTCGAACTCCCACTCAGTCAAGGTTTGCGGCCGCCAGACAGGATAGGACAAGAACGAGGCCTGCTGCTCGTCGTCCACAAACCCCACCAACACCATGTTCATTTCACGAAGCGACAAGTACGCCATCTCTGCCAGTTCACCGGTTCCGTAGATCACCACTCGTTTCATACCGCTTTCTGCCGCGCGCGACAACGTCTGCCTGAGCCGGGCGCGCATATCGCGATAATGCGCCAATGAATATTGCATGTAGAGATAGGTCAGACGAGATTTCTCGGCAAACCCCTGCGGAGTCAATAAATACCGGACGCGATGGGAAGGAATCGTGGTGATTTTAATGTAGCCTTTGCGGGCTAAGCGTTTGACGTACAAATTTGTCAGGCCAAGAGCCACACCCAACTTCACAGCAAGGGACCGCTGTGTGACGGCGCCATCCCGCTCCAACTCTGTCAGTAGAAGAAGATCCCGTTGGCCTTGAAGATTCATACGGTTAGATGAGAAACGAGCAAGTACGTTCAGGATATGAACACAAGTGGATGGGGGAGTCAAGAAAAAAGGCCGCAACAAATAGGTTCACTGTCCGCCAAAAACAACGACGTCGACAGCGTGCGGGCAGGAATAGAAGAGTGGCTCACTACAATTATATGTGGAGTATCGTTAAAGCTGCCGGAGTCTTGGCAACATGACCGACCGCCGCCGTGACATGATCTACGGTCAAGCGATCGAGGCAATCCCAAAATGGACACACGTCACCGATGCATTTTTCACAGGTGGGAACATCGGGCCGCAGCAACACCCCGGTTCCCAACGGCTTCCACCTCACCGGCAAATTATTTCTCCGTGGGTCGAATAGGCTGACCGTCGCCGTGCCAAGGGCCGCTGCAAGGTGCGCCGGCCCAGTCGCCCCGGATACGACGACCCGGGCGTCAGCGATCACGGCCATCAATTCCCGGACCGAGAGGCGCCCCATCAGATTATGGATTCCGGGCGGGAGAGATCTCTGCGACAGCGTGTCGCGCTCGAACTCCGTTCGCTCAGTCTCACTGCCCGTCAGAACAACCCCGTACCCTTCTCGCGCAAGCTCGGCAGCGAGATCGCGAAAATGCTCCGCTCTCCAGCGCCTGGCGGATCGGCCGCCGGGATGGACCACGACGCGACGATTCGGCAAGTCTGTCCAGTACTGCGCGGCGGCGCTCCGCTCTTCACTGCTGAGAACCAGTGTCGGACGGTTCACCGGACCCGGATTCAGACCAAGCCCTTTCAGCATCTCCACGTTGTACTCGGATTCATGTTTCATAAACTCGCTACGATGTTCGTATATCCGCCGATTGGCCAATGGGCTATACCAGCGAAATCCTGTTGCCACACGCAGCGGGACACGCGCCAGGAATGCCGACCACATGAGCTGTCTAAACGGCTTGAGAAAGACCGCCGCATCCACCCCATCGGAAAACGCGGCTCGCAGGATACTCGGCGCATCCGTCCACCGTATTGTCCGGACATAGTCCACATCAGGATGACGATCGAGGATAGGAGCAACAATCGGACTCGTCAGAAATCCAATCCTCACACCGGGAACCAGGTTCCTGAGTTGCGAGGCCACCGGAAGAGAAAGAATCACATCCCCGATACCATCCGGCCTGACGATCAGGACATTCATCGAGGCGCCTCACTTAGATCGAAGTGAACGCATGGCGCAAGTATCGCGACTAGCGGGAAAGGCGAGAAGTGCCGGGAGGATATGCGCCTGAATCTTGCCGTTCCTGCATTTCCCATCTGTTCCGCGATTCTCCCACGTGCGCGTTTCGCGCCTGTCACGCTCGTCTTGCCTGTCGCACCGCGTCGAACACCTGACCAGGCTGCACAAGCTGCAAACATTCCAACGGCACGGAATTGTAGCAGACACGGCTGAAACAGGGACGGCAGGAGACCGATCCGGTCAACACACGATGGCCTGTTCCGTACGGGCCGGTTCGAATCGCGCTGGTCGGCCCGAAGATGGCCGCAACGGGAACACCAAGCGCCGCCGCGATGTGCATCGGTCCGGAATCGTTCGTGATCATCGCCGCGGCCTTCGACAGAAGCGCCGGCAGGCTGCCGATCGGAACTGCGCCGGTCAGATCGACAAACGGACTGTTCGTCAGCGTTCTAAGCTGCTCGACATCATGCCGGTCACCGGCGCTTCCGATCACGACAACCGGACCCAGACCCTCCTGATGCAGTCGATCGAGGACCGCGGCAAAGGAACCGGGAAACCACCGTTTCGTCGGCCAGCGCGCCGACACATTCATCGCAATCCATGGCTGGTCGAGCGCAACGCCTTTGCTTCGGAACAGCTCCCGCACCATCGCCATATCGGTGTCGAGGATTTTGAACCGAAATTGCGGCGATCCCTGCTCACGAACCCCCAGTGCCGACGCCACGAGGAGATATCGGTCGACGGCATGCATCTCTACAGTCGGCACCTCCACCCGTCTTGTGTAGAACCAGGGACTCCCTTCTCTCCCATTGGCAAAGCCGATACGTCTGGGCGCGCCGGACAATCGTGCGAGGATTCCGCTCCGGAACAGACCCTGCAAATCGATGGCAAGGTCGAACCGCTCGGCCCGCAACGCCCACGCCTGCTTGAGCCAACTGCCTACCGTCCCCTCCACCGGCCACACGCGGTCCACCCCCTCGGCTCGCTCGACAAGCTCAGCCCACTGGCGTTTGACCACCCAGGTGAGATGTGCGTCCGGCCACTGTGCCTTGAGGGCCGACACGACCGGAAGCGCATGCACGATATCCCCGAGCGAACTTGGTTTGATCAGAAGAATGCGGCTGTGGTTCAGCGCGGAAGAGCGGGACTCAATCGGGAGCACGTCTGCGAATTGCACCGGCCAACCTTCCCAGCGAAACAACCTGTATCACAGCAAGGCGGAGAAAAGAGACACTCTCATGATGCGCGCAGAACCCACATTGGGTTATCTCTTCGTCACAGCATAGGCACGCACCGGCGAGGCATACAGACGATCGAGCAGCGCTTTCCCATTGTCCCCGCCTGCCGTTTCCCGCCGTTCGGCTAACGATCGGCAGAGACGCTGCCACGCCCGCAGATAGGGCAGCGGCGTCAAATGGCGCCGGAGGTTGCTGTGTCCACTCACAATCCTGGATACCCATTCGTAATTGCCGGGGATCACGGATTCGTCACAACCTTCGACCGGAGGTTTCTGACTCGTCAAACATATCGTAATATTTCCGCCATCACGCGAGATCAGATGCCAGACTTCATGTAACCCGTGTTTCTTGGCCAACCTGCGCAACGACACGACGTTGAAATTATAAAGGTGCGCCTCATGAAACGTGCTGTGCGGCGCCTGACAGGTTGCCTCCACATTCGGCACTTCCACGACAAGCATGCCGTCGGATTTCAGCCAGGATCGCAGTAGGTCCAACACGGAACCGGGATCCTCCGTGTGCTCCAGCACATGCCAAATCGTCACGAGATCGAACGATTCCGGAGGGAACGCCGCGTCCTGCACAAATCCCACCTGGACTGCCAGCCCATATTCTTGGATCGAGTAATCCGCATACCCTTTGTTTGGCTCAATCCCGTTCACACGATGCCCCAACGATTGGAGCAAATAGGCAAATTCTCCCCCTCCGGTCCCTACGTCCAGAATGGCTTTCCGGCCGGACAACAGCCGGTCAATCTTCTCAAAGCGCGACAACGCCACATGACCCGCGCGCAACACATGCTTCGGCTTCGGTCTGTAGGCGTGCTTGTAGGCAAGCCGATACTCATCTTCGTAAAACTGCCTGGCATCATGCGGGCGAGGATCGGACCAGACGAGCCCGCAGGATCGGCAAATCACCGTCCGTAACGGCTTCCCGCTGCGGCTTCGATTCGAGAGAGTCGAGACCTCGGAACCGCCACAGAGGTTGCAGGGGATCGAAGAAGATTCTGCTTGTTGGCTGATCGCCATATTCCACTCCCGTTCACGACACGGGGAATCGTTCAGCATCGCTTCCCGGTAGACACACTATAGGTGCGCGCTCGATCCGACGCAAGCGCACCATCACTCTCTGGGCTTCTCCTCGCTCCGGAATCAGTTGCGGATGTGCCCCCGACAATTACCCTCAAGACTCATACGGCTTCTCGCATCAATCAGCAGCCAGTCTACAGCCTCAGCAAGCGAGCACGCCACCCAGTCAGGAACCGTCCCCGACGCTTTCAGTCCTTCCACCTGTTCCGGAAGAACGGCTCCCGTCGTCACCAAGATGCTCCGCGATCCGACGCGCTTTGCCAGGTCGATATCACGGGCATGGTCCCCGATCAGATACGACCGCAAGAGATCGATTCGCTGCTCGCCTACGGCTCGATCGATCAGGCCACGATCGGGTTTCCGGCAATCACACCCATCATCGGGATGGTGGGGGCAGACGTAAATGGCATCGAGCGAAACCCCCGCTTCGCCGAGGAGGTATCTCAGCTTCGCGTGAATACCGTCAAGATCGCCGGCCGAGAAGAATCCCCTCGCAACCCCCGACTGATTCGTCACAACGATCAACCGCGCGCCGGCCTGTTTCAGCCTCGACAAGGCCTGCGCCACACCAGGAAATAATTCGAACTGGTCCGACGATCGGATGTAGCCTGGATCTGGGTTCAGCGTTCCATCGCGATCCAAGAAGATTGTAAAACCGGACAAAACGTTTGTTTGGTTCGTTTGGTTGGTCTCGTTTGTTTGGTTGGAATCAGACGCACCAAACAAACCAGATGAACGAGATAAACCAGCCGAACTTCCCAGCTGTTGCACCGCCGCTTCGTATACCCGATCGGACGGCACCCTTGTCATACAACGGTGGTCGATCGGGCATTCCCTCAAGAAGCACGGGGCGCAATCGACCGGCTCGCGCACGATCGACTGTTCCTGCCCATAGGGTGAGGTGGTCCGCCAGTCCGTCGGGCCAAAGACCGCGACAACCGGCACACCAAAGGCGGCTGCAATATGCATCGGACCGGTGTCGTTGGTCAGGAGCAGGCGGCACCGCTTGGTCGCAGCCATCAATTCGCGAATCGTCGTGGTGCCGGACAAGACGACGGACTTCGCCTCGACAAGCGTTGCAATGGTTTTCCCCAGCGACTCCTCTCCCTTTGCACCAAGAATCATCACCGCCGCTTCTTTTCCCTCGTCCTTCCGCACTCGGTCGATTAGCCGCCGCGCCGCCTCCGCAAATCGTTCCGGCAGCCAACGTTTGGCGCTCCCATACGTCGATCCTGGATTAATCCCGATCACAACATCGGCAGGTCCGATACCAGCCGATGCAAGCTTCGATTCCATTGTGCGTTCTTCGCCGGCTGAAATAGCCAGCGCCGGAGCGGACGGTTCTCCGGCCAACCCCAGCGGCTTGAGCAAATTCCAGTAATACCCGACTTGATGGATGAGAGTAGCCCGATCAGGAACGGCAACCGGATCGGTGAGAAAAAACACGCGACCATCGGTTGCATACCCATATCGACGGGCAATTCCCGCGAGCCAGGTGAGGAACGCGGCCTCGAATGCATTCTGAAACAACACCGCCAGATCGAACTGATGCCGCCGCAAGGTGCCCGCAAGCGTCCATTTTCCCGCGAGTCCCGCATGAATCTCTTTGTCGTTGTAGACCACGATACGGTCCACACCTGAATACCCGATGAACAATTCCGCGACCGAAGCCTTGGCGAGCAACGTCACTTCCGCCTGAGGAAATAGAGATCGGAGCCCGCGGAGCGCCGGCTCACACATCACTGCATCGCCGATCCAATTCGGCGCCCGCACGACAAGACGATGAATCGATTCTCTACGCACGCGCCTGTTCTCCGTCCCCCAACACCAGCCTACGCAGTCGCTCCTCTCCTCTCACAACCTCCGCCCGCACCCGTAACGCCCACCAGGAATCATGCGGCACAAGAAACGGCGGGAGCTTGCCTGCATCCTTTTCGGTCGTCAGCACAATGTCTGCCCCGCCAGACTGTGCAGCAACGCGAATCCGACGGACATCGTCCGCATCGTAACGATGATGGTCCTGAAATACTGTCTCGCCGACAACATCGACCCCTGCCGACAGAGCGGACCGTCGAAACGACTCGCTGTTCCCGATGCCGCTCACCAGCCACACGGATTTGCCTCGGCACCAGTCCAGCGGCTTGCCCTCCTCTGTCTGCACCGACACACAGGAGTCTGCCTTGAACACCACTTCTATTGGGTCATTGTATTGCAGACCGGCTGCCCATAGTCGGCTGTTTATCGCTTCGACCTCTTCCTTTGAATCGGCCCTTGTCACCACCACCGCCGTCGCACGCACGAGGCCCTGCAAAGGTTCGCGCAGCCGTCCGGCAGGCGCCATGGCATCAAGCCCGGTTGCATCAGTCGCGTCCAACAACACCAGATCAACATCCCGGCGAAGACCAAGATGTTGAAACCCATCGTCCAGTATCATGCAATCCACCGGATACTGCGCCAGTACCCATTGGCCCAGTTCTGCACGATCGGCTCCAACCGCGACGACTGCTTTGGGACATCGCCGCGCAAGAAGAAACGGCTCGTCCCCCGCCTCTGATGGACCGGCCAGAATTGTGACGCCATCCGACACAAGCTGCTGCGAGGCCCCGCCCGCACGCTTATACCCACGGCTTAAGACAGCCACCCGCCGTCCCTGGGACTGCAACCATTGGGTCAGAAGAATGACGACCGGCGTCTTGCCGGTTCCCCCTACGGTGAGATTACCCACGCTCACGACACGGCAGGGTATCTGCGAAGAACGGCACCAACCGAAGCGATAACATGCATGCCGCAATCGGACGATGAGGCCATACAGAAATGCCACTCCATACAGGCTTTTCCGAACCGGCCGTCCTGGATGCAAGAGTGCCATGTCAGTTCACGCCGCTCATATCAAGTTGCCGCAGAGTTATTCGCGCATTCGTATCTCGTGAAGCGTATCTCCTATCCCGCGAACAAAGATGGCGCCTCTCCCTCTGTCCTGCGCTTCACGACCGACGTGCGGTAGAGACCGGCACGGGGATCAGACAGGATTCGATCAACTCCAGGCTCCGGTTTAAGGCGCCTTGATTGTCCAGGACCACACGTTTGGCAGCCTGTCCCACTGTATCGCGGGCATTCTGATCGGCCAACCACTCACTCACGCATCGGACCAAATCCTCGACACCCGCCACGCGTCGACCTCCTCCCGCCTCATCTAACAACGCCGCCACTTCGGCACAATGGTCGGTATAGGGTCCGAACAGCACAGGTGTTCCCCAGACTGCCGGTTCCAGCAAATTATGTCCGCCTACTGGAATCAGTGTCCCACCCACAAATGCCACGACCGCTTCTCGATAGGCACGAGCCAGTTCACCTCGGGTATCCAAGATAATGACCCGCGGGCCGGCCGCCGTGTCACCGATCCGGCTTTTGCGTTGCACAGTGAACCCGGCTTCGCGGATCATCGCCCCGACCCGGTCGACTCGCTCAATATGCCGTGGTGCCAGCATCAGCACAGCCGATGGATGCAGCTTCACAATCTCCCCATAGGCAGAGACCAGCAATTCCTCTTCACCAGGATGGGTACTCCCGGCCAAGATCAACCGCTCATGATCGGCTAATCCAAAGGTTCGGCGCAGAGACGATTCCCCGCTCATGTCCGGCAGGGGCTGATCGAACTTGATATTGCCGGTCGTATGCGCGACATCTGGATTTGCGCCCAATGCCACGATACGCTGCCGGTCACGGTCGGATTGCATCAAGCACAGGCTGATCGATTGAAGGACCGACCGATACAACTCGCGGATGCCTCCGACATCTTGACGGCGAAACGAGCGCGACGACAACCGCCCATTGACCAGCACGACCGGGACCCGCCGGTCCCGCAATGTCCAGAGCAAATTGGGCCACAACTCGGTTTCAACGAACAGGTAAAGCGCGGGACGCAGCCGATCGATCATGCCCGCAACCACCCACGGCAAATCCAGCGGAGCATATCGATGTTCGGCCACACCGGCCAGCCGTTGCTCGACCGCTTCGCGGCCTGTTTCAGTGACGGTCGTCACGATGTACCGATACTCAGGGTGGCGGCCATGCAGGGCCTTCACCAACGGCGCAGCAGCCACCGCTTCTCCCAGCGAGACGGCGTGAACCCAGATGACTGGTTTATCTGGTTGATCTCGTTTATTTGGTTTGTTTGGTTCATCGTGTGTGCTTGGTTGATCGGGTTGATTTCGCTCTCCTGCACGAAACAAACAAGAGAAACCAAATAAACCGTTTTCAAATCCCAGCCTCTGCGCCAACCCTGGACGGCACCGAGGTTTGGCCAGGAGCACGCACACGATGACGGGAGCAGCAAGGATCAAGCCGATGTTATAGAGTAACTTCCACATTGAAAAGCCGTTGCCCGTCACACGTCATTCGTCAATCGACAAATTTCCCACGCCGCGCAGGCATCGACCTACCCGTGACGACTAACCCCCTGCTCCGCCTGATCGGTCAGCCGATTGAGGGTCGTCTCAAGTTCAAGGCGGGACACTTCCAGCGCCGCGTCGTCTGCGTCACGCGGAACCCAGAAGGGGTCTCCATAGAGGAATAGGCCGCGGGAAAATGGATACGGGACCATGTAACGGTCCCAGCTCGCGAAGAGTTTTTTTTTGAGCAGGCAAAGGCCAGGGGGACAATCGGGAGGCCTGTCGCCTTCGCCAGCTGAATGACGCCAAGCTTGGCGACATGGCGCGGGCCCTTGGGGCCGTCCGGCGTCACGACTACATCCTGTCCTGACCGGCCCAATCTGATCAGCGCGCGAAGCGCCCCGGCGCCGCCGCGTGTACTTGATCCACGCACAGCCTGATGCCCGAATCTCGCAATGATGCGCGCGATGATCTCTCCGTCACCATGCTGACTGATCAAAACATGGGAACCTGCGCCTCGATAACCGATCGGGATCATCAGCTGTTGCGCGTGCCAAAAGGCAAGAATAATGTGCCGCCCTTCCCGATACAATGCATCGACCGCCTCATGCCCGTGCGTCTCACAACGCATCGATTGCGCGACCCCGCGAATGACCGATGCTGCGACCGGCGGCAACAGGGAACACTTCACCCACTGGACAACTCGCTTCTTCAGACTCTTGCGACGCTCATCACTCTTCACGTGTTCAGACACTGGTCACATCCTGAAATTGCATGGCATGAAGGCGTTGATACATCCCGCCCTTCCGAAGCAATTCTTCATGCGAACCCGTCTCCACAATCGCTCCACGGTCCAACACCACGATACGATCCGCATTTTGAATGGTGGAGAGCCGATGCGCAATCACCACGGTCGTCCGGTTCTTCATGAGATTGGTCAAGGCCAATTGCACGATGCGTTCGGACTCCGTGTCCAGCGCCGACGTGGCCTCGTCCAGAATCAGCAGTGGCGGATCGCGCAGAATGGCGCGGGCGATCGCCAGTCGTTGCCGTTCACCCCCCGACAATTTCACACCGCGTTCCCCGATGATCGTCTCATACCCCTCGGGCAAGCGGAGAATAAACTCATGGGCGTAGGCGGCCTTGGCCGCCTGTTCGATACTGGATTGGTCCGCTCCCGTCTGTCCGAAGGCAATATTGCGGCTGATCGTATCGTCGAACAGCACGATCTCCTGCGATACAATCCCGATATGGGTCCTCAGCGACTGCACTGTGTACGACTCGAGCGGAAGGCCGTCCAACAGAATCCGCCCCTCCGTCGGTTCGTAGAATCGCGGCAGCAAGCTGACCAGCGTCGTTTTCCCGCCGCCGCTGCCCCCCACCAGCGCCACCACCTCGCCGGCCTTGATCGAGAAATCGACGCCGGCCAGGGCCGGCGCTGTCTGACTCTCATAGCGCAACGAGACACCTTGAAATTCAATCCCCTGGCGAATTCCCGTCAAGGCAACAGTCCCGCGATCCTTGGACTGTTCCGTTTGAAGATCCATCACATCGTAGACCCGTTCGGCTGCGGCCAACGCCTGCTGAATGATGTTATTCGCCCCCGCCAGTTTACGAATCGGTGTATAGGCCATAAACATGGCGGCCATGAATGAAAACAACGCGCCGGGCGTCATGACCTCATGGATGACGAGATACCCCCCGTACCAGATGATCCCTGCTACCCCGATGACGCCGATGACTTCCATGTGCGACGATCCGATCGACCAGACTTGATTGGATTTCAGCGTGGTCGCCAGGAACGCCCCATTATAGGTTTTGAAGCGTTCCGCTTCCGCCTCTTCCCGTCCGAACGCCTTCACCATTCTGATGCCGGCCAGCGTCTCTTGAAGCGTCGACGACATATCGCCCATTCGTTCCTGCCCGCTCGTCGCCAACTTTCTCAATCGTTTCCCGACACGCACCATCGTCAACGCCGATAGCGGGATGACGATCGCCGACAGCCCCGCCAGCTTCCAATTCTGATAGACGATCACCCCTACCATGGCCAGAAAGGTCAGCGCGTTCTGGAAAATATCTTTGAGCACATTCGAGGCGGCGCTTGCCATTAATCCGACATCGTTCACCACCCGCGAGACCAAACGGCCCGACGTATTCGTGTCGTGAAACCCGACCGGCATCCGGATCAGGTGTTGAAACAACTCCTGCCTGATATCGGCGATGACTCGATTCGTCACATAGGCCATCAAATAGCCGACGCCGTAGCTGAGCACCGCCTTCAGCAGCGCAACGCCCAGGAGAACTAACGGCAAAACCAGCAGCAGCTCTTCGTTCTTCTCGATGAAAATACCGTCCAACACAGGCTTCACAAGCCAGGCATAGACCGCCGATAACAACGCGACGAGGCCGGAACAGGCGAACGCCGCGATGAATCGCCCCCGATAGGGACGGACATACCGCATGAGCCGCTTGAATCGATCTATCCCTGACATGCTGCTAACACCTTTTTCGCCGCTCGAATCGACGCCCCCGGCTCGCCCAGCGAAGCGCGCACCTCCGCCAGGCTGCGTTTCATTTCATCATAGACCGAACGATTGTCCAAGATCCGGACGGCCTCTTCATAGAGCCGCTGCGCCGTCGCGTCACGCTGGACCAACTCCGGCACCACCGACCGGCCGGCCACCAGATTCACCAGTCCGATCCATTTGACGCGAATAAAAAAGCTGGCAACCCAAAATTCCCATGCCGTCGTTTGATAACACAATACCAGAGGCGTACCCACCACCGCCGCTTGTAAGGTTGCGGTACCCGATGCCACCAGCGCCAGATCTGCGACGGCCATCACCTCACTGGCCTGTTCTTTCACCACAGTGATCGGAACCTTGCTCTCCCGCAGGAGCGGCTGCAGCAGATTATCCTGAATTGTCGTAGCCTGCGCCAGAATAAACTTCGTTTCCGGATCGCGCCGCGCCAATTGGCCTGCGGCCTCCAGCAGCATCGGCAGGAGCATCTGCACCTCCCGTCTCCGGCTTCCTGGCAACAAGGCAATCACACGCCCTTCCGATGGAAGTCCGAACCGCGCACGAAGACTCATCGGATCGTATCGCGGAGCGACCACGTCCAGCAGAGGATGGCCGACGAAGGTACAAGGCACCCCCGCTTCATCATACAAAGCTTTCTCGAACGGGAGAATCACCAGAACATGATCCACTCGTTGTTTAATCCAATGCATGCGTTGGGGACGCCAGGCCCAAATCTGCGGCGCGATATAGTACACCACGCGTAATCCGGCCGCCTTCGCGAAGTAGGCGTAGCGGAGATTCAAGCCCGGGTGATCGATAAATACGACCGCGTCCCAAGGCTCAGAACGGAAAAGACGCCGCATGAAGAGAAAACGATACACGAGCGACGCCAATGCCAGGGGACCGACCATTCCAATGACGTCAAACCGCCCGATGGCCTGCACTAACTGAACGCCGGCCGCCTCCATGGCCGCCCCGCCGATGCCGGTCAACGACACGGATGGGTCGCACGCTTTCAGCGCCCTGGCGAGATTGGCTCCGTGAAGATCGCCGGAGGCTTCCCCGGTTACAATGAGAATGCGCGGCATGCTCTTAACCCGCACTATTCATGACAGTTCGTATCGAAATGGGTAATTCCGCGCGGCAAGCGCGAAGAGCGCGACTCGCATGACGCGCACGTCCGGACGCCGGGCAGTCTCGCCTGTCCCGCCAATCCTGCCCGTCTCGCGTCAGCCGAGCGTCAGCGGTTGCCATAGGCGCGTTCATCACTATCGCAGGCTGGTGATCCCTCTACTCCCTTGCCCCTTGTTCCGCGTTGCGCTGTACAAACGAATCGATAGCGGCCAATACTTGATGAGCGACCGTCAGCGCAGCCGCTCCGTCTTCACCGGACACCACGGGAGACGCGCCGGTCCGGATCGCGTTCAGGAAGGATTCGAGCTGGAGCTTCAGCGGCTCCTCCTCGTTTCCTTTGCACTCTTCGATCGCAAACCCGGGTTTGTCCCCCGGATTCCCGGCCCGGCGCCCGACGATTCCCTGACGGGACTGAAAATCGATCGACACATAACTGTCCTGCTGAAATACCCGCAGCCGGCGCATCTTGGTCAGTGACACTCGACTGGCAGTCAGGTTGGCGACACATCCGCTTTGAAATTGGATGCGCGCATTGGCGATATCGATCGTCGAAGACAGCACCGGCACTCCGGCGGCCCGCACCTCTTCGACCGGACCGGGATTGAAGGACAAGACCAGGTCAAGATCATGAATCATCAAATCCAGCACAACATCGACGTCGGTTCCACGTTCGCTGTAGGTGCCCATCCGGTGGGCTTCGATGAACGCCGGACGACGAATCTGTGGCCGCATCACCTGCATAATGGGATTGAATCGTTCGCTGTGACCGACCTGGAGCCGGCACCCCTTGGCCTTGGCCAAATCGACAAGCTCGTTTGCCTCGGCAGGCCGCACAGCGATCGGCTTCTCAACCAGGACATGCTTGCCCGCTTCAAGACAGGCTTTCGCCACGGCATAATGCCCTGATGTGGGCACGGCCACGCTGACGATATCGACGGCCTTCAGAAGATCAGACAGATTCTCGAACGCCTGTGCGCCATGCCGTCCGGCGATGACGCCGGCCCGGTCACGATCCTGATCCGTCACACCGATAAGCGTCGAGCCTGGCAGTGCGGCATAGAGCCGTGCATGGTGCTGCCCCAAATGTCCGACGCCGACGACTCCGGCACGAAGTGATTTCATGAGATGTGATGAACGATGCGTGAATGGATCACTCGTCTCGTGTGATTCCAATGACTGCGATCCCTGCCCGTTCCGCCAGGCTGACCAGCTGCTCTCGATCCAGCATCACGGTGCGGCCTGCTTCCACCGCCAGCACGGCAGCCTTGACCGACGCCATGACCTCGATCGTCCGGGGGCCGACCGCGGGCAAATCGAACCGAAGATCTTGCTGCGGCTTGCTTCGCTTGACCACCACCGCCCCGTCCTTCGCCAACTCGCCGCCGCGCTTGATCGCCCCATCGGTTCCCTCGACCGCTTCCACCGCCACAACCACACGATCCTTGATCACGACACATTGGCCGATGTCGAGACGCCCGGTCTCCTTCGCAATCTCCCATCCGTAGCGGATGTCGGTCCACTCTTTCTTGGTCGGTTGGCGGGACGTCAGCGGACCTTCCTCGACAAGAATCCCTTCGAGGCCAAAAGTAGACTCGCAAATAGAAATCCCCTCCCGTTCGAGCTCGGCGGCGATTTCACGAAGAATATTGTCATCCTTCCACAGGGCCACACGCGTCGCCAGCGCCAGCGCTCGAAAATCGGGCCGCACCGTGCTGTATACATGGGTCTTCTTGATGCCCCCCAACATCACCACTTGCCGAACGCCGTCGCCCTTGAATGCCTTGATCAGCTTGTTGAGCTGCCCGATCTTGATCCAGTGGATCCAATCGACATGCTGTTCGAGTTCGGGTTCAGTTTCCCCTTCATGAGCCACCGCGGACACTTGCAGGCCCATCTTACGCGCGTTATCCGCGAAGATGATCGGAAACCGTCCGTTTCCGGCAATGAGACCGATGCGCCCGTCTTGGACTGAGACCGAGACCGTCATGCCGGCGTGCCCCTCACCCTTCCTGATCGAATTCGATATCCAGATCGACGTTCACCACGCGCGAGACGCCTCGCTTCGTCCCTTCCATAAACGTAAGGATCTTGGCGACATCTGCCTGGCCCTTGAACTCCTTCTTCGTCAGCCGGATTGCTTCAGCAACGCGATGGCCGGCCCGAAAGAGCAGATCGAATGCTTTTTTGAGCACCGCGATACGCTCCACCGAAAAGCCATGCCGCTGCAGTCCCACAGTATTGAGCCCGTACAGATGCGCCCGGTAGCCTCCGGCCGCCCGTGTGAAGGGCGGGACATCCTGCCCGATCGCGCAGCACCCGCCGACCATCGCATAGTCGCCGACACGGACATACTGGTGAATACCCGTCAGACCTCCAATGATGGCATGGTCTCCGATCGTAATGTGCCCGGCCAAACTGGCTGCGTTGGCCATAATAAGATAGCTTCCAAGCCGGCAATCGTGCGCCACATGGACATACGCCATCAGAGTATTTTTTGATCCGAGCGATGTCACCCCCCCGCCCTGCACCGTCGCGCGGTTGACCGTCACATACTCGCGAATGACATTGTCGTCCCCGATGACGACCTTTGTCGGTTCCCCTTTGTAGCCCAAATGCTGTGGTGGCCCGCCGATTGAAGCGAACGCATGCACCTCGTTGCGTTCGCCGATCTCCGTCCATCCATCGATGGTGATGTGCGACAACAATCTGGTTCCCTTGCCGATTGAAACATGCTCGCCGATAACACAAAAGGGCCCGACCTCCACACCATCGGCGAGTTTCGCCTTGGGATGGACAATCGCTGTTGGATGGATTTTCACACGCTCCCCCCTTCACCCTGCAGACACACTAGAGAATTGACCACTTGTTGACCAGTGGCAATCAACGTGTGCCTGCTTTTTCCTCGGCCACCATGGCCGTCACGACTGCTTCACACACCATTTCGTTGTCGACGAATGCCTTCCCCTGCATTTTCCAAAACGGCGGACGCTTCTTGAGCACATCAATTTCGAAGCGCAGCTGATCACCCGGCACCACCGGTCTCCGAAACTTTGCCTCATCAATGCCCGTCATATAGACGACAGGCTTCCCGGAGGACTCCCCCGATTTGAACACCAGCACGCCCCCGGCTTGCGCCATCGCTTCGACAATCAACACGCCGGGCATGACGGGCCGCCCTGGGAAATGCCCCTGAAAGAACGGCTCATTGATCGTAACGTTCTTGATCGCCACAATCCGCCGGCCGGGCTCCAATTCTATGACCCGATCCACCAACAAGAAGGGATACCGGTGTGGAAGTAATCCCTGAATCTCCACCTGCTCAACTTTTGCCATCGGCGATGCCTCCTCTCCGCCACTGTTGATCCACCATGTTCTTATTTGTTCTGCCGGTCAAATTCTTTGACCACGAGGTCCGTCACATCGAGCCCCGGATGATGATACAGCACGATGCGGAGAAGCGCCTCGTTTCCTTTATCGAAAATCGCCACATACCCCTCGTTTTGAGCGACGATCTGCGCGGCATCTCCAATCCTCTTCGAATATTCCCCTACCATGTCACGCTGCTTCTGCTGAACCTCGCGATTAAATTCTTGCAATCGCCGCTGATAAGCCTCTACCTTGCCTCGGAACTGCTCTTGCTTTGCCTGTTTATCCGCCTCACTCAACTTGCTGAGCGACTCCTGGAGCGTCCGCTCCAGATCCTTCAGCTCCTGCTCATCCGCATCGATGATTTTCTGCCTGGTCACCGAATACTGCTTGATCTCCTCCAGCGCTGACTTGCCGGCCTTGGATCGCTCCATCACGGCCTGCTGATCCATCACACCGATTTTTTGAGCATCCGCAGCCTGTGCCTGCGCTGCCCAGACAACCAGTACAGCCACGCCCACTACTCTGACAATGTCCATCCCTCTCATACCGCCAGACCTCCGTCCGTCTTAAGGATACAGTCGATTGAACTCTTCAATGACCTGGCCCGAAATATCGAGGCTCTCCTCATGATAGATGGTCGGACCGCCTTTACTCCGGTCGACGATAATCTGAAGCCCCAACCGCTTGGCCACCTTACTCACGACGACTTCAACTTTGTCTCGAAATCCTTCCAACACATCTTTCTGTTTTTCTTGAACTTCCCGATTGAGTTCGGCGGCCTTCTGTTGATAGTCCTGTACACGACGTCTGAACTGCTCTTCCCGCTCACGTTTGGCGGCGGGACTCAGAATACCCGCCTGCTTGACCAAGTCTTCTTCCATCCGGCGCAATTCTTTTTCTTCGAACTCCATCAGCGCCTGCCGGTTTTTTGAAAACGAGACCAGATTATCCTTCGCCTTCTTGCCGGCATTGGTATTGTCGAGAATGCGCTGGGCATCGATCACGCCGATCTTTCCCTCGACCTTGGCTCCGGTTCCCGCGCAGCCGGCAACGCCGACCGCGACTGCCAATGCCGCACCTGCCACCCACCCGCTTGTCCACAGAATTCGATTCGGGCTCATCTCACTCCGATCCATGGCGCAACACTCACACGTTAGAATATCGATCCAATCGTAAACTCAAACACTCCTGTTCGTTCACCCGGGCGCGGATCAAGATTGATCCCGTAGGCGGCGCGCAAGGGACCGAACGGCGAGATCCAGCGTCCTTCAAGCCCGGCGGTTTTCCTGAGATCGAACACCGACACCGATTCACCGTCGCCAAACCCTTTCCCGTAGTCGAAAAAGAGCACGCCGTTCAACTTCGCCTCAGCCGAGATGGTGAACACAAAATCAACATTGAAAATGAGCTGCTTCGAAGCGCCGAACGGAGTACGGGTCGTCTCCACCACAGGGCCGGCCCGGCCGAAGGCAAATCCACGCAAGGTATTGATCCCGCCGACATAGAACCGTTCGCTCAATGGAACCAAGCTCCCGCCGAATGTCTCTACCCCTCCGAACCGCCCGCGGATCGACACTCTCGTATCGAAGGGTAGCGGGGTCACCTTGATGACGTCCGCCGTGTACTTGATGAAATCGTTGGTCCCGCCCAAATACGGCGTACCGACATCGAACCCGCCGCCGAACCGCCAGCCGGACCTGGGATCGAGATAATAATCACGTGTGTCCCTGAACGCATGAATCCGGAACCCGGTCGAGGACTGATGCCCGAGCTGGCTGCAGATGACCGCGTTTAAATCCGGATCGCTATTACTACAGATCCCCGCTGCCGGACTTCTATAATTCAGTTCCTCTGCGAAAATACTGATAGTCCCCGTATTGTATTCCGACAACCAGCGGCCTAACGTAAAACTCCCGCCGGTTCGTGTTTCGAAAAAGGTCAGATAATTCGTCATACTACGGTAGAGATCCACCTGCCCTGATGTCAGCGAATCGTTGATGTAGGGATTGCGGAACGTGACCGATCCGAACTGTCTCCGCTGGCCATACTGTCCGCTGATCCGGCCCATATAACCATATCCACCGATATTGCCTTCCGTAATATTGGCGATGGCCATCAGCCGGTCCAACGAACTGAACCCGCCGCCGACGCTGAACTGGCCCGTCGGCTTTTCTTTCACCCGAACATTCAAATCCACTTTGTCGACCGCCACCTTTTCGGGAAGGATTTCGACGGTTTCAAAAAAATTGAGGTTGTTCAACCGTTGAAAGCTTCGCTTAAGAGACGGGGTATCGATCACATCCTGTTCGTCTACTCGAATTTCACGGCGGATGACGTTATCGCGCGTCTTGTTGTTTCCACGAATGTTGATCTGCCGGATCCGCATCATGTCCCCCTCTTTCACACTGAAGAGGATCACGACGGTCCGTTCTGCATTGTTTGGATTAACCGTGGGCACAACTTCGGCAAATGAGTACCCCTTGCTCCCATAGAGATCCGTCAGGCGGTTGATCTCATCCCGAAGCTTCGCGCGCTGAAAAATCTCCCCCTGCTGGATATTCAATCCGTCTCGAAGCTCCCCGTCTTCGAACACCGTGTGTCCGCGAAATCCCACCTCTGCCACGGTAAACGGCTCTCCTTCGAACACATTGAACGTCACCACGAACCATTTCTTATCTTCGGTCAGTTCCACCGAAGCCAGGCTGGCCCTGGCATTGAAGTACCCCTTATTGAGCAGCACTTCCTTGATCCGCTCGACATCATTCGTCAATTCGTCACGCTTCAAGAGGCCCGCATCGGAGATGGACGACGGCAGTTTGAACTGCGTGATCGGTCCGTACCATGGAACCCATTCCCGTGTCGTGATTACCTTGAACAATTCACTCTTGGTTGTGGCACGCAGCCCGTCGAAAATCACGGTCTTAATACGCGCCTTGTCCCCTTCTTTAATGAAGAAGGTCAACCGTTTGCGATCCTGATCCAGCGTTTTCACTACCGGAATGACCTGACAATTGTAGTATCCATCTTTCTCATAGGCCAATCGGATATTCTCAGCGCTTTGGTTCGCCTGCTGCTGATCAAGAAATGATTGAGCTTTGATGGTCGTCTTTTCTTTCAGCTTTTCATCAGTCAGATTTTCATTCCCATCGTATACGATCTCCGTGATAAACGGCTTCTCTCGGACGACGTACACGACGGCTATCCCGCCCGGCACCGGTTCGGTTTCGACGTAAACATCTTCAAACAAGCCAGAGTCGTACAGGATCTTGACCTGCCCGCGCACCATCTCAGGTAGGTAGGGGTCCTCCACCCTGAGCGTGAGACGCCCGGTGATGGCAGGAACTTCGATGCGTTTGTTTCCACGGATCTCGATCGATTTGATCCTCGATTCTCCCGTCTGAGCGGCCGCTTCATACCACCCCGGCAACACAGAGGCCGCCATAACCAGCACAAAGAGCCATCGGGATCCATTGAGGAAGGCTGTGGTCACCGGCAAGAATTCCAATTCCGTGGTACCAATAGGGCGGGCCGTCCCACACAATCTCCCTGCTTACCGGAAGGCATGAATCACCTTCATACCATCCGGCCTGTCTTGATGTGCAGACCATATCGAACACGAATGCCGTCATCAGCCCGTGTTTGCAAAACTGCCGGATTATATTGAGGTGTCTTGACGTTGTAAAGGACTCGCCTGAATATTTGCGGTGATTGCACTCGCCCCGACCAAATCATCATCGACCGACAGGGCAACGCTCTATCATGCATGCGGCCACTTATTTCTCGTGAAGCGTATCTCGTCCTTCGACTCTGCTCAGGACCGTGAGCCTGTCGAACGGTGAAGCGTAAAGCGCAGAACAGAAAGGGAGCATGTCTCAACTTCGTTTGTGAGATACGATTCACGAACGACAAGCGGTGCGCCTAGGCGACAAGTCGCAATCGCCCATTTCTTGACATCACCAAACCCATCACATAGTATTCGTTGCATGTCGCGCACCGCTGTCAGAAAAGCCGTGATTCCCGCCGCAGGGTTGGGGACGCGCTTCCTTCCGGTCACAAAAGCATCGCCGAAGGAAATGCTGCCGCTGGTCGATAAGCCGCTCATTCAATATGCGGTCGAGGAAGCGGTGGCTTCCGGCATCGAAGATATCATCATCGTCACCGGCAGAGGCAAGCGAGCCATCGAAGACCACTTCGATCGCTCGGTCGAGCTTGAAGAAAACCTAAAAAGCGCCGGCAAGAGCCAGCTCTTGCATCAGATCCGGCAAATTTCAAACCTGGCGAACTTCTGTTACGTACGCCAGTCGGAAGCCCTGGGCTTAGGACATGCCGTCTTATGCGCACAGCACTTGATCGGCGACGAACCCTTCGCCGTGATTCTCGGCGACGAGATCATCGATGCCGCGGTGCCGGCGCTCGCCCAATTGATTCACGTCTATAAGAAACGCCATGGCGCAGTCCTCGGCGTGCAGGATGTTCCCAAACAGGATGTCAGTCGATACGGTATCGTGACGCCCAAGCGCCTTGCTGCCGGCTTGCACCGCGTGCAAGATATGGTGGAAAAACCGTCCCCCTCCGATGCACCCTCTACACTGGCCGTCATCGGCAGGTATGTCCTTCCGCCGGAGATTTTTTCCATCTTGAGGAAAACCGTTCCGGGGAAAAACGGAGAAATTCAGTTGACCGACGCGCTCAGGGAACTGGCTAAGAAGTCCCCGATGTTCGCACAAGAAATTAAAGGGCAGCGGCACGATGCCGGCGACAAGCTGGGTTTTTTGATCGCAACCGTTGAGTTCGCGCTCAAGAACCCCTCGTTGGGAACGGACTTCAACGAATATCTCTTGTCACGCACACGCATGATCACAAACGACCGGCGCAAGTAGGAATCTCCATTCTGTATGCGCCGATTGCGAACCTGCCATAACCACAGTCCTCTATCAGGTTCCGAGCGCGATGGGCAAGAAGGGATAGCCAGCGAATGACCGAGCCGAACGAACAAGAACTCCAGCCTCCGCAGAATGTTGAGATTCCCTCTCAGCTGCCGCTGTTGCCTGTCCGTGACATCGTCGTCTTTCCCTATATGGTGCTCCCACTGTTTGTCGGACGCGATATGTCGATCAAGGCGATCGAAGCGGCTCTCGCCGGCAACCGGATGATCTTTCTAGCTACGCAAAAGGCCCTCGACGTCGAGAATCCCACGCCTGAAGAGATCCACACGATCGGCACTGTCGGCATCATCATGCGCATGCTGAAGCTGCCGGACGAGCGAATCAAGATCCTGGTGCAGGGAGTCGCAAAAGCCAGGATCGCCAAATACATTCAAACTGACCCCTATTACTCCGTCAAAATCGACAAACTCCCCGATACCAAACCTGCCTCGACGTCCCTCGAAGCCGAGGCAGTCATGCGCACAGTGAAGGAACAGATCGAACGGATTGTCAGTTTGGGCAAGGTCTTGATCCCCGATGTCATGGTCGTTATCGAGAATCTCGAGGAGCCGGGCCGTCTGGCCGACATGGTGGCATCGAATCTCGGACTCAAAGTCGACGTGACCCAAGCTGTGCTGGAGAGTATCGATCCGATCCAGCGCCTTCGCCAGGTCAGCGAGATTCTCGGCAAAGAGATCGAAGTCCTGTCCATGCAGCAGAAAATCCAGGCCCAAGCCAAGGGCGAGATGGATAAGACCCAGCGCGAGTACTTCTTGCGCGAACAGCTGAAGGCCATTCAAAAAGAACTGGGCGAACTGGACGAACGGGCGGAGGAAGTCACCGAATTCCGCAAGCGCATCAAAGACTCCGCCATGCCGGATAAAGTGCTGAAGGAAGCCGAGAAACAGCTGAAACGGCTCGAAAAAATGCACCCGGACACCGCCGAATCCTCAACGGTGCGGACGTATCTTGAATGGATGGTGGAACTGCCCTGGTCGAAGCGATCGAAGGACAATCTCGACCTGAAAGCCGCAGCCGCAGTGCTGAACGAAGACCACTACGATCTCGAAAAGGTCAAGGAGCGGATTCTGGAATACCTGGCCGTCCGCAAACTCAAAGAGAAGATGAAGGGCCCCATCCTCTGTTTCGTCGGCCCGCCGGGAGTAGGCAAGACGTCGCTGGGGAAATCGATCGCGCGCGCCTTGGGCCGTGAGTTTGTACGTATCAGCCTGGGCGGCGTCAGGGATGAGGCGGAAATCCGCGGGCATCGCCGCACCTATGTCGGCGCGTTACCCGGCCGTATCATCCAGGGCATGAAGCAAGCAGGCACCAGCAATCCCGTGTTCATGCTGGACGAAGTGGACAAAGTCGGGATGGATTTCCGAGGCGACCCCTCCGCGGCGCTCCTCGAAGTGCTCGACCCTGAACAAAACAACGCCTTCACGGACCACTACCTGGGAGTCCCCTTCGATCTGACCGAGGTCATGTTCATCACCACGTCGAATTTGATCGATCCGATTCTCCCTGCCTTGCGCGACCGCATGGAGATCATTGAGATCCCGGGTTATACCGAAGAAGAGAAGCTCGGCATCGCGCAAAAGTATTTGATCCCCCGCCAACTGGAGGAGCACGGCATCACAGGCAAGCATGTCCGAATCGACGAGGCCGCGCTGAGAAACATCATTGCACACTACACACGGGAGGCCGGCGTCCGGAATCTCGAGCGCGAGATCGCCAATGTCATGCGCAAGGTCGCCAAAAAAGTGGCGGAAGGCAAGGGCCAGGGGTTCCCGATCGATCAGACCAATCTTCAGAAATACCTTGGCGTGCCCAAATATGTGCCCGAGGCTGAACTGGAGAAAGACGAGATCGGGGTCGCGACAGGCCTGGCCTGGACGGAAGCCGGCGGCGATGTACTCTACATCGAAGCGACCATCATGAAAGGAAAAGGACAGCTGACCCTGACCGGCCACTTGGGCGACGTCATGAAAGAATCGGCCCAGGCAGCGCTCAGCTATGTCCGATCTCGCGAGAAAACCTTGCACATCGACCCCGATATGTTCAGTACCCAAGACCTGCACATTCATGTCCCGGCCGGCGCCATTCCCAAAGACGGCCCTTCGGCCGGCATCACCATGGCGACTGCAATTGCCTCGGCACTCTCCGGCATTCCGACCAGACGGGATCTCGCCATGACCGGAGAAATCACCTTGCGCGGACGCGTCCTTGCGATCGGCGGGCTCAAGGAAAAAATTCTGGCTGCCAAGCGGGCCAAGCTCACCACCGTCATCTTGCCGCGACGCAACAAGAAGGACCTTGAGGAAATCCCCAAGCACATCCTGAAAGGGATTCAATTGTCGTTTGCCGACACCATGGACGATGTGATGAAAATCGCCCTCCGGCGAAGCGCGTCCGCTGCGCCGGCAAAAAAACGCTCGTCGCCCTCCACCGCGCTGACTCGCTCGAAATCGGCCCCTTCCGGAAGGCGCAAGCGGGACGGGCGAATACAAGAGATTCCGACGACGCTGATGCCGCGCCAATTCTCACGTATAGACTAACCCGTGGCCATTCGGAAGGGCCGACACCGTATTCAAGAATTCGCTCTGATTCAGGCCCTCGCACGCCGTTTCGTCGGAAAGAGGTCCAATCTCGTACAGGGTATCGGCGATGATGCCGCCGTCATTGCAGCGTCGGCCCCGGCGTGGTGGCATGTCACGACCGATCTGCTCACCGAATGCGTGCATTTCGATCTGCGAACAGCCTCGGCCGAATCAGTCGGCTATCGAGCCGCTATGGCCAACCTCAGCGACATCGCAGCAATGGGGGCATCCCCCCGTTATCTGCTCGTCTCACTCGCTGTACCAAGGACATTCACAGCGGCGCGGATCTTTGAACTCTATGAAGGCCTCATGCAAGCCTGTAGTCTGCATAACGTCGCACTCATCGGAGGCGATACCTCAGCCTCACAGGCCGGACTCTTCCTGAGCATCACTCTGATCGGCACCACAATCTCTGGGCGAGCGCTGTTCCGTCACGGCGCCCATGTCGGAGACTGTATTTATGTGACAGGAACCTTAGGGGACTCGTTGGCCGGCCTGCAACTCTTGGCAGGCGGCAGATCGAAGCGTTCGACACCGCGGCCATCGGGCCCCCTGCGCAAATCTCACCGGGACTACCTGATCCGTCGCCACCTCCACCCGACAGCCCGCATCGATGAAGGCCTGTGGCTGAACCGCGCCGGGCTCGCGACTGCCGCCATCGATCTATCCGACGGCCTATCCGGCGATCTTCGGCACATCTGTGATGCAAGCCGGGTCGGCGCGGAAATCGATCTCGGTGCCCTTCCGATTTCACCGGCCTGCTCCGCCTATGCTGAAACCCGCCGCCTGCGCCCGCTGGAATTAGCGCTCACCGGAGGCGAAGACTATGAACTCCTCTTCACCGCTCCTCCGGCAAGACAGACAGCCTTGGAGCGGCAAGCCCGCACACGCGGTTTTCAGATCACACGGATCGGCTCCATTCGCCCCCGCCGGTTCGGGATGCAGATGAAATCCACCGACGGCGCGATGCGGCCGATTCCTATGACCAGCTACGAACACTTCCACTGATGTCCGATCACAGCAGCTCTTCTCCAACTTCGCGCAGCCGATCATTCCGGGCCTTGCTGCGTCAGGTACTCCACCTCCAAGAACCGCCGCAACGGACTGCGCTGGCATTTGCCGTGGGAGTTTTCATCGCATTTTCTCCAGCCTATGGGCTTCATACGGCCATGGTCGTCTTTTGCACGTGGCTCTTCGGCCTTAATTTTCTGGCCTTGCTGGCCGGAGCCTTTGTCAACAATCCCTGGACCATCGTGCCTATTCTCGGAGCCACTTATTGGACCGGGGCCTGGTTGTTGGGACGAACGGAGACGCCAACCTTCAACTGGGATGACCTCAGCTTCAATGGCATCTACGAACAGGTCGTTCCCTACATCGTTCCATTCGCGTTCGGTGGATTGATCCTGAGCGTGATCGGCGCACTGGTCTCGTACCCGATTGCCTATCGACTGATCCTCAGATACCGCCCCTCACGCGGTGTCTCAACCACCCCGCCATTGCCGCCCCACGATCAGGTGGGCTAAGATGCTCACCTGTCATGATTTCATCCGAACAATCAAACGCGCCCTATGACGGATCGGCCTTGATTGCCGATCCCATTCACCGGTACGTCTCGTTCACGGTTCCCTATGCCGACCCCGATCCCCATGAACGCACCGAGAAAGATCTGATCGATTCACCCTGGGTCCAACGGCTACGCTACATCTATCAACTGCAAAGCGCCCGGTGGGTCTATCCCTCAGCTGAACACACCCGCTTTGTGCACTCACTCGGCACGATGCACGTAGCCGGGCGATTCGCCCGGCATCTCTACCCCTTCCTCAAAAAAACTGTGAAAGACGTGCCTTCGGCCAACTATGTCGAAGAACTGCTGCGGGTCACTGCGCTCGTTCATGATATAGGCCACGGCCCGTTTTGCCATTTCTTCGATGAAAACTTTCTCCATGGGTTCCATCTCACGCATGAAAAGTTAGGACAAATCATCATTCGTGAGTATCTGGGGCCGATCATCAAAAAGATCCGCCGCAGCCCTTCGGGCCCCTTTGCGAAGGGAGAGGAACTGGATCCCGAACAGGTGGCGCATCTGATCCTCAAGGAGAAGGGCAAGGACAATTCACGGCTTCCACGTTGGCTGAACCTGCTCCAACCCGTCATCTCCGGCAGTTATACGGGAGACAACCTGGATTACGTCTTGCGGGATTCGTACATGTGCGGTGTGGCCGTAGGACCCGTCGACCTGACAAGACTGATTCACTATACGATTGTGACCGACAAGGGCTTCACCATTCACAAGACCGGACTCCCGGCCCTGCAAATGTTCCTCAACACCCGGATGTATCTATATTCCAATGTCTACTTCCACCGCACCACCAGAGCGATCGACATTCACCTGCGTGACATTTTCGGCGACACCATGAAGTTGCTCTTCCCGCGAAACCCGCGCAAGCACATGGATGCCTATTGCAGACTCACCGATTGGTCTCTACTGGAAGAAGTCCGAAGTTGGAAACGGACCAGCCTGAAATCGCGCCGCCGGCTGGGAGATGAGTGGGGACGAATTTTGGACCGTGACGTGAAATGGAAGATGGCCTACAGTACTTCGCTGAAGGAAAAAGGGCAGGAGCGAGGGATGGCCTTTCCCAGTCATCAGGAATTCGCGCAGCAGATCGCGAAAGAATTGCCGAAAGAATTACGGGGATTGGAATTCCGCGTCGATATGGCGCCGCTCGATCCACGCCCCGATCCGAAGGACCGGCGCGGCAATCCGCTCTATGTCTATGATCCGGGAACCAAACAGGTATCGACGGAACCACTCGAAGAATTCCTGGATCTCCTGCCGACGAGGCTGATCCAGTTTCGGATCTATTCGCACGACCACGCTCACGACGCCGCGCTTTCCCGCGCCGCTGCAACCATTCTGAACAAAGCGCCATCGAGCCTGGAATCCAATTACTAGCTACACTGCAACACTCGTCGGCTGTGCCGGCTGGTTCTCGATCAGATAGGCTTTCCGTATTTTCATGGCAGTTCGCTGTTCCACTGTCGGAAAATGCGGCCCACGCTTCTTCACTGGAAATCGCCGTTCAAACCGCTCAATGACCTCACGCGCGTCCTTCGTCGCTCCGGAACGAACCAGGAGCAGTGAGAGCCGAAGATAGGCCGGAACAAGCAGCAGGAGATGCCGTACTTCTTTTACTTCGCTGATCACGTAGCGATATCCGGCAATAGACACGGCTTGATTGATTTTCTCGTAGCAGACCGCTTCAATCATGTGAATCCCCAGCCGATCGGTGTCGGCGCTGATACTCTGCTCCCATTGCCCATTCACCAACGCCCGCAGATCTTCAGGAGACAGTGCAAATCCGCCCTTCTTGGCAGCCCGCGCCCGTTCCACGACTGCTCTTGCCTCCAGCCAGGCCCCATACAATCCCACCAACACACCAAGACAAGGAATCGATCGTTGGCAGGTTCCGTCCAGAGGGGAAAACCCATTCTTGGCCACCTGCGACGGCAGGAATATCCGACCATGTGCCCGGGCACAGACCTCACACCGGCTGTCGTCATCCGGCGTCACATAGATGTACATACGGACACCAGAGCGATCGAAGATATCGACAGCCAAAATTCGCCCGGCCATGATTTGTAATTGGTAGTACTGCCAGAGAACCAACAGTCCAAGAATGGCCACCAAGTATGGTGTCACATCTGAAAAATGAGTCCCCTCGAGCATGCGCGCTCCTCATTCGTGGCTAGGCCACTCTTGATGGAGGATAGCAACAGTCATTTTGATCGCCTAGAGAATTCACTATTTCCTAACAGAGTCAGTACCTTCCCTCTCAAGCAGGAGGCCATTCGTCTCTGCGACCAATCAAAGGCCATGGCTGCCTGGTACTGCATTGGGTGGCAAGGATCATGCATTACATTCCTATGGACGAAACCGCGTCCAGCTATGAGCCACTGTGCAAAAGGAGAGATGCCATGCCGCTCACACGTAACCTGACGATCCTCGCGCTGGTGCTGTCGACCTGGCTGGGAGTCCCGGCCTATGCTCAACATGGCGGTGGGCAACAAGACGCCGTCAAAATCTTAAACAGCATGCCGCCGGATGTCCTGGCGAAGGTCCAGGCATTGGCGCAGATGCTTCAACAAGGAATCAAGGACGGCAAATTGACGGATGCGGAGGTCAAACAAGGGCTGATGTCCGGTCATCTTGCCGAAAAACTCAAACAACTCGGCCCCGAAGCAGGCCCTCTCCTTGAGGAAATCAGCGCCGCCACGAAAGACGGCACCGGACCCGGCGAAGAGAGCCTGATGCCCCTGCTGGGAGGATTGGGCATCTCGCCGAACTAGCAGGTCGTTGGCAAATCAGAGAAATGAGGAAGGATAACCTGCCTTGATCAAGGAGGCTGTGCATGGGTTATGACGGGCTGATGATCGCTTCCCCTACCGGGTGGCCGTCGTCGATACGGACGCACCGTCCATCGACATGCAGCCGCCCCTCGGCAAAGAGTTGCACAGTTCTGGGGTAAATCTTGTGCTCCTGGACGAGAATTCGGGCCGCAAGGGTGTCGGGAGTGTCTCCGTCGAGAATAGGCACGGCCGCTTGCAAAATGATCGGCCCTTCGTCGACTCCTTCCGTGACGAAATGCACCGTGCAGCCGGCAAGTTTGCAGCCCCACTCAATGGCCTTCTTCTGCACCTCTAAGCCCGGAAACGACGGCAGTAACGACGGATGAATATTCATCATCCGATTGGCATAGGCATTGACCAGCACAGCAGTCACAATCTTCATGTAACCGGCCAATAACACCAATTCGACATTGTGCTTTTCAAGCACTTCCAGTAACGCGCGATCGTAGGCCTCACGGCTATCAGGTCTCCCGGCAAACGGCTTAGGATCGACAAAAAGGTCCGGTAAACCGTGTTTGCGCGCCCGCTCCAGCGCCGCCGCATCTTTCTTGTTGCTAATGACGGCTACGATGGTCGCGTCGACCTCCCCGGCTTCAATTGCATCAATCACCGCTTGCAGATTAGATCCGCGGCCTGACGCCAATACTGCCACGCGCAGTGGAGTCGTTCGCTTAATCGACATACTCCACCGCAGGCTCTTGTCCTGTTGATGATGCCATTTCCCCGATCTGCCAGCCCCGATCGCCCAGTGCCGCTGCAGCGGAGAGCACGGCAGACGCTGAATCGGACGGCGTCACAAGGATCAACCCGATTCCCATATTGAAGACCCGAAACATTTCTTCGCGATCTACCTGCCCCACGCGGCTCATCACGTCAAAAATAGGCGGCACCGGCCAGGCCTTGCGGCTGATCCTGGCCCGCACCGCTTCGGGAAACACGCGCGGCAAATTCTCCGTAATGCCCCCGCCGGTAATGTGCGCAATCCCTTTGATCGGATAATCCTGGAGAAGGGAAAGAATCTGCTTCGCGTAAATTCTGGTCGGTGTCAGCAACACCTCGCCGAGTGGACGATCGAGCTCGGGCAATCGGCTCGCGACCGTCAGCCTCGCCTGATCGAACAACACATGACGCGCCAGTGAATAGCCATTGCTATGCAACCCCGTAGACGCCAACCCGATAATCGCGTCGCCCGGCTTGATCGTCTTGCCGTCAACAATTTTGGACTTCTCGACTACTCCGACAGCGAAACCCGCCAGATCGTATTCGCCGTCTACATACATCGACGGCATCTCCGCCGTCTCTCCGCCGATCAACGCGCACCCGGCTTGGCGGCAGCCTTCGGCGATTCCTTTGACTACATCTTGAGCCTTCGGCACTGCTAACTTGCCCGTCGCAAAGTAGTCGAGGAAAAACAATGGCTCGGCTCCACTCACAGCAATGTCATTCACACACATGGCGACAAGATCGATGCCGACCGTATCGTGCCGATCCATCATGAACGCAATCTTCAGCTTGGTCCCGACACCATCGGTTCCGGACACGAGCACCGGCTCTTTGTATCGATCAGCCCGCAAGCCGAACAACCCGCCGAACCCGCCCAGATCGGCCAGCACTTCCGGACGGAAGGTCGAGCGAACGAGCGGCTTGATGCGATCGACAAACTCGTCCCCCGCATCAATATCAACACCTGATTCCCGATAGGTAGTCATGGGCGCGTCATTCTAGAGGAGGGCTCTTACGGAGGTCAACGCAGTGAGGGGACTATTCCGATTCTTTTTCTTTTTTCACAACACGGGGCGGCGGGCCGTTTCTCACTGCGCGCATCCACCGCGCACATCGTTCACCCTACTGGAGCAATCAAATGATCAGATGTGGGCGGTGGGCGAGCAATGAACCGGCCCACCGCCCCACTCTCCTCATCCCTCCGGCCTCATCTCCACATCCAGCAGTTTGATCTTTCGGTGCAGATGGCTTCGCTCGATCTGCAGATCTTCCGCAGTACGGGAGATATTCCAATGATGCTCCCGAAGCTTGCGGCCGATATATTCCTTTTCAAACGCATTCCGCGCGTCTCGCAACGAATCGTAGGCTTTGGCAAACAGCGGACTTGCCGTCTGGCCGCCTGCGTTGGAAGAGACGGAAGGGCCGGCCGCGCGCCCTTGGATCGACATGGCTGCTTGCGAGGCTTCGATGACATGCCCCGGCACCATGATCATCAGCCGCTCGATCAAGTTCCGCAGTTCGCGGATGTTGCCCGGCCACTCATACTGCTGCAACACAGCCATCGCCTCCGGTGACACCTCTTTCATCCGCAGCCCCTGCTCTTCGACATGGATTTTCATGAAATGCCGAACCAACGCCGGAATATCTTCCCGTCGCTCGCGCAACGAAGGGACGACGACCGGCACCACGTTGAGACGGTAATACAGATCTTCGCGAAACTGGCCTTTCTGAATTTCTTTTTCCAGATCCTTGTTCGAAGCGGCCAGCACCCGCACATCCACCTTCATCAACTTGGTGCCGCCCACTCTCGTGAACTGCTGCTCTTGCAAGGCCCGCAACACCTTGGCCTGCGTATTCAGGCTCATGTCCCCGATTTCATCGAGAAACAGCGTGCCGCCGTCGGCCTGCTCGAATTGACCCCGCTTCATCGAGGTGGCACCGGTAAAGGATCCCTTCTCATGGCCGAACAGTTCACTCTCGATCAGCGTTTCAGGAATCGCCGCGCAGTTCACGGCCACGAACGGATGGTCGGCCCTGGCGCTGTGGGTGTGGATGGCCCGCGCCACCAATTCCTTCCCCGTTCCGTTTTCACCGCCGATCAACACCCGGCTGTTCGTCGGACCGGCAGTTTCAATCAATTGCCGCAGTTGCTGCATCGCCGGGGACTGTCCGACCAACTCGAATTTCTGCTGGACCTTGGTCCGCAGAGTCTGATTCTCCTGCTCCAATCGATACTGTTCCAAGGCATGCTTGACGCGCAGCGTGACGTTCTCCAAAGAAAGCGGCTTCTCGATATAGTCATAGGCCCCTAGTTTCACAGCCTTGACCGCTGTTTCGATGGAGCCATGACCGGACATCATCATGACTTGTGTCGCCGGCACAAATTCCTTCACACGCCGCAAGGTCTCCAACCCATCCATCTCCGGCATCCAGATGTCGAGCATCATAAGGTCGGGCGGATCGCTTCCACAGATCTTCAGCGCCTCGGCTCCGCCGGCTGCGGTCGCCACCTCGTACCCTTCGTCTTCAAGAATGCTTCGCAACGAGGTGCGAATCCCCTCTTCATCATCTACAATTAAAATCGATGCCGCCATAACTCCCCTCAAATTAGTGAGCTGACACGTTAGCAAGAGGCACGCTGACATGAAAGTCCTTCTGCGACTCTGTCAGCTTGTCAACCTGCGGGCTCGTCAGCGCGTTCCTCAAACCGGCAAATCGAATGTAAAGACCGCCCCCTTCGGATGATTACTCCCCGCCTGAATCTGCCCTTCATGGTCGGTGATGATTCGGCGCACGATCGCAAGTCCCAATCCGGTTCCGGTTTTTTTTCTGGTAAAGTACGGCACAAACAGCCGCTCCTGATCTTCCGGCGCGATGCCGGGTCCTTCGTCCGCCACCGTCACCACCGCCCGTCTCTTTTTCGTATCGTACTTCGCGCTCACCCACAGCCGCCCCTTTTGATTCATCGCTTGAATCGCGTTGTCGAACAGGTTGACGAACACGCGCTTCAGCTGCTCCCGATCAAAATTGATGGGAGGCAGGTCTTCGTCGAGGTCCAGAAGCAGCTCGATATCCTTCTGCGCCGCGCGATACAACGCCGCCGTTTCCAATAGCACGTCCTGGAGCGGCTGACGCGTCATTTGCGGAGCGGGCAACCGCGCAAATTTTGCGAACTCGTCCAGCATGTGCTTGAGGCTGCCGACTTCATTGATGATCACGTTGGTCGCCTCGTCGAATACCCGATCGAGATCCGGCGACTTTTCGAAAAACTTCTTGCGCAGCCGCTGGGCCGACAATTGAATCGGCGTCAGCGGATTCTTGATCTCATGCGCGACACGCCGGGCGACTTCCTGCCACGCGGCGACTTTCTGAGCCTTGATGAGCTCCGTCAAGTCCTCGAACACCAGCACGAACCCCAAATCGTTGTTCGCCTCATCCCGCATGCGCGACCCGTTCAAACCGATCGTGATGAGCTTGCCCTGCACGTCCAACTGTCCTTCCAGTGACAAATCATCCCGATCGTCGGCCAACATGCGGTCATACGCGGTCTGAAACAAGTCGAGCCCGAATTCTTTGAATGCCTCATTGGCCGGACGCCCCTGAAGCCGATCACCGGCCAGGCCAAGAATACGCTCGCCCGACGGATTGAACGTCGTAATCGTTCCATTCCGATCGATCGACAGCAGACCGGCGGCGATGGTGGCCACGACCGTTTCGATGTAGGCCCGGCGGCGATCAAGTTCGGCGTTGGTGTTCAAGAGCGTCAGATTCGTTTCTTCCAGCTTGGATTTGCTGCCCTGTAAATCCTGCGTCATTCGATTGAAGGAGTCGATCAAGGTGCCGATTTCGTCCGTCGCCTTCGCGTCGATTTGGACGGTGAGATCCCCCTGCGCGACCGCTTCCGTCGCCTCCGCCAATCGCTGAATCGGAACGGTAATGCCCCGGGCGACATAAAACCCGAACCAGGTGGCGCTGAACAGAATCATGACGGTCACGACGGCGACAAGCAGATACGCCCCGGCCTTGATCGGATTTTTCATCGCCTTGATCTGTGTATATTCCTCATACTGGCGGGTAATCCCTTCCATTTTCGTCAGTAACGATTCCGACACATAGGTTTCGACGACCACCACGCCGGCCAACTCGCCGCTGTGGCTGCCGGAGGCCACCGGCATACCGGCACGCACCAGCCGGCCCGACTGCGCCTCCTGGACGGAGGTGAACTCCTGCTTCCCATTGATGACTTGGAGGACGAGCTGGCCGATCGGCAGATCCAGCACAACAGCCGGCACATTCGCATCGAGCGCCTTCGTCAGTGTTTCCATCTTGTTGGAAAACACTTCAATCCCGGCCACTCCATACTCCATCCGTTTGCGGGCCATCGCAGCAATCAACAAATCACGCTGCTCCGGAATCAGCATGTCCTCACGGAACAATTCCTGTCCAATGGCCCGCGCGCTGTTCACCGCCAGCGTAATGTGTCCCGCATGCTGCAGGCGCGCCACCTCGTACGAATCTTTCATCACATTCTCGATCTGTTCGCTGAACCACACATCGACGGCTTTGTTGAGAAACCCGCTGGCAACCACCGCAAGCAGCACGGTCGGAATCAACGAAAACCCGATGAACGCGGCAATCAGCTTCGTGCGAAATCCTGAGCCGACAAGCCGATGGCGGCGTTCAAAATACGCCTTGATCAGATTCCGCGACAGCAGCAGCGTCAGAACCACAAGCCCGATCAAGTCAAGATTGACCAGCAACAGCACCATGGCATAGCTGGTCGTGGGCAACAACGACCCCTTCACCTGCCCGCCCGGCACGGCCATCTGAGAGTAGTACAGCGTCAGGGCCAAACAGGGGATCAGGAGGATGAGGACGATCCAGACGGGGCGGAGATGGAGCTTTTTCCGCTCCGGTTCCTGGGGCCGGCCACCCCCGTTGGCGCGCGGTTTGGTGCCGGGAGCAATCCGCTGAGAATCGCTGAGCCTTGCGGCAGCGGCTCCAGGCCCGCGTGTGGAAGGATCAGAGTCAGGCATTTTCGGCTGCGCTCTCCGTTAGTCCGAAAGGAAGCTCCCATCCACTATAGCGGACTTATGAGGGAGTCTCAAAGTCCGGAGACAGATTTCACCGGCCCGGACAATGACCACGAAATGAAAACCGGCAGGCGGGAGACGAACCAGACTACTTCGGCGATGCCAGCGTGACATACTTCATGCGCAGCGCATACAGCATGTCGCGCAACACGGTCTGCTCTTCCGAGGTCAGATTGCCCTTGGTCTTCTCTTCCAGGACAGACAGCAGATCGATGATTTCTTTGGCCTGAGGCAAATTGACGGGTATCGGCTGTTGCTGAGGGTCCAACCGCTCCCCCATCAGCATCAGAGATGACGAGCCGAGCGAGATGACGAAGGAAGAGAAGTTGACTGGAAGCGGATGATCCTCATGAGATGCCTCGGCCGGTGACGCGGATGCCGTCGGCGTTTGTTTTGCCGTAGAAGAAGAGGGCGGCGCGGCATCCGACCCTCCACTCGCCCGCCGATCCCGAACGACGAATCCCTGCTCCTGGTCTGCCATTAGCCCCTCGCTCAATACTTACCGTACAGTGGGCGATACCCTATCATAGGACCTATCGGCTCGCAAGTTGCCAGTGGCGGATGACTGTACTCTCCCCACTTCCGCACGGCAGCAGCACGTGCGCTCCTGTGCCGGTGCAGCAATCACTTCTAAACAATGCCTCCCGATCCCTTTTTCAGGAGATACGGCCGGACGACCGCCTGCCCGCAGGTGGGACAGACAGGTGTCGGCTGCACATCCGGTCCATGCAGGTGTACGGGCTGGCCACGGCGGCGGAGCCGGATGTTGAGAATCTCGACCCCTATGGAGAAGGCCATGGCCGAGTAGATATAGCCCTTGGGAATGTGTACGTCGAAACCGTCCGCGATCAATGCCATGCCGATGACGAGCAGGAACGCGAGTGCCAGCATCTTGATTGTGGGATGCCGGTCGACAAATCCATGCACCGTACCGGCAAATGCGAACATGAAGACGACTGCGGCCACAATTGCAGCAACCATGATGGAAAGCTCAGCGACCATGCCTACAGCCGTGATGATCGAGTCCAGGGAGAACACGACATCGATCAACATAATCTGGAAGATCACCGCAGAGAAGCTGGTAACCTCCGCAATGGCCGTGGGGGCATTGTCGCTCCCCTCGAGCTTGTCGTGAATCTCGATAGTCGCTTTGTAGATGAGGAAGAGGCCACCGAAGACCAGGACCAAATCCTTGCCCGAGAACTCGTTACCGGCGACCGCGAACAGCGGCGCCGTGAGCTTCATGATCCAAGTAAGCGCGAACAACAGACCCAGGCGCGACACGAGTGCCGCGGCGATGCCTACCTTTCGCGCAAGATCCTGGCGATCGGGCGGCAGCTTGCCTGCCAGGATAGAAATGAAGATGAGATTGTCGATGCCGAGAACGATCTCCAGCGCGGCGAGCGTCGCGAACGCGAGCCAGGCATTGGGGTCAACGAGCAGTTCAAGCATGGGCGGCAGCCTAGGTATGGAGATCAGACAGGTACGTTAGAGACTGCGCAGGCAGAAACGCAATAGCCAGCGGCTTCGTATGACGGCCAACAATGTTTAGAAGTCGCAATAGGGCTCACTCATCTGGAAGTATTTTAACTGAGTAACCAATGGTTCCTGGAAACTTTTTCTGCCCAGCGGCGAGTTGTGCAGCGGACCGCCCCCTGTAACCGGTGTTCGCCATCAGAAGAAAAGAAGAAGTGGGATACAAGAGTGCAGCTCCTGACAGCTGCGCATGACTAACGGAGTAGTAGCGGTCACGGGATAAGGATCTCAACGTAACTGCTTGGTTCGGCAGAATCAACCGCCCTTGTCACCCGCTCAACCTCGCGTTCGATACGTGGCTAACTGGTTGTCGTCAGCACAACAATTGCGATCTTGCGACTCGAGAGGTTCTGTTGATATCGGAGACTCTGGTCGGTCGTGACCAGAACAGAAAAGCCGCTCTCTTCTGATTTTTGCAGCAGTTCACCGTTCTTCAGATAGTTCCAACCAAGTTCAAAAGTGGTAGTGACCTGATGGCTGCAAGGTGCTTGCGAAGAGGGACCGGAGTACCCTGGTCAAACAGAACGCGCACCTAAGCTGCTTCTAAAGAGCGGGCAGCATGCTCAAGCACCGCGCGGACTTGCTCGAGCGTGACACCCGGAAACCAGACAATAAAGTCAGAGACGTGTGCCCCATCCTCAAGATTCTGAAATAGCGCGGAAACAGGCACACGAGTACCACGAAAAACCCACGCGCCACTCACACGCTCCGCATCACGCTCAACGGCTGGGCAAGAGGACCACTCAATCATGCGGTAATTGTAGACCTAGCAAGAAACCGATTCAATTCAATTATACAGACCAGAATTGAGGCCACATCCTTATGCGGGCCTCGGATCTGCAACCGCTCTTTCAGGGGTGTGCAATACAATCCGGAGTAATCAATGGTTCCTGGAACATTTTTCTGCCCCCAACGCTTCTCTTGCTCAAGGCAATGGCAACGAAGTTCGAGGCTGCTATTCGGCCAGGCTGACGCCAGACCCACCCATTTCTTTCGGCAGATCCTTCATCTTTGGTAATCCATCCTTCATCCGCAGCCTTGTCTCCTCATAGTTCACATGGATACCGGCATGGTAGGGAAAGTCCGGAATGGCTGCTGCATAGACATCCGTAACTCCCCAGCTGGGATGTTCGGTAAAGACATGCCCGCCACAGGTCTTGCACCATTTGCGAAAACTCAACGGTGACTTGCTATAGGTGCCAATGAGGTCTGCTCCTCGAATAATGCGCACTGCCTCGGGCTTCCATAAGGTGAAGGCGTTGACCGGCGCCCCGGACCAGCTGCGGCAGGACTCACAATGGCAATATCCCATTGCCGAAGCCTCACCACTGACCGTGAATTGCACTGCACCGCAAAAGCAGCTTCCCTGGTAAATGGTCTCGTTGCTCATTAGGCATCTCCTTGGTGATATCAGCACTAATCATTCGCCCTATGTGCGAAGGAGAGCGTCAGAAAGCTTTCCCGGTCGCATACGTCCTCTCCGCGCTCCCAACCCGTCCAAAAAATGGTTGCTGACACCTTTGTCTTTTCTTAAACAATGGCTCCCGCCCTCTTTTTCATCGCGACCCCTTTTTCATCGACCTCTTTTGCGGTCGTCTTGGAGCCGCTTGTTATGAGTCTTTTTGAGCATCGCGTCCTCTTCTGGTTTGAATGCTCTTCAATAAATAAACAGCCGCTTCCTCGTAAGACTTGCCCGATTTGACGCTGTTACATAGCAGGCAGGCCGTTCTCAAATTCTCTTTCTTATTTGTTCCACTTTTGCATTGAGGAACGAAGTGGTCAAGCGTAGCGTTTTCTGGAGTCACTCGGTCCCCGCAATACTGACAAATCCACTGATCTCGTTCGTAGATTTCCTTTCGCTTTTCCAAGTCATTGTAATAGTCATCATCTGTCTCGGATGCGGCACTGACGGAAAGTTTTTCAATGACAAGTGGGACACTTGAGGGAAGAAGGATGTCATACAGAGTTCCATCCCTGCTGGTATCACCAATTTCTTATGCATCCTTTTTCTTCTAGGCTTTCAAGCTGCCTTAAAACATGCTGCCTGCTAGGCACTGATGTTTTTGGCCCTCTACCATATAACTGCGCAATTGTTCGTTGGCCCATGCGCATAGTTGACGACGGTGCTTCATCATTCAGATGAGAATGCCTCAAAAGAAACACATACATTGATGCTTCGTGGGGCGTGAGGTCCGGCATCAGGTGGTCGACAAGGTCTTTGAGTACTTTTTGGATGTCGAGGCTCATGCTTTTAACTCATACCTATTTTTAGGCCGATCCACATAATAGCCGGATTGGCCCATTCCTGTCCGGATAACATGCCACTAGGGTTTGCGAACTGTACGCCTGGACTGTTGTCGTTTCAATGGGGTGCGAGAGCAGGTGCAGGTGGCCGCCGCCATTGAAGCAGGACACGCACTCGGTATACAGTTGCGCACCATGTCGGAACGATTTACCAAACTGATCGGCCTCATGGCGACGCTTCGCGCCGTCAACGTGAGTTCCTGGGATCGCAAGCAGACGCACAAATTGCTGAAGCCTACCTGCTCGAAGAAACCTATGAGCTGCTGGAAACGATCAATTGAAGCGATCGAGCCAAACTGCAGGAAGAGCTAGGCAACGGACTCTGGAGAACAATTAGCTTCCGGTGGGTTTTAGCCTCAATCTTGGCTGTCGAGACACGACAAGATGACCGGATGCTTTTTCCTTCTTTCTTAGGTCACTACAGATCGCCAAGAGGTCATATTTAAATTTCGCTGCATGCGCTTCTCGTACCTTGCGCACTTCGTCCACAATTGGATCGGGTTTCATGACTCGACACCTCCCAGTTCTTCCGGTGAGCAGATGATGGGACACTCGTAGCCTAGGGCCTCAATAGCAGCTCCAATCCGCGCTTTCATCTCCGCGTTGTTGATATGTCGGAAATTCCATGTCAACAGGAAATCCATTCCATGGACAGTCGCTACAGCAATGTGCACCGCATCTTCAGCGCTGGTTTCTGGAATCAGCCCCCCATCAATCAAATGCTTGGCCAATGACACAGTAGCATCGTTAATCTCCAGTATCGGCAGTCCAGAAAGAGCGTCCGACCGCCTTTGCGCTGCGACGGCATCACCCGCTTTCGCTTCCTCCACTACCAGGACGGAGATGTAACTCTCATAGCGCCCTCTCGCCTCATTCCACCACTCCTGCGTGATAGTTTGCCGAGCCGCAGTCACAATATCCTGGCTCGGTCTGGCCGCGTAGTAACTAATCACAGACGTTTCGACGTAAACTGAAAAAGCCATGACATGCCCACTCTAGCAGCAAGCGGCTGCTGGAAACTAACAACATTTAGGCCGGTCCGTATAAGAACCGGCCCTACCGAATTCTGCCCGTGTAACACGCCACTTCGGCTTGTGAACGATACGCCAGGGCCGGTGTCGTTTCAATAGGGCTTGACGGTGGGTGTACATGGCCGATGCCATTGAAGCAGGACACGCCCTCGGTATACAGTTGCGCACCGATGTCGGAACGATTTACCAAACTGGTCGGCCTTATGGCGACGCTCCGCGCCGTCAACGGATGCCCGTGGGACCGGAAACAGACCCATGACTCCTTGAAGCCCTACCTGCTGGAAGAGACGTACGAGGTCCTGGAGACCATCGATCAGCACGATCATTCGAAGCTGCGGGAAGAACTGGGCGACGTGCTGCTGCAAGTCATCTTCCACAGCCAGATTGCCGCTGAGGCCGGAACCTTTACCATTGACGATGTGCTCGACACACTCGCGGATAAACTCGTCCGCCGACATCCCCACGTATTCGGCAACAACGACCAGACCGGCACTCTCACCAACGGCGAGCAGGTCTTGAGCCAATGGGAACACATTAAACGCGCCGAGCGGGAAGCAGCCGGAGGCGCACTGTCCGCCCTGGATGGAGTGCCGAAAACCCTGCCGGCCTTGTTGCGGGCCTATCAGACACAAGCCAGAGCCGCACGGGTCGGATTCGATTGGCCGCACAACGCCGCAGGCCTCGAACAAATCTTTGGAAAAGTAGCGGAGGAAGTCGGTGAACTGCAGGAGGCGTTGGCGAAAACTTCAACCGAGGCTGAGTCGGCGCCGAACCAATCTGATAGGGACGCCGCCATCGAATCTGAATTGGGAGACATTCTATTCTCGCTCGTGAATCTCGCGCGGTTCGTGAAGGTCAATCCGGAAGAGGCGCTTCGCCGATCGACCAATCGCTTCATCGACCGGTTCCACCTCGTGGAAGCGCAAGCCGCGGAGAACGGCACGCCGCTGACGGACATGACCTTGGCTGAGATGAATCTTCTATGGGAAGAAGCGAAACAACGGCTTGCCCGGCCTGTCGAGACCGAACCGGAACAGACGCGGACCAGCCCTCAGAAGGACGTCCCGCTATGAGCGAGAATCAGGGGCCTTACCAGGAAGGCAAACGCGCCGGCCTCCACCCCTTGGTCGTGGTGTTCGGCATTCTTTTGGGTTTGTGGCTTTTCGTCGCGCTGATCGTACCGAGTTCGCGTAACAAACAGGCGGCTGGAACCGAAGGCCCTGCTGTCTCGGCAATCGAAGATCCGGACGCCGCACCCGTCATCTTCAAAATGCAGACGATCATTCTGGAGATGAACGCCGTCGGTCTGGTCGTCCCGCCGCAAGCGACGGATAGTCAAATCGCCGGCCTTTTGAAACAACTCAAACAGGACCGGCTCGCCGGCAGCCTCGGCGACCAAATCCCCGCCACCACCCCGGGCCATAAGCTCGGCAACCATGCGATTGCCGACATCTACATTTTCTCCGACAAGCAATTTGCGGAAGCCGATACCATCCGTACCTTAACAAGAGGCGCCCATGCACCCGGCACTCTTTATCCCGGCGCCGTCCCGTTTGAAGTGGCGATGGAGGCAGTTCGAGGCCATTACCGGATCGACTTGAACGACACCGGAAGCCCGGATACCGGAGCCCTCGGCTTTGCGGACGAATCAGGCGTCCACTCCAAGCATTACCGGCGCATTTTTTAGGCCACACTCGCCTGGACGTGCATTTCTTGTCCACCATGGCACGGCCTATCGGCTTGGCTTTCAAGCGCAAGACAGCACTTGAATAACCTGATATACTTCCTTCTAACAATCCTGTGACTATACGATATGGCCAAGCAAGGTTATCCTGGACTCGTACAGGTACCTCCCAGCGATCGACAGATGTTCAGACGTCGATTGATGCGTTGGTCCTTTGTCCTCATCGCGGTGATCTGGGGCGCCTCGGCAATCACCGCGTGGCGCGCCCCATCAAATCACAACACAGACTGCCGAGTCGGTACCGGCCCGGAGCTCTCTTCAGCAATCCAAGAGAACTGTAACCCACCGGGACCATCTGTTGCTGCAGCACCGGTCCCTCCTTCTCAGAGTGCGCTCCCCGTGACGAAGGTATCACCGAGTGCACGCTTACTTCAGCCACAGAGCTCCAAGTCTACACCTGCCCCGATTGCCAAGCGGTCGGCCACACCGCCCGGCACAGCTCACGCATCAAAAGTCACTCCATCCAATCCTTCTGTCAATCCTCCTGCCACTTCCCCTAGTGTCGCCAGCAGTCCCATAGTTCCGACTATGCCGCCTCCGGCACCTCCACAAGAATATGCATCGGTAGCGAAGCACGCAGTCGAATCGCCAGCACCCAGTTCGAACCCTGATATCCGCCTCGCCGAACAGGGCGATGCATTTGCCCAGTATCGCCTCGGCCGTTTTTACGCAAAGCAGGATGGGCTAGAGGCACCGGAATCTGTGCATTGGTACAGGAAAGCCTTTGACGGGCTCCGACGCCTGGCAGAAGACGGCAACGGAGAAGCGATGCACGTACTGGGAGTCATGTATGCGTTTGGGCGCGGAGTACCGAAGGATAAAGACCAAGCCCGGCGCTGGCTGACGCAGGCTACTGAGCATGAGGTGACAGCAGCCCGCCACGTGCTTGTGAGTCTAGGAAACCGTCCAACCGCAACCGTCGTTCGCGACCCGCAGGCCTTTGCCTCTCATTGAGAAGAAACGCCAATCACATCGGAACGCGAGAGGAGCGATGCGCAGCTAAATTCCGACCCGCTTCCGGATATCCTCCCGAATCGCAGCCTGGTCTGCCTCAAACAACCCTTCAAGTTTCACAAATAAATTCGCCAACGGACCGACAAACGGCGCCACCATCACGTCGCGCCTCGCGGCTAACATCCCTTCGGCCTCGGCGATCCGGACTTTCCAATCGGCAATCGTTCGTGAAAGAATCTTATTGGTCATCAGCTGCTGACCGGGAGATCCCGTAGATGGACCCAGGAGCCGCGCTTTCAGCACGTCCAGCTCGTCCGGGATCGAGATCTTTACGCGCACGCCGTGCGGCGTCGACCAGGTCGAGCGCTGGATCGAATAGTCGTACGAAAAGACCGGCTCTCGCGGCTCGCGAAACGGACCGCTGACATCGGAAATGACTAGTTTTCCATCCATCGATTGCATAATCAGCTCAATTCTTCTTCAGGAGATCGGTCCACGGTCATACTATAAGAGCTGGTGTCTTGAGAGAACAAGGGGATGTGTGCGGAAACCCATCGCCGTTATGACCAGCGTAGGGCCTTCCGTCACCGCTCCCCACCCGCATGCGTGAAACACTGGTCCTCCGCGCCTAAGATGAATCGATAAACGACACCTGCCCCATTGGATACATCGGAGATTCTCAATGCAAACGAGTTCCTGCTGGAAAGTCCTCCATTGCGTGCGCTCCACGCAACCTCGTAAAATGTGCCACCTATTATGGATGCCGTCACCCGTATCAAGACCAAGACCCCGAGTCCGTACAAGATCACGGCTATCGAGCCTGACACGCACGACACCAAGACCTTCCGGTTCGAACTGCCCGCCGACGCGACACTGGACATGCTGCCCGGCGACTTTCTGTATGTCCATGCCACAATCGCCGGCAAATCGGTCAAGCGGGCCTACACACCTTCCTCACTGCCCGGGGTTACCGGATTTTTTGACCTCACCGTGAAACGCTATGCAACCGGCGTCATCTCCGCATACCTGCACGATCAACGGATCGGCGATACGGTGCTGATAAGCGGGCCGAACCAGGGCGGCCATTGGGTAGATGGAATGGCCAAACGTGTGGGATTTGTGGCGGGAGGCACCGGCATCACCCCGATGATTGCCATCATCCGCTGGATTCTCACCAAGCGAATCGATGCGGAACTCTTTCTGATTTTTGCCAATAAAACCGAAGCGGACATTATTCTGAGAGAGGAATGGCGGCAGGCTGTGCGGGAATACCCGAACTTCCACTGCCATCATGTGCTGGAACAACCGCCTCCCGGATGGCCGGAAGGAACAGGACGGGTCACGGCCGACATTCTTCGCCGGCATCTTCCGGCTCCCGGTTCCGACACCTGCATTTTCCTCTGCGGTCCCCCGCAGATGGTCGATGCTCTCGAAACGACACTCAAAGAACTCGGCTATCCGGAACAGACCATTGTTCTTCCCTAACCCGCATTATTCATAAACACTTCTACTGCTATCGCCGATCGACTGTTCCGACGAACCTGCCGGCGGCGGGCTCGCCCATCGGACTCCGCGCGCCGGTCTCACGACGCGGCTTGGCGATTTCGTGACGAACTGCCACGAATAATGCGGGCTAAGATGATCCGCGCAGAACACTACGGAACGCTTCAATGGGCTGGTTGGCCTGTGAGATAGCCCATGACTTTTCCGGCAGCAACCGCACCGTCGCGAATGCAATCAGGAATGCCCACGCCTCGATAGCCCGCGCCGGTCAGGACCAATCCGGGATATCGACTGAGGGCCGCGTCGATTTGTACCAGACGGCTCAGATGCCCCAGCGTGTATTGCGGCATCGCCTTCCACCAGCGATTCACTTCGACGTAACTCGGTTCCGCCGTGATTCCACACAGCGTTGAGAGTTCCGCACGGACCCGGGCGATCAACTCGTCGTCGTCCGACTGAAGAATGGCCTCCCTCCCCACCCCGCCGACATAACAGCGAACCAACAGGCGATCCGACGGAGCGCGATGCGGCCATTTGAGGGAGGTCCAGGTAGCGGCAATCAAATCGCGCCCCTCTTTTCGAGGAACGATAAACCCAAATCCTTCGACAGCCCCCGCCACCCGGTTGGCCGGATAGGCCATCGCAATCGTGGCCGTCGAGGCATAGGGAATGGTCTCCAGCAACCCGCCGGCAATCGGCGTCAACGGGCGTAACAGTTCCGCCGACACATAGGCGGGCGTCGCCAGCACCAGGCTTTCTGCAGAGAGCGCCGATCCGTCCTGTAGAATCAGGTCGTACATCCAGCGACCCGGTTGGTGCGACCGTACTCGCATGGCATCGACCCGCCCCCCTAGCCGAAGCTCTGTGCCCTGCTGAGCCAATCGCGCCGTCAACGCCTCCACCAGATCACTCAGCCCGTTTTTCAGACTGACGAACATGGTGCGCGATGAACCGCCCGGCGGCATGGATGCCGCTTGCCGTTTGACAGCCATCATTCCACGAATGATGCTGCCGTGCTCTTGTTCGAGCTCAACAAATCTGGGGAACGTGGCTTTCACACTCATCTGCTCGGCATCGCCGGCGTAGATTCCCGCCATGAGAGGCTCCAGCACGCGTTCGAACACTTGCGCCCCGAACCGCCTCCTGAAAAAAGAGGCCAACGACTCATCGCCCTCTGAGGAACCCCGCGGTAGAAGGACATCGCAGCCCATACGCGCCAGGCCTGTCCAACTCAGCAGCCCGCTGCGGAGAAACGGCCCCAATTCCTTCGGCACAAATGAAACCAGTCCTTCAGGTAATTCGTGAAGCTGCCCGCCGCGCAATACAAATGCCTTTTTGCCTGTGACATTGGTATTGATCAGCTGCTCGCTCAGCCCCAGCTTCGCACAAAGCGCAAGACCGGCTGGTTTCTGGGAGAGGAAGGAATCGGGCCCGGCCTCGGTGACCAGATCGCCGACCCGGTGGGTCACGATCTTCCCGCCCCATGTCGATCCGGATTCGAGGACGGTGCAGCGGATGGGCAGGCCGCTTGCCGCCGCCTGCTCCTGCAAGGCAAACGCGGTGGCAAGGCCGGAAATCCCGCCGCCGACGATGACCACTGTACGAGGTTGATTCACGACTGGAGACAGAGGGATGATTCGTGCGCAGCCACGATATCCAGCAGAGTTTCGACCAAGGCCGGCTGGTCGTTCAGCATGGCCATCCGTTCAAGCTGCATCCCTTGCGCGGCAGCCCGCTGCTTTAATTCGATATCGATATCGAAGAGTGTTTCCACATGGTCGCAGATAAATCCGATCGGCGCGACAAGCACATGCCGGTGCCCTTCCAGACCCAACGCGTCCAGCTTTGACTCCACAGTCGGGCCAAGCCACGGCTCGCTCGACCGCCCTTGGCTCTGATACGCAAACGTCGTCGGCTGCTGTCCCAATAGCGCCGTCACGGCTTCGATGGTGCCTTTCACTTCTTCGGGATAGGGATCCTTCATCGCCACAATTCGTTCCGGCAAACTGTGCGCCGTAAACAACACCGGCACAGAGGCCCGCACGTCGGCCGGAAATTTCAAGAGCGCCTGCTTGATGCGCTCGACGATTGCCGCAATCAGTCCGGGATGGGTATGCCAGCTGCCGACATAACTGACTGGGACCGCGCTCTGAAAAGCCGCGCGCGCTTCTTCGACTTTTTTCCGGTAAGCGCCGGTGCTCAGCGAAGACTGCTGCGGCGCCATGCACATACCGATCACATGGTCCGGATCTGCCTTCAGCAACTCGGCATAGGTCTCCTTGATAAACGGATGCCAATGCCGCAACCCGACATAGACACGGTATCGATCGGCCCCGGACTCGTTCAGCCGCCGTTCCAGCGTCCTGGCCATGCTCTGAGTGATGCCGACAGCGGGCGACTTCCCGCCGGTCGCACGGTACCGCTCCCGAATCTCCGCCACGAGTTCAGGCGGCGTCGGCCGGCCTCCGCGCACATCAAGCAGAAAAGGCTCGACGTTCTCCAAACAATCCGGGCCACCCATGGCCATCAGCAGAATTGCGGTGGGATGCGTTCGCTCAGACATCGTTCCTCGTCGTTCGCATCTCGTATCTCGTAAAGTGCAGGAAGCGAAAGCAGTTTTGGACTGAAAGTTTCACGTTTCGAGCTTGCCGTTGGACCAACGCCTCTCACCCAACACGGAACCAGAAACCCGCAACCTGTATCCTGTATGACGAGATACGCTTCACGAGTGACGCTTCACGTTCCCTAACGCTGGCTGAGCTTATGCACCATATCGATCGTCGCGGCAACGTGATCGACCGGCGTTGTCGGCAGGATTCCGTGTCCAAGATTGAAGATGTGGCCCGCGCGCCCGCCGGCGCGCCGTAAAATATCCTCGACCCGGCGTTCGATTTCGTGAAGCGGAGCAAATAACACGAGGGGGTCCAGGTTCCCCTGCACAGCGCGATCGTGTCCGACCATCGCCCAGGCTTCATCAAGATGAACCCGCCAGTCGATCCCGATCACGTCGCCCCCTGCTTCTCGCATTTGTCCGAGAATGGCCGTCGTGCCGGTGCCGAAATGAATCAGCGGCACACCGTCATGCTTGAGTGCGTCAAAAATCTTCTGCACATGCGGCTTCACATATTCCGCATAGTCGCCTGCCGAGAGACAGCCGATCCAGCTGTCAAAGAGTTGAATCGCCTGCGCCCCTGCCTTGATTTGCCGCTTGAGATAGCTGGTGATGACCCGCGCGAACTTGTCCATCAGCGCATGCCACGCAGTCGGATCTCCATACATCATCTGTTTCGTGTGCAAATAGTTGCGCGACCCGCCGCCCTCGATCGCATAGCTGGCCAGCGTGAACGGCGCGCCGGCAAACCCGATCAAAGGCACTCGCCCATTGAGCGCGCGCCGGGCCTGTCTGATCGCTTCGGCAACATATTCCAACTCATCGCCATCCACCACCTTGAGCCGGTCGACCGCCGCACGATCGCGGACCGGATTATGAATCACCGGACCTTCACCCTGGGCAAACTCCAGACTAATCCCCATGGGCTCCAACGGGAGGAGAATGTCGGCAAAAATGATGGCGGCATCCAGCGGAAACCGGTCGATCGGCTGGAGCGTGACCTGGGCCGCCAACTCGGGCGTCTTGCACATTTCAAGAATCGCGTGCTTGGCGCGTAACGTCCGATATTCGGCCATATAGCGCCCGGCTTGGCGCATAAACCAGACCGGCGTACAGTCAACCGGCTCACGCCGGCAGGCTCTGAGAAAACGGTCGTTCAGCATGAACGGCATTCTAGAGACGCGCGGGCAAGACTGTCAAATTTTGAGTGGCCGGCCGTTTTGGCGCATGGCAAACTCGGACAAATGATAGACAGCCCGGCCTATTCCGGTAGAATGATGCTGGGCTCCGGATCATGCAGGAAAAGCCGGTTTCACTTTCTTTTGCGTTATGTGTATAATGAGTGCCTATCATATAGCCGGACCATGCATCCCATACCGGTGCAGTGAGTCCTCCTCTGCGGCCTTCCTTCTTCTTCACCAAACAAGCGCCGCGAGACTATTCATCGAGACACCGGCGCGTTATTCCCTTGTGCACTGGATCGCCGATCTCTGACCCTGGAGGTAATCGAATGTCTGTCATGCAGTCTATGCCCCCGTCGCCCCCCGGCCAAGACCGTTTCTACGCGCTCCTCCGCTGGTTCGATGCCTGGGCGGGCCTGGAGAATATGAAATTGGACGGCCCACCCAAGGTGGACTGGGTCCGCAGCATTCCCTTCATCGCGGTCCATCTCATGTGCTTTGGAGTCTTCTGGGTTGGATGGAGCTGGACCGCTGTTGCCGTGGCCGTTGCGTTTTATTTCGCCCGGATGTTCGTCATCACCGGTTGGTACCACCGGTATTTTTCACACCGCACATTCAAGACCTCCCGTACCGTCCAGTTTGCCTTTGCAATCTTCGGCGGCATGTGCGCGCAACGCGGCCCCATCTGGTGGGCCAGCCATCATCGCCATCACCATATCGCCTCCGATACGCCGGACGACGTGCACTCCCCGCGCCAGGGAGGATTTCTCTGGTCGCACATGGGCTGGATTATGTCGCAAACGCACTATGCGCCGCGGTTCAAGGGCATCACCGATTTTTTAAAGTTTCCGGAGCTGCGGTTTCTCGATCGTTTTGACGTCCTCATCCCGATCATCACCGGATTCGCCATGTTCGGGTTAGGCATGCTGCTCGAAGCCAAGGCTCCCGACCTCGGCACCAACGGACCCCAGATGCTGATTTGGGGGTTCTTTATCTCGACCGTTGCGCTCGCGCACGGCACGTTCACGATCAATTCGCTGTCGCATGTGTATGGATCGCAGCGCTATGAGACCGGCGACGACAGCCGCAACAATTTCTTCCTTGCCCTCATCACCATGGGAGAAGGCTGGCACAACAATCACCACTACTACCCCGCCTCTACCAGACAGGGATTCTATTGGTGGGAAATCGACATGACCTACTATGGCCTGAAGCTGCTGGAGCGGCTGGGGCTCATCTGGGATATTCGGGATGTGCCTGAGTATGTGCGGGACGGCAAGAGCAAGCAAGATACGGATCTCGGCGCTCTTAAGCGGCCGCTTGAGATCAAGATTCCGGTTCCGGCCCAGACTGAGGAAATCCCGGCCTAAACATTCAGTTACACCCACTCCGGTTCATCATTGGCCGCCGGCCGTTCAGACGACTGAACGGCCGACCGGTCGCGTATCCTCCGGCTTTCCCCATCGATCTCTTCACGCTCCGCCGTCGGCACGATCCAGGCTTCGCCGGGATTGAGCTCAAACCGATAGTGATTGTTTCTCAGCGAGAACCATTCCACATAGGGATGCGGCGTGAGATTCGGATGTGGATCGAATGAGATTAGATTGACCGTCCCAATCTGCGGATTCTCCATATCGCCGATCACCTGTGCAGCCATGTCCTCGTCTTCAAACCGGCCATTGCGAAACCGGATCACCTCGCCTGCGATATCTGTCTTGAAATTACCTCGCAGATAAAAATCCACCGGTCCGATCGCGGCAAAGACGATGCGACCGACGACGGTCCCTTCAACTCGATTGTCCAGAAACCCTTCATGGACCCAACGACCGTTTCCAAACTTTTGCGCCATGGTACTCCTTGCATTGGGAAGGCCCAGATTCAGCTTACGGCTGAGCGAAGAAGTGGACCTCTCTTCCCCTTCAGGACTTCATCCTATCAATGTTAACCGTCTTCATCTGCTTGCGTCAGGCCGGCTGAACGGCTCCGGATGAAGGGGGTGGCAGCTGTGTCCGGCCTTGAAGCGCTCCGATGATCACCGCCGATAAAATCAGCGCGCTGCCGATCCACCCCTGGAGATCCAGCGTTTCTCCCAAAAAATACCATGAGAGCCAGGCGGCATAGGCCGGCTCTGAAGCAAAGACCAGCGCCACTTGTTGAGCCGGAACCACCTGTTGCACCCACATCTGCACCGCAAAGGCGCCGGTGGCTAATACACCGGTGACAAGCAGCCCGATCAGCAGCACCGCGGTCGGTGCAAACGCGCTCGCCGGAGCCTGTTCCCACCATGTGATGGGAACAAAGAGCAGCGTCATGGCGGCCATCTGCCAGGCCAACAGGGACGGCGCATCAAACGCGCGGGTGAACCGTTCCAGGCAAACAATGTGTCCTGCAAACGCCGCGGCGCACCCCAGCGTCAGGAGATCGCCGATGTTCATGCCTGCGCTGGGCTTGACCAGCAACCACAGCCCGATCACGGCGATCGCCGTCGCAAGCAGCGAACGGCCATCGAATCGCCTGAGAATCAAGGGCACAAAAATCACATACAACGCCGTCAGAAAAGCGGAATTCGATGCGCTGGTGTACTGAAGACCGACGGTTTGAAGCGTGTAGCCGAGAAAGAGAAACACGGTGGTCACCGCGCTGGCCACCAACACCTCGCGACCGCGAGCGAGCGGCCGCCTCATCAGCAGAAACCAGATCCCGACGAGGGCGGCGCCCAACAAAAATCTCAAAAATGTGAAGGAGAGTGGAGGGATTTGCTCAAGCGCTGCCTTGGTAGCGGGAAACGTGGCGCCCCAGATCAGGGTCGTCAGAAGTAGCGCAAGGCGTGGCATAGAATAAACAGTGCTGAGTGCCGAGGATTGAGTGCTGCAAAAAAATCAGATGACCTGCCTCGCACCTTATACGGCTAGGGTTTGCACAGCGGGCACCGCCGCTGCTCGTTTGCCCCTGCCTGTTCCATCGCGCGAAGCGCCCGGTCCTTGTCCGGGTAATCGAACCAGCCTCCTTCCCAGAAATCACTGGAGGAAGAATTCGACGGCACTTCGGAGCACCGATCACGATGCAACGTCACCCGGTCAATTGAGCGCGCGATATGAACCCAGTAGGTCATGCGGAATCCGTGAGGCGTACGGGGTAAGGAGCGCCTGTCAGCCGCCGACCCCTTACCCCTAACTCCTGACCCCTCACGTCTTTACGGAAGGAGCTGCCACTCGTCCTTTTCGATGAACACTTTGACGCCGGTCTGTAACTTTTTGACATCGTCCTTCTCGAAGAGCCGCATGTAGCGCTCGATTCGATCGTCGTCATCAATTCGTTCTTCTTGCATCATCCCGTTGTTGCCTTTGTATCGCCGGAGCAGCACTGCCATCGGAATCCTCCTGTCATACTGGTAGTGAACACATACAACTGTGCTACAATAAACGCAACCTTGCAGGCCGGTCAAGGGTGTTCATCGACGTCCTGCAGTGAGACGCAGTGCGTCCGATATCGAACGGGAAAACACATGCCTCTCTATGAATATCGCTGTGAAGCCTGCTCCTCCCAATTTGAAGCGGCCCAGTCCATTCATGACCGGATCGAAGACACGGAATGCCCCTCGTGTCATGCCCGGCAGGCCACCAGACTCCTCTCTTCCTTTTCGTCCAAAGTCGTCGGCGATCATAAACCGGGATTTGCGGAGATCAAAGCCGCTGCCATGAATAACGAACGGATGGAACGATTCGCCAAACTGCCGCCGTTGAACGCAAAACGGAATGTGCCGCCGCCGAACACCTCCTTCGATTCAAACGCTTCCACGGGGACAGACTCAGGTTCTGAGCGATAAGATGGGGTTGTCTCCGTTACCTGACCGCGCTGAGCATTCCTGCTTGCCTCTTCCGTCGTCCGGAATGGCTATGAGCATCCTCCAACGGCTTACGGGACTGCTGGTTCTCGTCGGCCTGTTTCTGGCAAGCCCCGGCAACGCCTCCGAGATTGCAGGCAATCTTGTCATCGCCGGAAACGGGCCTGAGCAAGCCACCATGGAGGCCCTGGCGCGCGCCTTCGAAAAAGCGAATCCACGTGCCTACGTGGACCTGCTCTGGGACGACGATTCCAAACCGCTGGAGCTGGTCCAGACGGACCAGGCTCACATCGCTGTGACAGGCGTCGAGCATCCGCCGCTGGCCGCCACACAGATCGGATGGGACGGCATCGGAATCTTGGTGCATCTGTCCAACTTCACCAAGGACGTAACCAGGCAGCAAGTCGCCGACATATTTTCCGGCAAGGTCCACGATTGGGCTGAATTGGGCGGGCCCGAAACCAGGATTGTCCTGATCGACCGGCCCCGCTCTCAAAACATCCGCGACGCCTTCGAGTCTCAATTGGGCATTACCGGGAAAATGTCCACTGCCTCCAAGACGATCGGCCCTGATGAGGACGTCCTGAAAACAGTGGTCGGAACCATTCCACCGCTCTCGGCAGCAACCTATATTTCATTGAGCACCGGCCTATCCGCAGTCACGGGCGGCGTGGCCGTCCGTTTGCTGCCGGTGGACAAAGTGGAGCCTGAGGGTCCGACCGTCAGAGACGGCCGTTACAGCCTTCGCCGCCCGCTGTTGCTGCTCGCGAAGAAGGGACCTGCTCCCATGGTTGATGCCTTTGCGCGATTTGCCTTGTCGGCCCCGGGCCAATCGATTATCGGAGAAACCTATGTCCCGATGCCAAGCCAGTAGCCTTCTTTCAAAGGAGGTCCTCATGCATCCCCATCGACTGTCATCATGCATTGTCATCACCTGCTCGCTCATGCTGATGCCATGCTTTGCGCCATCGCTGCATGCCGAAGCCGGCGCCATCGTCGACGGCGCCGGCTTCACACTCTACGAAATGGAATCGATCCAAGGTTCGGACCAGTCGGTGATCGAGAAAGATCCTGTCTGCGATCGCAGCAAACAGCCAAAAATCTTGCGCGTGGAACCGGACGAAGCCAAGCCGGGCCAGAAAATCATGATCAAAGGGGAAAACTTCGGCACGAAGGAATGTTTTCACGGCGTCGCATTCAGCGCCGCAGGCCCTGCAAAAATTGAGTATACGTTCGTGAACGAGACGACGATTGAAGCGACCGTTCCCGATCTCAAGCCCGGCATGTCATTTATCGACATCGTCGCCGGCGGCGGGAATGCCCGCTCCAAAGCCTTTCTCATACTGGCTCGATAACGAGCGTCAGGGTGCCGCAGGGGCAGGCGGCGCGTCCGATGCCGTGCCGTCCATGTAGCCCCAGACTCGCAGGAGATCAAGCGTCAGACTCGCGCCGTACGTCGGACCGTAGTCACGCTCCGCGAGCTTGCCCATACTATCGTTCCACGTTTCAAACCGCAGCGGTCCGCCGGATAGGGCAAACGACCAGGCGAACATCTTCTGGCTCTGCCCCGTCGTGTTGACAAAAATCCCCGAGTCCCACATGACGGCAAACTCGACTTCCCACGTGGGAATCGTCTCACCCTTGCTATTCGTACGGTACTGGCCGAATGCGATCGCGGGCTGCACGAGTCCTGCCGTCTGCCTCACAGCATGAAGGACGGCCCCGTTGTCCTGATAGCTGATCCGTCCCAAGGTAGACGCCCGAACACTCACATCCCCCCAGTCTCCAGAATAGAAGGTCGGTGAAATCTGCAATCGCCGGATACCTGCCCGGAGAAACCCCTGTTGATAGATCGTCCCGACGGAGAATCCACCGCCCACAAACATCACCTTAGGCTGAAAGAGCGGAAACCACCGCGTCACAGACCCATCGACCATCACATCGGTCTCCTTACGAAGAGCCACGGTGGGAACCGCCGGCAACTGCCGCAGTTGGTGAATGACTTCGTTCTGGAAAAATTGACTGGGCTCATCACTCGTCGGGCTGACCCCGGTCGTAAGATTCGTGCTCCAGCCCTCAAAAATCCCGCCCCAATGCTGGGTCCAACTCAGCGTGATGAGGTTGAAGCCCAGCGTATTCCCCACCGTGGAGTCATACCTATTTCCCAAGCCATCGATAGGCGTGAAGCGGTTGAGCGTAAGTCCCGTGGTTACCGTGGAATACTGATCGGGAAACGCCGTGCTGCCCCAATGAACAGAAGGCGCGGGACTTTCACTCCAGACCGGGGACCATTCAAGTCCGATGAGCAAGAAGAGCAAGAGGATCCGCGCGAATCCTCTCGTCAGAGCACGGACGAAGGTTTGCCAGGCCACAGCCTGGACTCCGGGAGCCAAGGCCGTGGTGGCGATGGCCGTACGAGATGGCTGATAGATTAGAGACATCTCGACAGCCCCACCGCGCGGGCGTTTCTTCTTCAAGGCCTGCGCAAGCCTCTGCATCGGCGCCGCCATCGATGGCACGGCCGTGCGAGTCGCTTTGCATTCTACCAGCGCCATCGCCCCCCGCCGGCCAGGAACGAGAAAATCCACCTCTAACCCTTGCTCATCACGGAAGTAATAGATCTCCGGACGCCGACCGGCATTGACCTGGGCTTTAATGATTTCAGCGGCCATGAAGCCTTCAAAGAGCACACCCAGAAAGGGTGAGCGCGCCAATTCTCTCGGCGAATCGATGCCAAGTAGATGACACGCCAACCCGGAGTCGGCCAGATACACCTTCGGCGACTTGACCAGGCGCTTGCCGACATTCTCATAGAACGGCGGGACAAGCAGAATCTGCGCCGTCGTCTCCAACACGCCGAGCCATTGCGTGATGGTCGGCACGCTCACCCCCAGTGGTGCCGCAAGATCCGTTCTATTCAGAATCTGGCCATGCCGGCTAGCCACCAACGCCAGAAAGCGTCGAAACGTCGCAAGGTCCTTCACCATCGTGACCGCGCGTACATCGCGTTCAAGATAGGTCTGCACATAGGAACTGAACCACTGGTGCGCGGCTCTCGGACGCGCCACCACCTCGGGATACCCCCCCAAGAATAGGCTCACCTTTTCGCTTTCGCACGTCGAGAGAGGGCGTAACTGCAGCACAGCGGCCCGACCGGCCATGGATTCCGTCACCTTCTGCATGAGCGGAGCCTCCTGCGAGCCCGTCAGCAGCCAGCGGCCGGTTCGCCGCGGCTGCCGGTCGATGCGAGCCCGCACCAAGCTGAAAATCTCAGGTACATTTTGCACTTCGTCCAGAATCACGGGCGTCCTCACCTCATCGAGGAAGCCCTGGGGATCGGACCGCAATCGAGCCACGACCGACGGATCCTCCAGCAAGAAGTAGTCGGCCTTGGGGAAGGCATGGCGCAAAAGCCACGTCTTGCCGGCTCGCCGTGGGCCAGTCAGCACGACGGACGGAAAGCGCTTTGCCGCCTGCACGAGGGAAGCCTCTAACGCTCGCCTGAGGTATCGCATGACTGAGGATTCTAAACTAGCACTTTCGTTTTCTCAATATGAAAGCACGCCAGAACATCGGAGAAACGTGATGGAGAGAGCCCCTGGCAGGCAAAAGGAGGCTGGTTGGTCCCTACTCGTATGACCACAGTCTCTGCTCGCTGGATACTCTGTCCGCCGAAGGGGAGCGTTCGCAGATCAGAGTCACCCATCACGCAGAGCAACCGAAGAAAACAAATCTGCTATCACGAGTCCTCCTCAAAAGACTCCCGGTACATTTATTTTCCGGTACATTTATTTTCAGCCCTTAAAATTCCCGCCCCAATGCTGGGTCCAACTCAGCGTGATGAGGTTGAACCCCAGCGTATTCTCCACCGTGGAATCATACCTATTTCCCAAGCCGTCGATAGTCGTGAAGCGGTTGAGCGTAAGTCCCGTGGTTACCGTGGAATACTGATCGGGAAATGCCGTGCTGCCCCAATGAACAGAAGGCGCGGGACTTTCACTCCAGGCCGGGGACCATTCAAGTCCGATGAGCAGAAACGCGCCGAGGAACAGGGCAATCCCGTGTTCCCGAGAATGCTGACTGCTCCACTCAGCCTGAAACCCCTGCGCTCGTCGATCCATAGTCAAGCGTCGCCTACTCCGATCCTCTCCCGATCACCGGTATCTGCTCTTATACACCAATCCGATGGCATTCTGCCTGTCCTGAAACCCACGAAGCGGCTTCCTGACGCCCCTGCCTTCCAGCCGGCATTACGCAGCCCTCCCTCGACACCACTCCTGCTCCTATGTTAGCGTACGCGCTCGTTTTTCCTGGTCTGCTGGGAGCCGTATGTTCAAGAAAATCCTGGTCGCCAATCGCGGTGAAATCGCCATGCGCATCATCCGCGCATGCCGCGAATTGAATATCGCCACGGCTGCCATCTACTCCGAAGCCGACTCGACCGGCATCTACGTCAAAAAGGCCGACGAGGCCTATCTGGTCGGTCCCGGTCCCGTGAAGGGCTTCTTAGACAGCCGACAGATCGTGGACCTGGCCGTCCGTATCGGCGCCGATGCCATCCACCCCGGCTATGGATTTCTTTCAGAAAACGCGGAGTTTGCCGAACTCTGCCACGCATCGGGCGTCACGTTCATCGGCCCGTCTCCCCATGCCATTACACTGATGGGCAGCAAGGTCAAGGCGCGCGAGCTCGCCGAGTCCGCCGGTGTGCCGATCGTTCCTGGAACGGACGGCGCCATCACCGATGTGAAAGACGCGCTCGCCTTCGCCAAGAAGGCCGGATACCCGGTCATGATCAAGGCCAGCGCCGGGGGCGGCGGACGCGGTCTCCGTGTCGTCCGATCCGATGCCGAATTGCGCGACAACATGGAAGGCGCCTCGCGGGAAGCCCAGGCCTCCTTCGGTGACGGCAGCGTGTTCATCGAAAAATATATCGAACGGCCGCACCATATCGAATTCCAGATTCTGGGAGACCGCCACGGCCATATCATCCATCTCGGTGAACGCGATTGTTCGATCCAGCGCCGGCACCAGAAGCTCATCGAAATCGCTCCGTCGTTGATCCTGACGCCGAAACTGCGGGCGGAGATGGGCAAAGCCGCCATCACTATCGCCCAAGCCGTGCGCTACGACAACGCGGGCACCGTCGAGTTTCTCCTCGATCAGGACGGACAGTTCTACTTCATCGAAATGAATCCGCGCCTCCAGGTCGAGCATACGGTCACCGAGCAGATTACGGCCATCGATATCGTGCGCAATCAGATCTCGATCGCGGCGGGCAAGCCGCTCGACATCCAACAGAAGGATGTCATCCTCCAAGGGCACGCGATCCAATGCCGGATCAATGCGGAAGACCCGAGGAACAATTTCATGCCCTGCACAGGAACCGTCACGGCCTATCTCTCTCCCGGCGGCATCGGCGTCCGTATCGACGGCGCGGTCTATAAGGATTACACGATCCCGCCCTATTACGACGCCCTCTTGGCCAAACTGACGGTGCGCGGGCGGACGTGGGAAGAGACCGTAAGCCGCATGCGGCGCTCGCTCGAAGAGTACGTGCTTCGAGGGGTCAAAACGACGATTCCCTTCATGAAATCGATCATGCAGGAACCGGATTTTATGGCCGGGCGGTTCGACACGTCCTATCTGGACACCCATCCGGATCTCTATCGGTACCATGAATTCGAACAGCCGGAAGATTTGGTTTTGGCGCTTTCTGCCGCGATTGCGGCCTACGAAGGGCTCTAGTCGGACAGCCCTACCACGAACTCACACGAGGCATATCGACCACCATGGCAACACAACGGCCATCGAGAAAAAAACAGGCGGCGAAGAAACCCGCCGCTCCGCCCGCCGTCAAAACAGCGAAAGTCCGGAAGGGGCGATCGGACGAGTTCACGATTCAACCCGCAGCCGGCAAGCCTCTGCTGATCACCGACGTCGCGCTTCGCGACGGGCACCAGTCGCTGTTGGCCACGCGCATGCGCACGGAAGACATGCTGCCCATCGCGCAGAAACTCGACGCCATCGGCTATTGGTCGCTCGAAGTGTGGGGCGGCGCGACGTTCGATACCTGCCTGCGGTTTTTGAAAGAGGATCCCTGGGAACGGCTTCGCGCCCTCCGGGCCGCAATGCCCAACACCAAGCTTCAAATGCTGCTCCGGGGGCAAAACCTGGTGGGCTACCGGCACTATGCCGACGATGTGCTGGAACGATTCATCGAACGGTCGGCCGCGAACGGCATCGATGTCTTCCGCATCTTCGATGCGCTCAACGACGTGCGCAATCTCGATCGGGCCGTGCGCGAAGTGAAAGCCTGCGGCAAACATGCCGAAGCCACGATCAGCTACACCGTCAGTCCCGTGCACAGCCTGGACCGGTTCGTCGATCTGGCCAAGAGAATGGAAGACCTGGGTACGGATACGCTTTGCATCAAAGACATGGCTGGGCTCTTGGCTCCGCTTGATGCCTATCACCTCCTGCGCCGGCTGAAAGCAGCCGTCAAGGTTCCGATCCATCTGCACTCGCACTACACCTCCGGTATGGCCTCCATGTCGTCGCTGATGGCCATCCTGGGCGGGCTCGACATGCTCGACACCGCCATGTCGCCGCTGGCAGGCGGGACCTCCCATCCGGCAACGGAAACCCTCGTCGCGTCGCTTCGCAACACGCCCTACGACACAGGGCTGGATCTCGCGGCCTTTTTGCCGATCACCGAGCATTTCCGGACGGTGCGCCGCAAATACCGTCAGTTTGAAAGTGATTTCACCGGTGTCGACGCAGAAATTCTGACGTCGCAAATTCCCGGCGGCATGCTCTCCAACCTCGCCGCACAACTGACCGAACAGAACGCGCTCGACCGGATGAAAGAAGTGCTGGAGGAAGTTCCGCGGGTTCGGAAAGAAATGGGCTACCCGCCGCTCGTCACGCCCACCAGCCAGATCGTCGGCACACAGGCCACGCTCAATGTGTTGACGGGGGAGCGCTACAAGGTCGTCACGACCGAAACGAAGAACTATTTCCTCGGCTTGTATGGCCGCGCCCCGGGTCCGCTGAACAGCGAGATCATGGCCCTGGCCATCGGCAACGAAGAACCGATCAAGACAAGGCCCGCGGACCGGCTTGAGCCGGAGCTTGCGGCGAACAAGAAAGAACTCCCGGCCTCCGCCTCGTCGGTGGAAGACCAGCTCTCCTTTGCGCTGTTCCCGGCGATCGCGAGAGAGTTTTTTGAGGCCCGTGAGAAGGGCGACTTGACTCCCCCGCTGCTGGAATCCGTCTCAGCCAAAGGACCGGCCGTCGCCCATGAACTCCACCTCGCGCCGGTGGAATTCAACGTCACGGTGCACGGCGAAACCTACCATGTGAAGGTGTCCGGCTCAGGCCGAAAGACGGATGGTCGCAAACCCTACTATATCCGCGTCAACGATAAGCTCGAAGAGGTTTCCCTGGAGCCGATCCAGGAAATTCTCGCCGGCGTCCCGGAGTCTCCGGACACGGGCACGAGCGCCAAGCCGAAGCGCCCAAGACCGTCGAAGCCGGGCGATGTGGCGCCGCCCATGCCTGGCCGGGTCGTCAAAATCCTTGTGGCAGTGGGAGATCGGGTGAAGGTCGGCGATCCTCTCCTGATCGTCGAAGCGATGAAGATGGAAAGCCGCGTGCCGACACCGATCAACGGAACTGTGGCAGCCATCCTGGCCTCCGAAGGCGATCATGTGAAGACGGATGAAACGGTCATCCAGCTGGAGTAACGGGCACACCTCGTATCCTTCCCTCCGCGCAGACAGACCGCCATACCTGGTCCTGTTTGCCCTCTGCCTGCTGGCGCTTCTGTGTGAGGCCTGCGCACCAACTTCGCCGATTCCCTCGCAGTTCGAAGCGTTCGAACGCATTCCGATTCACAGCGTGACCGTCCATGAGCAGCGGATCGCCTACTTGGATGTGGGGACCGGCCCACCGGTCATCCTGATTCATGGGTTTGGGGGATCGATGTGGCAATGGGAGCATCAGCAGCATGCGCTGGCGGAACACTTCCGTGTGCTCACCCTTGATTTGCCCGGCTCCGGGCTCTCCGACAAACCTGACATCGAGTACCGGCCTGACCAAATGTTGGGGTTTCTTGTGGGATTCATGGATGCGCTGGAGATCCCCCACGCCACGTTGGTCGGTAACTCCATGGGCGCCGGCCTCGCCATCGCGATGACATTGGAGCATCCCGCTCGTGTCGCGAAACTCGTCCTGATCGGAGGGCTCCCTCCGCAGATCATGCAGAAACTCACCAGCCCGTCGATCCGGCGCGCCTTAGAAACCCGTGCGCCGGTTTGGCTCATCTCGCTCGGCAATCGGCTGTTCGGAGGCCTGATGGCAGAATCCGTCCTGCGTGAAATCGTGCATGACCCGGCGCTGCTGACTCCGGCCGTGGTCGAACGGGCGAACCGCAACCGCCGGCGGCCTGGCCTCATCAGGCCCCTCTTGGCTGCGCAACAGGCGCTCCCGCTGTGGGAATCCGGATTCGCCCTGCGCATCGGCACGGTCACGCATCCGACGTTGGTGCTCTGGGGAGAGGAAGACCGGGTTTTTCCGATCGCCGTGGGCGAAGAACTCCATCGCGCCATCAGCGGGTCCCGGTTCGTGCGCATCCCCCATGCCGGCCACTTACCCCAATGGGAACGGCCGGGCCTAGTCAACCGTTCGCTGATCGAGTATATTCAGCACCAGTAGATAACGGCTGCTCGACTACGACATCACACCGCCTCAACAAAGGAGACCATATGCAGATCGCTTATCGTGGATTGATCGTGACAGCACTGGGCCTCTCGCTGGGATTCACCGGATGCGCGGGCATGGGCGATTCCACCGGAATGGGCTACACATACAAGAATCTCGCGGTTGCCGGCGGCAGCGCCGTCGCCGGTGAAGGAAATAACGTCCTGTTCAAAGGCAGCCCGCTCGGGTTGTCCGGCGCCGGAATTAAGACCGGTGATGCTCTGCGGGACGTCAAGGTGGCGCAGACCGACCTCGCGCTGGTGAATATTGCCCAGACGAAGGGATCCGGAAAGGTCCGTATCATCAGCGTCGTCCCCTCGCTGGACACTCCGGTGTGTGAACAGCAGACCCATTATCTCAGCGAACGGAACAAGGGGCTCGACAAGATGGTCGAACTCATTACCGTGAGCGTCGATACTCCCTTCGCCCAGAAGCGGTTCGCCACGGAAGCGAAAATCGACAACGTCACCTTCCTCTCCGACTATCGAGGCGGCGAGTTCGGCAAGACCCATGGACTGTTCTTGGGTGGCCCGCACATTCTGGCCAGAGCCATTCTCGTCGTCGATTCGACGAACACTGTCCGTTATCTTCAAGTGACCCCTGAACTGACGCAACTTCCGGACATGGAAGAAGCGTTCCGATTCGCCCGCTCGCTGATTACGGCAAGCTGACACCAAAGCAGGCTAACCTGCATTGTTCATGACAGTTCGTCGCGAAATCGCCCAGCCGCGTCGCGAGAGCGGCGTGCGGAGCCCGGAGGACCTGAGGCGTACTCGTGCAGTACGTCGAAGGTCTGAGGGGCGAGCCCGCCGCCCAAAGGCTTGTCGCAGCAGCGGATCGGCAATTGCAGCAGAAGTGCTCGTGAATAATGCGGGTTACGGTTGAGGTTAAGGATAGAAGACCGTATGATATTCTTAACCTTGGCCTTAACCTGAGCTCGGTCTCCACTATCCCCTGAACATATGGCCCACTACGACCTGCTCGTCATCGGAACCGGCCCGGCCGGCCAAAAGGCCGCCGTGCAGGCGGCCAAACTCGGCAAGAAAGTAGGCTTGATCGAGCGGAAGGAAGTCGTCGGAGGCGTCTGCATCAACACCGGCACCATTCCGAGTAAAGCCCTCCGCGAAGCCGCGCTCTTTTTTTCCGGAATTCCACAGCGCAGCATTTACGGTACCCCGCACCAGATCAAGAGCTCGATTACGATCGAGCAACTCACGTTCCACGCCAATCACGTCATCAAGAACGAGATCCAGGTCGTCCGTGCCCAGATGGCCCGCAACCGGATCGACATGATTTTCGGGTCAGCCAGTTTTTTCGACCCGCATAGCCTCCGCATCCAACATCGAAGCGGCTCGATCGAACAACATACGGCGGATTTCATCGTCATCGCCGTCGGCACAGAGCCAAGCCGGCCGGCCGATATCCCGTTCGACAACATCTCCGTCATCGATACGGACGAGCTCCTGACCCTTCAACGCATTCCCACCTCTATCGTCATCGTTGGGGGCGGAGTCATCGGAACGGAATACGCCTCCATCCTCGCAGCGCTGGGAGTGCCGGTCACCCTCATCGAGAAACGTTCTCGCCTGCTGGAATTTGCCGATGCCGAGATCATCGACATGCTCCAGCAACAGATGAAAGCGCTCGGCGTGACCCTCTATTACGATGAAGAAGTCCTTGCGATCAAGAGAGAGCCCGACAATTCGATTGAGGTCTGTTTGCGACGCGCGAAGCCGATCCGGGCTTCCACGCTGATGTATGCCATCGGGAGGGTGGGCGCAACCAAAGCGCTCAACCTGGAGGCTGCCGGATTGAAACCGGACGGTCGAGGCCGCATAGCGGTAAACACGCACTTCCAGACTGCCGTTCCCCATATCTATGCGGCCGGTGATGTCATCGGCTTCCCGGCCCTGGCGTCGACCTCGATGCAACAGGGCCGCCACGCGGCCTGCCATGCCTTCGGCCACCCTGATCGCACCGATAATTCCTTATTACCCTACGGCATCTACTCTATTCCGCAGATCTCCATGGTGGGCCGGAACGAGGAAGAACTCACGCAGGCCCAAATTCCCTATGCCGTGGGCATCGCACGCTATAAAGAAATCGCCCGTGGGCTGCTGATGGGCGATGAAACCGGCATGCTCAAGCTATTATTCAATCAACATACCCACGAGTTGCTCGGTGTCCATGCCATCGGAGAGGGTGCGACGGAGATGATCCACATCGGCCAGGCTGTCATGGCCTATCACGGCCGCATCGATTACTTCATCGACACGGTGTTCAATTACCCAACCCTGGCAGAATGTTATAAAGTCGCCGCACTGGACGGCATCAACCGCTTGCCGAGGCCCTGGCCGCCTGCGCGTGAAACGTGAGGGGCCTTCTTTCGATTCCGTGAATCCAATTCCTCACTTTTCACCTTTTACGTTTCACTTTTAACGAGGAAACTGCATGGCTTTCTCACAACACCTGAGACAACTTGCAAAGCCCATCTGGGATGCCCAACTGAACCATCCCTTTGTCGTCGCGCTCGGCAATGGCACGCTGCCTGAACAGAAATTCAAGTATTACATCTTGCAAGACGCCAGATTTCTCGGCGATCTCTCCCGTGTCTTCGCCGCAGGCGCCATGAAAGCACCGGACTCCGAAAGCGCCTTACGCTTAGCCAAACTAGCGGAAGACACCATCGTGGTGGAACGCAGCCTGCATGAGAGTTACGGGAAGCGCTGGAAACTGACGGCCAAACAGATGTCGTCCGTGCCGATGGCTCCCACAAACTATGCCTACACGAGACACATGCTCTCCGTGGCACAGAACGGATCGGCGGCGGAGATTCTCGTCGTCGCCCTCCCCTGCGCCTGGATCTACTGCGTCGTCGGGCAATACTTGTTAAGAAAAGGCCCGCCGCCCAAGAACCATCCCTACCGAGACTGGCTTATGCTCTATGCCTCGCCGGAGTTTGCCGAAGTCCAGCAATGGATGCGTAAGAAAGTCGATCAGTGGGCCAAGACCGCCGGCACAGACGAAAAGCGGCGCATGGAAGAGTCCTTCATCATCAGCTCACGTTATGAGTGGATGTTCTGGGAGATGGCCTGGAAGGAAGAACAATGGCCGGTGTGACTCGACGGGTCCTGTCACCGAGCAACCCATTCGTGCTCACTCCACCCATCCCGGTGTCAGCCTTACCGCAAATGGATGTACCGGCTGACAGCCTATCGTAGAACGGTCCCGAAGGCGGCAAAGAGTTGCCCCGTCAGATAGCGGGTGGCTTGATGATCGCCCGACTCTTTCCGGCGCAGGTAGTCGTTGATCACACGCCCGTCGGGGGCCTTGTGCATATCCGGCCGACGTAGATTCATCCGATAGCGTTCGACCCCTGCCGACACCCAGCTCACGAAGATCACCGTCCCGTCGCGCTCCACCTTCTCTACCACGCCCACGTGCGTGAGCGGATCGTTGGGCAAACCGTCACGGTTGAAATCCCAGGTGTTGTGAAAAAACACGACATCCCCCGGATGAACGGTCGGGCCATAGTGAATCCGCCCATGCTCTACGACATGGGTGAAGATGCGTCCGACGCCGTTGCCGCCGTCCAGTTCGCCCAGTCCATCGTACAAGTCGACGCGTTGCATGGCATACAGGCCCCGGACGAGGCCCGAACAATCCGGAGTATAGTGCCGCCCTCCCACTTCGATACGATTCCGACCGAGCAGTCCGACGGCCGTTTGTACCAATGCCTCTTGCCTCGGCATCCCCTTGGCCATGGCACAGCAGATCTCTCCGCGCGTTCCCGTCGTGGGTACCATCACGTTGACTTCATTCTGTGCCGGTTGGCTCTCTATCGTGGCGCAGCCCGTGAGAGCGACTACGACGAACATAATCAGAAGAGAGATTGCGGGGGAGCGAGGATGACCGACGGAATCCAGCATGCTTCAGTATATCGTCTTGCCGCCCTGAGGCAACAGCGGGAAGATTCCGATGTCTTGGGGCGGGGCAGGCTTAGAATTGAGTTGCAATGAGCACTCTAGCAGGTTGAAAGTCGAGGGTTCATACGACGCAAACGATCCGAACAGGATGCTCAAAATGGCCACTGGTCTCACCCGCCCAACCCCGGCGCGCCGAGACGCGCCATACCGCGGGGCGGCCGCAGCGAGCGAAGTGGCGAGGAGGTACATACCAAGCTTCGCTTGAACCGCTCGCTTCGATCAGATGCGAGCGGATAGGTTCTTATCTCCACCGTGCTCATGACGTTGAGCCTCTGAGCGATGCGAGAACACCGCTGGCGGGCATTTTCAGCATCCTGCCAATGCTCTTTATGACTTCTGCCTGGCCTTCGCCAACGCCATCGCCATCGCGCCGATCGGCTGGGGCGCTCGTGCCGCAGCCTGGCCGGATGCCGACTGTCCACGCCCGCGTGAGTCGCGGGCGGCCTCGCTCCCGGACTGTATCGGAGCAACTGGACGTCCGGCTGCATCATCGATCCGCATCGTCAGTGAAATGCGCTGGCGCTTGAGATCCACATCAAGCACCTTCACCTTGACGACCTGCCCGGGCTTGACCACTTCGTGCGGATCTTTCACGAACTTATTCGCCAACGCCGACACATGGACAAGCCCGTCCTGATGGACGCCGATATCGACGAAGGCGCCGAACGCCGCCACATTCGTCACCACTCCCTCTAACACCATGCCGGGCTGTAAATCACTCAGGGATTCAACTCCATCCCGGAAGGTCGCCGTCTTGAATTCCGGACGCGGGTCGCGGCCTGGCTTTTCGAGCTCTGTAAGAATATCCCGCACCGTCGGCACCCCGAACTTCTCATCGGTAAAGTCGGCAGGCGACAACCCTTTCAAACCAGCCGGCTGCCGCATCACCTCGGCAATCCCAGTCCCCAGCCGCGTCAGAATGCGTTCGACCACCGGATAGGCCTCCGGATGAACGGCAGACCGATCCAAGGGATTATCGCCATCGGGAATGCGCAAAAACCCCGCCGCCTGCTCGAAGGTCTTCTCACCAAGTCGCGGCACGTTCCGGATCGCCGTCCGGTTTGGAAAGGGCCCATTGGCATCCCGATAATCCACAATATTCTTGGCCAGCGCCTTGTTCAGACCCGACACCCGCTCCAACAAGGGCGCCGAGGCGGTATTCACGTTCACACCAACGGCATTCACACAATCTTCGACCGTGGCATCGAGCGACCGCGCCAAGGCCCGTTGGTTCACGTCATGCTGATATTGGCCCACCCCGATCGCCTTCGGCTCGATCTTGACCAGCTCGGCCAGCGGGTCCTGCAATCGTCTGGCAATAGAGACCGCGCCCCGCACACTCACATCCAACTGTGGAAACTCCGCCGCAGCAAAGGCCGACGCCGAATAGACCGATGCCCCGGCTTCGCTGACCACAATTTTTGCAATCTTCTGTTCCGGCTTATGAGCCGCGACCATCTTGATGACCTCGACTGCCAACTTGTCCGTCTCACGGCTCGCCGTTCCGTTGCCGATCGAAATCAATTCCACGCCATGTTGAATGACAAGGCGTACCAGCGTTTCCAACGAGCCCTGCCAGTCGTTGCGCGGCTGGTGCGGGTAGATCGTCGCCGTGTCCAACAATTTGCCGGTTGCATCGACCACCGCCACTTTACAACCGGTGCGAATGCCGGGATCCAGGCCGAGCACGGCCTTAGGGCCGGCCGGCGCAGCTAATAACAGCTCATGGAGGTTGCGGGAAAAAATCTTGATCGCCTCGGTTTCAGCCGCTTCACGCAATTGCACCAGCAGTTCAATACTGAGCTGCGAATGGATCTTCACCCGCCACGTCCAGTCGCACACCGCGGCCAGCCACTTGTCGGCTGGCCGGCCTCGATCCTGAATACCCGCGTGCGCCGCGATCATCGACACACAAGGATGCGGAACCACCGCGTCGAGCGTCTCTCCCAGGCCCAGCTCCAACTTCAAGACACCGAGCGTGCGGCCCCGGAAGAGCGCGAGCGCCCGATGCGACGGGATAGTCTTAATCGTTTCTGAATAGGCATAGTAATCGCGGAACTTTTCTTCTTCGGCCTGCTCCTTGTCTTTCATGACCGTCGAGGTCAACACCCCCTGCTCCCACAGACGCGTTCGCAGCGCAGCCAGCAGGTCAGCCGTTTCGGCAAACCGCTCCATGAGAATATCGCGCGCCCCCTCCAACGCCGTTTTGACATCGGGCACATTGATCGCCTCGATCCCTTCGGTAGCAGGGACCACACGAATGTATTTGAGCGCCTCTTGCTCAGGATTCAGTGTCGGATCGGCCAACAGGCCATCGGCCAGGGGCTCCAGCCCTGCCTCACGCGCAATCTGCGCGCGGGTGCGGCGCTTGGGCTTAAAGGGCAGGTACAAATCCTCAACGGCCTGCTTCGTCGCCGCCGCCTCAATGCTGGCACGCAAGACATCGGTCAACTTTCCCTGTTCTTCGATCGATGCCAATATTGCGGCACGCCGCACTTCCAGCTCGCGAAGGTAGAGCAGGCGCTCCTCCAGCGTACGCAGCTGCGTATCATCCAGATTGCCGGTCGCCTCCTTACGATAGCGCGCGATGAACGGAACGGTCGAGCCCTCGTCGAGCAACGCCACCGCTGCCGCGACCTGATGGGCTCCGGCGCCAAGTTCCTTGGCGATGAGGGGAACAATTTTGAGCTGAGCCGCGTCGGAGAGAGTTGGAGTCGTTGGAGCTGTCATCTGTATGGATAACCGATCTTTCTGAACGCCAGTTGAGTTCTAGCGCTCGGCAACAAGAAAATGAATGATTCGCCGGACTGACTGAATGGGACTACCTTGATCGGGAAATCACGCCTGTCAGCGGCGAAGCCCTGTGCGCGTGGGAATCTACCAGAAGCTCCCTGCAAGCTCCAGCAAGATTCTGCTCCACCACTCTCGGCCTTGAATGTCGTTTGCACCGGTTACGATGCCGGCCCTATATCAACAGCCCGCTTAGGCCCCCCAACCAAGAGACCCAAGCGGGGCCAGTCGCATCGTTCAAAGAGCAGAAGCGGGAAGATCTCAGGAACAGCACCGTACGTGCCTCAAAGAGGTCTCACTTAGAGAAAGAACCCATTCAGGAAACGTCAGGACGATCTGGAGGAAACGCTAGGCTCAACTTCCCGATGAAGACTGCAGATGTTTGAAAAGTCCTGGGGTTCTCTATAGCGATATTGCCCCCGCAACAGCGGGCCACCCTACGACGCCACGCAGAAGCATCTCGGTTATTCTATCGCGAGGGGCCATCACACAACTTGATGGCTCCTCGCTCATACTCGTCACCTATGGAGGCGGAGGCTGCAGCGGCAGCGTGAAGGCAGGGAATATAAGTTGCCCTGTCAACGTAATCACCTGGCCGGCGTATGGATGCCCTCGGTACGTAAAGGTGGCCTCCCTGAAATCGATCACACCGCTCTGCGGTAACACAGTGATGCCGTTACAGGCAGGCTGTGAAAAATCCTCCATGGAACAAGACCAGCCGTATATGCCAAACTGATCATTGCGTCCGATCGAAGCGCTTCTCAGCACGCCCGTGGCGTTGTCCACGGTAACCAACACATTCTCCGACAACACGTAATTGGGGATCACCTCAACTTCTGTAAAACTTATACCTACCTCAAGAGTCGCCTCCGTTGGGATGAAAGACCCGGTGGGGCAGAACCTGCCTCCGAACTGTGGAGGCGCATTTGTGATAGTAAGTTCCCCGTTCCCGCGATTGCAGGGCGCGCCGAAATAAACAGAGAATCGTCGCTCGTCCTGTTGAATAGGATTACTGCTGTCTCTCACAACAACCGTTACCGCAATACTGGCTTCACTCTGGGATACCCCGCCAGACAAAACTCCGGTACCTGATCCGATGACAAATCCGTACGGATGCGGGGTCGGCTCTATCGACCACGTATAGGGCGGTGTGCCACCAGCCGCCTGGATCGTTGGCCCTGCATACGGCTGGCCCACCACCCCAGCTGGCAACGGATCAGCCGCCGTGGTCGTGATGGAAAGCGGTTGTGCCACAGACGTAACGGTAATACTCAATACGCCGGTGGCGCTTAGGCCGGCATTGTCGGTCACCTGCACAGTGATCTGCACGGTCCCGGCGCTGTTCGGCGTCCCGGAAATCACCCCGGAAGGATTGAGTGAAAGCCCAGACGGCAGCTGGTTAGATCCAACGGCATAGCTCCATACATATCCAGGAGTGCCGCCAGTCGCAGTCAAGGTGGTGTTGTAGGCGCTCCCCACCTGCCCGTCCGGAAGCGGCGAGGCTGTCGTCACCGACGGCGGCGCCAGCGGTTCAATAGTCAGTGACAATGCTTGCGTGTCAGTTCGTGGCGTCGGACTTGCCGCATCCCGCACCATTAAGATAACGCTCGACTGAGACACCGGTGTCGTCGGTGTGCCGCTGATGCGTCCTGTGCTTTGATTTAAGGACAACCCAAGTGGTAAGGCTCCATCGTGAAGGCTCCATGTCAACGCGCCTGTTCCCCCTACTGCGAGAGCGGTCCTGGAATAGGGGCTGTTCTGAACGCCGTTCGGAAGGCTCGTCGTAATGATGACCGGATCCGCCACACCAGTCCCGCTCAATGCATTCAAAACAGCGGTGATCTGGCCACCCACGGCGGCTGCGATCTGTGTCAATGTGGTGGCGAGATTGGCCGAAGCAGGAGGATTTTCCGTCACCAGTGTTTCCACGACAGCCAGGTACTGCGCAACTTCCTCCGGAGTGTAGTTCGAGAGCGGCTCTCCTCCCCGATCGACCAACGCCTTCGTGGCAACATCGGTAGCCGGATTCAGATTGATGGTCGAAGAGACGATGAACACACTGAGGGTATTGGCTGTTCCAACCGGCATCGGGCCAGTGATCGCAAGGGCGTCCTCTACCTGCGCAATGAGATTGCTGGCGAACACCGTGCCAGTCGGCAACGTCAGGTTGAAGGAACCGTCTGGATTCGTGCTGCCGGTGGCAATCACCGAGCCGATTGGAACACCGTGGTCATCAATGGTGAAGACACGGACCGTCGCACCGGAGACACCTGTCCAGCCGGTAATATCGATGGCCCAGCTTTCCGCAACGCTGAAAAGCGAGGCGAACCAGGACTTCTCAGTTGCCGCCCTGGCCAATGCGCCGGCCGGCGCTTGGACGATCCCTGCCGCTGCAACACCTGCTGTCCCCCCTGTCCCAGCCGGAACGGTATCTCCACCGCCGCACCCAGCAAGCATCGCCGATGCCAACACTGGAAGTGTCACGGCTCGCGCAATCATCGCATAGTTCAACATCACAATACCTCTTCTGGTTCGAACGACGCTAAGATAGATGCCCGTGGGCAGCGAGTGGAAGCAATTATGACCTGATGAGAGGAGGAACACTGCTCATTCACGATGTCGGCTCCATTCCTGCACATCTCCTGCACATCAGCATATGACGGACACGAGGCACACAATACACAGCGCCTGGCGGCATTCCCACCCTACAGAAGAGGGGAGAATACGACGGATGAAACAGCACCAGTAGAGAGGTCAGTATGAAACCGCGTCAGACAAGCAGCCGAACGAACCATACGCATCGACAGCGCCTGGAGAAGTTCATATGTGCCACCCCCGCACCGCCTATCCCCCCGCACTCCCCACCGGCCCGCCCGGTTCGGTCATGCGCCAGGGATCGAGCAGTTCGGTCAGCTTCTTCTCCGGCAGGACTTTTTGTTCCTTGGCCACCTGACGGACGGTCTTACCGGACTTGTAAGCATCCTTGGCCAGTTTCGCCGCCGCTTCGTAGCCGATCGCCGGCGCCAGGGCCGTGCACATGGCGAGGCTCTCTTCGATCAAGCTCTTGCAGCGTTCTTCGTTGGCTTTGATGCCTTCGATACACTTCGCGGCAAAGTTGTTGGAGGCGGATGCGAGCAATTCAATCGACTGCAGAAGATTGTAGGCCATCACCGGCATCATCACGATCAGTTCAAAGTTGGCCGCCTGCCCGCCGATCGTCACGGTCACGTCATTGCCGATCACCTGTGCGCAGACCATCGTGACCGATTCGGCAATGACCGGATTGACCTTCCCCGGCATGATCGAGGAACCAGGCTGCGTTTCGGGCAAATTGATTTCTCCCAACCCGCAGCGCGGCCCCGATCCAAGCCAGCGAATATCGTTGGCAATCTTCATCAAGCTCACCGCGATCGTCCGCAACGCACCGCTCGCTTCGACCAGAGAATCCTGCGCCGATTGCGCCTCGAAATGATTCTTGGCTTCCTTGAATGAACAGCCGGTTTCTTTCGAAATGACGGCCATGACTTTTTTCGAGAATTGCGGATGACAGTTCAACCCGGTGCCGACCGCGGTTCCACCGAGTGCCACTTCACTCAAGGCCTCTTGCGCCCGCTTCACCCGCTGAATGCCGAGCTCGATCTGGCGGGCATAGCCGCCGAATTCCTGCCCCAGCCGCACAGGCGTGGCGTCCTGTAAATGGGTCCGGCCGATTTTCACAATCTTGTCGAACTCTTTGGCCTTCCGATCCAGTGCCTTGCGCAGGCGAGTCAGCGCCGGCAGGAGCTCCTGTTGCATCAGCTCCGACGCGGCAATATGAATGGCCGTCGGAATCACGTCGTTGCTGGATTGTCCCAAATTCACATGGTCGTTCGGATGCACGAGCTTGCTGCCTCGCGCGCCGCCGAGGAGTTCGGTGGCGCGATTGGAGATGACCTCATTGGTATTCATGTTCGTGGAGGTACCGGAGCCGGTTTGAAAAATGTCGACTGGAAATTCCGCGTCCAGCTTGCCGTCCACAACCTCGGTGGCGGCTTGCCTGATCACATCGGCCGGCTTCTTGTCCAAGAGGCCAAGCGACTGATTCACGCTGGCCGCCGCCCGTTTGATCATGCCCATCGCCCGGATGACCGACCGCGGCATGCGCAGCGGGCTGATCGGAAAATTCTCGATCGCGCGCGCCGTCTGCACGCCATAGTATGCATCGGCCGGTACAGCCAATTCGCCCATCGTATCGCGTTCGATTCGAGTCGACCCTGATTGCTGAATGCTATTCTTCGTCATGCCCTATGCTCCATGTTGAAGGGTTCTTAACCGCTGTGCGCGCCATGATAAACGCTGGCCCCCGGCTTGTACAAGGGCATGAGGAGAAGACGATAAAAGGCAAGACGTAAGAAGTGAATGGGAAATGGTGGAGGCTCAACGAGGCATGATGAAACCCAAAGGAAGAAATAAAGGAGACTCTTTCTTTATGAGCCTTTCGGACGGCCACGCGGTCGGATGGTCGATTCCATTCCGAACCGTGTCGCCATCCGTCGCACCCAGCCTTCTGCGCCAAACGGGCGCCCGCGCTGCACACTCACGCGGAGCGACTCGACCTCGGATGCGGTCTGCGGGCGATTCACCCGTGCCAGCCAATCGCGTGGGCGCTCCATAGGCCAGTCACTGAGCCAGGTCGTCAGCTTGTCGTCCCCCTGAGCTCGCCGCCAGAGACTCCCCCATTGCCAGTCCTCCGCCCGTGAGACCAGTTTCGCCCGGAGCGCATTGCGCTCTACATAGCGCGCCACCGTCACAAAATGCTCGTCCGTCTGAACGGGAAACGACTTGAAGCGCCCTTGATAGACCGGCCCGGTTCCAGCCGTGTGATGGTGGGCGTGCCAGCGTTGGGTATGGGTGACGGTGATCCAGCGCAGCACCTCGGACAATTCGCCATCCTGCCGTGGCCAGAGCAGCAGGTGCCAATGATTTGGCATCAGGCAATAGGCGGCAATCCGTATCCTGGTCTGGGCCTGGGCTTCGGACAGGATCTGTTCAAACGCGGCGTAGTCCGCCGGCTGCTCAAACAACGGCAGCCGCCCAACACGGCGATTCAACACATGATACGCAAGATCTCCGGCAGCTAAGCGAGGACGACGAGGCATGTCTCGCTTCTATCAGACACCTGGTCTGTCCGTCAAGAAAAGACTCCCGACCCCTTTTATTCCTTCGGCAATCGCACCAGCACGATTGTCCTCGACAACGTCTTGCTCACGGACGGCCAGCCGACGGCGGCTCCCGTGGCCGTCAACGACTCGTATTCCGTCGCCGAAGGCGGCGTAGTCCTCAGTCCGCAGTCTTTAGGACTGTTGTTGAACGATACCGATGCCGACACCGTCTCAACCGGCCTGCGTCAAGAAAAGACTCCCGACCCCTTTTATTCCATGTGCAACACTCCCTAATGAAGGTTCTCAACCGCTGCGGGCGCCATGATAAACTCAGGTCCCCGGCTTGTACAAGAGCAGAAGACATGACGACACAGCATATGCATGTCGATGCCTACGCGGGCTATAACGGCAAAGAACTGCACAAAAGGCCACAGGAAATCAGGTGATACCGGTGGCTGAAGGTATGAGCGTTGATGCCCTTACGCTAATGTATGGCGCTGAGCAGATTGGACTTGAGAACTTCTACTACCAGATGAAAGGCGGATGGGACATAGGACGCTGCTTGATTGCAGGACCGCCTCCTATTGGCTTTCGCCCAAGGCCTGCCAGAAAACTGCAAATCAACAATCAAACACTTGCCGACCAATAGCTCCTCATGCCTCAGACCAGTCTGCTCTCAGACGAACAAACTCTCGACACACTCTGACCTTACCCGCGACTGTCTCGTTTCAGAAGCTGAGAGGTTCTCCAAATCTCGATCAACATAAGCACCGCTATGAGAAGAGGAGAGGCAAATACCGTATACGCTGACACATAGAAAATGGGATTATTGATATCAAAAGCTTGCCCATACGCTTGAAACAAATCTGCTGGGTTGAGATGCATAATAACTAGGAGCACTCCGATGATTCGAAAAGAGAGTATCCGCCTTTTCGGAATCTGCCTTATCAACCAAAACCGAGTAAGCAATAACAATGGCAACACAGAGAACATCCACAAATCTAACCATATGAAAAAAAACCTGAATACAATGGCCCCTTCGGCCATTGTGAAAACCTCAAGCAGCACAGCCCAAATGATCGCAAGTCCCCAAACCACATACAGGTGACTCGCAGAACGCGAAACATACCAACCGCTCAATCCATTAAAAACGTTCAATAACGGCATAACGGAGTCACGTCTTGCAAGCACGCATCCCTAGTAAATAGGGTCTGCAACTGTCTTAAAAATCAAGCTGGCTGCGTGACAGCCACCCGCCACGGCGTCCGGTTTTTCACCATCGCATTCAAGATGGTCAGCAGTTTCCGCATGCACGCGGTCAACGCCAGCTTCTTCGCCTTCCCGGCCTGACACAAGCGCTGATAGAAGGTGCGAATCACGGGGTTCTTTCTGGTGGCAACCAGTGCGGCCATGTAGAGCGCGGCTCGCACGTGAGCCCGCCCACCCCAAATCGCTCGTCGGCCTTTGAGGGTGCCACTATCTCGTGGGAACGGTGCCACGCCGGCTAAGGCCGCCACTTCTTTGCGCGTCAACGTCCCCAGCTCAGGCAGATTGGCGAAGAGCGTCGTGGTGAGCACGGGACCTACTCCCGGCACACTCCGTAAGACCTCTTCTTTCTGACGCCACGCCGGACTTTGATGCATGGTCGTGGTCAGATCCGTATTGATGCCCTCGAGTTCCTTCTCTAGCCAGGTGATATGGGCCTGGACCCGTTTCTGAATGGGCTGAGCGGCCAGGCGCATGCGATTCTTTTCGGCCGTGAGCATCTCGATCAGTTGCCGACGTCGCGCGACCAGCGCGGCTAGGGCCTGCGTCTGCTCATTGGGGATCGGGCGAACGGGTGGGCGAATCGCCTCGGCGAAGCGGGCAAGAATCTGCGCATCCAGCCGATCTGTCTTCGCCAACTGTCCGGTGGCTCGCGCAAAATCCCGCACTTGCCGGGGATTGATGACCACGACGGGCAAGCCGGCGGCAGCAAGCGCTCCCGCCAGCGGCACTTCAAGCCCGCCCGTCGCTTCGAGCACAATCAACGTGGGCTGCACGGCCTGGAGCCGCGTGACCGCCTCGGCCACTCCTGACTCATCATTCGCCAGGTGAAACGCCGTCCCGGGTTGGACCGCCACATCAACGGTGTCTTGCGCCACATCCATCCCGACAAAAATCGCTGCGCTCATGGTGCACCTCCGTGTCTCCCGTCCTTGCACGATGCGGGCTCGAGGCCCTCTCAACTGTTCGGGTTGCTGACCGGAGGAACGGGACGATCCGAGCTGACCCACGGTCTTCCGACTTCCAGACCCAGATCTTTGCGATCTGTCCCGCTCCCGTGCCGCCATGATGCAAGACCTCCTGTATAGATACAAGGTCTTGTAATCATACATCTCTGTCTAGCATTGAGGTCCCCAAACGGCTCGATGATAGATTCTACCGGCTTCCGAAGTGGACGCAACGAGAATGCCGTTTTGACCAGTCATACACAGAAGTGGAAAACGCGACATGCCGGGCGGAATAAACGCTTATCCAAATGGCCAGGTGTTGGATTACAAAATCTGCCCGTCATTCAGGATTGGGGCCGTCATGTGGGTACGTGGGTGAAAATTACGCGAGTAAACGCGGGAATCCGCGTTTCGGATGGGAGACCACAAATAAGAAGGCCCGCCGGGAGGCGGGCCTTCGGGACTACCGACTAACCAGACGATTCGTTACCCCACTTTCACTTCGATCGATTTCGGTTTCACCTTTTCAGTCTTAGGGAGATGCAGGTTCAACACGCCGTCTGTGTACTGGGCTTTGACCCCGCTCTCATCGACCGACTCGGGCAACGAAAAACTCCTCACGAAGCTTCCGTACGACCGTTCAACCCGATGATACTTCTTGCCCTTTTCCTCCTTCTCCTGACGCCGCTCTCCTGAGAGCGTCAGCACGCCGTCCTCAACCGAGACTTTCACATCCTCTTTCTTCACCTCGGGCAATTCCGCCTTGATGAGATACTCACCCTCGCTCTCACTGATATCGACGGTCGGGACCCAGTCGGCAACGGTCAAGTGTTCCTTGCCCCCGTTGCGCAGTGCAGGCCTTGCGAACGCGCGGTTCAAGCGATCGGACATTTCCTCAAGCTCACGGAACGGATCCCACCGTACGAGTGTCATCATAGACCTCCTTCGTTGTCGCTATCGTTTTTGTGAGTGACTGATACTGGCGCTGCGCCGACTCTCTGCTTGAAAGGGAGATAAATCGGCCACCCGCAGAGTCAAGGGCGGAGCAGAAAGACAAAATGGGGATGACAGCTATCCCGTCCGATTCATGCTGGTTTGTTGCGAAATAGCTTGAACAATCGCGCCTCGTGAAGCGTATCTCGTATCTCGCGACAAAGATGCGGACACGCCCTTTCCGTCCTGCGCTTCACGCTTCACGAGATACGTCCCTCTTGCATCGTCAGCGATGCAAGTTACCGCTGTGCCAGCGGCACATAGGGCCGGTTGTGCTCGCCGGAATAAATTTGATCGGGCCGGAATAATTTGTTTTCCCGCAGCTGTTCAAGCCAATGGGCAAGCCAGCCGGACACCCGCGCCATGGCAAAGAGCGGGGTAAACAGATCGACCTCGATGCCCATCTTGTCGTAGATAATGCCCGAATAGAAATCGACGTTGGGATGGATGCCCTTCCCCTTGAGTAACTCCCCTGCCGCTCGTTCGACCTCCAAGGCAACTTCATAGAGCGGCGAACTCCCGCATTCTTTGAAGAGACTCTGACAGAGACCTTGGAGCACGGTGGCACGGGGATCTTTTACCTTGTACACGCGATGCCCGAATCCCATGAGCTTCTTCTTGTTGCCCAACACGCCTTCGACGTACGACCTCGCCTTGTCCGCCGTGCCGATCTCTTTAAGCATCACAACCACTTCTTCATTCGCGCCCCCGTGCAGAGGGCCCTTGAGCGCCCCAATGGACGACGCGACGACCGTATAGGGATCGGCCAGTGTCGAGGCCGTCACCAGTCCTGTAAACGTGGACGCGTTCATCGTGTGCTCGGCATGAAGGATGAGGCAATCGTCGAAAATCTCCGCCCATAACGGATGGGGCACCGACTCTGTGAGCATGTAGAAAAAATTCTCGCTGAACCCCAGGTCGTCTCGCGGAGGAATCGGCGCATCGCCATACCGTAGCCTGGCCCAGGCTGCCACAATGGTCGGCAACTTCGCGACCAACCGCACGGCGCTCCAATAGTTATTCTCGACATCCTTCACGTTTCGGCCCGGGTAGAACATGCCCAGCGCCGCCACTGCTGCTTGCAGCGCGTCCATGGCATGCCCCTGTTCAGGCAGACATTTCATCAAGTCGATAATGCGGAATTTGATGCGCCGATGATGCGTGACGTCGTTCGTCCATCGCTGCAACTCGCCCTGCGTCGGCAAGTGCCCGAAGAGCAATAGATACGCAGTTTCAAGATAGGATGACTTCGCGCAGAGTTCCTCCACCCTGATGCCACGATACTCAAGAATGCCTCGTTGCCCGTCGACGTCGCTGATCGAAGACGTGGCAGCAGGAACGCCGGCCAATCCTGGCATGAAATCATGGGGCATGATCGTCCCTCTCTAGCAGGATGCTGAAAAAGTCCCCCAGCGTCGTTCTCGCATCGCTCAGAGACTCAACGTACCGAAGCGTACGCCTCGCCTCTTCACTCGCTGCGGCCTTGCTGGATGGCCTTTTTGAGCATCCTGTGGTTATCGTGGCATCAGTGCCGTAGTTTAGACTTCACTAGCATATTATGGATACACCGAGTTTTTCCGCAGCCGCTAGAAAGCGTGACTAGGGTATCCGTTCTGTCAGTAGCCTATCATGAACGGAACAACAATGGCTGCGCCATCCTTGAAATGGACCATCGTGCTTGGCATACTGATCCGCAAGAAAGAAGGGAACCATGCATGCGCCGCCGTCCTCTACGGCTTCACGGCATTGGGCCATACGAGCAGCTATCAGCCTGTGGTGTCTGCTCACGCCAATCGCCGGGATTGATAGGACACCGTTCGTCTTAGCCGATGACGACGTGATCGCGTTCGCCGTCGTCAGCGAGCCGCCAAAAGATACGGCGCGCATACCGGCAAAAGTGGCGATCGAGGGAACGGTGGTGGACCTGAAACTGCTGGCATCGGACCAGATCCTGGCTAATCCGATCTGGAAAAAGCTGGAAATTTGTCACGCGATGAAGCTGGAGGGACAGAAAGGCCCGGAGGGGTTCCGCGTCACCTCCGTACGCGTCATCGATAGCGCCATGCTGCCGATGACACTGCAGGGGTTTGCGGGAGATTGCTTACTCAGAAAAGCTCTGGAGCTAGCCCCGTTTGCCGATTAGTCTCGGCAATCCAGGCATTGCGCCGGCTCTACTTCCGATTCAGCCTCTTCGAGGGTCAGCGGAAAGAGAACCTGGCAGGTACGGCAGGGACGGATTTCAAAATAGGCGATCCCCTTGTCGTCGATCTCGGTAGGGAGCAGGAGTTCGATCGGGTCGTAACCCAACAGTCCACCGTCGCTGAACTTGACGAGGGCGATCCGGTCGTTGAAGACTTCGAATGCCGCCTCCTGCCCTTTGCGATCCAGCAGATGGCCAAGCACCACGACCGGCTGGCCTTTGCGCTTGATGCGGAGATCTTTCAGCGTATGCTGGGACGCAGTGGCGCACGAATACTGACCGGATGAGCTTGTTCCTGCTAAAGGCATACACCGTCCCGTGAAAATATATGACTAGCACAGCGTGAAAAAAACCGTCAAGACAGACCGATCACCAAGGAGTCTCTATGGCCGACATTACGATCTATCAGAAACCCACCTGTTCTACCTGCCGCGAGGCAGTGCGGCTGTTGAAGGAGAGTGGAAAGCCCTTCAAGGCCGTCAACTATTATGAGCAGCCCTTCACCAAAGGGCAGCTGAAAAGTCTCTTAAAAAAGGCCGGGCTGTCTCCAAAAGACGTGCTGCGAACAAAGGAAGATCTCTACAGGGAACTTGGGCTGGCGAAGAAGTCCCTATCGGACGACGAGCTGCTCGACCTGATGGTGAAACACCCGGATTTGATTCAACGGCCGATTGTGGAAAAAGGCGAGCAGGCCATGCTGGCCAGGCCGGCGGAGTCTATCGAGAAATTGTTGTAAGGCCTAGCTACTGTTCGTATTCGCTATATGCGACGATATGACCTGTTCCCGCGGGAGCTGCTTTCGGGACATCGGCTGAAATCGCCGCTCGTTTCACTCGATTTCCTCCTTCCCCTTTGGCCTCATAGAGGGCCCGATATGCGGACTTTGTGACCAGATCGAGCGACGACTTGGCGCCCCCCGCTTCCGCGAGGCCGATGCTCACAGTGACCGTAAGTGCCTGGTCCTTGGATTTCGTGCCCGTGCCCTCCCGGACCAGATCGCGGCCTCGCAAATAGAGCGCGGTCTCCTCCACCACCTTGCGAATCGCCCCAAGATCGACCAGTGTTTCCGTTGCCGCCTTCCTTGGAAACAAGACAGTCAACTCCTCGCCTGCGAGTCGATACACCTTGCCGGCGCCGGCAGCCGCCAGAATTTTTGGCGCCACCAGACACAGCACTTGCTCGCTCACCGGTTTGCCGTGCTGATTGCCATATTGTTTCAATTGATCGATCCCCACAACGGCCAGCACATACTTTTTCCCAAGGCCGGCCACCGCTTCATCATACGCCAGCTTTCCCGGAACCCCCGTCAAGTCATCACGATAGATCTGTTGATGGGACGCCTGCACGAGCGTGACAAAGAGAATGAGGCCGGCTGTCGAAAAAAATCCGGTCGGCGACCAGCCGTGGTGATATCCCTGGAAGGCTACGAACGACGCAATCACGGCCCAGAACATCCCGCTGTCAAGTGGATTGTTCCGCAAGATAAATCGTGTACCGATCAAAAGCACCGCGCCGGCATAGGCCAGGAGCGTCAATTGAGGAATCGCCGTCCAGCTTCCTCTCATGCCCGGGACCAGAGGCTGCTGGAGCGATCGGGCGATACCGGCCTGTTCCGGTTGAATGAGCCACCAGACAAAGAGCGGTTGGATCAGAGTCGGCGCCAGCCACAGCAGCCCGCGCCAGGTTGCCATGGTCTCTTCCTTGATGATGGAAACGGCCATGAGGTTCAGCGGCACCAGAAGCGCAGCCACCGCAAACATCACGTAGCCTGATGATTCAGGATCTGCCGGCGAAGATAAGATGAGGCTACGATCGACCATCACCAACACGATGAGTGACAGGATGAGGCGGCTGCTGGAGAGGTACCACCCGAAGAATAACCCAAATACCAACACGATCAGGGGGAAAGCATGGACCGGTCCTTGGACCCATTGGGGCAAGCCGTGGGGACGGAGAAAGCCGAGAGCAGCCAAAAAAATGACCCCGCCTGGGATCAAGAAGTCGAGCAAGGATTTTTTCAGTAAGGACATAGGAACTGCGCTACCGTCTGACTCCAGGTCAACAGAAGCGAGAACCATACCAATAATCACGGAGTTTCCCTAAAAGTCGGTGGGATACCCAACGGAATTTCAATTGGTTAGAGTTCGCCCTGGAGGCTTACGGGAGAGCAGGCTGTATTTCCGTCCTCTTTTGGACAGAAGGGATGGTCGGGGTGTCCTAGCAGGCTGCGGAAAAACTCGGTTTAGGCATAAAACATCCTGGAAATCTCGTCGAATGGTGCGGACAATGTCAAAGTCGCAGGATGCTCAAAATGGCCGTCCAGCAAGGCCGCAGCGAGTGAAGAGGCGAGGCGTACGCTTCGGTACGTTGAGCTTCTGAGCAATGCGAGAACGCCGCTGGCGGACTTTTTCAGCATCCTGTTAGATATCTGTCCGTATCGAGGGTGGGAACCAGGTAATGGTCCCGGACTTGGGTTCGACCATGAGGGCAAGTTTTCCATTGAGCACATCGAGGAGCAGTTCTCCCAGCAACAGACGCCGCCAGCCTTTCAAAATCGGAAGATCGAGCGTCTCACGATTTGCCTTGGCATCGACCAATGCCTGCAGATCCGCCGTCGTTGCCAATAGGGTCGGCGCAATCTCCGCTTCTGTGGCGCGCGCCTTCAGTACCGCCTGCAGCAGTTCGACCAAACCGACGGACTCCGGTTCAGGCTTCCGGTCTTTCGGAACCTCAGGCCAGGCCGATGGAGGAAGCGCCACCGCAGTGCGGATAATCTCCAGCAACGCCTCGCCGTTGCGATCCGCTTCCGATCCATGCAGACCGCGCACTGCGCGCAACTCCTGGATGTGGCGTGGAGGATGCCGCGCCAACTGGAGCAACACTTCGTCCCGCATCACCCGGCCTCGTGGAACATTGCGGCGCTTCGCCTCTCCTTCACGCCAGGAAGCCAACTCCCGAAGGACGGCGGCTGATTTCGGCTTGAGCTGGTCCCACCCTCGCACGCGCTGGTAGCGTTCCTGGGGTTCCCGGCGTATGTCCCCCACAGCGTCTTCTAAACGAGCGAACTCCTCATCGACCCAATCCAGCCGGCTTAACTTTGACAGGCGCGCATGCAGATGGTCATGAATGTCGAGCAGAAAGGTCACGTCTTCAAGCGCGTAGGCCAATTGCTCATGCGACAGCGGGCGGGCGCTCCAGTTGGTGAAGGTATGGGCCTTGTCCAACCGCATGCCATGGACCCGCAGAACCAAATTGGCATACGCCACTTGTGGCCCATATCCCACCATAGCCGCGGCGATCTGCGTATCGAAAAACGGCCTGGGAATCTGGCCGGCATGGACCGCACAGAGATCCAGGTCCTGCCTGCCGGCATGCACGATTTTTTGAATCGCCGGGTTGCACACCACATCCCAGAAGGCATCCAGCGATCCGGCGGCCTGCACCGCGGGGAAATCGATGACCGCCGCCGCATTGTCTGTGGCGACCTGAATAAGTTCAAGTTTAGGGACGAAGCTGTCTTCGCCGACGAACTCGGTGTCGATCGCCAAGCGAGGACTGTCTTTGAGCCGCTCGCAGAACTCACCGAGCGCCATGGGATTTGTAATATAGTGCAGCGGTGTCGTCATGAAGCTCTATCAACCTCCCAAAAAACAAGGCGTAAACATGAAATAGCGTGGAAACATTACAGATGGAATGCAGACTCCGTTCACCTCAGGATGCTCAAAATGGCCGTCCAGCAAGGCCGCAGCGAGCGAAGAGGCGAGGCGTACGCTTCGGTACGTTGAGCCTCTGAGCAATGCGAGAACGCGGCTGGCGGACTTTTTCAGCATCCTGTTAGATCTATTCTGCGGGGCTGTAGGGCCGATCCGGGGGACGCATGGGTTCGGTATTGCTCAAGCTAAGATATTCTTTGAGAAACTGATACGCCTCCAGCATGCGCCGGAGTTCCGGCTCAGCGCTGCGGTCGCCGTTGTTGGCGTCAGGGTGCAGCTGTTTGGCCTTGATCCGAAAAGCGGCGGTCACATCGGCCAGGGAACTGCCGAACTCCACACCCATGATGGCATAGGCGTCCATGGCGTTGTTGACCCCGCCGGGATTCTCCGAGAGGGCCCCGCCTCCCCCGCTGGCAGCTTTCAGCATGTCGGCAAGACTGACCTTCTTGCGTCGCCGTCTGGGCCGTTCACGGATCTCGCTATCGAACTCATCCCACCGATCTTCGACAAACTCCAGCCGCGATTCGAGACGCATCGCGCCGGACAAATCGCGAATGACTTCCAACTCCTCTTCAATCTCGATCAGTGATCGGATCACCTCTTCAAGCCCCTGTTCGACGCGAAAGAAACTGTCCACCCGCTCTTCCATCATCACGTCAACGGCAAGCTCCAGACTGACCTCCGTCTTGGACCGCAGCGACCCGATGCGCGTCTGCATCCCCTGGCGGAACTTGATGTACTTGCTCGTAGAAAAAGGCATAGCTCGTCTGCTGATAAGAGGCGCGCATTGTACCACAGTGGGATTTAGAGCCAGAAGGGGCTTCGGGACCCGCCTGACGCGAGGGGGGATAAGAGGTGAGCGGCAAGTAGCAAGTGGTAAGTGGCGCAGAGTAAGATGCGACCAGAGAGGGAGTCTTCCGGAAGGGAGGCTTCCCCTTTGTTTATGACGGCCACAGCAAGAGCCGATGACGCCGACGTGCTGGGCGTTCTTCGCCACTGACCACTCGCCACTAGCTACTCACTACTGGCCACTGACCACTGACTACTCACCCCTCACATTTCACTCTTCGCTTTGTTCCGACGGCGCGCCACGCCTGTGTCTCGGGCAGCGGCGGCAACAGCTTGGGCCACGTTTGGAACGACTGTTTTGTCGAAGAGGCTGGGAATAATGTAATCCTCACTCACCGCGCCTTCAGGGATCGTATGAGCCAGGGCATTGGCAGCAGCCAACTTCATCACCTCGTTGATCTCGGCGGCCTGCACGTCGAGTGCTCCTCGGAAGATGCCTGGAAACGCGAGCGCATTATTGATCTGGTTGGGGTAATCCGAGCGTCCGGTGGCAAAGACGCGGCAGTGCGACGCGGCCAGCTCCGGCGAGACTTCCGGGTCCGGATTCGCCATCGCGAACACGATCCGGTCCGTAGCCATCGCGTCGAGATCCTCCGCGCTCAGGATATTTCCGACTGACAGGCCGATAAAGACATCGGCGCCTTTCAGCGCGTCACGCAACGTCCCCCTCGGATTCTCCGGGGTGAGACAGCCGGCCAGATCGGCCCGGCAGGCCCGCAATTGCTCAGCCTCACCGTACAAGATGATGCCTTCCTTATCGCAGCCCAGAAGATGCGACACGCCGGCCGCCAGCAACATTCGGCAGCATGCCGTTCCCGCCGCGCCGAGCCCGTTGACGACAACGCGCACCTGCTCTATCCGCTTTCCCACTACCCGGAGCGCGTTCGTGAGGGCCGCCAGGATGACCACAGCCGTCCCATGTTGATCATCATGCATGACCGGCACATCGAGCGATTGTTTCAGCCGTCGCTCGATCTCGAAACAGCGGGGCGCGCCGATATCTTCCAGATTGATTGCGCCGAATCCCGGCGCGATCCCTTGCACGATCCGCACAATCACGTCCGGGTCCTGCGTATTGAGGCAAAGCGGCCAGGCATCGATACCGGCCAGCTCTTTGAACAACATCGCTTTGCCTTCCATCACAGGCAGTGCCGCTTCCGGGCCGAGATTGCCCAGTCCCAACACCGCCGACCCGTCCGTAACGATCGCCACACTGTTGCTTTTACTGGTAAACACATAGGCTTTGGACTTGTCCTGCGCGATGGCTTGGGCGACCCGGCCGACGCCGGGCGTATAGACCATCGAGAGGACATTGCGCGTACTAATTGCAATCTTCCCCTCCACCCGAATTTTCCCCCCGAGATGCAGCAGAAAAATACGATCGGAGGCCGAAAGCACCGTGACATCGGATAGCGCAGCAAGCCGGGCCAGCACCTTCTTGCCATGAGCCTCGCTCTGCGCGTCGAAAGTCACGTCCCGGACCATGCAAGTTTTCGTTGCTGAGACGATGTCGACGGCGCCGAGATTGGCTTGTTCTTCAGCCAGCAGCGCCGCCACGCGGGCAAAAACGCCCGGCTTATTCGCGAGCTCCAGCCGGACAGTCAGACGGTAATTGGAATAGGGGCCGGTATCGTTCATGGGTGCTGGCGTCCTCTCCTATGGTCTAGCCTACCACATTGGTAAGTGGTCAGTGGCGAGTGGTCAGTGGCGAAGAACAACCACTCACCACTTGCTACTTGCCACTCACATTTCACGAACACCGCTCCGTTGACGCTGTTCTCGCTCCGATGCTAGGGTGTCGGCTTATGTCCTCATCGGCAAATACCAGGCCTCCGAATCGGCTGATCCACGAAACCAGCCCCTATCTGCTTCAACATGCCTATAACCCCGTCGACTGGTATCCCTGGGGACCGGAAGCCTTGCAGGCGGCGAAGGACAAGAACCGGCCTATTCTGCTTTCAATAGGCTATTCCGCCTGCCACTGGTGCCACGTCATGGAACGGGAGTCGTTCGAGAACGACGCGACCGCCGAATTGATGAACCGTGACTTCGTCTGCATCAAGGTCGATCGGGAAGAACGGCCTGACCTGGATGAAATCTACATGCAGGCCACGGTCGCCATGAACCACGGCCAGGGCGGCTGGCCCATGACCATCTTCCTGACGCCGGAGCAAAAACCGTTTTTCGCCGGCACCTACTTTCCCCCTGAAGACCGGTGGGGCAGACCGGGGTTCGGCACACTGCTGAAGAAGATCGCCGACTATTGGCGAACTGACGCCGAAGGCATTCACGCCCAGGCGAAGGACATGACGTCGCGGTTGAAGGACGCCGGCCGTATCCCTTCCCCTGTCTCGGTCAGCGAATCGGCGCTGGAGGAGGCCGTCGCACAGTTCAATAGTGAATTCGATAAGACCAACGGCGGCTTCGGCACCGCGCCCAAGTTTCCGCCGGCAGCCGGGCTGTCGTTACTGCTTCGCTGTCACCGGCGATCGGGAGACAAACAGGCCCTCGCCATGGTCACCAAAACCCTCGACATGATGGCGGCGGGAGGAATCTACGACCATATCGGCGGAGGATTCGCCCGCTATTCGACCGATGCCCGCTGGCTCGTGCCGCATTTCGAGAAGATGCTCTACGATAATGCGCTGCTCGCCCGCGTCTACGTCGAAGCTTATCAAGTCACGAAGAGCCCCCTCTACCGGCAGGTGGCAACCGAAACGCTGGATTATGTGCTCCGGGAAATGACCGGACCGGCGGGCGGATTTTATTCTGCGACGGATGCCGACTCCGAAGGCGTCGAGGGGAAATTTTTCGTCTGGACACCGGCCGACGTGCGAGCCGCGCTGAACGACGATGAAACAGCCCGGCGGTTCTGCGCACTCTATGACATCACCGATGCCGGCAACTGGGAACATACGAATATTCCGAATCGCCTGCGCCCCATCGAAGAGGTCGCCCGGCACATTGATCTGACGACCGATGAACTCCTAGAGACCGCCGCCTGCGCAAAACCGGCGCTGTATCGGGCGCGGCAGCAGCGAATCCCTCCCGGGCTGGATGACAAGGTGATCACGGCCTGGAACGGCATGATGCTGTCGGCCCTCGCCGAAGCAGCCAGGGTGTTCGGAGAAGATCGCTACCGCGAGGCGGCTCAACGAAACGCCGACTTCCTGCTTCAAACCCATGCACGGCCCGACGGCCGGTTATTACGGACATCGCGGGCCGGACGCGCGCATCTTGGAGCTTATCTCGAAGACTACGCCTTCCTGGCAGAGGGACTGCTTGATCTCTACGAGGCTGGAGCCTCCGAGACATACCTCCATGTAGCGGCGCGGCTGGCCGGCTTCCTCATGAGCGATTTTTTGGACGAGACGCAGGGCGGCTTCTTTACCACCGCAACACATCATGAGTCGCTCATTCTCCGTGCCCGGGAAGGCGCCGATGGCGCCACCCCCAGCGCCAATGCGGTGGCCGCATCGGCCTTGGCCCGGCTGTCTTTTCACTTCGACCGGCAGGACTGGCGTGATGCGGCGATCGGTGCAGTACGGGCCTACGGACGGCAGATCGCCCGTTACCCGAGGGCCTTTGCCAAAACCCTGGCGCTGGTAGATTTTCTGACGGAGGGACCAATTGAACTGGCCTTTGTCGGCGACGAGACACAGGAAGGACTCCGCGCCCTTCGTCGAGCAGTCGCAGACCAGTACCTTCCCAATCGCATCATCGCAACAGCCGCGCCGGGCACGCCCTCATCCTTGCCCCTTCTGAAAGGGAAGCAACCGGTTGACGGGCAACCGGCGCTCTACATCTGTCGAAACTTCAGCTGCCTGCAGCCGATTACCGACCCACGCGCGATATCGGACGCACTGCAGACGAGCGCGCGGAAAGGCGGCGAACCGAAGATACTGAGGGGCGCGCAGATCTCCGGCCGTGCGACGGTCCAAGGAACCGCCTCCTATGCGGCGCGCATGATCGGCCTGGCCGGCGATGCCGCGCTGGCGGGAGGCTTCACCTCGTTCGGCACCACCGGACTTACCACGACACGCGTGGGATTCGGCACCTATCGTGTGCATGCTCAAGAGGCCGACCATCGAGGCGCGCTCAAGAAAGCCTTGCGGGCCTCTTGCAATGTGATCGATACCTCAACGAATTACATGGATGGTGACAGTGAACGTGCCGTAGGGACCGTACTCGCAGAACTGATCGCATCGGGCGAACTCCGCCGCGAAGAGGTCGTCGTCGTCTCCAAGATCGGCTACGTGCAGGGGGAGAACTTGAAACTGGCCGAAGCCAGAGAACATTCCGGACGTGCCTATCCTGACATGGTCAAGTACGGAGACGGCATTTGGCACTGCATCCATCCGGAATTCCTGGCAGATCAATTGGCGCTATCCTTGGATCGCCTCGGTCTACTCACGTTGGATGTCTGTCTTCTGCACAACCCGGAATACTTTTTATCGGAAGCCACGCACCGCGGTGAGCAGGACCTGGCCGCGCTTCGCGCGCAATTCTATAGCCGGCTTGAGCAGGCCTTCACGTATTTTGAATCCCAAGTGGCGGCAGGGCGGCTCCAGTACTACGGTGTGTCCTCGAATACCGTGACCGCTCCGGCCGAAAGTCCGGAAGCCACCTCGCTCTCTTCCATGATTGAAGCGGCGCAAGCGGCAGCCAAATCGGCGGGTCTGGAAACCCATCACTTCCGCGTCCTGCAACTGCCAATGAATCTGTTTGAGTCAGGAGCCGCATTGACACCCAACACGGGCGCCGCCGGCCGGCAGACCGTACTGGAGTATGCGCAACAGGCCGGTGTCGCTGTGTTGGTGAATCGCCCCTTGAACGCCATGCCCGCTCCACACAGTGGTATATTGCGCCTGGCAGACCTGCCCCTTGAAGATGCACCGATCGATGTCGCCCGGCAGCTTGACGCTGTCGGCACACTTGAACAAGAATACCGGGACTCGATTGCGCCGGCTATGCAGCAAGCCAAGCAAGGGACGGCGCCAGGCGAGTTTTTCAATTGGTCTCAAGAGTTGCAGAGGGTGCGTCCACAAATCCAGGGCCTGGAGCATTGGGAACAACTTGAGCGCCAGATGATTGCCCCACAAGTCAATCAGGCGATACAAACCCTGTCACGCCACTTGACCGGAGAACCATTGGAACGATGGGAGGCTTGGCGCGAGCGGTATGTGCCTGAACTGCTGGCCCTGCTCCGTGGAATGCGGCGTGAAGCGACCGAACGCAGCCGCGCGCGCACAACAGCAATAGCGCACGCACTCGACCCGCTCTTGCCGGAAGCGCACCGCCAGAGCACGCTCTCACGCAAAGCACTCTGGGTCCTTGCCTGGACACCCGGCGTCACCTGTGTGCTGAACGGTATGCGAACGCCATACTATGTCGATGATACCTTGGCAATACTCACGTGGGAACCATTGAAGGACGGCATCCAGGTGTACACACAAATGACCACCGTGGCCGCAGCGTTATAGAATTTTTACGCACTTTATTATCTGAAGAGAGGGGACATATGCGACAAGATCGAGTGTTATGGGTTGTCGGCGCACCGATTATGGCTATGCTTGTGATGCACGGCTGCTCAGCCCTATCAGGATCGGGAACCGGTCAGGAAGGGCGGGCTGGAGAAGAACGAATCAAGGAGCAGGCCATCAAGGAAGCGCCGGCTCGCACTGTTACCCCTGATCGTTCTGAATTGTCAGCCAAACACGAGGCTGAATCGGGCAAGGATTCGCTGATGGATGTGCTGTTCGATTTCGACCAGGACAGGCTCCGCGCGGATGCGCTACCGGTATTGGAAGCAAATGCGAGACAGTTGAAGAGCAGCGGTATCGCGCGTATCGTGCTCGAAGGCCGCGGCGATGAAATCGGAACATCCGCCTACAATCTTGTCTTGGGTGAACGCCGGGCCAGAAATGTGAAGACCTACCTCCAGCATTTAGGATTGTCCGTCGACCTCAAGACGACGAGCTACGGAAAGGATCGTCCGCTGTGTTTTGAACATACGAACGAGTGTATGCAGAAGAACCGGAGCGTCCATTTCACAGTGAAAGAGTAGCGGCGGTCCACAGAGGACAAGAGCGTATAGCTGATGGCGTATAGCACAGGACTGAACCGGAAAGTTTTGAGTTATGCGTTTTAAGTGTTGAGTTGTATCTGACAAATCACAACTAAGAACTCATAACTCAGCACTGCTTGTGCCATAAGCCATACGCCATTAGCTCTTGCGACTCTGATGCCCCGGCAAACGGTCATGAGTCATACGGGCGTTAGAGAAGTCCCACTGGCCGATACTGGCATTTCAGTCTGTAACACAAACTTAATATTCGCATCCTTGACAGGTACCTCCCCGTTCTTTAAGGTCCCAGGACTTTCGTATCGACCCCATTTTTTAAGGGTGCGCTCCGGTGGCTAAACTCGCCGTCATCGATATCGGAACCAATTCCATCCACATGGTGCTGGCTGAGATCCTCCCGGATGCCAGCTATAAAATTCTCGACCGCTTCAAAGATGTGACGCGCCTGGGCAACGGAACCTTCGCCACGCGGCGACTTTCCGATGAGGCGATCGCTCGCGCCATCGAGGTGCTCAAGACGCTGGCAACGCTGGCCCGCAACAAGGGATTCGATCGGACTGTGGCAGTCGCCACCAGCGCCGTGCGTGAGGCTCGGAACGGCGGCGACTTTATCAACCTAGTTGAGGAACAGGCGGGAGTACGGGTGCGGGTGATCAGCGGAACTGAGGAAGCCCGGCTGATTTTTCTGGGTGTGAAGAACAGCATCGCGCTTGCGGACAAACCCACCCTAGTCGTCGATGTCGGCGGCGGTTCGGTCGAACTGATCCTGGGGAATCGAGACCGGATGATTCACGCCAAGAGCCTCAAACTGGGGGCGATTCGCTTAGCAGAGCAATTTCTCCCGAACACACCGCCGTCGGCCCCGTTGATGCGCGCGCTCGAAGACGCCGTAACCGGTCAGCTGAAGGCGGCCATCGAGTCGTTTGCCGTGAAAAAGTTCGACTCACTGATAGCCACCTCCGGCATGGCCGGCAATCTGGCCGAAATAATCCATATCAAGCAGACCGGACGGCCGTTGCCGCAACACAATCTGGCCACGGTTTCGTTGAAAGACCTCCGCCTGCTGGAATTGGAATTGGCTCAATCGCCGCTGAAGACGCGATTGGCGATTCCCGGTCTCGACCCGAAGCGTGTCGATACCCTGCTGCCCGCGGCCGTCGTACTCCGACGCCTGCTGGAGCTGTCCGGCCTGAATGAGATGACGCTGTGCGACAAGGCCATTCGCGAAGGCATGATTTATGACTTTATCGCGCGGCATCGCGAGGGTTTGAAAGCCGAAAACGAGATCCCCGATGTGCGCCGGCGGAATGTGATCGGACTGGCCCGCCGCTGCCAGACGCCGGAAGTGCATTCGCTGCATGTGGCCGCGCTGGCCCTCCGCTTGTTCGACCAAACCAAACGGCTGCACGGGCTGGGTCAGCAGGAGCGTGCCTGGCTTGAGTATGCCGCCCTGCTGCACGATATCGGCTATCTGATCAATCCCCGGCAGCATCATAAGCATGCATACTACCTGATCAAGCACAGCGATCTGGTCGGTTTGACGGCTGAGGAAATCGAGGTGGTAGCCAACGTCGCCCGCTATCACCGCCGGTCGATGCCGACGCTGAAGCATCAGGGATTCGGAGAGTTGGCTCCCCGCTTGAAGCGCATCGTGAAAATCCTGTCCGCCTTGCTGCGGATCGCGGATGGACTCGACCGCACCCATTTCTCGACCGTTCAGACCGTGAACGTAAAGATCGGAACGACCGTGACCATCGAAGCGACCGTGTCGGGCGATGCTGAGATGGAACTCTGGGCAGCGAAGAATCGAGCCGACTTATTTGAACAGGCCTTCCGCCGGCGTGTCCGGTTCTGCGAAGTGCCGCAGGAGGCTGCTCAATCATGACCGATCACGGGTATGCCAAATCCCCGTCCCACCCCTACCCCGGAAAACTGATCATCGTCGAAGGCATCGACGGGTCCGGGAAGAGCACGCAACTGCTGCTCCTGCACAAGTGGCTGGAGTCAAAAGGCCACAAGGTATTTTTTACGGAGTGGAATTCATCAGATCTGGTCAAAGACACTACAAAACGTGGCAAGAAAACCAAGAGCCTCACGCCGACGACGTTCAGCTTGCTCCATGCGACGGATTTCGCCAGCCGGCTCTATCATCACATTCTCCCTCCCCTGAAAGCCGGCATGCTCGTCTTGGCCGACCGCTATATGTACACGGCGTTTTCGCGCGATGTCGTACGAGGCGTCTCGCGGGATTGGGTGCGCAAACTGTATGCGTTCGCCATCAAACCCGACATGGCCTTCTATTACAAAATACCCATCGAAACGGCCATCTCTCGGCTCTTGCGGGGAACACGAGGACAATTCAAATACTACGAAGCCGGCATGGACATGAATCTCAGCCCGGATGTGACAGAAAGTTTCAGAATGTTTCAGTCCCAGATCCTGGCCGAATATGACAAGATCGTTGATGAGTTCGGCCTGCTGACGATGGATGCGACTCAGGATATCGAAGCGCAACAGGAACACATGCGGGCGCTGGTGGAAGATGCGCTCCGCGGCTACAAACCCAGACGAGGCACCTATGGTCGACGCACGCTATTTTGGCGACGGTTTGACATACCTAAATCCGAGTGACCTGAAAGGGAAGCTCATCGCCATCGAAGGCACCGACGGCGTCGGACGGTCCACTCATCTCGAGATGCTGCAAGAGTGGCTGGAGGTGCAGGGCTACGGCGTCATTACGACCGGATGGACTAGATCGAACCTCATGTCCAAAACGATCGAGGCCGCCAAGGCCGGCAATATTCTCGATCACTGGTCGCTCAGCCTGCTCTATGCGACCGATTTCGCCGACCGCCTGGAACACCAGATTATTCCGGCGCTCCGGTCCGGATTCGTCGTGCTCGCCGATCGGTACATCTATACCGCTTGCGCGCGCGACTTCGTGCGGAGCGGAGACCGGAACTGGATCAGGGACGTGTTCGGATTTGCGTTGATTCCTGACCTGGTCTGCTACCTGCGCATCGACGTGGAGACCTTGGCGCTGCGGGTGATCGAAACCACCGGGATGAACTACTGGGAGTCCGGCATGGATCTCCGGCTGGGTGCCGATCTCTATGACAGCTTCAAAAAATACCAGTCACTGCTGATCAAAGAATTCGACACGATGGCGGAGGAATTTCACTTCAACGTCGTCGACGCCAGAAAATCGCCTGAAGAAATTCAGGAAGAACTCCGGGGACACATCCTACCCGTGCTGCAAAACTCCAAGCGGACGGACGACCTGAAGCCCGTCAGTGTAAAACAGGCTCCGTGACATGAGCCGACGGCACCTACCCGCCCTCGTCCATTTCCGCAACTGACTTCTTTCCTCTTCCCAAGACTCGTAACTGCATCGGTTCAAGCCACCATTGGAGCAATCCTTGCCCCGGCTTCACCATGTCTGGGAAATGGATCAGCGTCGCCCCCGCTTTCTTCATAGGAAAGTTTGTCATGGGTTTCCCGCACAGCAACAAGCCCGCCGCTTCACCAAGCAGCGGCTCATGTCCTACGCAAAGCAGGCTCGATTCCACAGGAAACGACCGTATAAGCGCGACGATTCGCTCCGGCGTGGAGCCAACCGCCAGCTCGTCGCACGTCATCACTTTCAGCGACGGGCAGACCACGGTACGCAACAGCCTGGCCGTGTCATACGCGCGAGTGAACGGGCTGCTGAGCAAATGGGTCGGCTTGCAGTCCAATGCCGCCAGTCCAGCCGCGGTCCGAAGCACCCGTTTCCTCCCTTTCTCCGTCAAGGGACGGTTCTCCTCCGATCCCTCCCACTCCTCAGGTTCGACCGCGATGCCATGGCGAATCAGCAAACAATCCATACCCGACCTCCTTAGCCCATGTGGTATCCCGATCGATCCTTCCACCAAAGAGAGCCGACTATTGGCTTGCCTCAATAGTATGTCTTCTGGCGTCGCCAAATCACCCTTTATTTGCAAGCAGATATCGTGAACAGGTACTATGACGAGGGCGGTTTGAATCGGAGTACATTCCTTGGCGCAAATGTCTGCTCAACAGGTACGGCGTATCGGCATACTGGTGTGTATCGCCGTGAGCGGGTTTCTCATCGCCCACTCCATCAACGCATTTATCGCCGACGCGTTGTACCTCGTGCCGGAAGATTCTGCCCAATCCGGAGGTACAGGACCGGCGATTCCCGTCTCGTTTGCGCCGTCTCGCTACGCGGATGACATCCGCTCCAGCGGACTCTTCCTGCTGCCTGCCACTCCTCAAGAGACGAGGAGCCAGGGTGAACAAGCCGGCGCAGCGGTTCGGGCTTCGCTGGGCGCCTCCTCAAAAATCCGGCTGATCGGAATCGTCATGGGCGACAAGCGCGGCGTGTTTGCGATCGTCGAAGAACTGGCTTCAAAAAAACAAGCCTTGTATCGTCTGCATGAACAGATTATTGATTTGGGGGAGGTCGCCGACATTCAACGCGATGGAATGGTCATCCGCCAGGGCAATCTCGAAGAATGGCTTGAGCTGGGACTGACGGAAAAGCCGGCCATCCCCGGCAATAACGCCACCGCATCCACCTCAACACCCTCCTCGCAAGTACCGGGCGCTCCCCTTCGCAAAGTGGTCGACCGGCGGGAAGTCGAGCTGGCCATGAACGATCTGCCGAAGCTCATGACGCAAGCCAGAGCGATGCCGCACATGGTCAACGGCGCCGTCAACGGATTTCGCATCGATTACATGGCTCCGGCCAGCTTCTATGAGAAGATCGGTATTCAAACCGGGGATATCCTGCAGCGGGTGAACGGCGTCGACATCCGTGATCCCGGCACGATGTTGAACCTGCTCCAACAATTGAAAAGCGAGCGTGTCGTGAAACTCGACATGGTCCGGAACAACCAGCCATCCACGGTCACCTACGAACTACGCTGAGCCGCTCCGGGTGCCATCCGATACTCCTCGGCTCTTCGGCCGCTACAGCGGCTCTCTCCCCGCATCCGGAGCCCGCAGGAAGAAATACGAATACTTTTTAATACGGATGAAATCTGTCGTAAATATGGCGTTAACATTCGGGTGTTTCCGGCGCCACCACCGGCGGGCAGTCTTGCCAGGCCCTTGGAATGAAGAGTATGGTTGAAAATCAACAACACCGTTCCTAAATGTTTCGAATCGGATCGCCGACGAAGACCGCTTGAGGTACAGAACATTGTCAGAGCTCGTTCCGAATGACCAGCTCCCTTCGAGTTACGGCAGACCTCTCCTGGGACGTATCCTGGGCGACAGATTCAATCTGGGAAATGCAAAACTCGATGAGGCCTTGGCTTACCAGCGGGAGAAGGGAGGACGGTTGGGCGAGGTGCTCTTGCACTTGAGGTTACTGCGTGAAGAAGAACTGCTGGAAGGGCTGGCCCTCCAATTTGATCTCCCCTGGATTCCGCAGCTGGAATCGACCGCGATCGATCACGAACTGATTAAGAAGGTCCCCATCGCCTTTTGCCGGCGCTATCGTGTCCTCCCTCTACGTCATGAAAAAGGAACCATCCTCGTCGCCTCGACCGACCCGCTGGAGACTGTCGCTTTCGACGATCTCCGGCTGTTGCTCGGCACACCTGTCACGCCGGTCCTGACGACCGGCGTCTCCCTGCTCGCCTGCCTAAACCGCGCCTATGATGAGATCGCCAGCCCGACCGGCGCCGAAGAAGTCATGGAGGACATCGCCGCCAGCGAGAGCCTCGATCAGTTGGCTCATGAGCTGGATGAGCCGCAGGACTTGTTGGATGCGACCGATGAAGCTCCGATCATTCGATTGGTGAATTCGGTCTTGTTCCAAGCGGTGCGGCAGCGTGCCAGCGACATCCATTTCGAATCGTTCGAGCGCGGATTAGTCGTGCGGTACCGGATCGACGGCGTACTGTACCCCGTGTTGACCCCGCCGAAGCATCTGCAGGCCAGCATCATTGCGCGCCTCAAAATCATGGCCGGCTTGAATATCGCCGAGAAGCGGCTCCCGCAGGACGGCCGGTTCGCGATTCGCACCTCGGGAAAAGACGTCGATCTCCGTGTCTCGGTCCTCCCCACGTCTCACGGCGAGCGGGTGGTGCTCCGTTTGCTGGAGAAAGAAAATCGGCTACTGAACTTATCCGAGATGGGCTTCGCCGGGGATCGGCTCTCGGCGATCCATCAGCTGATTCAACTTGCGCACGGCATCATTCTGGTCACAGGCCCGACCGGCAGCGGGAAAACGACGACTCTGTATGCCGCATTGAGCCACATCAATGCGCCGGACAAGAACATCATCACCGTCGAAGATCCGGTCGAATATCAGCTGCTCGGCATCGGCCAGATGCAGGTGAATCCGAAAATCAATCTGTCGTTTGCCGCAGGCTTGCGGTCTATTCTCCGGCAGGATCCCGACGTCATCATGATCGGAGAAATCCGCGACCGGGAAACAGCGGAGATCGCCATCCATGCCTCCCTCACCGGACACCTCGTCTTTTCCACACTTCACACGAACGATGCCGCCAGCGCCGCAACCCGTCTGATCGATATGGGGATCGAACCGTTCCTCGTCGCCTCCTCGGTCGTGGCTGTGTTGGCCCAACGACTGCTGAGAAAAATTTGCTCGGACTGCAAGCAGCCCTACCAGGCGAGCCCAGACGAGCTGAACCGCCTAGACCTGCCGCCGGGAACGAAGCAGACGCTGTATCGTGGAGCAGGCTGCGCGGCCTGCTCACAAACCGGCTATCGCGGGCGCACCGGCATTTTTGAGCTGATGGTGCTCGACGATGAAATCCGCCGCCTTATCGGAACAAAATCCGATTCGTCGGTCATCAAGCAGGCGGCAGTCGCCCATGGCATGGTGACGCTGAAGCAAGAAGGCGCTGAGCGCGTCATCCAAGGCCATACGACGTTGGAAGAAGTGATGCGAATTACCCAGCAAGAAATCGAAGTCTGACGATGCCTGTCTATCAATACCGCGGCTACCGGAACGACGGCGGGTCTGCAGCCGGAATCGTGGACGCGGAAAACGTCAAGGTTGCGCGTCTGAAGCTCCGGAAAGAAGGAGTCTTTCCGACCGACGTCGTGGAGCAGGGACAGCCCTCGGCGCGGCAGCAAGAAGGGGGCCGGACCCGAACCACCCACAGAACCGGCCGTTCCGCAACACTCAGCGCGCACGACCTCGCATTACTGACCAGACAATTTGCCACGCTCTTGGTCGCCGGGCTTCCGTTGGTCGAAGCGCTTGGTGTCTTAGTCGAGCAGGCCGAAAAGAAACCCACCAAAGCACTCCTTGCCGAGATTCGCGAGGAAGTCAGAGGAGGCAAGGCGTTAAGCGTCGTCTTGGAAACATACGGCAAAGACTTTTCTCCGATCTATGTGCATATGGTGCGGGCCGGCGAAGCCAGCGGCGCCTTGGATCAAATTCTATTCCGGCTGGCTGAATTCCTGGAAAAACAACTGGCACTCAAAGCCAAAGTGACCAACGCCACGCTCTATCCGGCTCTCATGCTCTTCGTCGGCATCTCGGTCCTGTTCTTCCTGATGGCCTTCGTCGTGCCAAAAATTACGGCGGTCTTCACCAGTATGAAACAGGCCTTGCCCTGGCCGACCGTCGTCTTGATGTCGATCAGCCAATTCTTTGCGGACTACTGGCTATTGCTCGTCAGCTTCGCCGTCGCCTGTATATTCTTCATACGCCGATTCATCCATACAGAAAAAGGCCGGATGCTTGCGGATCGTGTGACGCTTCGCCTGCCGTTGATTGGGGATGTTGCCCGCATGGTGTCGATCTCACGATTAACCGGCACATTGGCGACGATGCTGGCAAGCGGCGTTCAACTTCTGGACGCTTTGGATGTGTCCAAACGCGTCATGAACAATCGGGTGCTTGAGGAAACAGTCGAGGGGGCCAGGCAAAACATTCGCGAAGGCGAAACCATCGCCGATCCATTGAAACGGAGCGGCGAATTCCCCGCACTGGTGACCCATATGATCGCCGTGGGCGAACGAAGCGGGGATATGGAAGAAATGCTGCGCCGGGTCAGCCAGATTTATGACGGGGAAGTGGAACGGGTCATTACCCGGTTGACCTCGCTTCTGGAGCCCGTCATGATTCTTGTTATGGGCATCATCGTCTTTTTTATTGTCGTGGCAATTCTCTTGCCCATCTTTGAAATGGGCCAAATGGTGCGGTAAGCACGTCAGCAAGGAGGGTCTTGTGCGATACATGACACGAGTAACGAGACGGATTCACCAGAGCGCGGACGAACACGGCTTTACATTCATTGAAATCATGGTCGTCGTGGCCATTCTGGCCATTCTGGCCGCTTTGGTCGTCCCCCGTATTATGGGCCGGACAGATGATGCCAAACGCACGGCGGCCAAGGTGCAGATCCGGAATATCGAGGGCGCCCTGCAACTCTACAAGCTGGACAACGGAGTCTATCCCTCAACAGAACAGGGGCTCAAGGCGCTGATCGAAAAACCGTCCGTCGGTGTGGTTCCCAAGAAATGGAAAGTCGGCGGATATCTGCCGAACCTCCCTGAAGATCCCTGGGGGAATACCTATAAGTATCTAAGCCCCAGCAAGAAGGGAGATTATGAAATCACCTGCTTGGGCACCGATGGCGAAGTCGGCGGCGAAGGGATCAATGCCGACATCACCAACTGGAATCTGGAGAAGGACTAACCGAGCCGTTGTTATGCGTCCTACATCTTACGTCATGCAGATGAGACTCAGCACTCAGCACTCAGCATCCCCTAGTGCCTCGAGCCTGACGCCTCACGCCCCCTCACCCCTCACCCCTGACCCCTCACTCTCTTCAAGGGGCTTCACATTGATCGAGATGCTTATCGTTCTGTTTCTTCTGGCCGGAGTCCTTGCCATCGTAGTCCCTCGTGTCGTCATCGGTGAAGACTTAAGTTCCACCGGACGCAAGTTCATCGGGACGCTCCGTACGCTCCAAGGATTGGCCTCAACCGGCCAAAAGCCCGTGAAACTGTACCTGGATCTCGATCAGGGAACGTACTGGGCCAGGGTGGTGGACGGCAAGGAAGAGAAACTCCCGCTCGATGCCGCCTGGGCGACGCCACGATCGCTTCCGGAGACGATCCGGTTTTCAGAAATTTCCGTGAGACAAGACAAACGCACCTACGGTCGAGTCGATCTTTCGTTTTTCCCGAATGGACGCATTGATCCGGTGACGGTCTATCTCACCGATCGGAGCAACAATCTGCTTGTGCTAACCATCGATTCCTTTACCGGATCCATCCGAACCAGCGAAGAACGGATTGATCCATTGCGTAACAAACCGATTCCAGACCGGGTGAGAATGTTACTGCGCCCCACCGGAACCTGACAGGATGCTGAAAACGTCCGCCAGCGGCGTTCTCGCATCGCTCAGAGGCTCAACGTCATGAGCCCAGCGGAGGTAAGGACCTATCCGCTCACATCTGATCGAAGCGAGCGGTTCAAGCGAAGCTTGGTATGTACCTCCTCGCCTCTTCGCTCGCTGCGGCCTTGCCCGTGGAACGGGGCGTCTCGGCGCACCTGGGAGGGCGGGTGAGAACAGAGGCCTTTTTGAGCATCCTGATGTGAGTGGATCTTTAGCGCCATCTGTAAGATATCAACGATGTTTTATGTATACGCCGAGTTTTTCCGCAACCTGTTAACCACCGTGAAGCGCCAAATTCAAAGGACACCGAGTGTGGACATGAGAAGACACGTCCAGAGTACGGTAGCCGACGAAAGCGGATTCACGCTGCTCGAAGTACTGCTGGCGATTGCCTTGCTGGCAATCGCCCTGCCCATCCTCCTCGGTCTCCGCAATTTTGATCTCGATCTGCATGCAAGAGCCGGCGAACTAACCGCCGCAACCTTACTGGCGCAAGAAAAGCTGATTGAGACGGAACTGACAGGCGTCTATCCTATCGGAGAAGCCGCCGGAGATTTCTCCAATATGCCGCTCGGATCCCAGCCACCGGCCAAGCCCGCTGATCGAGGCGCCGGGTATCGCTGGAAACGCACGATCGCGCCGACTCCCCTCGAATTGATTCGGGAGGTCCGCATTCAAGTCTCATGGCCGCGAGGCGCGTTCGTCGAAACCGTGGAAGTGAGCACGTATGTTGTCGCCGGCCTCACCTTCTAGCACCCAAACGGGATTCACGCTGGTTGAAGTGCTGGTCGCCATTGCGCTGCTGGCCGTCATCGGGGCGATGGTCTTTGGGTCGCTCGTCACGACGACTCAGGCGATGGATGCCGGGCGCGAACGGGCGGAACGAGAGCAAACCGTCAGAAGAGTGCTCCGCGTCATGGCTGAGGAAATATCGCTCAGCCAATACGATCAGAAATTTCCCTGGATGGGGATGAACGGCACACAGGAAGGACAGCCGGCCGATACCCTGGCCTTTCTCGCCATGAGCGACGACATGGGAAGCGCAGCCGTCAAAGAAAGTGAGACCGTAAGAGTGGTCTACACCCGCGAACGTGATCGGTTGATTCGGTTTGTGCGGCGCAATCGCTACAGTCTCACCGACGAGACGCTCGATCAGGTGGAATTGGCCGATCGCGTGAGGGGATTTAACGTACGGTATTACGACGGACAGAGCCGGATCTGGACCGATGAGTGGCGGACGAACGACAAGATGCCGAAGGTGCTGCTCCTGGAAGTGACGTTCCAATCGCCCAACGCCGATCCTTGGACCATACGGGAATGGATCACCATCGGAGCATCATGATGACGATACAATGGCCGGGAGAATGGCGGGAGACCGTGGCCTGGGTCGGAGGCGGGATCTGTCTGCTGATGCTCTGCCTGGCGGCGACCTTCCCGTACGAAGCGCTGCACAAACGGATTGTGGCAGAGCTGAATCGTGCGACCGGTATGGACATACGGGTTGGAAATTGGACGGTAGGACTGCCGCTGGGGATCGAGTGGCGGAACGTGACGTTGGCCAAATCTGACTGGGCACCGATTCAACTAGCCTCCCTGCAGGCCGATGTAGGAATTATCCAAGCGCTGAGCGGCGGGCTCGGGCTTGATGTCGTGATCCACCTGGGGGAGGCTTCGCCCGGGGGAGGGCTCGCCAAAGGAACACTCACCGCCTCGTCTTTTTCCTTGGCAGAACCTGTCTCCGTAGCAGGGCGGTTCCAACAGATCGATCTCTCAAAGATCATTCGTCCCTATGTCGGCCACGGCATGCTGAACGGAACTTTCTCCCATCGGGTGGAACGAGCCCATACAGCAGACGGCACGATCAAGGGGGAAGGAACCTGGAAAGCCGAGGCAACGGATTTGACCATCGACCACATTCCCGTTGGAAACGGGCGCACACTGTCGCTCGCCTTCAACCAGGCATCCACTGAATTGGTCTGCAAAGATAGCCTGTGTGAAGTCACTGGACTGAAAGGCGAAGGACCCGATGGATCGTTCACCGGAGATGGGAAGATTACGCTGCAGCAGCCGATACAAGACAGCCGATTAGCCTTGACCGTGACCATCGTCCCCGGCGAGGGCTACACGTCAAAAGCAACCACATTGGGCCTACCGCCCCTTCCCCCAGGAACCCCAATTACGGTAAAAATAGCGGGGACATTGGCACAAGCAAGGATCGCGTTGTAAAGTAGGGGGTGCTCGGACCGTTTCAGAAAGAAGTCGTATGGCTATTGTTACCGAATGCGTCGGGCTTGATATCGGACAGACCGGCTTGAAAGCCGTCCGTTTCCGCCGCCGGTTGAGCGGGCGCGAATCGATCGACTACTTTCAGCATCCGATGCCGTTCGCCCGTCCGGAAGATCTGGAGCCGGCCCGGCGTGTGCAGTCGTTGCGTGGATTTCTCTGGCAGCACGGCCTCTATGCGACAGACCGGCTCGTCACCGCTATCCCCTGCCAAGATCTCTTTGTCAGAACCCTCTCCTTTCCCTTCAAGGATTCCACGAAACTGGCCCAAGTCGTTCCATTCGAAGTCGAGAATCTCGTGCCGATGCCGCTCGAAGACTTGGCGATCGGCAGTCTCATCTTGCCGCCCGGGCAAACGCCTGAGGGAACACCTCGCGACAGTAAGGGCTCGGACGTGCTGGTGACCGCCGCACCGAAAGATAAGGTGGCCGAGCATCTCCGATTTTTGGCACAAGCCGACGTAGAACCGTCGGCCATCAATGTCGATGCCATGGCGCTCTTCTCCGTCACGCAATATTTGCGGGAAGAAAGCGCTGCTGTTCCCCACGACCTTGCCATCATCGACGTCGGCGCATCCAAGACCACTCTTTGTTTAGTGCATGAAGGGCGGCCGGTCGTGCTGCGGACGATCCTCTGGGGCGGAAACCACCTCACCCATGCCTTGGCCGTTCGGGAGGCCTGTAGCTTTGCCGAGGCAGAACGGCTCAAGCGGTCGATGGCGATTGAGCAAGTAGATGCCTGGCTGGAGCCGTTGTTGAAAGAACTCCGCGTGACGTTGCAGGCCTATGAAGGAGCCGAGCGCGGACGGCTGACTCACTGCTGGGTGTCGGGAGGCGGATCCAAGCTGCGGGAGATCGGTGGATTTATCGCCCGTAAATTGGGACTCTATCCCGTCGGGCCACGGCAGGGATTCGGCGCGAACAGCCCACGCGCGTTCTCGATCGCCTTCGGACTCGCCATTCACCCGAAAATCATCAAGCCCCGCTGGCGGTTCAAACCTTCCCCCATAGGACTTGCGCTCGACCTCAAGGGGGTCACGGATGACGCAGCGCTGAAGTCCGATCTGTCCCCACAAGACCGTCGTTTAGCGGTCGTCGCAGCGCTGGTCATCGGACTGCTGGCTGCAGCAGATTTTACGACCCATCTGGTGTTGCAGGACCATCGAGTAGACAATCTCAAGACAACCTTGCAACAACACTTCGAACGATCCTTTGGAGCCGGCGCGGCGCCGGGCGATGAACTCGACCAAGCTCGCTATCGGATGGGAACCATCGACAAGACGTTGAACCTCGTCGATGGCGTGCACGGGAAAGCCCTTCCCACCCTCTCGGCCTTCGTCAAACAGTTGCCGGGTGGAACGCCCGTGAAGGTCCGCGAGCTGACCGTAGAAGGCGGGACGATTCTCATGGAAGGCGAAACCACCTCATTCGACGCAGTGGAAAAAATCAAACAAGCCTTCCTGTCGAGTGCACAATTTGAAGAGGCCGCAGTGACAGAAACTCGCGTGGGGGCGTCGTCCAACCAGATCGTCTTTCGAATGACGGTCACGGTGCGCCAGCCATGATGCAGACCATGCGAGAACGATGGCAACAGATGTCCTCGCGGGAACGGACGATCGTGCTGGCAGGCGGGATCATCGTCGGCCTCAGCCTGCTGTTCGTGCTGGTCGTCGATCCTTTCCTCGCCACATTCGACCGGCTGGAGCGACAGGCTGCCCGGAAGGAAAAAGACATCAAGGAATTGGCGCTCCTGAGTCGGGAATACGTGGCGAAGCGGGATCGCTTGGCCCAAGTCGAGAGCCGCATGCCGTCGCCCGACGGCCAATTCTCGCTCCTCACATTTCTGGAAGACGCAGCGACCAAGGCCCGCGTGCGGGATTGGATCACCGGCATGCAACCGCAAGTACAGTCGTTGCCGCAGGGCTATCAGGAAACTGCTGTGGATCTTCGACTCGAAGGAGTGCAACTACCCGAATTACTGGCCTTGCTCGCGGCAATCGATCAAGCCCCATATGAGCTTCATGTCCGACATCTTCAGATCCGTCCCAAATTCGACAATCCTACCTTTCTTGATGCGACGGTCCGGATTTTGAGCTATGCGAAAGGCTGATGAACGGGGCGTGGCACTGCTCCTCTCGCTCCTGATCTTGACCCTCCTCGTCGCGCTTATTCTGGAATTCGACGCAGAAGCGCGCCGCGAATACCGCGAAGCCGCCGCATTCCGCGACAACTTCAAAGCGACCATGCTGACACGCGCAGGTGTGCAGGCCGCGCGGGCGGTCTTGCAGCAAGACACGCTGCGAGACAAGAAAACCGGTGAGCAGTACGACGGGCCCGCCGACCTGTGGGCCATGCCCATCAAGAACTATGCAATCGGCGACGGACTGCTGAGCGCCCAGATCCAAGACGAGCGCGGGAAGCTCAATCTCAACGACCTGGCGGCAAACGCTGGGGACGAGCTGCAGAAAAAGACGAAAATCCAGCGGATCAAACGGCTGTTCGAGGCGCTCCAAATCAACCCGGATTTGGTTGAAGCCCTTGTCGATTGGATCGATCAGGACGACATTCCCCAACCGGCCGGCGCTGAAAGTTTGCACTACCAATCCCAGAAACCGGCCTATCGCGCCGCCAACGCCGCGCTTCCATCGTTGGGCGACCTACGCTTGGTGAAGGGCTTTGCGCCGGACATCGTCGACCGGCTATCGCGTTACGTGACCGTATATCCGCAGGAAGGCGGGGCGCCGATCAATCTGAACACGGCGGATCCTCTGGTCATCCAATCACTCGACCCCGACATCACCCAATCCATCGCGATGGAAATCGTGCAAGGCCGGCCCTATAAGACCAAGGTGGATCTCGATCGGATTGGAAGTTTTCAGGCGATCGGCGCGAAACTGCGGGCCTCTCCCGATGCCTATGATGTAAAGAGCGACTACTTTTCCGCCCGACTCTCCATCACCGTCAACGAATCGACCAAAACGGCCTTTGCAGTGTTGAAGCGTGACCCCAATAAGGGCGATAGCAGCGTGGTGTACCTCCGGACCTTTTAGCTCTTCGCCGACATTCCCGTGTCAGTTCTGTTTGACGCCGGGGGCCCGCCAGGCGGCCGTTCTCGTAATCGAGCCCCACGAGACCTTTGCCCCGGTCATCGACTGCCATAATCCGATCAAACGCCAGCACGAAACCAGCTGGCGGAAACCTAAATTTTCCACGATCGCGGCCGCACACAGAATCCGCGCCTGTTTGAATTCAGGATAGGTGTGAAAGGCGATTTCATCGACGAGCAAGACGCTCACCGACACTAAGATGCCCATCCCGATTTCGGCGGTCACAAACGCGATCGCGGCGGCGGGCGACACCAGTCCCACCAGGCATGCAACTGCGGTATAGAGATACCCCGCGGCCAGCACGGCGGGACTCAACCATTCGAACAAGACCATGAAGGGAATCGACAACCACCCGACAGCCCCTGCGCGAGGATGACACAGCAGCTGCTTATTCATCAGCAGCGCTTGAGACAGCCCCCGCTGCCACCGAATCCGTTGACTCTTGAGCGATCGAAGGTTTTCCGGAGCCTCGGACCAGCAGAATGCGTGGGGCACGAAGCTGATGCGGTATCGCTCCCCCTGTAGACGGAGATGCCGATGCAAGCGAACGACGAGCTCCATATCTTCACCATGACACCCCTTGGCATAGCCCCCGACTTTCACCACCGTATCCTTCCGGAACAGTCCGAACGCGCCGGAGATGATGAGCATCGCATTGAAGGGATTCCATCCAAGCCGGCCGATCCAAAACGCGCGATAGTATTCGACGACCTGAAAACGGCCAAGCCAGCTTGCCGGAAGCCCGACGGCGGTCAAATACCCCGCTTGCACTTGGCAGCCGTTGGCGATCCGAACCGTACCGCCAGACGCCACGGTCGATGGATCGTCCAAAAACGGCTGCACCACGCGCTGCAAGCTATCCCGCTGCAAGATAGAGTCCGAATCCAGCGTACAGAACAGCGGATTGCGGGACAGATTGATGCCGACATTGAGCGCATCGGCCTTGCCCCCATTGTCCTTATCGATGACACGAACCTTGCTGTTCCGTTTGGAGATATACACCGCACGGATCCTCTCGGTCTGCAGATTCACCGGGTAAGCTTCCGGAAACGGGATCAACTCAAACTCCTCGATCAAGACATCCAACGTCCGATCTTTCGAACCGTCATTGATGACCACGACCTCGAATTCCGCATATTGCAGCTGAAGCAGCGACCGGACGGAGTCGGCGATCGTCTGCTCCTCATTATAGGCCGGAACCAGAATGCTGATCTGAGGCTCAAATCCCGTCTGTGCTCTGGGCAAATCATCGAGGGCTCGCCGAGGGAGATGCCGAACGAGAAAATGGAACGAGATCAGCTCCAAGAACAGTGAACAGACTGTCTGAAAAATGAAGAACGATAGGAAAAACCACTGCGGTATCGTAAAAATAGTATCGGCAAACACGTGTGTCTCTTCTCTGCTCTCACTCGCGAGCGGCAACCACGAACATCGAATACGGTCACACCTGTACCATGCACATACCAGAAAATAGGATGAGTCCGCCCCTTCGTCAAGACAATGAACAGAACCCCCGGCGAACGAATCTGCCTCCGGAGAGACCTCCCACGGTGACAGTAGATACCCCTGTCACTGTCATGCTGACCCGCGTCCAGAATTACGGTGACAGGGACGCGTCCGGCACCGAATCAGTCGACTCGTCAATGAAGAGGCGCCGGTGAGAACTCGTTCGGTCGGATTTCTCCTCTGTCTGTTTGGATGCCTGGCATCTTCTCCAGTGGCTGCCCAGTCCCCTTCGGAGACACTCTTCGAAGCCCATCGCCACGAAGCCGCAAAGGAATACCAGCAAGCTACCGACGCCTACCGCCAGTATCTGATCGGAAATCCGGAGAACGACGAAGTTCGAGCAGCCCTGGCGCGTGTTCTTTCCTGGCAGAAGCAGTACGAGGAAGCCGTGGCACTCTATGAAGACATTCTCTTCCGGCACCCGGTCGATCACGATGTCCGAATCGCGCTGGCTCGCGTCAAGGCCTGGCAGGGAAGACTTGAAGAGGCACAAGCCGGATATCAGTCGGTACTCCAGGAAGAACCGGACAGCCTGGACGCCCAGAGAGGACTCGCCGATACCCTGTACTGGAAACGCGATTACGCGGAAGCGCTCCGTCTGTATGAAGGTCTCCCCCCAACCGCAGACGAGCCGGAACTGTCACAGCAGATCGAGACAATCAAAGCCGAACTGGCCGCGCTGACGCCGGCCCAGGCCCTTCGCGCCCCTGTCGGGACTGACCGGATGCGCCCCGCATTGCCGTTTCGGGACTATTTGAAAATCGGATACAGCCATTATGGATACACGCATTCCATCCCGAATGAACACAACGGGTTGATCGAAGGAGCCACATCGATCGGCGCTCGCACCCTGGTCGGGCGGATCGAGCCGATCAGTCGGTTTGGATCTCAGGACATTCCCGTATCCGGAGAACTCTATAGCCAGCTCTGGGAGAAGGCCTGGGGGTACATCGGAGCCTTGGCGACGGCCAACCCAAGCTTTTCTCCCAATGTGTCGTTTGGAGGAGAAGTGTTCCAAGGGCTGGGGGCAGCGCATTCAACCCTTTCGTTTCTGGAACCATCCCTGGGGTATCGCCACATGGTGTTTGGGGCCACCAGTATCGATGTCGTAATTCCCGGTATCACCATCTACTTTCCGTATAACGTGTGGCTCACCGAAAAGATCTACTATGTGCCGCCTAGCGGCGCAGTCACCTTCTCCACCCAACTGACCTGGCGGCCGACGGACCGACTGCAGTTCTTTGCCGCAGGCTCATTCGGAACCTCCAGCAACAATATCCGCGCCGCGCAGGACTTTACGCGCATCTCAAGTTTCATTATTCAGGGCGGCGCTATCGCGCCGCTGTCGGAGCGCCTTTCACTCGAAACCACCGCCTATTATGAGGATCGGGACGCGTCGTACGCCCGTCGTGGAGGCGCCGTGAATCTCATCATCCATTGGTAGTCTGCAGGACGCGTTGCGCGCGGCGCGCGACAAATGGGGCGAGAACATCCCGCACCTCTTGGAGCGGATGTTCGGCATGGAGCCGCGCCAGCGTATCGCTGCTCACGAAGGACAAACCGGCAAGCACCTCTGCGGCACGATATCGAACCCACCATTCGTCGTCCGCCAGCCTGTCGATCAGCAGCCGTTCATCCTCCTCGGTCCCGATCCTGCCCAAGGCGAGAACAGCATGGAGCCTGATGAGATGATTGGGGTGCACCAGATAGGCGCGGACCATGCCCAGATCCTGGCGAGTGGCATATCGGCTACAACACCGAAGGCAGGCCACGACCACCTGATTGTCACAGCTCTCACGCGCGAGAATCTCTCGAACGACAGGCAGTGCGCCGGGGCTGCCGACCGCTTCCAAGCAACGAACGAATCGAACCGTGGCATCTACAGAGGCCCCGCGCACCGCGTGGGCCAGCGCCTCGACGACCTGCTCCGGACCCGCCTCATTCAGCATCGTCGCGACTTTGACAAAAGACCAGTCCGTGCGAACCCCGACCAGCGGGATAAGAATCGCCAGCGCTGCCTGGGAATCGATGCGGATCAGCGATCGGGCGGCCGCCAATGACAGCTCGGGGGTGCGCGAGACCACGAAACGCTCAAGTGCGTTCCACACGGTTCGTTCCCGCAAATGTCCAAGCGCCACCACTGCCATCAACCGGTCGTCAAGCCTGTAGCTTTTCAGCATCTTGGCCGCCACACGGTCCATGCCCGCCAACCGCATCGTCGCATTGAGGCCGTTCCGGTCGTCTCCCCGGATCGACTCGCTCAGGTAGTTCCACAACCGGAGAAAATCCTGTGCATCGCTAGACCGAACGGGAGGCAATTCATCCGGAGCCGTCATCATGCTCTTGATCAACAAGCGAAACCACACTTCTCGAAACTGTTCGCTCCTTTGTTGGCGCGCGATGGTTGCCTGCTGGACGCCCGCAATAACGAACAGAATCACGACCGCCAAGATCATGGCGCCCCCTCCGACACACAAGGGCACCCACACCATCGGGTCGGCTGAAACAATCGATGGGATATCGGCAGCGGACATTGGCGATGGCCGGCTACGATGCCAGATTCAACACATGACGAACCCTGGCGGTCAAGTCTTGCGGATTGAAGGGCTTGATGATGTAGTCGCTTGCGCCAGCATCCAGCAGGCGCACGATGCTGTGTTCTGCAGAGAGAGCCGTCAGCATGATAATGGGCACCCTCCACCAGAGGGGATGATTACGAATGTGTTTGAGCAACTCGTCCCCGCCGACATACGGCAGCATCACATCCAGGAGCGCCAATTGCGGCGGTTCCGCGCTCTCGATGACCTCTTTCGCCAGACGACCGTCGGTCGTCGCGGTCACCGTATATCCTTCACGCTCCAGATAAAACCGCAGCAGCGTGACCATATCCTCATCGTCCTCGACGAGCCAAATGTGAGGCGGCGCGCCAAGCTGCGTTCCATGCATGCCTATCAAACTATGAGATATTGGAACACCTGTCAAGAAATCGGACACTGCGCGCAGCGCCGATCGAAACGGCCAGGTCCCACGGGCAGGTGCTCAACTCAGCGGCATCGTAAACGTCACTTCATTGCCCCGATCATTGTAGGTCAGGTCCGGGAAAAGCGATCGCGCCAGAAGAATACCGCGCCCGTTCTCGGCATCGTCACTATAGGCGTCTTTTGGTTTGGCAAGCAGGCTTCGCCACTCAAATCCAGCTCCCTCGTCGGCAATACGATAGGTCACTCGCTGGGTCTCTGACTCGTATCGGACAGAGCTGACGATCTGCCGCTGTTTCAGTCTCGGCTGGGCCAGCCGATGGCTCACCAGCGACTCATACTCATCTGCGGCCAACGCCTGCTGCTTCTCCCGGAAGGAGATTTCGAGGTTGCCGTGTTCGATCGCGTTGAGCAGCAGCTCTTGGAGCGCCCCTCGCAAGTGCAGCCTTCGTATTTCAGGCAGCGTTGCGGCTGTCGTTTTCATCAACCAGGAAATCACCCCCTGCGCGTGCGCAGGCTCGGAATCCATTGTGATCCGCTGGTCCCAGCGGAATACTCCGGACAGATCCGTCAGGTGCCCAGGCACCGCATGCTGCGCGCGGTACAACGCATGGGCCAGCTCGTCTTCGACGATCGGCTTATGCAGATAGTCGATCGCGCCAACGCGGAGCGCCTCCACGATCGCAGACTCGGGCGCATCCTTCGCCATGACGATGACAGGGCACATTTCATGGCGGGTTCTGAGCTCCTTCGTCAATGCAAGTCCCTCTCCGCCGGACAGAAATAAGTCGGTGATGACGACATCCGGCATGGCCCAGTCCATGGCGGCCAGCGCGGCGGCAGGATCGGACACCGTGACAATGGACATCCCCCGCCCATCGACACAACTCGCAATGCCGGCTTGGGTCTCGGCACAAGGATCGACGACCAAGACGTGGCAAGCAGGATGCTCGGGGATCATGCGGCGAGTCCTTTATCCATCACGTGGCGAAGCGCATCGAGCAGGCGAGACAGTTCGGCTTCCAGTTCGCCGCACAGGCCGGAGGCAGCCGCGACATCCCCCGCCTTTCCCGCTTCTTCCATCCGCATGGCCGCCTCTAGCACGGCGGGTGCGCAAAATTGCAATACGGCCCCTTTCAGGCGATGGGCGGATCGCCCCGCGGCTGCGGTGTCGCGGGCGGCCAGCGCTGTCTTGATCTCAGCCATGTCTTTCGGACCATGCTCCAGGAACAATTCCGCCAGCGTCTGAAACAGCTCAATGTCCTGATCGGCTCGCGTCAACGCTTCGTTCAGGTTGAAAATCTGTCCGTCGCTCATGGTGCCGAGTTTCTCCTCTCACCGCCCATCGAAGCCTCATCCCGCAAGTTCGATGCTCATCACGGCAACATCGTCGGGAAATCGCTGATGCCCCAACCACTGTTCAGCCGCGCCGATGGCATAGGACAGTGCGTCGGCCAGAGGTTTGGCGGCTGCCTCGCGCATGCTGATTTCCAGACGAGCCTGTCCCCACAACTCACCGGTCGGTGAAGGCACCTCATACAGCCCGTCGCTCATCAGATAGAGCCGATCTCCGGGCGACAGTTGCGTATCGACTGTGTGATAGACGTTCCCCTCGTCGAATCCGAGCGGAAGACTCGGCTGCGCGAGACAACAGATCTCACCGGAACGGCGGTGCAGTATCAACCCATTGTGTCCGGCCGTCGCGTAGAACAGCGTGTGAGTGCGAATATCCAGCCGCGCAAAGACGATCGTAAAGTAACTGCCGTTTTCCGTGAGTGGGAATTGCCGATTGGCCTCCGTCAAGATTGCCCCTGGGTCGCTTGACCCGACGCGATGCAGCAGATTGTCCTCCCGCAAAAATGTCGCAAATGAGGCGGACCGCAACGCTGGCGACACACCGTGGCCCGACGCATCGAGCAAATACAAACCGAGCGAATGCTCATCCCATCGCAGCACATTGAACAGATCCCCGCCCAATGTGGACGATGGCCGATAGGCAGAGGCCATCTCCAAGCCGGGCAAGAGCAGGCCCGGCGCCGGCAACAGGGATACGACGTAGCGCGCAGCCGATTGCAATTCCTGTTCGATCGCCTCTTGTTTGCGCCGGATTTCGTCGGTGGCATGCTCCAACCGGCGGATCAAGCCCGCCGCGCGCATCCCGGCCTGAACTCTCGCGGTAATTTCCTGCGGGCTGGCAGCCTTGCTGAGAAAATCGTCGGCGCCGCGTGCCAGTCCTTCGGCAATCTGCTCAGGCTGATCATGGCCGGTCATCAGAATAATCTGACTTGAGAACACCTCCGGGTCGCGCCGGACCAGTTCACAGACGGAGGGTCCATCCAGCTCCGGCATCATCCAATCGAGAATTGTCAGGTCCGGACGCTCGCGGCGGAGCAGTTCCAGTCCCGCCTTGCCGTCTCCGGCTTGAAGCACCCGGTACCCAAGCCGCTTGAGACGCGCCGCCATACCGGCACGAGAAACAGGCTCATCGTCCACGATCAGCGCGGTTTGCTGCGCCGCCGACTTGTCGCCGCCGGATGTCTGGTTAGTAGATACCGAAAGAGTCATCGAAGTCCTCGCGTGAAGGAACAGAGTGATCCGTGTTCCCTGATTTCATCACTACGCCTTCAACCTTGTACCGCCGCGCGCCTACGCCGCCTGCTTGAACCCACTCACCGCCTCTTGCTCGTTGTCATAAACGGGGATCAGCTTTTGGATATTCGCGAGGACCATGATTTCCCGCACATAGCTTTGCGGCTTCAACATGCTCACTTGCCCTTGGCTGAGCTTGAAGTTTTGCGAAACGAGGGCCAGCAACCCGAGTCCGGAACTGTCGACAAACCGGACATCGGCCATGTTCAAAATCAAATACCGATCGCCTCGCTGCCGTATTTTCTCCACGGCCGTCTTAAACTTTTCGCGATTGGCATAGGTCAGATCCCCCGTGATATCCAGAACCACACCGTTTGGAACCGAACGTTCTTTCGTGATCATCGACATGACTCCTCCTTTTATCTTTATCGGTTTACATGCGTATAGATGGCACTTGCGATATCGGCAAGCGGGAGCACCCTCTCCGCGCCTCCGAGCTTGATCGCTTCCTTCGGCATACCGAACACCACACAACTCGCCTCATCCTGTGCGATCGTAAACGCGCCGGCCTGTTTCATCACAAGCAGGCCCTTGGCCCCGTCGCCGCCCATCCCGGTGAGAATGACGCCGACCGCGTTCCCACCGGCATACTGAGCGACAGACGCAAACATGACATCCACCGACGGCCGATGCCGATTGACCGGGGGGTCCTGATTGATCTGAACCGTATACCGGGCGCCGCTCCGGACCAGCGTCATGTGATAGCTGCCCGGCGCGATTAAGGCGTGGCCAGGCAAGACACTGTCGCCATCCACCGCTTCTTTCACGGAAATCCGGCAGAGACCGTTCAGACGGTCGGCCCAGGTCTTGGTAAACCGCTCCGGCATATGCTGGGTGATCAAAATCGGAGGCGTGTTGGGCGGAAGCACTTCCAGCACCTCCTTGACCGCCTCGGTCCCGCCGGTAGAAGAACCGATGGCGATAATCGTATCGGTCGTCTTGATCATGGCCCCTCTGGACGTGAGAGGTGAGGGGTGAGGAGTAAGGGGGGGCATCTCTCGCCTGACGCCTGACGCCTGACGCTTCACAGTTGCGACGGCAGCGGCCTTCACCTTTGCGATGATGTCCTGCGCCAATTCTTCCATACCTTCCCGCAAGTCGATCTTGGGTTTGGTGATGAAGTCCACTGCGCCGAGCTCCAGCGCCCGCAATGTGGTCTGACAGCCGGCTTCCGTCAATGAACTCACCATGACGACCGGCATCGGATGCCCCCGCATCAGCTTCTCAAGAAACGTGAGTCCGTCCATCTTCGGCATTTCGACATCGAGCGTCAGCACATCTGGATTCAATGCCTTGATTTTTTCGCGGGCGGCATAGGGATCGGGAGCAACCCCGATGACTTCGACATCCGGGTCCTTCGACAGCAAGGCCGTCAGCACCTGCCGCATGAGCGCGGAATCGTCGACGATCAGAACTCGAATCTTGCCCATATGTCTCCCGTCAGAAAGTCATCAAGTCAGAAAGTCGTAACGTCTTCAGACATGAATGACTTTCGACATTTTGACTTTTGGACTATCAGTCAAAACAGCGTCACATCCTCCGCCGGCTGCTGCTCCCGCTGTGTGATTCGCACACTGTATTCAGTCTCCCGCTCAACGATCGTCCGATTTTTGATCCGTTCGATCTTTTTCATCAGCACACGCCCCGAATCGGTAAAGTAATAGACTTTCCTCGGAAACACATCGCCGAGATCTGCCTTGACGACGGCGAGCCCCTCGCTCTCCAGATATTGCGTTACCCACGCCGCGTTGTTGGCCCCCACATCGATATTCCCCTCATAGATTTTCCCGGCTCCGAACAGCTTGACCTCCAAGCGGCTTTTGATCCCTCCGCGCCTCAAGATACCGTTGATCAGCGACTCCATGGCGAAGGATCCGTACCGAGTCGGCTCGCCCCAGGCCGGCCCGTCTTTTCCCTTCGGCTCCGGCAACATAAAGTGGTTCATCCCGCCCACGCCGGCGATCGGATCTCGGATACAGGCGGAAATACAGGACCCCAGCACGGTATAGACCACCATCGGTTCCGCGCTGACAAAGAACTCTCCCGGAAGAATAGACGCAATTTCATGGGGAAATCGGCCGTCCCGCATACGCCGCACATGGCTAAAATGTTCGTTGTCAATCACCGGATAGATCCTATGGCGCTTTGTAATACACGGTCGGGACGACCGTCTGAAAAGGATGCTTAACCCACTGCAAGCTTTCCGAGTGCCCGATGAACAGATAGCCGCCCGGTTTCAAATACCCATAGAACTTGTTGACAAGTGTCTGCTGGGTCGGACGATCGAAGTAAATCATGACGTTGCGGCAGAAAATCAGGTCGAGCGGGGTCGTGATAGGGAACCGCTCCGCCATCAGATTCAGACGGCGAAACTGGATCATGGCCGCCAAATGCGGTTTTACCTTGTACAATCCCGCTCTGCCGCCTCGTCCTCGTAAAAAATGCCGACGCAGGATGTCGGGCGGCACATCGCGGAAGCGATCTTGGTCGTAGACCCCCGATGCCGCCTTGGCCAAGACCCTGGTCGAAAGATCCGACGCCAAGATCTTGCAATCCCACTGCGCGGCATCTTGGACGCTCTCGAACAATGTCATGGCGATCGTATAGGGCTCTTCGCCGGTCGAACAGGCGGAGGACCAGATACGAATCTTCCTGGTCGCCGCCACCTCAGGAAGAATTTTGGTGCGAAGAAACTCGAAATGTTGGGGCTCTCGAAAGAAATCTGTCTTGTTGGTGGAGATCAGATCCAGCACCTGCGTGAACTCTTCTCGAGTCGCGTCCTCTGTAATCACTCTGTAATACTCGGAGAATGTCTGAATCCCGAGATCCCGCAGCCTTTTCGACAGGCGGGACTCCACCAGCGTGCGCTTTTGATCATTGAGCGAAATGCCGCTCTCGTCGTAGATCAAGGCGCGAAAACGTTCAAATTCTTCTGCCGTAATCGTGTGGCCCACAGGGAGACTCCGATTTGCTTGCGCATAGAGCAGGGGCGCTGGCTCGCCAGGCTGTCTTGGCGGCTAGAATCTTGTCGGTCGATGAAGTGAAATTCTTGACTGCGCGGAGTGGAGTCCCCGCAGAAACAGCCGGCAACACGGTCCTGCCTGAAGACCGGCGGATCGGGCAGACGTACTGGAACCGGCGACGGCGCTCCTCGTCGTACGTACAGGCAGCCGCTGTGTTGCGCGCAACGGCTGCGTCTCTAGAATTCCTCGAACTCTTCCTCTTTTTTCCCGCTGGACTTGACGGCGGCGAGCGTATTTGGGCTGTGCAACGGCCTCACAGGAGCAGGCTGTTTACGGACTCCCGCGCGGGGCGTTTGCGGTTTCCGCGCAGCCGAATGATCATCGTCTCCCCCAAAGTACGCATCCTGAATCGAATGGGCGGTTTCCAGCCGATGGGCCGTGATGGCTTTCATCCCCGCCTTCTGCTCCTCTGTCACCTGAGTCTTGAACAGGGAGACGTGGGTGAGCAGACTGCTCGCTTGTTGACGCATAGTCTGGCTGGCGCTGGTCGTTTGTTCGACCAAGGCGGCATTCTGCTGCGTGGTTTCGTCCATCTGCATGATTGCCTTGTTTACTTGGTCGATCCCGCTCGCCTGTTCCTGCGAGGCTGCGCTGATTTCAGCAATGATGTCCGTGACCCGCTTGACAGAATTCACGATCTCCTCCAAGGTCTTGCCGGACTGATTCACCAACTCACTCCCGTCCATCACGCGCTGGATCGACTCATTGATCAACCCCTTGATCTCCTTGGCCGCCGTCGCGGACCGTTGGGCCAAGTTGCGGACTTCCGACGCCACGACCGCGAAGCCCCGGCCATGTTCACCGGCCCGCGCAGCCTCGACCGCCGCGTTCAAGGCCAGGAGATTGGTCTGAAACGCGATCTCGTCGATCACCGTGATGATATCCGCGATCTTTTTGCTGCTCTTGTTGATCTCGCCCATCGCCTCCACCGCGCGGACCGTGACGGCCCCTCCCTTCTCCGCGACTTCACGCGCAGCAATCGCCAGTTGATTCGCCTGCTTCGCATTGTCCGCGCTCTGTTTCACCGTGCTGGTCATTTGCTCCATGGAGGCGCTGGTTTCTTCGAGAGAACTGGCCTGCTCGCTGGTCCGCTGCGACAGATCTTCACTCCCTTTGCTGATCTCTTCCGATCCGGTGGTCACCGCTTCCACCGCCTCTCGCACGACTGTGATCGTTTCCGTCAGCTTATGCACTGCGCCATTGAGACTGGACTTCATCTGCTCGAACTCACCGTGATACATGCCCGTCATCGAACGAGTCAGATTACAGTCCGCCAACGCCGTCAATACCGTCTGTGCTTCCCGGAGCGGAGTCACGACCGCATCGAGCAACTGATTGATGCTGGCCGTCAGCTCCTTGGCCGCCCCCTCGAATTGCGCGATGTCGATTCGATTGGATAAATCGCCGGCCGCGGCGGTCTTGATAAGTTTTTCCACTTCATTCTGCGCCAACTTCTGACCCGTCACGTCCGTGGCGAACTCGACGACTTTGTACACCTTGCCGGCGGCATCCAGAATCGGGTTGTACGAGGCCTGAATCCAGATCTCTTTGCCCCCCTTGCCCACTCGCCGGTACACCCCCGCGTCGTACTCGCCCCGGTTCAGGCGCTGCCAAAACGCCATATACTCACCACTATTCGTGTACGCCGCCTCGCAGAACATCCGATGGTGCTGCCCCTTGATCTCCGCCAATGAGTAGCCGAGGGTGTTGAGGAAATTCTCGTTGGCCGTGAGCACCGTCCCATCCAGACCGAATTCAACCACCGCCTGGGCACGGTTCAGCGCACCGGTAATGCCCTTCATCTCTGATGCGCTCCTTTGCTCCTGTTCGACCTTGTTTTGCATCGTCTCGGCCATCTGATTGAAGGCCGTTGACAGTTTCCCAATTTCGTCCTGAGTCGTGGCCTTCGCGCGATGGGTCAGATTGCCGTTTTGGAGTTGCTCCGCCGCCGCCAGCACATTTGCCAGATTGTCGACGATCAACTTGGAAACAAACCACACCGCGATCCCACCGATGAGGAACGCACTGATGCTCAAGAGACCCATGCCCCAATTCAGGCTCGTACTGAGATCGTGGCCGGATTGGTAACTTTCCTCCGCCTGTCTATTATTTTCTTTAACCAACCAGTCGACCATGTCATAGAGCGCGCCGATTTTTTCGGCCAGTTCGGTCTTCTGAACCTCTGCCGCAGCGTCCTTGCTGAAATTCTTGCTGAGTTGCAACACTTTCTTCCGGATTTCCATATACTCGGGGATCCCGGCTCGTAATTTTTCAAAGACTTTTCTTTCCTCTTCCGCGACGATAAGCGGGACGTATTTCGCCAACAGGTCCTCTATTGCCTTGTCGAGCTCGGCTATGCTCTTTTCCTGCGCAGCCATTGCGGCCGAATCACTCGCCAGAATGTGCCATATGACGTTGTTGCTCCTGCGCAGCATCTGAGCACGAAGATCACTCATGATCGTGACCCCGAGCAGGTTCGTCTTATAAATGAACTCCGTGTGGCCACTGAGCCGATTCATACCCTCAAAGGACATCAGTCCAATAATGAGGAGCAGCAGCCCGGAAACCCCGAAGCCCCACACTAATTTCGACTTGATACGGAGATTCTTGAACCTGTTCAGCATATGCCCTCCCTAACACAAACCCCCGCTGAGCCTTCTCTGATCGCGCAAGAGCTCATCCGTGGGTCTGACCGTTTGCAATATCCACTCTCGCCTCTATCGAATAACATGACCTCGGTACCCTGCTTAATCACTCACGACTAGCTGAGAACACTGCACTTTCGTTCAGCGCGCATGCAGAGAGTGACTGGGGCCTCATCCACAGAAATCTGAACTCTTCGCATCTATACACTGCACGGCGCCGACTCTTACTGGCGGCGACGAATTGTCATTTGCCGCCAAGACCATCTAGCTCAACACAAGCTCGACCACTACAGATCTCGCTTAGGCTGCGGCCGCTCCTTGCAAATCCTCACCAGACAACATGCGATCGATATCCAGCAGCGTCACCAGCTTGTCCCCGGATTTCCCGATGCCGTTCATAAAACTCACGTTGATTCTGGCGCCGAAATTTGGCGGTGCTTGTACGTCTTTCTTATCGATATCCAGCACGTCGGACACCGCGTCGACAACCAAGCCCATGACTTTCTCTTTGACGACGACCACGATGATGACCGTAAACATGGTGTACTCGATCGTCTGCATTCCGAACTTGGTGCGCAATTCGACAATCGGGACAATGGTGCCGCGCAGATTCAGCACTCCCTTGATATACGAAGGGGTATTGGGGATCTTGGTCACCGCCGTGTAGCCCTTGATCTCCTGCACACGCAGGATGTCCACGCCGTATAATTCTTCGCCCAGATTGAACGTCAAGAACTGGCTGCCGTTCGGCGCTGACTCACTCGGCTGATGGAGATCTTTCATCGCAGTCTCAGGCTGTGCTGCAGCCATAGGATCCTCCCTTATCCCGCATCTGGCATCGCGTGTCGTTCACCATTCGGGTTTCTTCTCTCCACCAAACACGCTGTCTTCCCTGCGGCATGGCCTGTGTCGCGACTGTCTCACGCCACCAGCGACGCCTCTCGGCAAGCAATTTCCAATAGGCCCCGCACGTCTAAAATGAACCCGACCGTCCCGTCCCCCAAGATCGTCGCACCGGCGATGCCTTCCACCTTGCGGAAATTCTGCTCCATACTCTTGATGACGACCTGCTGCTGGCCAAGGATTTCATCCACCATGACCACCACACGCTCCCCCTCCGTCTCCAGAATCAGAAGAATTCCTTTTGTCGGATCAGTGTGCTCGGGCTGCAGAGAAAACACCTCGTACAAACGCACGATCGGCAAATAGGTGTTGCGCACATTGATCAGTTCGCCTTTCCCGATAATGGTTTTGACCGACTCAGGCTTCGGCTGCAGGGATTCCAAAATCGACAGCAACGGCACGATATAGGTTTCTCGTCCGACACGAACCGTCATGCCTTCGATAATGGCGAGCGTGAGCGGCAGCTTGAGGGTAAAGCGAGTCCCTTTCCCCTTCTCCGTCTTGATACTGATCGTTCCACTCAAGTTCTCGATATTGCGTTTCACGACGTCCATGCCGACGCCACGGCCGGAAATGTCGGTAATCTTGTCCGCTGTCGAAAATCCAGGCTTGAAGATCATCGACCAGATCTGGTCGTCCGTCAGTTTTTCATTTTCAGTTATCAAGCCTTGCTTGGCGGCCTTCGCCAGGATTTTCTCCCTGTCCAATCCGCGCCCATCGTCCTCAACCGTGATACAAATGTTCCCGCCCTCATGAAAGGCGTTGAGCCGGATGGTCCCGACTTCAGGTTTATTGTCGTCTAGACGCACTTCCGGCGTCTCCAACCCGTGATCGGCGGAATTCCTGACGAGATGTGTTAAGGGATCGCCGATGGATTCAATGACGGTCTTGTCGAGTTCGGTCTCCTCGCCGGATAAGACGAGCTGGATTTTCTTGCCCGCTTTGGCGGACAGATCGCGGACCAGCCTGGGAAACCGGCTGAACGCAGTGCCGATCGGCAGCATGCGGATGCTCATCACCCGTTCCTGAATCTCGCGCGTATTGCGCTCCAGCTGCGCCATTCTCTCCAGCAACACATGGATCTGATTCATTTCGAATCGAGTTCCCAAGTCGCTGAGCATCGACTGGGTAATGACCAGTTCGCCGACCAGATTGATCAGTTTGTCGATCTTGGCCGTATCGACGCGGATCGACGCCGTGTCGGCCTTCTTCGATTGAGACGCCGCCTCCTGTTGTCGCTGTTTGTGCAGCGCCTGCTCGACTTGCTGGGGGCTGGCGGCATGTTGCTCGATCAGGATCTCGCCGACCCGTTTTTGCTGCGCCAAGGCCCCGTCAAGCGCTTCGCGAGAAACGATGCCGCTTTCGACCAAAATTTCCCCGAGCGGTTTGGGCCCATCCTCAATGCCATCAGACGTCTGCTCCTCACCCTTTACCCCTGACTCCTTACCCCGTACCTCTTCGATCGTCAGTTCACTGTCCTCACGGACGAATTCGAAAACGGCGTCAACGACTTGCCGGTCCTTCCCGGTCGTCACCCGCATGCTCCAGGACAAGTAGCATCGCTCCGGATCCATCTCGGCCAGGTCCGGGAGCCGAGACGCATCGACGGCAACCTGGGACAAGGTACCCAGATCCGCAAGCTCCTTCATGACCTGCAGCGGGTCGAGGCCGCGCTGGAATAACCATTCGGGCGGAGTCCAGGTGATAAGAAAGGTTGTGGTTGCGACTGCGGTTACGGACGATTTCGAAGGGCCCGCCTCACCCGTGGCTTTCACCTCAATCTTCAGGTCGCTGGCCGCCGCGAGTTCCACCGTGAGCCGCTGAACCGTCTCATTGTCCACCGGAGTCTCGGTCTTCGCGGCATCGATCAATGTCTTGAGGCAGTCGGTGGACTTGAGCAATAGATCGGCGTTTTTCGACGTGACGGCCGTTTGTCCGTTTCGCAACAGATCCAGCAAGGTCTCCATCTTATGCGTGAACTGCGCGACGGCATTGAAGCCGAACATGCCGCTCGCGCCTTTGATCGAATGGGCCGAGCGAAAGATCTTGTTCAGAAGATCCAGATCTTCCGGATGCTGTTCCAACTGCAACAGCCCTTCTTCGACAACCGCGAGATGCTCGGCGGCTTCCTCGAAAAACGCATCTTGAAATTGCGCGAAGTCGTTGTTCATAGAATCTCGTGAGACGTGAATCGTGAAACGTGAAACGACAAGCAGCTGCTCCTGTCTCTGACCTCACACATCTCGCATTTCACCTTGTACGTTTCACCTTTCACATTTCACAGTCTTCATGCCGGCAGCACCTTGGCGATCGTCTTCAACAACACCTCTGGATTGAAAGGCTTGACGATCCATCCGGTCGCGCCGGCCTCTTTCCCCGCCTGTTTCTTTTCCATCGCCGATTCCGTGGTGAGCATCAGGATCGGCGTAAATTTGAAAGCCGCCATCTTGCGCAACTCCTTGATGAGCGTGATCCCGTCCATTTCAGGCATATTCAGATCCGTCACGACGACGTCCATTTTCCCCCCGTCGGAGACTTTCCGTACGGCATCTTTCCCGTGCTCGGCTTCGACAACCGTGAAACCGGCATTGGTAAGGGTAAAGGCCACCATCTGCCGCATGGTGGGCGAATCGTCGACGACGAGTGCGGTTTTACTCATACTATTCCTCCGAAGTCAGTAGCGTAGCTTCCCATGAAACATCCTTCTCAGGGGGCGGCGCACTCGCTTAAAACAACGTGACAGAATCAGACTCCGACTCGTTTTCCAACACATCGGTTGGTATCGGTTCCTGGTATTCGGGCATGACAGCCGCTGCATGGAGACGGCGTTCCTCTTCCATCGTGTAGGTCTGTTCGATCTGCTCCAGTTCGGCAATTTCCCACTGAGCGCCCTCATCCTGCGGGCCTCGCATCAGCGCCTGCAGATGCCGGCTCCATTGATCCAAGGCTTCACCGACATGCTCCAATTTCTGGCGTGTAATGTCCTGGAACTGCATGGCCATCACGACCTTTGACAGGCTTGCCGACTTCTCTTCAGCTGTGGCGCCCGTGCCCGGGGAAGCCAGCACCCTCAGATGCATCAACAACTCCATCGCCGACCGTTCCGTCTCTTCGGTCACCGCTTTCATTTGCGCCTTCAGGACGGGAATGAGCCTCACGGCACAGGCGGCAAACGTCTCCCAGGCCTGCCGATGTCCGCGCGGCATACCGCCTTCATCCGTTTCGCTGCCGGCCTTGGCCGGACGTCCAGCATCAGCGGTCATTGTCTCCCGTCCGATCGGCGAACCTGGCCTCGCACATTACTCACTGAGCGGTTCAGAAAATCCGAGTTGAGTCAGTTTGGCTTGCAGATCCTGCGATATCCCGCTGACAACCATGCGCCCCTGCTTCCGCGCGGCCCACAGGAGCTGAATGATGGATGTATCCACTCGCGTGACTTTCCCCAGGTCAAGCGACACGAGCCCCTCGTTCTCAAATAGTGTGAGCAATCCGCCCTTGAACTCCGCCGCTTCAAAAATTGTGAGCTCGCCGGTCGGAGCCAAGTGTCTGGAATTCGATTCCATATCGCTTTTCCTCTTTGATAGACCAAAGTCGTCCCAAAACGATCCGGCACTCTGCCTGCTCAGGGCTGATATGCAGGTAGTGTCGGCTGATCCTGTCCATGACTTGAGCCAGGCATGGCTAGACTGTCGCTCTGGTCTCCTGCGCCTTCCTCCCTGTGAGCTCTCGCCGATGAGGAGGCATTCTCTAAAATGATGACCTCGACACGCCGGTTTTTCGCCCGCTGCTCAGGATCCAGATTGGCGGTCAGCGGTCTGGTCTCCCCATATCCAATAGCCGCAAGGTGAGCCGGCGGCACTCCGTACAGTTCAGACAGCACACGGACGATCATGACGGACCTCGCCGCAGAGAGTTCCCAGTTCGACGGGAACTGCGCAGTCCGGATCGGCACGTTATCCGTGTGTCCTTCGATTTTCACATGGCGGTCTAATTCCACCAGCACATCCGCCAACCCCCGCAGAAACGGCAAGGCCGCCGGCTGCAGCGTCGCTTCGCCGGGTTTGAACAACACATGATCGGAAATCGTTAGGATAATCTCTCCGACCCGATGTTCGGCGGCCGAACCCAAGGAGACTTTGACAGCATGACCAAGAGGTTGCGTCAGAACCTGTATCCGACGTATCACGTGCTCTCGACTCGCATGCACCGATGGTTGGAAGGTCGTCGGCTTGCTCTCGCCGACTTGAAAGGGTTTGGAACTCACTGGCGGGGCATACATGGGGTTGAGGGCTGCCTTGATTGATTCGCTAACCGTCCTGAATTTTCCTTCGTTGACGGCTGAGATGGAGTACATGACGACAAAGAATGCGAAGAGCAGCGTGATGAAGTCCGCATAGGACACGAGCCAGCGTTCGTGGTTCTCATGCTCTTCATGTTTCTTCTTTGACATAACTTAGATCGTCGCTAGTTCTCGTGAAGCGCCATCGGTCTAAAGAGGCCTATAGCGTATGGCTTATGGCATGGGACCGGAGAGAGAATCGAAGCTTGATCCGATCATGTGCGATACGCCATCAGCTATCAGCTCTTTTTCCAACGAGATACGCTTCACTTCTTCTTCTCGTGCGATCGCTCGCTGTGCGGCAAAAATCCTTCGAGCTTTTCCTGCAATAGCCTGGGGTTTTCCCCTTGCGCAAGCCCGACCAACCCCATGATCGTCATGGTCCGCGCGCCGGCCTCTTCTTTAAGCTTCAGCTTGATCTTATTGGCCAGCGGCAAAAAAAACAGGTTGGCCATGCCGACACCGTAGATCGTGGCGACAAACGCCACGGCGATGCCGCTGCCGAGCTTCGACGGGTCCGCCAGGTTTTCCATCACATGGATCAGTCCGAGCACGGCGCCCAAGATACCGATTGTGGGTGCATACCCTCCGGCAGCCTCCCAGACTTTGGCCGCCAGAATCCCTTCTTCTTCATGATGTTCGACTTCAATTTCAAGAATCTCGTGCACCACTTTGGGATCGGTGCCGTCAATGATCAGCTGGACGCCCTTTTGTATGAACGGATCTTTGATGCCCTTCAGTTTTCCTTCAAGCGCCAGCAGCCCTTGTTTCCGCGAGACGTTGGCAAGATCAAGAATGAGCGCAATCGTTCCCTTATTGTCGATGTGAGAACCGGCGAATGCCATCGACAGCGCGCCGAACGCTCTGAGGACCACCGACAGCGGATTCTGCACGCAACAGGCGCCGAACGTCCCGCCCATGACGATGATGAAAGCCGTGAGCTGCAGGATCGATCCGACATGACCTCCTTCCAGCGCTTGCCCCCCAAGAATCGCTCCAATCGCCAGGACGATTCCGAGAATTGTTGCAATGTCCATTCGCCATTGACCTCATACATGCGGCACGTCATGCCTGCATGACTTAGAACGGTTCGTCAGCTACCGTGTTTCATAGAGCAGGGGGGGAACGTTCGCGTTTTCAGACGTTTTCCCCGGATAACACGAAACACAAAAGAGGAACGGCATCATTTGAAACCGTATTGGGCCAGAATATCGTCAGCCACATTCTGTTTCATCGATGTCGTTTTTGATTCTTCGAGCTGCTTGAGCATTTCCCCCGTTTTCCCCGTTGCGGCAATGCCGTCCGCATCGTGCGGGATACCGAACACAACAACCAGTTCGACCAGCTTGTCCCGCACGTCATCGAGAATCGCCACGAGTTTCTTGACCCGCTGCGCGACCAAGTCTTGAAAGGATAAGGCGGTCATAATTTCCGTCAAACACTTGTCATCCTGCGCCAGGTCGGCGGCGATGCTCTGAACACGCATCGAGAGCGTCGTACAATCCACAGCCTTCAATGTCTCTGCGACGGCAGCCAGCTCCTTGACGACACGGCCTCGATTGTCTTGAATCATTTCCGTCAGCCGCATCACCTCAAGCGTGCCCTCTTCCGTCATTTTGTTGAGATCAACCAAATGCAATGAAGCCATCGGCAAACCTGCGCTGCCGGACACGATCGGAGCGCTGATCTCGCTGAGGGTCCGCATAGCCTTTTCGACGAAGCGCGCTAATTCCCCGAGCTCTTCGTATAGTTGATGACCGTTCTGTTGCACGGGTTCTCCCTTTGCAATCCAACTCGACGCCCGCTCTCTCACGGGTCCGGCGCGCCTACTTGAAAATCTTCCCCAATTTTTCCTGCATCGTCTCCGCTGTAAACGGCTTGACGATATAATTGCTGACCCCGGCCTGAATCGCCTCGACCAGATTTGCCTGTTGCGCTTCAGCCGTGACCATGAGGACTGGAATCGTTTTAAGTTTGTCGTCGGCTCGAATCGCGCGAAGCATGTCGATGCCCGTCATCACCGGCATATTCCAGTCGGAGACGACAAACCCAAACGTGTCCGCACGCAGTTTCTGCAGCCCTTCCTGCCCGTTTTCGGCTTCTTCCACATTGGCAAACCCCAACTGTTTCAAAATGTTTTTCACGATTCTCCGCATCGTGGCCATATCGTCCACGACAAGGATTTTCATGTTTGGATCAGCCGGCATAACATCTCCCTCCATCTGCGGCACAATACGTCACAATCAGCGCAGGACTGCCCTCAATGCCATCCAGAACTGAGCCCCCTATTCGAGTGCCCATCGCCCATCACTATCGGCACATTCTTGGGAAAACCTAAGGCATGCGGCGCAACTGTCAGGCGGCCGGACATGGCTCACAGATAGGATAAGAATGATGCGGTGGAGGCTGTATGCGTCAGGAACGGGAAGCACTCGAGCGTGGCATCTGATCACTCAACGCTACACACTCATCGCTGAAGACTCGACACGGCCTGCGCAATCAGCGATCGGGTTTTACCAGCGCGGACCGGCTGCGCATCCATTCATGGATATCACGGCGGAGAAAGCGCCAATGTTTTCCGATTTTCGAGGCCGGCAATTCGCCGATTCGTGCGAGCTTGTATACCGTGGATTTCGGGACCCGCAGAAACCGTGCCACATCGACGATGGTCAGGATCTCGCCATCCCCCGTAAAGGCATAACCCCCAGCGAGCGCTGTTGTTTCAGATGCGGCGTCCTTCATAGCACTTGCACTATCGGCATGGCCGCGTAGAACCTTGAGCGTGAGTAGCTTACCGATTGACCCGTGGCCAGTAACTTCCCATTACCATTAAGCACCCGGGCCCCGTCTGGCACGCAGCCGTTCGGCTTGCGTACGAAGGATGTGCCGGATAAGGTGTTCTTGATCGTCTGCGTTGAGATCCACAAATTCCGTAGCCAGCGCAAATCCATGTCCTTGAGGGTCGGAAGACGATCGGATGATCTTGATAACCGTCTGAACCGGCGTAAAGGGCGGCAGAATTATTTTCAGCGCCAATCGGTCGCCGGCATTGAACTGCCGAGGCGACGTAAAGCTCACCCCGCCGCCGCTGATATTGACAGCCGTCACACGCGCAATGTCCATACAGCCCGGATGCGCCTTGGCTAACGTCTTCAACAGGACCTCGAGCAACCAGTCCACCTTCATCATCCATGGCACCAGCGAAGAATCGACCAGCGCCTCCCCGGAATGCGCCAAGAGTTCCGCGGTAGGCTTTCCCACCGCAGCGGCAATGACCTCGTCGGTTACCGGCGCACTGACGGATGCTGGCATCTCGGCCGATTCATCCAGCAATCGATATTCGAGTAATAGATTGTCATCGATGCGAAGCCATTCCCGTCGATCCTCCGAAGCAGTATCACCCGCGGTAGGCTGATTGGTCATGGCTGAAAGAGCCATACAAAATCCTTTCAGAAGTTACGCGACGGCTCGCATGGCGGCAGTATGCGGCCGCCCTAGACGATGGTCGGCATGAATGGCCACCCGATTACGCCCTTGAGCCTTGGCTTCATACAATGCGGAATCAGCTGCCGCAATCCACCGGCCGATGCTGTCGATCGATGAATCCTGAAGCGATGCCACGCCAAAACTGGCTGTAATCCGCACCGACCCGTCATCGAGATCGAATGCGCGGCGCTCGATCTCGGCGCGGATCCGTTCGGCGAGCGCCTGCGCTTGGGCAAGATCAGTATGAGGCAGAACGACGGCGAACTCCTCCCCTCCATACCGGCCAACACTATCGACCTCGCGAACTCGCTCCTGGACCAGCGCTGCTACGCGTTCGAGTACTCCGTCTCCGGCTACATGTCCAAGGCGGTCGTTGACGCTTTTAAAATAGTCGAGATCCAACAGCAGCAGACAGGCGGAGGACCCATAGCGAAGTCCGGCGTTGAGTTCCCGCTGAAGCGGTCCATTGAGTGCGCGCCGGTTGAGCACCCCGGTCAAGGGATCCCGCAAGGCCAACTCCTGAATCTGGCCATGCACGTCGGCATTGCCCAAGGCCACTGCCAGCGCAGCGGCAATCGTCGCCAGCAACTGCTGTTCTTGTCGGGTGTACGGGCGCTCACGTGTCCGCTGGACATGTAAAATCCCGACTCCATGCGAACCGATAGCCAGCGTGACCTCATGGACACTGACTGCGTGGCCATCCTGACTTTGGTCAGAACCCGCAGCCGCCGGCACAAGCGCCAGACTCGAGCTACGCAGCGGACGAATCGCCCCGTGCCACGATGTTGCGTTGCCGGTCATCCGACCGAGGCGGTTCAACAGTCGTGAACGTAACGCGTCCGCCCCTTGAACGTCTTGCGCCTGCGACCATGTCCAGGCCTGATCGGGATTGGCTCGAACCAGTCCAACCAGATCGGCGGCAATCAACGACGGCAGTCCCGCAAACAAGGCCTTGACGATAGTCTCAGCCTCCAACGTCCCCGAAAAGGCTTGCGTCAGCTGATGGAGAAACGACAAGTGGCGGTTGCATTGCGCAAGTTCATCACGGTCTTGTGCCAGCGCCTGATTGGTCCGTGCCAGCTCATCGGACAGATCCCTCATAAAAAGGAACGTCCGTCGATTAGCGAGGCCGCTGTGGACCGCCTCCAGGAGTCTTGATGCCGGACAGGGCCAGGCAAGGTAATCGTAGGCCCCCTTCCGCAGAAGCCGCGCCGTGTGGTCTGCGCCGATATCTGGCCCGATCAGGATGACGCAGAGATCTCGCCGATGTTTGAAGACACGGTCAAGCACCTTCACGGTGTCCGCAAAGCGAGCTCCGACCTGAAACAGCAACACAGGGACATCCATAGGCAACCGTGTCTCGACTGAATAGGCTCGCCGGTTGAAGACATCCACCTTCATACCGGGAAGCTTTGTCCAGACCTTCGCCCGACAGACTCTAGAATCAGCCACCAGCACAATGTGCATGCCGTCGGTCACCGCTATCCTCATTAGAAATATTGCCGCCTTGGCTGGTCGAGGTTCAGTTCTGCGAAGTGCGTCATTCGCCGTTTGCCCGGCATCCCTGGTGAAGCGGACTTCACGATCTACGCCTTTCTATCGATCGTCCCCATCGTTCCTGCTCCATGCCGCAACCTGCTGAGCCGTAGGCGAACGGCCTGTGATTCACGCAACAATTCCGCCACTGCCGCTTTCGCCACCAACGCCCGCTCCTGAACCTGTCGATCGCTCGACAACATCCGCTCGGCGTCCTGCCGGGGAATCGATGCGCCTTGCATCGCAATATCCCTCAGGCGGTAGCATTCATCGACGAGGTCCCACCGGCCTTGCTCCGCCGCATCCCTCGCGGACACAGTCAACCGTTCCAGTTCGTCCCTTCGGATCTCCCCGTCGGCTATCACGCCAATCACCGGGCAGCCCCCACCGCTGGTTGCTGCCGAACAACCACCTCCTGCCAGCCTTCCCGAAGAGTCTTGAGACAGCGGAGCGGACCGTCAAGATGGCCTGCGCTATTCCGTGCGTTCGCCGCAATCAGCTCGGTCAGGATATACTCGTACAGCCGTCGGAGCGAAACCGCGATCTCTCCGCCGCGCTCGAAGTCGAGCACGCTATTCAGCTCTCCCACGATAGAAATAGCCCGGCCAAGAAACCGGCCTTTGTCGTTGATATTGTTCGACTCGATACCCACACGAGCCAGTTCGATCGATTGAATGGCTGCATCGTACAGCAACACGACGATCTGGACGCTGGACGAAGTCATCACCTGAGTCTGTTGATACTGGCCGGCATACTGGGCAAGCATAGGGTCCTTCCGTGGGTACGCTGTTACTTCGTGCCTGAATTGGCTTGGATAGACGACATTTGGCCTTTTAGTTGTGCGAGCAGCCCGTCAAGTGCCGCGTATTGACGCTTGAGTCGATCTTCGTATTGCGCGAGGAGATCTTCTTTCTTTGCGATCTCGCTCGTGAGGTTTGTAATTTGCTTGGTCAGCCCGCTCTTTCGAAGAGTGAGTGCCCCTCCCACCGCGTCTTCAAGGGTATCCACAGCGTTGGTGATGAGTTGGGCAATTCCAGTGCTCGCAGTTTGATTAATAAATAGGTTCTTCACCGCGGAGTAGCTGGCGCTCAGGGAAGTATCCAGCTTGGCTTCGTCGACAGTAACGGTGCCGTCGCGTTCGGTCTTGAAGCCCAACTCACCAACTGAACTCAGTGTGGAGAGGCCCGCAACACTTGATGCGAGCGCCGTTCGAATCTGTGACAGAATCCCTCGAACCGTTGGTTCGTTAAAGAAGTTCCCCCCTTGCTTGGTGGTCACATCATAGGTATTCCGCTCATTGATAAACTTCACGACTTCGTTGTACGCGGTGGCCAAGGCCTTGATGTTTTCTTTGACAGCGCTCGTGTCTCGAGTGACATTGACCTGCACCGTGGAGCTACCCGTCGTGCCGGTCAAGGTCAACGTGACGCCGGAAATCGCGTCCGACACGGTATTGCTGCTGCGCTGAAGGGTCACGGGATTGAGCGTCGGGTCACCGACAATAAGCGTGGCGTCCTGCGCCGCTTGCAACGTATCGACCCCTCCCGTACCGCTGATATTCGCAAAGTCAAGCGTAGTGTCATCTGCCACGATGGTGATGCCGTTTCCGGCACCGGTGCTGGTCGAGGTGAGCACGAGACGATAGGCCGGTGTCGTATCCGAACCCGTATTGATGATGGAAGCCGTCACCCCCGCCCCAAGATCGTTGATGGCATTTTTTAAATCATCGAGCGTCGCCGTGGCGCTGAGACTTACGGTTTGATTCGCGCCTGATCCGACCCGCAACGTGAAGGTACCGGATGAGCCGCTGACGATGTCCGTAGTCGTGGCGGCGACGGACTTTGTCGATCTGTTCGTGATCTGGTTCGACTGTGCCAACTGGGTGATGCGTATCGCATAGCTCCCTGGAGTAGCCGTCGAAGAACCGGTGGCGCTTAAAACCCTGGTGTCGGACACACTCGTTGCGGTTCGATCAAACGACGTCGAAAGGCGTAACTTGTCGGAAGCGCTTTGGAGAACAATCAACTTCGTGCTTAGGGTGGCATAGTCGGTGGACTTCGAATTGAGCGTCGCCTTCTTCGCAGTCAACCGATCCACCGGCAGGCGGGAGGCTTTGACCAACTGATCAACCACTTGCCCAAAATCGAGTCCGTTCCCGAGCCCGCCGAAACTTATCCCTGACATGTCACCGCCTCTTCCATTGGTCTAGGCATGTTCTTCGATGAGAAGCCCCTTTTGGTCCGCCAGTCGTTTTTCCAACTCGAGGGCTTCCTTGATTGGAATTTGCCGAATGACTTCATTCGTATCCCGGTTGATTATTTTCACGATGACGCGATGGAGGTCAGGATCAACTTCGATCTCCAGGCTCTGATCGCTTTTCTGCAATACGTCACGAATCTTCGCAACCGCCCGATTCACCGTCTCTTGATCAGGCCGCGCATCGGTTGTTTTTGTGGAGGCAGAAACAGCCCCTGCCGCAGTCAAAATATTTTTCGCTGTTTCTCCCGATTCATTTCCACGACCCGGCGTGGACAGGGTATCTGCCTTCGGTGTTAGAGGGTGAATCATGGCATCCCCCATGTTACATATTCGTCACCGGACCCCTCTTCCGGATTGGAAGAGGGCCGGTGATCGAACTCCGACGGTTATCCTCGGAGCAGCGCCAGTGCCTGCTGCGGCAGGGTATTCGCCTGCGCAAGCACGGCAATGCCGGTCTGCACCAAGACTTGGTTCTTCGTGAACTGAGACGTCTCGTACGCGATATCCGCATCGCGAATACGGGACTCTGCGGACGTCAGGTTCTCGGACGAGATCGACAGATTCGCGATCGTCGCTTCGAACCGGTTCTGGAGCGATCCGTATTCGGATCGGGCGGTCGCGACAGCGCTGATCGCGCTATCAATATTGCTCAACGCACTCTGTGCGTTATTGGCAGTAGACACGTTCACCGAGCTCAATCCTAACGATGTAATCGTCAAGTCGTTCAGATCCATCGTCAGAGTATTGCCTGTTCCGCTCTTGAATCCGACCTGCATGGTGAAGCTGATCGTAGAACCGCTGGTGAGGGCCTGCCCGTTGAATTCTGTTACCCCGGCAATACGATCCATTTCTGAACGCAGTGCCAGGAATTCCTGATCGATGTACGACCGCTCGGTGGTGCCCACCGTCCCGCTGGAGGACTGTGACGCCAATTCCCGGAGTCGAGCCAGCAGCGAGCCGATCGTGGCGGCAGCGCCGTCGGCGATTTGCGTCAAGCTGATGCCGTCTGACGAATTCCTCACCGCCTGATTGATGCTGCGAATCTGGGCGCGCAAGGTTTCGGACAAACCGAGACCGGCGGCATCATCGGCAGCGCGGGTAATCCGGAGACCGGACGACAACCGCTCGACCGAACGACCCAACTGGTTGGTACTGTTCGTCAGATTGCGCTGAGCCGAAATGGATGCAGGATTGTTGTTAACGATAAGTGCCATGGACCCTTCCTCCTTGATACAAGAACCGGATCGTACGTGCTCGCCTCCGCATCCGTGCAGAAGCCTGTTCTCCGCTCAGGCCTGTGAGCTGATTGCCTGCTGTATCGGACGATCCGTAAGGGACTTGAGCCTCTTGAGCTATCAATGCACCGCCACCGACCTCACACAACGAACACCAACGGCCATATCCTGATGTGAACGGCAAGTGGTGAATCGTAAGTAGCGAGTGGCGAAGAGCCGACAACCTCAGCACTACCCCCGGCTCAGCACGCCTTCGTCACCAAGCGGGGAAGAATCTCATACTCCAGGAGATCTGCCATCATCACGATATCCTGACCGGCTCTCGCATCGAGAAGATCGCGCACCCATGCGCTGAACGGCTTCGCCTCCCGGCCGCCGTTGAATGTCGTCCCAATTCCTTCTCTCAGTTCGAGATAGTCGGCGAGCTTTCCCAGCCAGAGATCCAACCTCGTGACCTGACACTGTCCCGAGCGGAACGACCCGGCGAGCGATCTCCCTTCCTCATGCAATACCTGCGCGTAGCGCTCAGCGGAATGCGTCGCCGAGCGCACGATTTCCTGTCTCGATGTGGACACTGCCGTCAACGCCGAGTATTTCTTGGCTGGCTCCGCTAAAATCCCGATATCGAGATCGCGATCGCTGATGGCCCGATGATCGAGTTGCAACGACGTCACAATGCGCGACTTTGCCTGCGCCCGATCGCTGACTTCAGCCAGCACCTCCCCAATCGTCGCCGCCGCTCCGATGTCCCATTGATCCTGATCGAGTGTCACGCGCATGGTCTGTCTCCTTCTATCGATCCTTTTAATTAGAACTGATCGTTATCCTGCGTAGGCTGGAAACGATCCCGGAATCATCGGCAGCTTCCTGGCAGATGAGCGGCCTCCGGTTTCTGAAAGGCGCCGACGAACCTCAATGAGTTGCTCCCGCCACCGACGATAGGCCCGCTCATGGTGCCGCGCCAGCAACTCCATGCCCTGCACATTATCGCTGTGGATCGTTCTCATACACTCCGTCGTCAGGGGGGCCGTCGCGTAGGTTGTCATTCCCAAACACACAGCGGATTCGCGTTCCTGCGATTGTTCCCGCTGAAGATCCCTGAGCCGCTGCACAGCAATCGGTGTGCAGCGAACCACTCCTACGATATCCTCCGCTCTCTTACAGAGGGAGTCCAGTTTGAATGCAAGCTTCGCTATCACATCCAGCGCAATCTCGTCGTCCGGAGCAGGCCCTTCCGGCTCCGGTACATGACTGGGTGCGCCCGTGAACGATTGGTACAAATAACGCCGCCAAAACGTCCCATACCAGGCCATCGCGGACGGCTCGCTGCCGGCTCTAAGACGAAAGGTCCCCAGCCGGTCTTCATCGATCCCTGATTCATAAATGCGGCACTGGGATATACCCACCGGAAATGGACCGCTTCCGATGGCATGCAGCATGAGAGCCGCCACTTGATTAGGAACAAGACGGTCCTTGCACGAGTGATGCGCGCACACCTGTTCGAATCCGCAGGGCGCGCAGTCCAGATCCGGTTGCACCACCCAATGCCCCGCCCCATAGGGACCGGTCTCCCAAAAGTCCACATGCCCCACTGAAAGGTCGACGACAGGAGTCTTCACGGCGACAGCCATATGCATAGGACCGGTGTCATTAGTCAGCAGCAGCCGGGACTCAGCCAGCAACGCCGCGAGCTGTTCGAGCGACGTCCGGCCTGCCGCATTGATGAAAGGGTTGCGGCCGCCCGCCCCTCGATAAGACTGAATCACCTGAGCAATGGTCTCCCGTTCAGACGGCGCTCCGATGAACAGAACCCCACCCTTCCAACGCTCGCTCAGCGCAGCCAGGGCGGCGCCAAAATGCGCCGGCCGCCATGCTTTCATGATGTCGCTGGCGCCGGCTTGCACGGCGATCCATTGTGCCGCCTCCGGCTTTTCTGACGCGAGAAACCGGCGCGCCCAGTCTCTGGATTCCGTCCGTAGCGTCATGTGAAGCGGAGCACATTCGCCGGGCCCGCTGCCGCCCAAGGCATATACATCGACGAGATTGAATCGATTGATCCGTCGAAACCGATGAATGTCGGTGAAGTAGGCCATCCAGGTGTTGTCGATGACGACTCCGCCGTCCCACGCGCTTCTCCCGCCGCGAATATCCGGCGCGCCGATGTACCCGGCCAGAAACGCGCTGGGCCGGTTGAACGTCAAGTTGACAATGCGGTCGTAGCCCCGGTCCCGCATGGGACGCGCCCAGTCTGCAACCTCTTGATACAGCGACACCACATCCTTGACGGAAGCCCGGCTGGAATCGATCAATTCATGAAAGTCGAACGTAATCACGTCTCGAAGCCCGTCCAACATGGACGCTACCAGGGCAAACTGACGGTCGACGACCAGGTCAATGGCCACTCCGGGCTGTTCTTCCCGAAGACGAGCCAGCAGCGGACCCATTTGAATCAAATCGCCCATGCGGGTGATATTCAGGATCAGAACTTGTTTCATCGCTGCATCACAAAAAACCAATATGGAGATACAGTGCTGAGTGCTGAGGCATCAGCTCCTTGCCCCTTGCCACTCATTACTCGCCACTTACCACTCACCCCTCACCTCTCACAATCACACAAGATCTCTGGTTTCCGCCCTATAGCTGTCGAGTAAGAGAATGAGCAGTTCCTCTCGTTCCAATGCCCGCCCAACCCCATTTGCACGGATATCCGCAGCCACGTCCTTTAACTCAACCCGCTGGCCCGAAGGAAACCGCCGCAGCATCGCCGAGAATTCCGGCGCAGACTCGGCGCGCACGGCCAGGGCACCGGCATTCCGGTCACCCCGAAGGATCGCCCCGATTCGATCGGGCTGCCGCAGGCCGATGGCAGCCAACAGCTCTTTCATCCGATGCCCGTAGGTATGTTGCCGGAGTACTCGCTGCCGCGCCGCCTCCGCCACAGTCCGGCGGCCGCTCGGATCATCGAGCCACATACGAATCAGAGCGGGCACATCCTGTGTACGCCGAAATCGAACGATTTCCTCATCCGTAAAAAGTTCCGGAAGAAGCGCCCGTTCATCGGTCACTTGAAACGCGCCGCACGCCGCCAGCTCAAAGGTACGTGGATTCACGAAGTCGGCCTGCGGGTCCAGCGCATCTCCTCCGCAGGAATGGAGGTTAAGGTTGATGGCGCTGGCATTGAACACCTTCATGCAGGCCTCGGTGTCGATACGGGCTCCGCTCCGCTGCAGCACCGGCGCGAGATCCGCCGCCCCTTCCCATTCATTTCCCCACAACTTGAACGACCAGTCCTTCGACAACCAGCGCGGCAGCAGCGCGCGCCGATTGGGGTATCCCGCTCCGACAAACGACAGATCGGCGCCGTACTCCGTCCGCTCGGCATCGGTCAATGTGAGAGGCCGGTGCACGGCGGGATCGGCAGCCATGGGCAAGTAGCCGACAGAGCGGGCGCCGGCTCGTTTGAACGCCTCATGGCACTCCGCCTGCTGGATGACGAACCAATAATCGTACCCTGCAGCCAACTGCTGCCAGTAGGTCAGATGGCGGTAATTCTCTACAAACCACATGGCGGTGAGAAACTTCTTCTTGCGAAGATGCTCAAGCACAGCCAACGTGAGCGGCGCTTGCGCGACCGCCAGTACGAGATCCGGGGGATCTTCCGACAAATGGGTGATCGTGCTCAGACTCAGCACCTCCGCAAAGCGACTCTGCATCGCCTGCCGATGCCGCATATCGCGGTAGGCTCCAAACGCATCGTAGCTGGCTCGATGCAGGCTGTGGTCGATCCAGCTGACGCGATGGCCCAATGCTTCCAGCGCGGTGACCACGTACTTCGCGATGGGCAACGATCCGCCATAGATCGGACCGACGACGGCGACATGCAGCTGCCCGCCTTGCCGCTTTGCCACAGACCGACGCAGCCATTCCTCCAGTTCCCGATGAACCTCTGCATGCAGACGGGCAGCCGGAGCATAGGTGAGCACCCGCAACGCGGCCGAGTGGGAGACCAGCTGCTCGGCCATTCCCGGCGCGGTACCCCAAATCCATTCGACGGCATTCAACCAGGCTCCCATAGGACGTGCGCGCAACGCATCCTTCAGAATCGGAACATCCGGGATCACAACCGCCAGACGGCTGCCGGCCGGCTTCACCGCAGCCAGGGCTTCAACGTGATACAGCAGGCCGACCCCTAGAACGACCGCCAGCTCTCCCGCTTGCCATTCGCGCAGCTGTGCCTCGGCCCAGATTTTCGCTTCTTTGCAGGGATCGTACGCGCTATGAATCCATTGTCCCTCGCACATTGCCGATACGCTGCCTTCGCGTGACTCCTTGAGCATGAGCACTCCGCCGGAGGCGTCCTTCACGGCGGCGGCCAGCGCAGAACAGGTGCGCTGTAAACTTTCGAGATTGTGGTTTAAATAGTCCATGGCCTGCTCATCATCCTTGCAAAGGTTGCAATTCACGCCATAGATCTTCTCGTTCGCGTGGAGGAGCCGGATGCCGGCCTGCTTCGCCGTAGTAGGCGCCCCATCGGTCGCACTGACCTACCCACACGGACCATCCCTCCAAACCTTGCATCCGGCCTGTCAGTACGGCATCGATGGTTTCCCGGACCGGCCAACTTGTAGGTTGAACACCGAACTGTCCCGATGCGGCGCCTTCCTCTGAATTGTAGGCTTGCCACACGAGATGGTCTGTCCCATAGGGTCCGGTCTCATGGACGCGGGCCCGTGCGAAATACCATCCGATGACTCGTGTACCCACTGCGGCGGCAAGATGGAGGGGCCCGGTATCCGCGCCAATGACGGCGTGGCAGCGGCCCAGAATCTCCGCAAGCTCAGGAAGCGAGGTGCGGCCGGTGGCATCCCACAGCCGCCCAAGGATCGACGAAGGCAACTGGTCCTGGATGTACCGGGCTCGCTCGCGTTCCTGGCCGACCAACACCACCCGCCCAGCCGGAGCCGTGGCCATGAACTCAAGAATCCATCGCCGCCATACCTCGATCGGCACCAGACGCTCGTCCGCCCCCGCCCCTACGATGGCACCGATCCACGGCCCTCCCTGCATGGCGATTGGCTCCAAATCCGGAGGCAGCGGGAGCGGAGAACGGCTGATCGTCACCGGTTTGCCAGGCGGGTACACTCCGCACAGGCCGCAGAAGGCGTCGGCCAGATGAACACGGCACCCACGCCGAATCGCGGCTATATCCCTGACATAGGAAGCCCATGGCGCCAGCTGCTCGCCGAGCGGGCCGCGCAACCGAGGCCCCTTCATCTCCCGCGCCAGCAACGCGCCGGCCAGCAACGCGCGCAGATGCTGATTGAGTACATACGCGCAATCATAGCGTTCCGATGAGAGTTCGGAGATCCGTCGCTCAGCATCTCTGAGATGTTCCTGGTGCAATCCTGCGCCGGCCTCCTGGCCATGCTGCCGCCATGCCAGACCATCCCATTCCAACACGCGGGTAATTCCAGGCAGCATTCGACCGATCGGCGAGAGCGGCGCGGGACAGAGAAGATCCAGCGTCAGTGATGGATCAGCTGACTTGATGGCGGTAATAGCCGGAAGCGTTTGCAGAAGGTCGCCCAGCCGGGCCAGTTGTACGATGAGCGCACGCCCCATGTCGCGGTTCCTTACTCTTGCTTGCCTTGACCACCGTGCAAAGCCATCAACCCTTCACCATTGCCTCACGACTTCGTCATTGCCGTCGACGGCTATCCTCGTGAAGTGGATCTCGTGAAGCGTGAAGCACAGGACGGGAAACAAGTGTGTTCCATCTTTGTTTGCGAGATACAAGATACGCTTCACGAACAACGCGCTAGGTCTGAGCCGCTTCCATGGCCAGCACCGTTTCCTTACCGGCAATCATCCGCTCGAGGTCGGCTAATCCGTCAAACTCCGGCGCAATCGCCTGTAGCGCATCATGCTCACGACGAGCCTCGTCGATCCGCTCCGCGCGAACCAGCACGCCGGCAAGTGCAAACCGCACCGCAAGATCGCCGGGGTTGCGCGAGACATACTGCCGCAAGTGCCCGCTCAACTCGGTCCAGCGATTCTGAGTTGTGCCGGCCCGCAGCAGCCAATGGACAGCCTCGGCATCGTCCGGATGTTCAGCCAGCACGAGAAGAAATTGTTCCCAGGCTCCCTGCGCATAGGCGCGCCCCAGCGATGCCATCCCCATCCCCATCAAACATTTTTTACGGTCGGCCCCATGCTGTATGGCAAGCGAGAATGACGCTTCGGCCTCTCGATATTGCTCGCGTTGCATACAGAGCACTCCTCGCAACAACAGTCCCTCGGCATGGGTAGGGGAACCGGCCAGAAGTGCACGCAGATGCCGCTCTGCTTCGGTGAGACTCTTTTGCGTCAGCAGCGCACGCGCGAGCGAAAGACGCACCGCCGGTGATTCGTTCAGATCAAGGTATCGGACGAGAAAGGATTGCTGGAGGATCGGCTCTCCAAGTTTCTCGCATACCATGGCTGCCCAGGACAGTACGGACGCATCGCGCGGCCAATCTTGCACGAGACCCAGCTCGCGCCTGACACTACTCCAGTCTTGCTTTTGCGCTGCAGCTTGCGTCGCCGCCACATGCGCCCATGCCGCGCGCTCCTTGATGCCCTCCAGTAGCTGTAGATCGCGCACAGACTCTCCGGTCGGTGCGTTGCCGATCAGTTTGTACCCGTCGGCGTGGTAATGCAGATCCTCGTCGGCAAGCCACCAGTGGGCACCCCACCGCTCACGGAAACGTGTCGTATCGCTGCCCTCGTGCCGTGTGCGGCCGGATGGCCGGCTCTCCGAGGAGCAGAGCACGCTCCTCGGCTGATAAACGACCCGATAGCCCTTCTCACGGACTTTGAGACACAGATCCACATCCTCGAATCCATCCTGGAAGCCCTCATCAAAGCGTCCGAGCTCCTCGAACAACGTGCGCCGAATCAGCAGGCAGGCTCCGGCCACGGCTTGAAATTCTCGGCGGACGTTCACGCCCGGCAGATCCGCCGCTGCGTGGTGATACATGCGGTACGGGGAGAGCTCGGAACGGGAAAACACCACCCCCGCATGCTGTACGGTACCGTCGCCATACAGTAACTTGCTGCCGACGGCGCCAACCTCAGGATGCGTTTCAACTTCTCCCACGAGTGCTCGCAGCCAGCCATCCTGCGGGATGATCTCGTCGCCCAGGAACACAAGATACATCCCCCGGGCCGCTTGCGCTCCTTGGTTACAGGCCTTGGCAAATCCGAGGTTCTCACGGTTGCGAATGATCTGCACGTCACCTCCCAAGGAGGCGAGGAACTCCGGAGTGCCGTCCGTCGAGCCGTTGTCGACCACGATCACCTCGTATTCGATATCCTGGGGAATTTTCGAGAGCGCCGTGAGGCATCGCTTGGTCAACTCGACGTTGTTTTGGACCGGAATAATGATCGAACAGTCAAATGTTGGGCTCACAGAGTTCTCCTCGCGCGACGCCATATCCGTGTTTCCACATGCATCCGATTCGCTCTGATTGTGCGGTTTAGAATTCTGCCCATGCCGGCGCAACACCTCCTCATACACCGTCACCAATCGCGCCGCCGTGTCACGCCACCGGAACTGACGCACCAGTTCCTGCGTCCCCTCCGAACGTCTCTTGTTGTCGTACGTGAGGAGAGCCGCCCGAATGTCATCGGGATCGTCGGGTTCGCAATATTCCACACCGTGAGGCACATAGTCCGGCAACGTTCCCCATCGCGACGCGACAACCGGACACCCGAGCTGGAGCGCTTCCAGCGCCACGAGACCCGGCAGTTCATACCAACTGGGCATGCACAACACTCGGGCCGCCCGATAGGCTGACACCAACATCTCATCGGACACACGATCCAGGAACAGCGTCTTGGCCGAGCGCCCGAACATCTGACAGAGCTTGACGTAGTTGGGCTGATAACTGAACCCGCCCGTGAGGAACACAATCGGAATGGGGTCGTGTTCCAGGGCTTTCAGTAGCATCAGCTGATTCTTTCGTGTCTCCAATCTGCCGACGCACAAAACAAAATCCTTCACCCCATACGTATTTTGAAAAAGATCTGGTCCGATGTCGTTCGGGTGGAGGTGATCTGCGCCAAGCGCGATCACCTCCACCCGGCAACCGGGATAGTCTCTGAGCAATCGCGCTTTCTCCGAATCGCTCCAGGCCAGAAGGCATGCTGAATGTCTTGCCGCATACTCGTTCTCGGCGCGCTTGGCGGCGGGCAGCCGCTTCCCCTGACGGACGCCCTCTCGAAAGGTTGGCTCATTTCTTCCCCCTTGAAGGTAGTCCCTCAACGCCTCAGTCATCGCAAGACTCTTATTGAGGAACAGGGGCCAGTCTTCATAAATTGCAGCCACAACCAGAGGCACATTCGCCGCCACAGCTCTGCGCGCATAGTTTTCGGTGACTTCCGGAGTGGCAAAGTTAAATGCCTGAATGAGGTCATACCCCGTGGGATCATGTGGCCCCAGGGCAACATCGACACGATGGCCCAGACGCTCCAGTTCGCGACGGAGAAGATCCATCACAACTGTGTCCCCGCCGGGATGGGATTTGGCAGTGGGCCGGTTCTGAAATAGGACTCGAAGCGGCCGCAGGCTTCCCGCGCTCGATGCGTCAAGACTCGCAGAATTCTGCCGCTCCGCTACAGGCGTCGGGGGATCGACCAACTGTCGCCTATCACCACAGGCCAGGAGATGCTTCTTATGCCGCCAGAGCACCTCTATTTCATCGACGAAATCGCCTCGCCTTGCACGTTCCTGAAATGCCGCCATATGAGCCCGTGCCTTCTCACCGATTACTGATCGCAGGGTCCCATCGTCGGCAAGCCGGCGCATCCAGTCGGCGGCGCCCACGATGTCGGGGTCGGCCCAGACCGCCCCGGATCCCAGATTTTCATGGCGGTACATGTCTAAGGTCCCGTTCGGCGGAATCAGCCGATACCCGACCAGACACGCGCACCGGTGATCCATGAAGGAAAGATTGCCGGACCAGCCGGTGGCGATGACCGGCTTCCCGAGAGCCATCGCTTCCATCATGCCCAGCCCGAGCCCCTCCGCGCGATGCAGCGAGACAAACACATCTGCCGTCGCATACAACCCGAGAATTTCTTCATAGGTGAAGGCTTCCGTCATGAAGCGGATTCGGGGGTGTTCGTGCGCATACCTCTGGAGCGCCGTGACCGACTCATGCAATTGCCCCTTGTCCATGGGGTTGTTGACCTTGATCACAAGGTACGCACGAGGGTCTTCCCCCAGGCTGAGGCGAAACGCGTCGATCACTGCACGCGTATTCTTCCGCTCCACATCGCTGAGCGGTTCAAAGCCGGTTACGAAGACCAGGCTGTCCTGAGGCAATCCATACCGGCTCCGATCGCCGACGATCCCATCAGGCAGGTAGATGGGATGCGGCGCGTAAGAGGTATGGACACCGGACAGATTGACCTGAAACGCATGGCGAATATATTCCGATTCCGCCACGATACAATCGAGCGATTCGAGCGACGGTCGATAGGCCGCAGGAAGCACGGGCAACTCCCACATGCTGAACGCAACGTTGAGACGCCGGTCCGAGAACAACGTGCGCGACCCCTCATACAACATCGCAATAGCAGTCGGCGGCAGTACAAAGAGCGTGACCTCGTGCGGCAACTGGGTCCATGACCCCACCATGTGATCGCGATAGGTCTTGTCCTGGCCTCCCCGCTGCAATCCGGGATCTAGATCAAGGATCGACACCTTGCATCCTCGATCAAGCAGCGTGCGCACCACACTACGCGCAGTGACCCCTACCCCAAGATTTCCGCTCACATGTCCGATGACATTGATACCAAGGACGCCATCGAGATTCCGGCTCGACAAAGACGGAGCGCATCGGGATACCGGCGACGGCACAGGAATCGTGCTATCGTCCTTCCCGTCGACTTCGGCCTTCGAGAGCAGATTTGCCTCCTTCAGAAATCTCGCCGCAATCCCGCTCCATTGAAACATATCCTCTGCATGGGCACGGGCCTGCGCGACCAGTTCTTTGATACCTTCTGAATCCGCATTCGATACCATCTCACGGATGGCTGAGGGGAACGCGGCGATGTCGCATGTCCAATAGTGTCGGCGATCGCCGACATCTAATCCCTCCACCCCAACACTTGTACTGATGACGGGAAGACCAGCGGCAAAACATTCAATCATCTTGAAATTCGTACCGGCTTCCTTCTCCAGGGGATTGATGGCAACCGTCGAAATTGCGAGCAAACGCTTCTTATCCTCTTCATTGATCGAACCGACAAACCGAAGATTCTTTGGAAACTCCCCCTCGGAACATTCTTTAGGCGCCGCTCCGTCAACGACAAATTGAATGTCCGGCAATTCCTTCGCATACGCCACGAGATGCGCCGCCGTTTTTGCATCGAAAAGATGCGGCTCCCCGAGGAACAATGCGATGGGAGGAACATGTTCCGCGGCGATGCGCGCTCTGCGTCCCCTGAGATCGACAAAAGAAACCCGATCCGGTGCATACCCGCCTGGAACGACATGTATGCGATTGAGCGCTGCACCATAGCGTTCGGCCAGACGCTCCTTCTCATGTATCGTGCGGCACAGAATCACCTCGCTGCGGTTCACGCAAACCCTCTCAACTTGCTCGACTGCTTTCAACAACATCTCCCGAACCGGCGCATCGGAAAGTATCCGCCGTTTTACGTCCGACTCCACATAGTACGCATCGTACAGAACAGGCCCGCACCAGGCATGGGCGACTGCGGGAAACATATAGGGATGGCTGACACAGACCATGTCGGCCTCCGTCAATCTCTTGCGCAACTCAGCCGCATAGGCCGGCGTTTCCCCGGCATGGATGATCATGCCGATGTCCTCCACCGGCATACCGGCCAACCGATTCAGTTCCTCTTCCTTACGGAGATGCATCCGACTCTTGGCGATGCGAATCTCCCGATACCCCGGACCGAGCTGGAACTCGCCGGCGGGCCTATCCGGACCGGCAAATGTGATAAGATCCACATCATAGTCGCTGAGGAAAGCCTGATAGAGATGAAAGGTTCGTTGCTCACTGCCCGTCAGGGATGGAGAGACGGGAAACGGAGCGACCACGGCGAGCCGCGGTTTGGCGGACACCTCTTTCAACCGTCTTCTTCCAGCCCTGTTCTTCCCGTGCGTACCCGGACCGACCGGCATGGCCGGCGGCAGTCCGGCCGTCAATTCCCCGATCCCTCCGCCGCTATTTTCCCTCGACAGCACGATGACCCATTCCTGCTGATCTGCCATCGTCTTCAACATCTCCATGCAGACATCGGACTTCATGTCAGACGGCAACACTGAATCCTGAACGACCTGCAGCAGGTCCCGGGCCAGCCCCGTGTACGGGCGAGCCGGGGCCTTCGAGCCAGGCAGGATTTCTTCCACGTGAGTGGCAAACTCTTTCGCCCGGTACGGCTCCCGATAGAAAAACGTCGTCCGCGGGGCCGCAACGATTTCTCCTCGCAGCAACGCCGTGGCCATTAAAATGACATCGCCTCCATAGGCATATCGATAGCGGCTCATATCTTTTAAAATGGACCGGAGTTCTTCGGTACGTGTCACGCCGTAATAGGCATACCACCCCAGCCTGTTCACAAGCTCACGCATCCGTCCGATCATGTCCATTCCGGTTGCATCGAAATTAGGCTGGAGCCTCGTCGGATTCCCGCGAGGATCGAGGAACACCACCTGAGCAGGACAACAGAGGACAGCGTTCGCCGATCTCTGCAGCGTTGCAAGGCATGATTCAAGGTAATTGAGCGAGAAATAGTCGTCGTGGGAGGCCGTCGCAAAGAATTCAGTTCTGGCCATATCCAGAATCAAATCACTATTTTTAGCTCCACCCAGATTCACTGAATTACGGCAATACCGAATGCGCCGGTCGCGTTTCGCATAATGCTGACAGATGTCTTGCGTCCCGTCGGTTGACGCGTTATCGGAAATAATAAAATCGAAGTCACGGAAGGACTGTGACAGGATGCATTCGATGGCACCGGCAAGATAGAGTTCGCCGTTGAACACCGGGAGGCCGACCGTCAGGAGCGGAGTAGGAGTGCTCATTGAATTCCCCTCGTAGGTAACACGTGAGGCACAGTTGATGCCCTATGCCATTCAGCAATCCCTGTGCCAGCAGAATGGGCGGGACCATAAGTGGCGGCTTCTTATTCCAACTGCTCCGCACGATGTCGCCGGCGCTATAGACAAGCCATCAACGGGGGTTCAAAGCTGGAGAACGAGCCCTGACTCTCAATAGAAGGGAAGTCTGAGGACTCCGCCCAGGTAGGCATTTTCTGCAGGTAGGACGTTATTGCTCGGCATCCAGCGCGTGCGCCCAAGACGCGAGACGCCCATCGGTTGGATAGACCGTTCGGTAATGGAATACCGAACTTTTGGTCCGCTCGTAGAGAAACTCAGGCCCACGGCCGGGAACCGGTCTTGAATCGCGGTCGTCGCTGAATCGCCAGACTTCATCCCCCTGACAGGAACGAAACCAGTCGGCCGGTTCCCGTCCAAAGATCGGACGAAAATCAAACGCGCGTTTGTCTTCTGCCAACACAGCCTGGTAATGACCCTGAAGGCCTTCAGCTGTGCGCCCGATGGCAAATGCCGCGCGCACAGCGGCCGCAGCATTTGCGGACAGCCTGGCGCGTTCGACTTGATGTGCCGCCAGCCAGTCCAGCGCATCGGCGAACTCCTCAGGACCCTGCACAACAACACCGGTTTCCATGTGCTGAACCAAATACCGCTCGGCCGGATTGTTGAGCACGATGGGGACGACTCCCATCGCCATGGCTTCAAGCAACGCGTTCTCGGCCGTCCCATAATGAAGCGGATTGAGGATATAGGCCAAGACATCGAAGCTCGTGAGTTCTTGTGCACTGTCAGTTGTATAGCCGCGCACGTCGAGGCGCTGTTCACATCCACTCGAAGCGGCTGCCGCCAGGAGTCTCGCCCCTGTCGTCGGATCGCCCACTAACGCCAAACGAAAATCAGGCAACCGGGCCGCCGCGACAAAATCAAGAATCCGGGGATGCAGTTTCGCAAAGTTCAGAGTGCCCAGATAACCAACCCGCAGGGGGCCACCATACGACCGATCAGCCGGAGCAGGCATCTCGGCAAAACCGCCTGAACTGACCACGACGCCGAGTCGCTCCCCGACCGTACCCATAAGCCTGGCCAAGGCTGGATGCTCGAGCGAACAGGGCGAACTGAGCAGAAAGCGATGCGGCGTCGCCGCAAAAGCAGGGGGAATTTCTGGCGCATGCAATCCTGATACATGGCTCCACACGATCAGGCGCATCGGCGGCAAGTGCCCGCTGCACATCCATCCTGCCACCACGGGATGATGCCACCATTCGAGCTGGACAATATCGGCCAGACGAATCTGCCGGTCTAATTCTTGTGGAGAAGGACAGACCAGAAGCTGCCCCCCCTGCGCCTGAAACTGTTCGACAAACTGAGTCTTTTCTATTGTCTCCAGACAAGCCACCGTATGCCTGATTCCGTCTTGCCGGCGTCGAGACTCCGCCGCAAGGCGAGCCAGCACCTTCCCCACGCCTCCACCCAAGTGCGCTGTGATGTGCAACAGATTGATCACGTCAACGATCCGGTCGGCCACGGCCTTCATGCATTGGAGTCCTGTCTGCCCTATACACGCAGCCTGGCTCTTCTATGTGACGCGCTTCAGAAAACCATCCGGTGAACCGGTGAGCACGATCTTGTCCTCGATACGATGGTCGATCTCGAACCGCAACGCCTCTCCGGCTTTATCCTTGCGGCCTTCGTCGTTCAGTCGCCGGATGTATTCCCAGACTGCCGTCTTCGGGCTATTGCCTTTCCCCCACGGGCGTTTGGCGGTCATCGACGCCGGGGCGTCCTCGATGATTGTGTCGCCGACGAGGCAATAACTCCCCGGACTGACTAAGGGCGCATAGGCCTCCAATTCAGCCAATACATGGTCATGAGTATGGTTACTATCCAGGCACACCAGTACCCGCTTGTGCTGCGCCGCAATCGCGTGCACCTGTTTCGTCATCGTGTCGCCGATGCTCGACCCCTCCAGCAGGGTAATTTTCTTCGACAAAGGATGGGCTTTGATCGCTTCCTTATTGTGAGGGCGTATCTCGATGTCGATGCCCAGGACACGCCCCTGCTCGATTTCACCACAGGCCTCCAAGATGGCAAGCAAGGACGCCGTGAACATCAGGGACCCTCCCCATGCCACCCCGGTCTCGATGATCAAGTCAGGCTTCACATGCCAGACAATCTCCTGCATAGCCTGGAGGTCTTGAGGGATTTGCAGGATCGGAACCCCCAACCAGGTAAAGTTGTACACGTAGTCGGCCTTGCCGATACCGATCTGATCAAAGAAAGTCCGGGCTGCAGTTTGCAAGCCGGCATTGGAACGATAGGTCGCAACCCGGCTGGCCATATCCTGCCGGTATTGTTCGATGGGCGTCATGTGCTACCTCTTGTCCATTCGGTGTTGATTCATTGCATCATCGATGTGGTCACGCACCGCTGATTAGACCCAACAGTACAGCACAAAGTCGCCGAACAGCGGCGCATGCTGCCGGAGCTCGAAACGGTATTCCGAAGCCAAGCTCCGAACATATTCAGCCACCTCATAGAGATGGCTGGGATAATGGTAGATGCACAACGCCATTTTGGGTTTGCAATTCCGGATCGTCTGCGCGGCTCCCCGTAAGAGCTCCATCTCCATGCCCTCGACGTCCGCCTTGAGAAAACTCACCGGCCTGCCGGCTAGATAGGCATCCAGCGTAAGCACTTGCGCCGTTGTCTCATTGCCGCCCCCCGGGCCTGATGGAACCATGACGCCGGACAACCCATGCCGCAATGGCGCATCATTGACGAACGTGCACGCCATCCGACCGGCTGCATCCGACAAGCCCGCTCTGACCAGAGACACAGAGGAGGGGTCAAAGGCCCACTCCGACACCAATCGCTGCACACGCTGTTGCATGGCATGAAATTGTTTCAGCCCCGGCTCGAAGGCATAGATATGCCGAAACGTGCCGAGATTCTCCCAGACAAACCGCTCCACGGTGTCGCCGACGAACGCCCCGGCGTCGACAAAGGTCTCGTCAAAATTACCGCTGAACTCGGGCAGGCAGAAATACATGTCCTTATCCATCACGGCGCGGCAGGGCTCTGTGCTGCCGGTTAGCATGGCCATCAGCAATGCGTTGAAGACCTGCACCGAACGGACATCCCCCAGATACTGGTCGCGAATCGCGCAGAGCCGGTCATAGTTGCGCAGAACGAAATATCCATCGAAGGAGAGGGTCGGACAGCCGTAGGGAGCCATCATCTGATCCACTTCGGGAACAGCATGGCGGGCTGCGATAAATAACGCATGGGCAGAGGCCAGCTCATCGCGGCTGGGCTCTACGACCGGAATGCCGTTTACCTCTTTTCCAATCTTGCGGCTGTCGCTGTCGATGAATTTTGTGATGCGAGCTCCCCGGGATTGCAGATACTGCGACGCCCATGTCCCGACAAACCCTGCCCCGTAGATGGCGATGCCGTCAGCGTATCGGGATTCGATGGCGGCAGCGGCCGGCACCTGCCGCTCCCAGGCAACCTGTACCTGCTCAGAGGTGTACTTAATTGTCATACCTTTCTCCCACGTACATTCAATGCAATAGATAGATGGCGTGCGCCGGCCATCCGAGCCGGCTGGCTGCAGACTGAATCGCCGCCCCATGAAGATAGGGCGCAACGATCAACGTGCCCTCCACCGGCACGGAAGCGGGATCCTCCACCGCCCTCCCTTGATATTGCGCCTGTTGCTTGCGCTTGGAAGAATCGCATATCCGGTAGTCCCGCAGATCGAGCAAAGGCAACACACTGAATAATTCGGCCGAGCACCCCCAGATAGTGACCGGCTGTTTCTCGGCCATGGCCTGAATATCCCGGACCTGTCGAAGCAGCGCCTTCTTCGATTCCAACAGATGAGCGGCCACATCTCCTGCCGACGGCGTGCACACCGCCGGAGAAAGCCTGCCCGTCTTTTGACCCAGAACCATCAATGAGGGATACGCAAACTCCGGCGTCGGCAGCGTCTTCCGCACGACCTCGCGGACTTCAAATCCGTGGGCTCGCAGGGCCGCTGTGAGCGCCCTGGCGGTGTAATGAAAGATATGCTCACGGATGGAAATCCAAAAGGCCGATCCGATCGGAAACTCTCCGTAGCGTTCCGCATCCGGAACCTCAATCAATAGTTGCCCACCCGGTTCAAGCACGCGGTCCGCCTCGCGTAGCAGACCGTGCACATCGCGAATATGTTCCAACACATGGAAGTAGGTCAGTAGGCCGAGACAACGATTCCGGAAGGGGAGATGTAAGGCATCACCAGTCCGAAATGTGACATTCGGTGACGCCGCACAGCCCTGTTGCAGACTTCTCACATCCACATCCACGCCCCAGCATGCGGCGTCCCAGCCGTATTGCCCAAGCCACGTGACAAATCCTCCACGTCCACAGCCCACATCGGCCATGGGAACAGAGTCGATCGCATGGTGCCTGAGCACACCGGCATACGCTGAATATTTCTCCCTGTTCTCGGGAGAGGTGACGGAGAAATGGGCGTTCTCGAAATAACTGCACTCCTCCGCGTAATACTCAGCGAGCCGTGCATCGCTAATATTGTTCACAAATACGATGCCGCAGTCGCGACAGGAGTAAAACTGTGCCGTGTAATTAAAGATCGACTTCCCCAAACCGCTGTACTTCCAGTCCACGAGGTAACACACCGATGCGCCGCAGGCTGGACAACGATCTGTATCTGATGCTTCCACCCGCATCACTCCTTCTCAGCCATACGCGCATAATGCCCGGCGACTTTTTCAAGCAGGAACGGCTTGTACGCATCGATGTTGTCTGCCTGCGCGTATTTGATATGCCCGCACGCCTTGCACAATGGATTGTCTCGCCGAGCCCCGCGTAAATGTTGCAACCGCAAATCGTGAAGGGCAGGCGAATTCCAGATCTCCCGCAGACTCTGCCGATTGAGGTCGCCGACTATCAGTTTTTGGTCCCAATCCGGACAGCACGCGCTCACCGTGCCATCGGCGTTGACGGCCATGGCATAAAATATGTATGTACAGACGTCTTTCTCCTCGAGAGATTGCCGGTATTGCCCGGTCCGTTCTTGCATTTCCACACCCGCTCGCTTCTCCACATCGAACTCCGGCCAGATCGGCGCCAGTTCCTCCACAAAAATCCGGTCGCAATAATTCCCGAACAGATCGAAGAAGCGTGTTTTATCGTCAGCCGTGAGATAGTTGCCGGGTATCTTGATGGTCACCTCACAGTCGCCGCGATGGGCATAAAGCCACCGGATATTTTCCACCAACTGCTCGAAATCGACCTCGACCTTGGCATGCTTGGCATACTGTTCCTGGCTGATGCCTTCCAGAGACACATTCATCCGATCCAGACCCGCCGCGACGAGACGTGTCAGGAGGTCAGGGGAAAACAAGGCGGCATTCGTGGCAAGGTCGATATAGCGAACCCTCCCGCTGGCCTTAGCCAGGGAGATCATCGCCGGCAACTTCTTGTTCAACAACGGCTCCCCGATTTTATTCATCCGCATCACTTTCAGCGGCTCGGGAAACACGTCCAGATCCTGGATCAGCTTTTCAAAGAGTTCGAACTTCATCACGCTGCGCGTGTACTCAGACGCCTTCAATAAATCCCGATGGCCGGTCGGGCAGAACTGGCAGGAAAAATTACAGGCGCTGGAGGGATCCACGTAGAGAAGAAACGGAGTGCTGAGCGGAATCACGTCCTGCAGGGCCACGCGCCCTTCCAGATTCAACTTCGATTTGACTTTGGCCTTCATAAGAAGTTCCCCACAATGATGTTCAATTCTATTCAGGCCGAGGCATAGCCACGCTTATTCGGCAGGCAATACATGACCGCTCCAGTGCCGCACCAACTGTGCAATCTCAGGTAAAACCGGTAGTCCGTCAGCGTATTCATCAGCCAGAGTGGCAATTTCCACAGCCCCGCTTCGCTGTGATAGGTCGTGACCGCTATGATGGGTCTATGGCGGCGGATGGTCTTCTCCGCCCCTTGCAAGGCATTGAGTTCATGTCCTTCAAGATGCAGCTTCAGATAGCTTGGCGCCACATCTGTGTCATCCAGAGCCGTCACCTCGACCACCTCTCGACCGAACCCGCAGAGCTGCGACCCATAGCCTAATTGAGAGAAGAAGCGCTGCTTCCCCGCCCGCCGGCATAGGGCCTGGGCCAAGAGGCGATGGCGCCGCCTCACACCTTCGGGCAATGATGCGAGTCCCTCTTTGATCACATCCGCATTGCAGGTATCAGGTTCGAACATCACAATCTCTTCGAACCGGTTCTCGACCGTTTCTCGGAACACCTTCGTTGTTTCACCCCTATGGGCGCCGACATCCACGAATACTTCGTGATCCCCAAGAAGCGATACCACCTCAGGAATAAAGTAGCGATGTTCCAAGTCTATAGGCGCGTTTTCAAAAACCCAGTCCTGGCGGAGACGATGCCACGCGATGAACTGCAGATGATGGGCGCGGGACATATCATCACTCCACCCGGCCAATACCTGCTCAACCATCTGTTGCTCGGACCCGTTCAGGTCACCCATGAACCACCCGTTGCCGATCGGGTAACAGCGGCGGTACGCCTCCATCACATCGTATAGGGGCACGACATCGCGCCACCCCTGGCTCTGCAATGATTCCGCCAACTCTGTGAAACAGACTGTGGCCACACTGACCACCAACGGCAACGCACGCTTCAGGTGCGACGGCACCTCACTCGGCAGGAGCACGTTGCACGACTGCCAACTTGGGACATCACGGACTTGATCGGCGTTGGCATCCACGACAATGGTCGGGGCCAGCCGGGCGTGCCGAAAGAAGTCCATGGCCATGCACCCCAATTTGCCGGCCCCGTACAGCGCAAACGGGCCATCAATTGCGCGTGGCCCGGATCCGGGCTGCGCCGATAGGATTTCAGTCAACTGGGCAATGGCAGCCGGCGTGTCCGGCACATGTGCCGTTCGTACTGAACCGTAACTGACCTGCTCTCCCATAACAGCCGCCGTTCTCCAGAAAAGCACACTGAACTCGTTGCCTACTACGATCGTGCAGCCAGATGGCCTTTGACTTTCGGGATAAGCTGCTCGCGATACGCGTCGATATTGTCGGGGCGGCAATGTGACAACTGCCCGCATTGGGAGCAGACGGGATTCTGCTTTCGCTTGCCCTCCAAATGCGCCAGACGCAATTCATTGAACTCCGGTGAGTTCCATATTGCGCGCAATGACTGTTTGCGGCCGTCCCCCACAATCAACCTCCGCCCCCAGTCCACAAAGCATGCGCTGGCCAATCCGTCCGCGTTGATCGACATCGCATAAAAGATATAGGGGCAGGTATCGGTGGGAGTAATCGGCTGTTGGTAGATTCCCTGAGTAATTTTCACGCCCAATCGATCCTCCACATCAAACTGCGGCCAACAAGGGGCAAAGTTTTCCACGAAAATGCGGTCACAATAATCCCCGAACGTGTCAAAAAACTTTTGCCTTTCAGCTTCCGTAATAAGTTCTCCCGGTATCTTGATGACGATTTCACAACTTCCCTTGTGCTCGTACAACCAGCGCACATTCGTAACGAACTGGTCGAAATCAAACTCTGTTTTCGTGAACGCGGTGTACTGGTCCGGCCTCATGCCGTACACAGAAATGTTCACTTTATCCAAACCGGCTTCAATCAGCGGCCCCATGCGCGAGGGATCGATCAGGGCTCCGTTGGTTGTCGTATCGATGTAGGGCACATGCCCGCTAGCCTTGGCGTAGGCAATCATGTCCGCAAGCCGTTTGTTCAAGAGAGGTTCGCCGTCCTTATACAATCGCAGCACTTTGATGGATTGGGGAAAAGACGCCAGATCATCGATCAGTTTTCGATACAGGTCGAAATTCATCACCCCCTGAAACCGTCCGGTCCCCTTGATCAGATCGCGATCGCCGGTCGGGCAGAATGTGCACTGGAAATTGCAGCTGCTTGAAGGGTCGATAAACACAATGAAGGGCGTCTCCAACGGGATGACATCCTGCAACGGAGTGCGATTCTCCAGATTGATTCTTGGTTTAATTTGAGCTTTCATGATGTTCAGTTCTCCCCGATTGGTGATGGCCCAAATCGATTCCTGTCATCGTACTGCGGCACCGGTGTCACACTACCTGACTCCCACCACACAGGGCGGATCGATGACACTCTCCGGACGGGCCGCAAATCGCAGCAGATCCTGCCTACCGAGCTCCTCCGCAATGGTATGGGCGAAATCGCGCACAGTGATCGGCACGCCGGAACAGATATTCACAGCCCCCTGTCGGGCCCCAAGCGCCACACTGACAATCATGCGCCCTGCTTCTTGCACATCGAGAAAATCGCGAATCTGATTGCCGCTGGTCAGCTCTGCCGGTTCTCCGACCACCAGTTTCGCGCGCAGGTAGGGAACCAGCCGCCTCTCATCCTCACCTTCGCCATAGAGGTAGAACAACCGGCACCACGCAAATTCGACGCCCTGTGTCGGAAGCCAACTTGCCAGCGCCGTGTATGCCGCCACTTTGGCCCCCGCGTAGGGCGTACCAGGATTGAGCGGTGTCTCCACAGTCAGCATTCCTTGGCGGACGTCATACTCCAAGCAGGTCCCCAGACCGACCACGCGTCGCACACCGGCCATGACGGCACCCCGTGCCATTTGCAACGTACCGAGCAAACAGTCCATGTTCTTGGGCGAGTGGAGATACTGCCCGGGTTCCGCATACCAGGCCGCATGAATAATCGTATCGATTCCGTCACAGACGTTGGCCCACCACTGCGCATTCTCGGTAAAGAGATCCACCGTCGTCATGACCCTGTCCAGCCCCTGAACGGCTTCGAGTCTGGCGTCAGTGCCGTCACGAATGACGACGCGAGTCGGCAGCCCTTGCTTCGCCAAGGCACGCAACACTTGGCGTCCCACAAAGCCTGTGGCGCCGGTCACCAGCACCTTGCCGCTCATGTCACCTCCAGCCGGGGGATCGCAGTGACGAATCGTGTCTGTTGCGCCGCCAGATCGGCATTCTGTTCTATGATCTCTCCCGCGATGTTCCAGGGCAGAATAACCAGGTAATCCGGCCGCCGAACGCGCAATGCACCGACCGGCACCACGGGGATTCGACTGCCCGGTAGAAAATGGCCCTGCTTGGCCGGGTTCTTGTCCGCCACATACGACAACAGGTCAGGCCGAACACCGGCAAAGTTGAGGAGCGTGTTGCCCTTGGCAGCTGCGCCATAGGCGGCGACGATCTTGCGATCACGTTTTGCCTTCAGCAGAAAGCTCACCAAATCGTCCTTGACCTGTTCCGCCTTTGCCTGAAATTCGTTGTAAAACTCTCTGCTGAACATGCCGGCCTCGGCTTCCCGCCGCAACACTGCTTCCACGCGAGGCTCCCGAGAAGCGCGTCCGGCGTCACCCCGTTGCGCATAGACACGCAAACTCCCGCCCTGAGTCGGAATATCCTCCACATCGAATACGTGGAGACCGTGGCGGGTAAATATGCGCTCCACGGTCGTCAACGACAGATAAGAAAAATGTTCGTGATATGCGAGATCGAACTGATTGTGCCGGACCATATTCAGAAGGCTCGGAAACTCGAAGGTTGCGACTCCCTCAGGCTTCAAGAGCCTTGAGAACCCCGCAACAAAATCGTTGATGTTGGGAACATGGGCGAGAACGTTATTGGCGACGATGAGATCGGCGGAACGGTTCGCGGAGGCCAGCGTATGCGCCAACGCCTGACCGAAGAACTCCTCAACAATATCGAGCCCCTTCTGACGGGCCGCACGGGCCGTACTCGCGGTCGGCTCGATTCCGTAGCACGGGATTCCGGCGGCCTGCACATATTGCAGTAAGTACCCGTCATTCGCCGCAACTTCAGCCACACAGGAGGTCGGACTGAGACCGAACCGGGCAATCATGGCGTCGACATAAGACCGGACATGCTGAAGCCACGAAGTCGAGTAGGAACTAAAATAGGCATACTCATCTGAGAACAGGGCCTCACGGCCGACATAATCTTCGGTTTGCACAAGCCAACAGTCCTCACACACGACCAGCCGAAGTGGAAACCATGGCTCAGGTGCCCGCAATTGCTCCGCCGAGAGGTAGGCGTTGGAGGCTGGCGCACTCCCGAGATCAAGAAACTGCACACACAGTTCCGTGCCACAATGTCGGCATTTCACAAGAGGACTCCTTCAAACTCCCGGCTGATTCTGGGAAAGCTGGCATCCCGATCAGACATATCCGTCGCGGCTAATGGCCAGGGGACGGATACTTTTGCGTCAAGCGGCCACAATCCTGTTTCAGTCTGAGGCGCATAGGCGACGGAATGGCAATAGATCAATTCGACATGGTCAGTCAGCGCCTGGAAGCCATGAGCAAATCCCTCCGGGATCAACAAGGACCGGCCATTGTCCGAAGACAGCTGCTCTGCATGCCACTGCAGCAACGTCGGGGAACCGGCCCTGACGTCCACGGCCACATCCCACACCGCCCCGCGAATACAGGACACCAATTTCATTTCTGCATTGGGGGAACGCTGAAAGTGCAACCCGCGGATAGTGCCGCGACGGGCCGTATAGGAATGATTGATCTGCGCGATCGGCTTCTGCCATCCTGCAACGGCCAGCTCTTCCTGACAAAATACCCGGCTGAACGATCCGCGGCTGTCAGTGATCGGCATACGGCAAATCACCTTCAAGCCGGCCAGCGGAGTATCGACAACGACAAATCGTCCCACATCCCCTCCCGGCTACATCGCCGCGGTATCGACTTCGCAGAGCCCACGCGCATCTGTAGCGTTCGCATGTCCTCGGTACCATGGCGTGATTCCTTTCACCACGCCGCAATATCAGCGTCGCAAAGCGCACGCGGATCTTTGGCATTCGCATGTCCGCGGTACCATCGCATGGTCCGTCCCACAGCAGCGGCCAGCGGCCACCTGGGAGCGACGCCGAGCACGGTACGAGCCTTGTCCACTTCAAGCCTGAGCGAGTCTTCCTCACGCGGCCCGTCATTGCCGGAACCGTAGACCACCTCTCCGCGGCCATAGGCCGATCGAGCCAATTCAACCACCTCGCGGACCGTCGCAGTCTCATGGGCCAGCGGACCGAAGTTATACGCGCCGGCGAGCAAGGGGTTCTCCCATAGTTTCTCAGCCAGGCTCATATATCCTGCCAATGGTTCCAGCACATGCTGCCAGGGCCTCACTGCGTTCGGACGGCGCACATGAAGCGCAAGGCCGGAACTCCACGCGCGAATCGCATCCGGTATCAGACGATCGGCAGACCAGTCTCCCCCTCCAAGAACGTTTCCAGCCCTGGCAGTGGCCACGGCCACACCGCGAGACTCAAAAAATGACCCACGGTAACACTCCGTCACCATCTCGCAGGCCGCTTTGCTGGCGCTATACGGATCATGGCCACCGAGCGGATCGTTCTCACCGTAGGCGGCGGACGCCGCGGCGGGTTTATAGACCTTGTCTGTAGTCACGATGACGATGACGCGCACGCGTTCAATCCCGCGCAACGCTTCGAGCAAGTGCGCCGTGCCCATGACATTGGTGCCCAACGTGTCAATCGGCGCACAGTAACTTGCGCGCACGAGGGGCTGAGCAGCCAAGTGAAATACGATATCGGGTAGAACCGTGCGGACGATCGGGACCAGCGCCTTTTCAGCGCGGATATCGCAATGGTAACTGTCGAGCGTTTTATCAACATGTGCGAGCTGATAAAGGTTGGGCTCCGTCGCGGGCGGCAAGGCCACTCCCGTGATATGCGCGCCAAGACGAGACAGCCACAGAGACAACCAGCTCCCTTTGAATCCGGTGTGCCCGGTCAGCAGTACACGCTTGCCCTGCCAGAATGAGTCCATCGGCGGCATTACCACACCTTCCAGGGCGCAGAGCCGGACCGCCAGCACTCTTCTAATTGAGTCTTATCGCGTATCGTATCCATTGGACGCCAAAACCCGCGGTGTTCAAACGCCATCAGCTCACCCATGGATGCAAGCCGGTCCAGCGGCGCTCCTTCCCACGGCGTGTGGTCGCCATCGATCAGATCGATGGCTTTGGGGGAAAGCACAAAGAATCCGCCGTTGATGAATCCCCCGTCGCCGGGCGGCTTCTCTTTAAATCCGGTCACCCGCGCCTCATCCAGCACGAGCGCTCCATACCGGCCCGGCGGCACGACCGCGCACACGGTGGCGAGCTTGCCGTGGGAGCGATGGAAGGCGATTTCGGCGCTGACATCAAGATCCGCAACTCCATCTCCATATGTGCAACAGAACGCCTCCTCTCCACGCAGATACCCTGCGACGCGCTTCAGGCGGCCGCCGGTCAAGGTCTGTTCTCCGGTATCCACCAACGTCACCCGCCAGGGCTCGGCATGATTCTGATGGACCTCAACTTTGTTATGCGCGATGTCGATCGTGACATCCGACCGGTACATGAAATAGTTGACGAAGTAATCCTTGATCACGGTCCCCTTGTATCCAAGACACACCACGAAATCGTTGACGCCGTGCGCGGAATAGATTTTCATAATGTGCCAGAGGATTGGTTTTCCCCCGATCTCGACCATCGGCTTCGGTCGAGTTTCTGTCTCTTCACTGAGACGGGATCCAAGGCCACCGGCTAGAATGACTGCTTTCATGATGCGTCCTCACTCCGAATGAAGACCGGGCCCATATCCTGTTTCCATAGCTACCCTGCAGTCCGATCTCGCCTCGGCCCCTGGCACATTGCCTCTTGCTCTTGGACAGACTTCCGGCAATCGTGACAGCACGGTCTCTGTTTCAGAAGGGATCAGAGCAAAATATGCGCCAGACTGTCTGGCTTGAATTTCCTGAAGAGATGAGACGCGATCCAGTGCACACCGGAATCACTCGGCAAAATATGCCGGGCGGACAGGAAAGATCGATGCGGTCAGCGAATAGGAAACATGTCGGGGGACTTTTGAGCGGTCCACTGCTCAATGGCGTCGCGGACAGAGCCACCCCACCCTCGATATTCGATGAACTCCAATCGGTCGAATTTGAATTCGATCCCGACGACATTGGCGCCGTCTCCGTCTTCGGTATTTTTGACGACCCCTGCCAAGTTCGTGACATGGCCTAAGCTGGGCAGCTCAAATTCCAGATGAATCGTGGCGCCAGGCCTGAGCCAGACCGGAACTGTTGCCAACGCGATGCTGCACCCGCCCAGACTGAGATCTTTGACAAGCCCTCCGGCATAGTCCGACGCTGACAAGACCGATACAGCGTGAGACCCGAAATCCGCCCTCGTCAGCAGGGCCGGTTCGCTGGATGAGACCCGCGCATGCTTGCGCAAGTGCATCTCTTCCACCGTCTTGGGAAACGCAAGAAACAAGATCGGCACCGGCGCCAAGAGCAGATCCCGAATCTCAGTCTTGTAACCGACCAGCTTTCCCTCGAACAGATAACTGACCGTACAGGATGTGCCTGCCAGAATATCGGTCGTATGACTCAGTTGCGACGGCAATTCACACACCAGCCACGCATGTTCTTTCCATCCCAGCAACGTACTGCCGTACATGACCTTCTGCTGACTGAGCGAGAGTGAGATCTTGAGCGGCAACCCGACGCTCAAAAACGATGTTGATACGGGTGTGGATATCATGACCTCGTTCATGCCGCCTCCTTATTCAGATAGAGAGTTGGATCGATCCCGCTGCTGCACGGATCTTTGACGGCAGCGATGCTCCGCCGGGGTGACACCGCCTGCTGCGAGAGATCCACCTCTTCAGGACTCGACCGGACCGTATTCCCTGAACTTTTCACGATCAGCACGAGCGGTTTCAATGGCGCACCGCGGTTTGTCTTCTGGACAATGGCCGTCTCGCCGCTCTCTAATTCGACGACCGAACCGACCGGATACACGCCCACGACATGAATGAATCGTTCCACCATTGAGGAATCCAGATGCCCTTCCAGTGCCAGTCGATAGAGAAACTGAAGCGCCTCATGAGGCGTTCGCCCCTTGTGATAGCAGCGGTCGCTCGTTATCGCGTCATAAATATCGACGACGGCGGCGATCAGCCCGAATTGACTGAGCTCATCTCTGACCCGCCGCTGCGGATAGCCTGTTCCATCGACCCGCTCATGATGTTCCAGCGCCGGATGCAAGTAGGTCTCTCCCAGCCCGGTCGTGCAGGACAGCACTTCAACTCCCCGCAAGACATGCTGCTTCATAATTTCCATTTCATCCGGCTCAAACCGGGCTGGCTTGTTCAAAATCTCGATCGGAATTTTCATCTTGCCGATATCATGCAGCAATGTCCCGACTCCGATCTGATGCAACTCCGGTCGATCGAAGCCAAGGTCACGACCCAATGACATCGCCAGCAGCGAGGTGTTCACGGAATGGTAAAAGGTATACTCATCAAACTGTTTCAGCCGGGACAGGCTGGTCAAGGCATCGGCGTTGCGGAGTACACTTTCCGTCATGTCGGACACAACACGATTGACGGAATCCATATTGAGGGCACGCCCCAATCTGACATCGTGCATCGCATCGCGAACAACGGTTTTGGCCGCGGCATAGACTTGCCTGGCGATCGGCAGTTCCTCCTCAAACGGCACCACCGTCGTTCCCGATGAAACCGCCTCGCCGATTTGGATCGACTCGCCGCTGGAAGACTCGATGGGCGCACATCGCTCGAGCGGCGGCTCCGCAGAGACCGCTGACGCATCGCCGTCGATGGCCACTTCGACCGTTTGAACCCCAATAGCTTTCAACTGTTCGATTTGTTCAGATGACGTAATCGCCATACGGTGCCGGAAGAAGGGACTGGTCAGCCAGGATCGATCCAGCCTCTCCACACGCATGCCCGGTTGCAATTGACCGATGCCTATCCATTTCTTCATAGCCCGGTCCTTGTGCCACGTACCCCTGTGCCGCAAAGCCGCAGGACGGGACACATCTTCCCGCGGACGCTATCGGGAAGTTCTCGGTAAAACTTGAGCGCGCCGAGCCTGGACGCGGCGGCCGCATCCAGTCAAGTTCCGCTCACGCCAACCGATATACATTGAGAGCATTCTCGACAAGCTATTGATTCATCAGGCGTCGACTCCGGGGAATACTTTCAGCACATGACCGCGAACGGCTCGCGCAAAGACATTTCCATCGATCAATTGACCCCGGGCATGTTCATTGTCGGGGTCGATGTGCCTTGGTATCGCTCTCCTTTGCTCTCCCATACCAGGCTGATCGAGAATGCAGAAACCATCCAGACAATGAGGCAGCACGGGATTCGGACCGTGACCATCGATATCAGCAAAGGAGCCGATGTCCGCGCTGATGCGAAGGAAGACCAAACGGCCCGGGCACGAACAGATTCACACAGCACCATTGCCGCGCAGCCCCCTGCGGATCCAAGCCAACCAGGCACCGGCTCAGTACAAACACTGTACAGAGATGCGCACGATACAGTAGAGCGGATATTCACTCAGCTTGAACAGGGTGCTCCTCCCTCTCCCACCGCAACCAAAGCCGTGGTGTCCACTGTGCTGATGCGGATCATCGATGATCGCGCCGCAGTCATGACCCATCTTGCGCTTCAAAAGCTCAAGCAGTTCGACGGTTCATTGGCGACGCACGCACTCGATACCTGTATCCTGTCACTGGTCGTCGCTGTCGAAATCGGACTCGATGAAACGGCACAGGCCCAGCTTGGCACGGGCGCGTTACTCCATGACGCAGGTTATGCGCGGCTCCCCCGCAACCTGGTCCAGAAACGCCAGACATGCACCGACAGCGAGCGCCTCTTGCTGCAACAGCACCCCGCCCTGGGAGCACCCCTGGTCACGGAAACAGACGGATTCGATCCGGCAGTCACTCGGATCGTCGCTGAACATCATGAGCGCGAAGATGGCAACGGATTTCCCTCCGGACTGAAGCACGACGACATTTCACCTTTGGCCATGATCGTGGGAATCGTCGACTGGTACGATGGGATGGTGAGCCGTCGAGGTGGACGGGCCGCTATGCTGCCGTCGACTGCGATTCAGCGACTGTTCGTAGCGGGACAACAAGGGCAGTTCAAGCACACACTCGCCGAATCCGTTATTCGAAGCATCGGCATCTATCCGATAGGGAGTCTGGTCCTCCTGAATACCGGCGAACAAGCGATGGTCGTCGGAATCAATCCTGGGCAGCGGCTCAAACCGCTCATCAAGATTATTGCCGGACCGCGGGGAGAATCGTATGTGACTCCCTTGCCGATCGACCTCGCCGCGCAAACACCGGGCCGGGAATCGTGCTCCATCCTGCGTGCCCTCGATCCAGTCCAGGAGCGCGTCAATATTGCCCTGTATCTCGATGAGATCTCATCAGAGGCAGCCTGATGACACAACACAAACCAGAACAACGCGCGGCCGTGCCTCACCCGGCGCCTCCGGCTGCCGCGCCGGCCATGACCGGCGTCCTGGATGGTCTGCCGTTCGGAGTGGTGCTGCTGAACAACGGATTTCTCATTCAGGGGATTAATGCAGAAGGCGCGCGGTTGCTCGGACGACATCAGTCCTCTCTGTTCGGCGCATCTTTTCCTGAAATCTGGTCTGCCCTGACACAATCGGATGCCGCTGCCGTGATGGGCCGGTTGCGCACCGTCACGGAGACACATGAACCAATACCTCATACTCAAACCCGCTGCCGCCTCGGAACAGCCGCCTCCATTCCTGTCGAATGGACATGCCAGGCAATCGCTCAGGAAGGCCGGCCCGGCCTGATGATCGGCCTTCGCGATCGCTCCCAGGAGGAACAGCTGCAGGAAGAACGCAATCGCCTGGCGGCCATTGCGGAGGAAACCCCGTCCCCCATCATCGAGATGGATCGTCATGGGCAGGTGCTCTACGCAAATCCGGCCATGATGACCTGGCTCACAACACTGGGCTACAACGCCGACGGGATTCCGTGCATCGCGCCGCATGACCTCCTGCAGGTGGTGGCCCGATGTCTCCAATCCGGCGAACCCATACGAGGATTAGAAGTCTGTCTCCCTGAAGCCAGTTTCTCATGGACCTTTTGCCCCGTAACAACGCACGGGCTCGTTCGCGGCTATGCGCTTGATATCACCGCAATCTATGCAGCGCAACAGGAGCTGCGCCGCACTGCCGATCAGCTGCAAGAAAACAATCGACAGCTCGACAAAGCGTTAACCGACGCCCAGGAATCCGTGCGGGCCAAGGCGGCATTTCTCGCGACGATGAGCCACGAGCTTCGCACGCCGATGAACGGCGTGATCGGGATGACCAGTCTGCTGATAGAAACTCCGCTGTCGCCCGAACAGCGGTCCTATGCAGACACCATTCGTCAATGCGGCGAGGCGCTGCTGTCCCTCATCAACAACGTGCTCGAATGCAGCAAGATCGAAGCCGGCAAGGTGGAACTGGAACACATCGACTTCAATCTCCGCACAGCCGTCGAAGATGTGCTGGGCCAATTTGCGGAACGCGCCGAAGCGAAGGGGCTTGAATTGACGGGATTGGTCCACGCAGCGGTCCCGACAGCCCTGCGCGGGGATCCCGGCCGCCTGCGCCAAATTCTGACTAATCTGGTGAGCAATGCCCTGAAGTTCACCGACAAGGGTGAAGTCACATTGCAGGCCTACCTGGAGAAGGACTCACCGGGTCATTCGCTCATTCGATTCGAAGTCGTCGACAGCGGCATCGGGATTGCGCCGGAGGTGCAGGCCAAATTGTTCAGCCCCTTCGTTCAAGCGGATAGTTCGACTACCAGAAAATATGGCGGCACCGGCCTGGGGCTGTCGATTTCAAAACAGCTGGTCGAACTAATGGAAGGCCAGATCGGCATCAACAGTACCGCGGGGCAAGGCAGTACCTTTTGGTGTACGATCGGTTTCGCCAAGCAGGCCGACGCGCCGTGCGTCATCCTCCCGTTGGGTGACCTGCATGGTCGCCGGATTCTGATTGTGGACGACAATGAATCAAACCGCCTGATCCTCCGCCACCTCGTGACCGGGTGGGGGATGCTCGCGGACATGGCGGAAAGTGCAGAAGACGCCTTGCGCCAGGTCATGGACGCGCATGTTCGTGGAACTTCTTATGACCTGGCGGTCCTGGATGTCATGATGCCCGGGAAAGACGGCCTGGAACTCGCCCGCGAGTTCCGCCAACATCCGGCTGCCGCAGGCATACGAATCGTGGTACTGACGTCGCTGCTCCAGCGAGGCCACGCCGAGCAGGCCCGGCAGGCAGGCGCGATGGGCTACCTGCCAAAACCGGCCCGCCATGATCAATTACGCGAGTGTCTCCGTACGGTCCTAGGCATCACACCTGTCGAGAAAGAGAATACCCGGCCCACCGCTCACGTATCACCCCAGCTGGTCACCAGACACAGCTTGGCCGACAGCATGCCACGGCAGCGAGTTTTGATCGTCGAAGACAATTTCATCAACCAGAAACTTGCAGTCCGCATGGCGGAAAAATTGGGCTATCAGCCGGATGTCGTCGACAATGGAAGAGAAGCGCTTACCGCCCTGGCAAAAGAGAAGTATGCGCTGATCCTTATGGATTGCCAGATGCCGGTGATGGACGGATTCGAAGCGACCCGCCTGATCCGGGAACGTGAAACAGCCGCCCGCTCCGAACGACAGACTTCGCATATACCGATCATTGCCGTGACGGCCAACGCCATGCAGGGGGATCGTGAGCACTGTCTGGCAGCCGGCATGGACGACTATCTGGCCAAACCGATTCAACTGGACACACTGCGCGCGGTGCTCCACCGATGGGCTGCGCCGCCTGCAACCGTCGACGCGGGTCCCTCCTCGACACAAAGCGATGATCGAGGCATCTTCGACGCCGCCCAAATGTTTCACAACATCGGAGAGGATCACGAACTCTTTGCACAACTGGTTGTGCTGTTTCTCGACCGGCACCAGACCATGCTGACGGCGATCAAAGAAGGATTGATCAGCGCCGATGCCCAGGCAGTCAAACATGCGGCCCATGCGTTGAAAGGCACGGCCAGTAATCTGTGTGCGTCGGAGGTCGCCCTGGCGGCAAGCCGCCTCGAAGCCGTCGGCCATCTGGGCACCTTGCATGACGCGCCGCCGGTCTATGCTCAATTGGAGATGGAAATACTCCGGCTCGTCCGCGTGCTCGGAAACTACCGGCAGGGCTACAACGCCATCACGAAATCAGCAGCGTAAGGGTACGCACACCAGAGCCCTCGTCGAACAGGAACAGCCCACAGAGGGGGCTCCGGAAAATCGGACAGTGTGGTA